>Ga0194074_129_pt1 | contig 6786 bp, 5 predicted proteins | sample LauGreFBDMM110DN_2_FD_133644 | JGI IMG/M metagenome (GOLD analysis project Ga0194074, IMG submission 133644) | reverse complement strand
TAAAAACACAATCCATGTTTTCATTGCCAAATTCTACCAACTCTCCTGCCATATTTAAATTTTGGATAAAATATTTTTGGATTGTTTTACAAGCCGTAAAAGTCAATGCCTGTTTGTATAACCAAATTCCATTTTCTAAATCAATATTATGATCAATATTTATTGTTTTTTTTGGATTTTCTGAAATCCCTATGTACCAATTATTAAAATCGGAATCATATTCTTTTATATATCTATAAATTTCAAATTTAATTTGCTGTACACTATAAGCCATGTATAAAGATCCAATTTAAAACCATTAGCTACAAATAACTTTTAGTTATTTACTAATTTGGCGTTGGATTTAAAGCTAATTGACCTTCTCTTGATTTCGTTCTCGTTCGCCACTCCTCGAATAAGGACGCGCCTAGTGTCTTCTCTTCTAATGACATATCCTTAACTACGCTTTCCAAAGCTTCAAGCGCAGTGCCTATACCATGCTGTGCTGCTAAAGAGAGCCACAAATAAGCTTGGACTCTATCCTTAAGAACTCCCTTTCCATGTGCATAACAATATCCGAGTCGAGATTGAGATGGGTAATGCCCCATTTCAGAGGCCTTACGATACAGCGCAGCAGCCTTTTCGTGATCTTCCTCTACGCCATCACCTTTCGAATAAAGAACAGCTAAATTAAATTGACTATTTAGATCACCCGCTTCGGCAGATTTTGAAAGCCAGTACACCGCCTCTATGACGTTTTTTTCAACACCTCGTCCCATAAAATAGAAGGCGCCAATATTTGACTGTGCCATATAATTATTTTGTTTCGCTGCTAAAAAATACCAGTAAAACGCTTTCTCATCGCTGAGATCAACACCTTCTCCATTAGCGTACAGCGATCCAATCCAAGCCTGCGAATCCGCATCGCCAGCTTCAGCAAGTTCAAGCCAAATTTTATAAGCCTCAGAAAAATTACCTGATGTATATGCCGCACGGGCATTCTGATAGGTATCTGTTTCAATCGAAGCATGATTCATGTTACTATCTTCTCATCGTCATGGCAGCATCCATTATTGGAGCATTCCAATAATATTTGTGGTTTTGTGTTAGTTTTTTTGATAAAAATCTATTTAGCAAGTACTTATTATAATCATTTTGTATTGGAAGCATTTCAGAATGTGTATCCGGTTGGCTGGACGTACCCCAATTTATTAATTCCTGATGCATTTGTTCGGCAACAATTTTTGTAGAAAATAAATAATTAAACCAGTCATCCACTCCGCTTTTTTTTGTAGCATCTCTTTGTAATATGAAACCACGTACCAAACATCTGGAGGGACCCGTAGATTGCAGCAACGCAACAGCAATAACATCCAATGATGTTATCATTATCAAATTTGGAAATAGCCATGAAATTTTCCCACGACGCAAAGATAAACAATCTCTTTCATCAGTAGGTATGTAATGACTAAACTGTATTTGACTGTCATTAATATCATCTTCGATTTCAGAATTTGTATGGCCTTTCACCATATTGGCGACTAATGATGCACCAACACTTTTCCAATTAGATGAAAAGTCGACCCATTTTTTTTCCAATAAAAACCAATCTTGTTCGAAAATATTACCCACATGATTGCTAAAATTATCAATCGTTTTTGAAAGAGAAGATGATTCTGGGTCTAGATTTACAAAAATAAACGGCCCCCAAGTGTCGCATTTGACAGATATTAAGCGCTCCGGCACAAGACCAATAAATTTATACATTGCATCTGTTTGTTCACCATTTTCATCAGCTATTATTATATCTGAGTCGCGAGTGTAATTACATGAATTGATTGTGCATTTTGTTTGATTTCCTGTACGGCATTGTTCAGGAACAAATCGACAACCTCCATGCTGATGGCGGTTTAATCGAGCACTTAACGTACCATCAACATTTCGCTGAACGTGAATACCATGGAACCCTATTGTGATCGGTAAAAGATCCCCAGCGTTTGGTATTTGTTGTGTCAAGCCAACGGCTACCCATTCCCTTGTCCAAACTTTCTCATTTTCAAGTTCTGAGAAAACTTTTGACCTGTGCGCGACTGAAGGAAGATCACGAGCTTCTCCAAAAGGTAAATTTAAATCTGCGTAAATTTTGGTACTCGTGAGGTCTAAGCCTTCGTCAAAATAGCCCAGTTCGGGATTCCTAAGGTCAGACTGCATTGACATCCCAAAGTCTCCCTGAATTTTGAATACGGTTCATATTATTGTGAAAAATAATTTGCTGCTCTGCCTAACAATTTTGGCAGAGCAGCAGTTTTGATTGAGGTTTACTTGGATACCTTATTTGAAGCGGGATCATAATCTGCCCGGCCCCGATGCTTGATCGCGCTTACCGGCGGTGGAGGAAGCGGCCCATCTTTCATAAAGCGGTTTAAAACGTTCCCGACCAGTTTAGATATATTATTATCACAATTATTCCATGGCAATGAGCCGCAGAAAGCAATTGAGCTGAACGCGAAACATCCGCCGCCATTAGGTGTTTCATGAAAAGCAATATCCGAACGAACGCGCGGATGCTGGGTTCCATCTATTCCCTGTTGACTAAAACCATAATCTTCCATTACGAGAAGATAGGCTTCGGTGTGCCGACCAGCTGAAGTTGCGACGACCAAGGTATGAGGTGGCGAACCGAGCATCGTATCGACAATATCGAGCTCAGTACCGGCAGCTCCACCTCCAACAAGCCCAAAGTTTCCAAGTTTTTCATCATATTTAATACCATCAAAAGCCCACGAAACTCTTGGATCGTTGCTTTCTTCGGTCCGTGAATAATAGGATGAAATATCGAAACCTTCAGACGACATGCCCGTACCTGCGACTGAGTGTAGATAGCGCCCCCGATATCTCCACATCCCACCAAGCTCACCTGTACCCTGATGGTAATACTCGCCAGGGTCGGCACGCCATGTTCTAATGCCTGACTCACACCGGCGCATTTCAGTCACTATACCTCGACCTAGATCATCATATGCCGGATGGAACGAGTGTACCCAGTACCAAGCGTCAGCACCCATATACATTAGTCGGCCACCTTGCTGAGTATAATTGTGCAATGCGTCCAATTGGGTCCCAGTATTATGTTCAGGATGCGACCCAGTAATGATTACATTATATTGCTCAAGTCTTGCCAAACCGTCATAACTAACATCTTCATCAGTTATACAGTCGAACTTATAACCCATTGTTTCCAGCCAATAAATCATATGCAAATCTGCAGGATATTGCCAAGGCGCTTGCATCAGGAAATGATCATACTTAGGCCTCACGTTTAACATTGGTCGAAGACGAGATGATAAGCATATCCCACTTCCATCCGTGTGAGTATCATAGATCGAGCCACCATATTCGCGATGTTCGCTCAGAAACATATTCTGATCCTGCATGATTGGCACGCGATAAACCAGTAATTCCGCCCCACCAGCATTATTAGCCAGATGCTCATTGCAATATGCCATATAACTGATAGTTGGTACCATATACGCTATTTTAGCTGTTGCCTTGCCTACCTCTGGAACAATCCAGAACGGAATATAGTCTTCATCCCCATCTGTTGACGTTAGTTTAGCTGCGTAAAATGCACTCGGTTGATCCGAAGGAACAGTCCATTCAAAACTAACATCCCAGCGTGCATCATCAACATCATCATCATGAAAGTGTATTGCACCATATTCTTTTGGAGCGTGCTTCCAATCGAAATTATGACCAGAAAAATTATGCCCTGTCATAGCTCTCGTAGGGCAATTCACTAATTGAAGATCAAAGCGATACGGCCCATGATCTTTACCTATAACCGTATTAATTCCGTCAGAAAAATCCCAAGCTCCAACTATGTGCTTCGATAATTCCCCGGTTGGACCGCTATTTCTCCGTTCGGTTAAACCCGGTTGGGCACCCAACTTCATTGATTCAATATCTTGCCGATTTAAAGCTGTCCGGCATAATCTTGGATTATCAATTTTTCCATTAAAATGACCTGCAAAGACAATGCCCGAAGGTTTTGATGATTTTGCAAGGTCAGAAGCATCAATAGCTTTTGTATATGCTGCTACCGTAAAAGGCGCACCTTTTGCATTGTCTATCTTAGTACCAAGCTTTTTGTGTGCAGGCGCAATTTCTGGATCAAGCGCATACTGAATTTGCGGTTCATGATACAATTTAGCTTCGCCTGTTTCTGCATTATATGTGGCTGCTACAAAGTGCCAAGCGTGATCACGAATTGGAGCTTCGGTAGAAATCTTTTCACCGTTTATGCGAAGTTCTAAGTGCCCACTTTCATTTATGAAAATACCATAACCTTTTCCATCTGCCCATTTTCCCATTAACCCTTGGGCACCATGCCTCCAATACTTAGGATGCGTCTTTGGCGTTGTCGGCCAAATCCAACACTGCATAGTAAATGAATCTAGGTTGAAATGGGTATCATCTTGAACGTAACCATATGATCCGCTGTGAATAATCTGTTTATGGCCGTCATATTCCCTGTTGCAGTCGGCTTTAATAGATTTTTCAACTAAGCCGGGGCCCCTCGGATTAGTGTCCCCATTAATCATTTTCATGATCTCTACTTTATATTTTTTTGGGCCATCACAATTCACGTAAAAGCGAATTTTCTTGCCGGGATTAACGCCAAATAAATCGGCATATCCAGTTAAACGCATCGCACCCATTTGTATTCTCCTTATTTTATTATATTATCGAAACAAAATTTGTTGCCCTCGGTTGAATGAACGCGGTTTCAAACATGCAACGAAAGTTACCGCTAAAACTACGTCATGTAATACTCGTCAATCTCAGGTCACCGTCCAATTATCATCTCTACGTTTCCACCCTTCATGGAAGTGCTGTGGCATACCGTCAGTCTCGTCCATTTCGTCGAGGCGCATTAAGAAAATATCATGCTGGGGATCTTGTTCATTGTTGTATATTGTATCATTAACAAATTCAGGAGGGACGCCACGCACACCGCTTAAGCGCCCTATGCGCCAAGTTTTATCAGGACTTGTGCAAATGACTACAAGCTTACGCTTGCCATTCTTTGGCATTGCTGCTCTCATTCTAAGTAACACACGATTGAGAACTAAGTCCTCGTGAATACCTCCAGTAACAGTCGTTGTGTCCCCCGGAGTAGCACAACGAAGAATGGTACATCCAGGCACGCCCTTCATTGATTCAATACAAGCCTTGTGCTCAGCAATTAGACGGTCCCGTTCCTGAGTACCTTTTTTTGGAATGCTAATCATTAATTCCTCCATATTTGTTTTAGTGTTGCAGAGTATTACTATTTATTTTATCAAGCAAATTCTCATTTATCATTAGATAGATAAATGTTTATCGATTATAGTTTGTGTTAGTTGGCTTGTATTTCCCATGTTTACTACTCGTCCGACATCTAATATCAAATATTTGTCAGACATTGATTTTGCAATTTTTATATGTTGCTCAGTTAATATCAATGTAATCTCAAAATTTTTCTTCAATGTCTGTAAGGCTTCCTGAATATCTGCAACAATATTTGGCTGAATTCCTTCTGTCGGTTCATCCAACAATAAAATTTTAGGATCAGTTGCTATTGCTCGGGCAATGGCTAATTGTTGTTGTTGTCCTCCAGACAGCAAGCCCGCTTTTTTATCTAGATTATCAGCGAGAAATGGAAATAGACTGAGACATATTTCAGGTATTTTTCGTTTTCCATCGGCGCGGGCAAAAGTCCCAAGTAGAATATTTTCTCGTATCGTAAATTTTCCAAGTATGCGGCGCCCTTGAGGAACATATCCAAGTCCAGCCAGTGCTCTATCTGATGTAGGGCTGTTAGACATGTCTGCGCCATCCACCAAAAGAGTGCCAGTCATGCTAGTCGTAAGTCCCATAATAGTTTGCATTAATGTTGTTTTACCAACCCCATTGCGACCTAGAATACAAAGGCATTCTCCTTTTCCGATAGAAAGACTCACGTCATGTAAAATCGGCGTTTTTCCATAATATGAAGTTGCATTTTCTAAACGTAACATGTCAGTGGATACCCTCTGTTCCGAGATAAACTGCTCTGACCTTTTCATTATTTTCAATTTCCGAGATTGAACCCTCGGCCAATAATTTTCCCATATGCATTACGGTAATTGTGTCAGCAATTTCTCGAACAAACGACATGTCGTGCTCAACAACTATGAGTGTGTGCCGTCCTTTTAATGAATTAAATATTTGCGATGTTTTATAAGTTTCCTTTTCTGTCATTCCTGCTGTTGGTTCGTCCATGAGCATGAGATTAGGGTCTTGCATTAGAACCATTCCAATTTCGAGCCACTGGGTTTCACCGTGCGAAAGGACGCCCGAAATTACATTTAAACGATCTTGTAAGCCTATCAGTTCACTTATTTCTTGAAATTTCTTACTTTTGCTAGAATTCCCAGCATCGAACATATTATAGAATGGCCCTTTTTCCTTACCAAACGCTACTTCTAAATTATCCCTGACACTGAGTTCTTTAAAAACCGCCGGTATCTGAAACTTGCGCCCAATTCCTCGCCTAGCAATTTGATGTTCATTGCTGGAAGTAATATCGACGCCGTTCAAAAATATAGTCCCACCACTTAACGCTTGCCGACCTGAGATCAGATCTAAACATGTTGTCTTGCCCGCACCATTAGGGCCAAGAAGACATCTTAATTCACCATTTTTTACCGATAGTGAAAATCCATCGATTACTAAGTAATCACCATATGTCTTTGTAATCGAATTGATTTCTAATAAATTCATCAC
>Ga0194074_171_pt1 | contig 8929 bp, 10 predicted proteins | sample LauGreFBDMM110DN_2_FD_133644 | JGI IMG/M metagenome (GOLD analysis project Ga0194074, IMG submission 133644) | reverse complement strand
ATATCTGAAATAGATGCCAAATACTCTAAAACCAAGATGTTGTAGTCTCCATAATCAGTTGTCCCACCTGCCTTTTTACCTGGATGGTAGTTACGCTCTCCCCAGCCAATGCCATGTGTTTGACCACCCATCATCTCTCCTGGTGACATGTATTTTTCTATAGGTTTGCTGCCGTAAGCTTCATATATTTTTTTAGCGTCATATTCATAATGGCTTCCAAGACAAAGCGCATCAGCGACTATGGCACCAAAAAAAGCACCTTTTATTCTTTCTTCTTTTGAAATAGTATTCATACGCGAATTCAACTCTGAATTTAAATATTTATTTACGTTTAAATAGCTTTTATTCTATACATTCTATAAATATTTAATATTTATGGGTACACATTTTTTAGATACTAACTGTAAGCCATCATACTTGAAGCAATATTTTTAGGGTATCCGTATTTCATGACTGAAACGGTCTAAATCTCACCATTTTCAATCATGGATACTAAAGTTGATATGTCTACCCCGTAGTTGATTTTATCTTGAAACTGTTCTGGTTTATATGCTTTGAAATCACCTATTCGTGAATAGCCAATAGAAGCGTAATCAGGAGTTAAAACAGGAAGTAGGTACAATCGAAAAAAATCAACACACAATCAAATTTTGTTCTTGTTTTCTTATTTTGATAAGCGCTATGATGACATAATCTCTTTAATAAAATCTTCAAGCCAATCTATTTTTATGACCCAGCTGCGTAGTTTTTAAATTCTCTTCAGCTGCTCACGCTAAGCCGAGAAGAAGAGTACGGCGAAGTAGTCAGTCTGGCGTTATCAATCAACGGCACGAGTTAAAACATGTCCAGCAAGGTCTACTATAACAGCGCATGCCCCGTCTGCAATGCAGGCATCAAGGATCAGCGCCAGCGCATGGAAGCCTGTGGCGTCAAGGATATTGAGTGGGTTGATGTGCACGCTTACCCGGAAGCAGTAGCAGAGGTGGGTGCTTCGTTAGAACAAGTGCGAGAACGATTGTACGTCAAAGACCCGGATGGGCGGATCAATGTCGGCGCCGACGCATTCGCCTACCTGTGGTCACAAACGTCCGGCCAGCACTGGCTCGCAAGGTTGCTGCAATTGCCCGTGCTCAGACAGCTTGTACAGTTGGCGTACAACCTCTTTGCCCGCCTGCTATATCGCTGGAATCGCGCCAAGAAGCACTGGTGATTTGCTCGCGAAACTCAGGATGCTGAGGTCACGACCAGCCGGAGCTGCCAGCTCGTAGCTTTAGCCCTGCTGCATCTTGTCGTTGACGATGACTATACGGCAGCGTATTTGGCTCCCACTTTAACATCAAAAGGCCGCTTAATTATTTCTGCCACCCGATATAACCTTCAACTGCCAACGGGACACCCCTTTTGGTCAAAATATCCATCGACTCAGATTTCTGGAAAAACAACAGCGATGCTATTACCGTGAATGCCTATTATAGGCCGCGCTGACCGACAAAACAGCGGAATTACTGCGCACACGCCATGCGCCAACACCGCCGAAACGAGTGGGCGCAATGGGAACCTTGGAAACAAGGAGCCGAATAACTTTCTAGTTATGAGTGAGCAACCAATATCTTTCGATATGTTTTTGGATATATTAAAATAATAAATACTCTGAGAGTATTGTTATTTCTATGTTATTGGCGGAGAGAAAGATACCAGCTGGAAACCATCAGCCAAAGGAAATCATTGGCGTGACATCTCCCACATTTTTACTATGTTGCCTTCAAAATCACTCAACCCATTAGAAGCTATGTAATCCCAAGGCTGAATAACTTTGTTTTATAATGTGTACCATTTACTTGTTTATCATTAGCAGTCATTTAGAAGCCTCTGTTTTTATACATGTTACCCAATTTGGCTTTCTTCTTTTCTTCCACGCAAACATATGTGATTTTTCTCCAAGGTAATAATTCTTATACGATGTAATTGAATCATTTGAAATTTTGTATTGTTCTGGCATTGCTGGCGTAGGCTCTGTAAATTCTTTGTTTATAATATTTGGAACGTGTTTTAGAATTGGTACTAATCTTGCAGTGGCATGAATTTTGCCATATCTGTAACTATATTCATCCAGCAAAGACAACATCATTTTGTAAAGCCATTTATAATTAGCGATTGAATGTCTTGCCCATACAGCAGATGGATGATTGATGTGAGTAGCTTTGTACAGATCATTAGATTGATTATTGTCGATTACTCTATGTGCTGTGCATAATAACTGAGCATATTCAAGAATCATTTTTACGCAATGCTTATCTACGTGCATTTTTGCACAAGACTTTGTATTTTTAGATAGATAAAATATGTTCAAATTATATCCTTTGTTTTTATAACACGTAGACTACGAATTTCTAGTTCTGTACCATTATGCATAAGTTCTTCAACCGCATCAGCTGCAGTTTCCCCACACATTCTACGTGTTTCTTTTCTGTCATTTTGTGATCCATTGCATGTTTTTGCTCCTATGATTTTGTCTGAGTATCCAGTGCAGTTTTTATGGCTTTGGCCAGATCGCTGACAGATCCAGCTCCCCAATAATGTAAAAAAACAATCTTCGGCGTTTCGCTCACCATGTGATGATGAATAGCGACGATATTGATGTCTGCGCCTCGCAAGGCTTTCAATACACCTTGAAGTTCGAATTCGAGCATTGCAAAATCACCCTCGACGATAGCATTCTCATTACTTCCGGCAAATACCGCCCAAGTATTAACACCCATTGCTTTACTCGCACTGTGACCGTTCATTTGGGTCGTGCGCCCTAACGTCACTTTATAAACTTCACCTGCTTTTTCAACGGGTGCACCGATGATAATTTCAATCGGCTTAGGATCAAGTGACGTTTTAGCCGCATTAAATTTTATCACAGGCATTGGCTTTTTAGCGCTATGCGTTTCCTGAGTTTGAGCAAAGACCTTGCCTACACCCTTAGCGAGCGCCTCCAGATTACCCATACCGCCAATATGCATGAACATAATTTTAGGTGTATCCCAGAGAAAATGATTGTGCAGTGCCGTGACCTCCAGATCATTATCTAAGGCGACGCTCATAGTCGAATTAATCTGATCTTCCTGTAATACTATGTCGCCCATCACCATGACTTGATCACCAATCGCCTGAAATCCAGCCCAAGAAGTTAATCCCATTTGCGGGGTTATTTTGACGCCCGCGACTGTGACGTTCAAGTCAGTGCGGGGTTGACTCACCTTAAAGACAGACTCAGCCACATCCAGCTTTCCCTTAATGCCGGTGAGTTGTTCAATTTTGATCGTATCCAACGCAACCGGACTATTAGAGGGTTGTTCCGCAACGGACTGTCCAGAAATCCAGACACACAAAGCAATAATACTTATTTGAGAGCAACGTATCTTATTCATAAAAACACTCCATACTGGACTAGCCAGGGCTTGATAAATAACAATCCAGTCATACCAGAAACAGCAATGACCAGAATAACCCCCGCCTTGTATCGGAACATTGCCATACAAGCACATGCAGCGATTAGAGCGGCAATACCATCGAAATGTCCGGAAAACCCTTGCGGCCCGAATACATGCCAAGCAAAAAAACACGGCCAAATTAAGAATAACACCAACTACGGCAGTGGTAAATTATGAATGACCCCCCAACAAATTTTAACTAGTACCCTCCTCGGCTCCCTGGATTCTTAGGGAGTTTTTTCGCCCGCTTTTCATGATAGTTTTTGAATGATAGTTCTTATGATAGTTGCCCCAAGGACTAAGAATTGTAATGTTATAGCATGGGTGATAATGTTATGAGTAATGTTATAAAACACTTCCTTGAAGAATGCCTTAAATAGGCTTTGTAATAATGCATTGAGTACATAGGCTGACTGGTATCATCAACCTTGTTTAGGGGTGCCGGGTAGGTGGGGTGCTGCAGATGGTGAAAATCAAGGGTGGGGGCATACGCTGATGCTAGAGATAGCCTCTGCGTTTTTAGTTTGTGCAGAGTCAAAAACTAGGGCGATAATGGCACTATGTAGAAAAAGCGTGGTGACATAATGGTGACATATACTTTAAATAAAAAAGGAGTCACAAGAAAAAGTCTGTAACCCATTGATTATATGGTGGGTCGTGTCGGATTCGAACCGACGACCTACGGATTAAGAGTCCATATAAGCCAATAATTTGCAACAAGACAAAAAAAACTAAAACAATATAATCAAATAGTTATACTTAAATCCTTATTGTGACTTACTGTATTTTATTGCCCCATATTTACTGTAAGTGTCCCACCAGTATCCCATGGGAGAGACCTAAATTGCGTTACTAAATTCAGTTAGCCCTTTACTTTGTAATTTATAAATTTTTATAAAAGCCACAGGATATGATGTCCAAAGCGGTAAAATTAGATTTAACTTGCAAAACACATTAAAAAAAGATGAAATTAACCGACAACGAAAAACGGAATGCCGTCAGATTTATTGAAGAAGGCAAACCTCTGCCTGAAAAATACCGTTTTCTTTTATTTGATGAATCGAAACAAGTAGAACTTACTTGGAATGGCAAATCTGATGAAATTACAAATGTAGCCCTTTCATTTCAAATCATTGAACTTGTACATTGATCAAGCAGATTCTGCTGAAATCGTTAATAAAGAAGCTGGATGGCCATACATGGAAAATCTTGTAGCTGAAGTCAACAAATTATGCGAATTGGCATCCCAAAAGAAATAAAGAATCATGAGTATCGAGTTGGCCTCACGCCAAATGGTGTAGCTTTGCTCAAGCGAAACGGCCACCAAATCTTCATTGAACAGCTTGCAGGCATCGGCGCAGGTTTTAGTAATCAGCAATATATACAAGCTGGTGCTGAAATTGTTGGAACAGCCGATGAGGTATTTGCTAACGCTGATATGATTATTAAAATTAAAGAACCACAATCCTCCGAATGTAAAATGTTACGCTCGGGACAAATTTTATTCACTTATTTACATCTTGCACCAGACCCAGAGCAAGCAAAACTGCTCCTTGAAGCAGATTGCATCGCTATGGCATATGAAACAGTGACTGATGCGCATGGTGGCTTACCTTTACTTAAGCCCATGTCAGAAGTGGCTGGAAGAATGTCTATTCAAGTAGGTGCACATTATTTAGAAAAATCACAAGGTGGGTCTGGTATTTTATTGGCAGGTGTGCCTGGTGTGCCTGCTGCTAATGTACTTATTTTAGGTGGTGGTATTGTAGGCGCTAACGCTGCTCGTATGGCTATTGGCTTGGGTGCTAAAGTTACTATTATGGACATTTCGCTATCTAGGTTAACAGAAATAGACAATTATTTTGGTCATACTATTACCACTGAATATTCAAGCCATGAACAGATTTGCGAGCGACTACTAACAACCGACTTATTGATAGGCGGTGTATTAATCCCTGGAGCAAATGCGCCTAAATTAATATCTAAAGACATGCTCAAACACATGCGCGCTGGCTCAGTCGTGGTTGATGTGGCAATTGACCAAGGTGGTTGTTTGGAATCCAGCCGGCCTACAACGCATGAAGCTCCTTCTTATATAGTGAATGATGTGGTGCACTATTGCGTTGCGAACATGCCTGGCGCGGTTGCCCGCACATCAACATTAGCATTAACAAATGCATCGCTACCATTTATACTGGAGATTGCAAATAAGGGTTATGTCACAGCCATGCAAGAAAACCTTCATTTAAAAAATGGGCTCAATGTTTATCGAGGAAATATTAGCCATGTTGCAGTTGCTGCAGCCTTAGGCTATCCCTTATCAACTATCTAACTCTAATCGAGACCCTACCACCCAACCCATCTTCAATCCCCCGCAAATACTGTAAAATAGATAGTTCTGGGGGATTAGCTCAGCTGGTAGTATTGGAATGGATAAATATGAAGCAGCCTGTAAGAAATAACTTCAATATACAAACAGTATTTTTTATATTTCAGCTATCCCACAATTCTTCAAGAAACCATAAGTTTGATCGGCATTAAATAATCGTCATAATTTCATCCCTCACCAGTCCTTTGCTCCATAACAGACATCAGAGTATATTGAAGCTTAGATGTTAACCATCAGGTAATCAAATAGAAGCGCTATGATGAAAAGAACATTATTCAAGATACATCACAGTCTAACCATGCTCACCCTCAAACGATTACTACTTGCTATCAGCATGGGTTGCTTGATAGCTACCGCTAATGCAGCGCCATTGGATGATGCTGTTACTGCTTACGAGAGAGGTGACTACGCAGAAGCACTTAAGATACTTAGACCACTAGCAATACAAGGGGGTGCATCAGCACAACTCAACCTCGGTGCGATGTATGACAACGGTGAGGGAGTTACACAGGATTACAAAGAAGCAGGGAGGTGGTATAGGCTAGCTGCAGCACAAGGGGATGCATCCGCGCAATACAACCTCGGTGTGATGTATCACAACGGTGAGGGAGTTACACAGGATTACAAAGAAGCAGTGAAATGGTACAGACTGGCTGCAGCACAAGGAGATGCAGAAGCACAATACAGCCTCGGTGTCATGTATGAAAAAGGTCAAGGGGTGACTCAGGATTACATTCGCGCCCATATGTGGTGGAACTTAGCGAGTTCGGCAGGTGATGCTGGTGGGGATAAAAACCGTGACATTGTTGCAAAGAAAATGACTCCTCAACAGATAGAAAAAGCACAAGATATGGCAAGAGAATGTCAGGCAAAAGACTTTAAGGAGTGTTGATTAGAGGGATGGAAGCGGTGCTAAAAAATAAGGAGAATAAAATGAGAACTATATTAATATTATTGGAGGAGTAAATTGGCTTAATGTAATCCTTTCTTTAATCCTCGCGATCTGCGGTTTGCTTATCACCGAGCCACGTTTATTTTTTTAAAGTTGTTGACCGATACAGTAGTCGAACAATTCACAGTAAACAGGCAGCCGCTAGAGATAGCACGGCGGTTTTTTTACATCAAGCGATGTAATGCGGTAAGAACAGAGGTAAGAACGATACAGAATAACTAGTCTGTAACCCTTATGGATGCTAGATTAATTGGCGGGAGAGAGTCAGTCGAAAAGCGGCTGACAAGCCATACCGTTACTTGATTCATGTTTATTGATTTCAGAATATACCGCCAAATGTACCGTCAAACAATCCCAGCTTGAATGTTTTTCAAGCCATCCTGTTGATCTAGGTATGCAGCAACCCGATCTAGGAATTCGCCAATATGACCGCTCAAACTCCCTTTCATACTCGGCATCCTTCCGCGCTGTCCGCCATTATATCCATTGCGCGCCGATCTTGCCTTGCCTTTCGTTGACCGCTCAGTCACGGCGGTTGCAATAAAACCCGCAAGCCCCCCCGCCTTCGCTAGCGCGCAACGGTATCGGACAGAGCGCAGAGGGCAGTTTCACCGCCTGGAGTCAGGTTATACCATTCAGCCATTGCACCTGTGCTGAACACTGCTAGTAATGCTGCTATAAGTAATTTCATCGATTTTTCCCTGAAGTGTATCCCTTACGTCCTTCACCACTATAATCAAAATAGTTTACTCCACCATCTGATCTAGGAACTGCATACCCTGTGGCTCGTCCATTTTCATCCCTAATGATCCTATTACTACTAGAGTTATAAGGGTTGTTAAGAGAGTTGTAAGGATTATTATTAGAGTTGTAAGGACTATTCTCATGGGCATACGGATTATTATTAGAATGATAAGGGCTATCTTCCCCGTATCCCTGTTGAGCAAAAACACTACTAGAAAAAGTGGAAACTAAAATCATACATGCTATTATATTTTTCATTTTAATCCTCCTTATTTTTTAGTACCGCTTCCACCCCTCTAATCAACATCCATTAAAATTTCTTGCCTGACATTCTCTTGCCATATCCTGTGCTTTTTCTATCTGTTAAGGAGTCATTAACTTTGCAATGATGTCACGGTTTTTAGCCCCAGCATCAACGTTTCTAAGGAAATGTAGTTTTCTAACTGGTGACCACTTAGCAGCGGCTGCTAGGGCATTTTCACGTTGCTCTAGCGTCAACTTCTTCTCCAAATAACTGAGACTGTTAATCGAGTCCTGATCTCCAGATTCACTGGATAACAACCACCAGAAATAAGCCAGCTCATCGTTTTTAGAAACACCAGTACCCCTGTGATGCATCACACCAAGATTAAACTGAGCAATCACATTCCCTTGTGCTGCTGCTAAGCGCCACCACTTAACCGCCTCCGCAAAATCTTGAGTAACTCCTATACCTTGATCGTACATAACTCCGAGGCCAGACTGAGCATCTACATCCCCTTGTGCGGCAGCTAACCTATACCACTTTAGCGTCTTCTGATAATCTATAGAAACACCGCGTCCTATGAAGTGAGCCAGCCCAAGCCTGTATTGTGCATCTGCACTCCCTTGCGCTGCAGCTAACCTATACCACTTCACGGCTTCTTGATAGTTCCGCATTACACCTAGACCGTGAACATACATAAACCCCAGCGCAATCTGTGAAAAAGAATTTCCCTCTGCTGCTAACGGGCGCCATATCTTAAGTGCTTGTGCATAGTCACCTCTCTTATAAGCAGCATCAGCATCATCCAGTGGATCTGCATTAGCAGTAGCTATCAAGCAACCCATGCTGACAGTAAGTAGTAATCGTTTGAGGGTGAGCAGGGTTAGACTGTGATGTATTTTGAATAATGTTCTTTTCTGCATGATGTCCCTTTATTTCGGTAATCTACCGCCACTCTTCAAACACTCATCTAATGTTTTAAATGGAGTGAAGTTCTTTATAAGTTCGTAGTGAGGGCTGCTGGATGCATGACAGATACCAGACTTTGATTTCTTGACTGCAGCGTCTGTCTTAGATGGTTCTTTAGCGTATCCAGTCAAACTAAATGCCAACAGTAGAAT
>Ga0194074_151_pt1 | contig 12014 bp, 8 predicted proteins | sample LauGreFBDMM110DN_2_FD_133644 | JGI IMG/M metagenome (GOLD analysis project Ga0194074, IMG submission 133644) | reverse complement strand
TGCCAATACTGTTTACCCAGCAGAATTCATTCATGACAACCTAGCAATTCAGAGTAACGTTATTCATGCCGCCTATTTGAATGGAGTGAGGAGACTCTTATTTCTAGGGTCAAGCTGTATTTACCCTAAGTTTGCTCCGCAGCCGATGAAGGAGGAGTACCTGTTAACTGGCCCACTGGAGCCGACTAACCGTCCCTATGCACTGGCTAAGATTGCCGGTATTGAGATGTGCTGGAGCTACAACCGGCAATACGGAACACATTTTTTAGCGGCAATGCCAACAAACCTTTACGGTCCAGGTGACAGTTATCATCCAGAAAACTCACATGTAATTCCCGCCCTTATCCATAAGTTTCACGAAGCCAAGATAAAGTCCATCCCAGTCGTCACAGTTTGGGGAACAGGTACGCCAAAGCGTGAATTCATATATTGCGATGATATGGGCGATGCATGCGTCTATCTGATGAATCTCACAGATGAAAAATTCAATATCCTACTTGGTAGCGATGAAACTCAGACAGGAAATTTTGACCCACCTTTAGTGAATATTGGGGTGGGGGAAGACTTGTCAATTAAAGATCTAGCTAAAACCATAAAAGGCATCGTCGGTTATCAAGGAACAATTGAATTCGACACTAGTAAGCCAGACGGTATGCAAAGGAAATTGATGGATGTGAAGCGTCTAAATTCACTATGTTGGAACGCGAATACGACATTGAATGACGGCCTGACATTAACCTATGCTGCTTTTCAGAATCATCCATATGTAACGAATTGTCCCTAATAAGTTTATGAATGTAATCGGGATAATTTATTACTCTGCATTTCTCATCCTGCCTCTAATTCTTGGTTTAATGTTATCGATTTCAGCTTTATTGGGGGGGAGATACATACGCTATTTTGTATATCCTTATCTGATTGTGTTGATATTTTTTACGGGTTCTACGTATGGCGTTATCGATGAAGAAATAACTGGAACCATTTATAAAAGAGGGAGCGGAAGGACTTTTTTTGGTTTTGTTAATTTGTATCTTTATTGGATTGGCTTAATGGTTTTAATCGACCATTTGTGGTCAAGGAGAGATGCTCCTAAGGCAAATATTAGGATATTTCTTTTTCTTTTCAATTTGCTTTTCCTAGCGCACATAATAGTTGGTTCATATCTAGATCAACCCTTCTTTTTAATCATCAGTGGATCTGGGGTGTTGAATATACTTAATATGACTATTTTTGTGTATGTTTTGCTACGCGCTTTTAGAGATCAAAAAGCTATAAATGAATTAATGCTCGTATTTTTATGGTGTGTGTTAGCAAGGTGCATGTGGGGTCTCTTCAGGTATGTTTTTCTGGATGGTGATCCAGCAAATTTCTATGCCAATATTCAGAAAATTGGTGTCAAGTTAACATTCTTTGATATTAACGATAGTGTTCTTGCAGTCATGGCAGCTTTCTTAGCAGCTTGGCGACTGATCGACACAAGCAATGGAAAAATCTCATATAGATCGGTATTTTATTGGGTGGTGACGATCGCTGGGGTACTGGTCATTTTGCTGTCATTTCGACGCACAGCCTGGCTGGGTTTGATCGTTGCGGGGTTAGTCTTTATCATCATGCACCGTCAGCGAATTAGCTTTATCAAACTCATACCCATAGCCGGCCTCACACTGATTATGGTGGGTACATTCTGGCTTGAGCGGTTCCAGTTTAGTGCTTCCAACAATCTCCTAGCTAGTTTATTTCCAGATCTATCTTCATCGGGGAGTATAGATCTGCAATCAGGTCGCTTTGTGGAACTTGAGCTTGCTATGGATTCTATTTTAAGGAACCCAGTTTTAGGGACTGGTACTTGGAGTGAATATACTTCTTCATCTCGCGCTGAGGTGGCTTTTCATGGCGGGCGATTTTTTTATATGCATAGCGGTTTTTTGCATGTCTGGTTAAAAACAGGATTAATTGGTTTGGTGCTGTTTTCCGGAGCACTTTTAGCTTCGATCCTCGCCGGATTAAAGGCACAGTCGCCAATGAATTCACCAGAAATGCGGGCGCTTGCTGGTGCCGGCATCATCGGGTTGGTGATGTCACTACCAAATTTATTTTTCGGAACACCGATCATCGAGTATCGGACCATGCAGATATTAGGCCTAGTGCTGACGTTACCGTATCTGGCACAACACGTTCTTATAGTAGCCCAGAAAACTCACTAGGCCATGCGCGCAATAATACTCAGAAACTCGTTAGCAAATTTTGGGGGTGCTGCTTTACCTGCCATAGTTACACTGATTACATTACCAATCATTGTTGCCCAGATTGGTGAAGCTGAATATGGTGTTTTGGCGCTGATTGTTGCGATTGTCGGCTACTTTGCAATCATTGATATCAATGTCGCTGCTGGCTCCATTAAATATTTGGCGGAGTTTCACGCAAAAGGCGACAAAGTAAAACTTAACCAAGTCGTTTCTCTAGGTATTTTAATCTATCTTCTCATTGGAATAATCGGCGGAGTATCCATTTTCCTAGCAGCGTCTTGGCTGGTGGTTGAAGTCTTTGTAATCCCTCCAGCGTTGCATGACACCGCTGCTCTTGCTTTACGTATTGGTGGCGCAGGTTTCTTTTTTGGCCAGCTCCAGTGTTACCTTCAAAGCATTCCGCAAAGTTTAAGTCGCTATGATATCTCTGCTCGTTTTGAGGCAAGCTTCGGCGTAATTGTGCCGGTACTGACAGTTGGGGTTGTACTCATGGGTGGCGGGTTAGTCGGAATCGTGCTGGTACGGCTAATCGCCAGCATGATTAACGTTGCCTTTCTCAGACACTGGTTCTGCCGACTACTGCCAGAATATCGTTGGGTTACTCCAAGTCGTAAAACTGTCCATAAGGTCCTTAACTTTAGCGGCTTTGCTTATTTAAAGAATATTGCTGCTGTTACTTATCTACAGGCCGACAAGTTAATCGTCGGTGCATTTATTGGTATGCAGGCATTGGCATTTTATGTGGTTCCATTCACGCTGGTAAATCGCGTCTTTGGTATAACCTATCGACTAAGCGCAGTGATGTTTCCATTCTCTAGTTCATTGGCGGCTAAGGATGAGATTGATCGCTTGTGTCGAATTTATTTAGTGGCTGTCCGATACACTATTTTTCTCAATGGGACGATTGCAGTGCTCTTGGTTGTACTTGCACACATGCTACTGAAACTTTGGATGGGAGAGAATTTTGCTATCCATAGCAGTAATATTTTGGCACTACTCGCAGTGGCAAGTTTTCTCGATTCTTTGACTAATCTTCCAACCCTGGTAAATGATGGCTTGGGGCACCCTAGGGTGACTGGATTGTTTGCTATTTTACGAGCTGTAGTTGGCATCGGGAGTGCTTATTTTCTGGTAAGCATGTTAGGTATTTTGGGTGCCGCGATTAGCCAACTACTGGTATCTGCTGTAATGGCAATTCCATTATTGGTCTATGTCCATGGCCGTACGGTACCGGTCCCCTTCGTTGTATATTTTAAACAGGGCGTCGCCCCTGCATTAGCTTGCACCTTTGTGCCTGCCATAATTGGTTGGTACCTTGTTGAAGTGGTTGAGCCAAATATTTTTAGGACATTGGTTGTTATCGTGCTCCTACTCGGCTGCATGAGTATTCTAGGTTATCGTTATGTGCTGAGGCAGGAAGATAAAAATACAGTAACAAGTTGGTTGATGGTAAGGCTTTCATCATGACCGAACTGAATATTCTCTTGGTTTCAGAGGATATTCCTCACCCAAAAATGGGTGGATTAGGGAAACACGTGATCACTCTAGGTAACGCTCTGATCGCATCGGGTCATCGAGTTGATTTATTCGGTAACAATTACTACCCGTATGAGCAGATGGAAGGTGATGTTATTTTCCAGGGAAATTTTTACCCGGAATTGAACGTTAAGAACGGACAGTGGAAAGAGAAACAACTTGGTTTCTTTAATTACTATCGACGTGCTTTCCTTGCCTACCGTTTTGCCCGTGCCATACTTGCCGTTAGGAATCGGTACGATGTCATTCATTACCATGGTCATCTACCTATCTTGTCAAACTTAATTCCGAAACATGTCAACTTTGTACAGACACGACATGATCAAGGCAGTGATTGTCTGACTCATACTCGTTTTAACAATGGCGCAGTATGTTATGAAATTAATCCAGCAGTGTGTTCTAGTTGTGCAACACAGAATCCTAACACCTTACAACGCGCTCTTTCAAAGGCCAATGTTATTAAATGGCGTACAGCGGTTAAGCAAGCATTCCAGCGTCACAAAGTAATTTTTGTGTCTCACTTTCTTCAACATAATCTCGTCCGTACTTTAGGATCAGTTGAGGAAGGTAATGTGGATGTGGTGTACAACTTCACTGACACTCGACAGATTGGTATGGCACTGGAAGAGACTAGCAGCAATCACGCTGAGCCAGACATCTTCATCGCAGCGCGGGTAGATTTGGCCAAAGGCGTGGGGGCATTCCTTGAGGCAATGAAAGAGAATCTACCCGAAGGCCGAAACGTTACTGTAGCTGGAGACGGGCCAGATCTAGAAAGCTTGCGGCAGCATTTCAATGGAGGTTGGGTCAAGTTCCTTGGTTGGACATCATATAAAGAGGTAATAGGGTTGACTATCCGGGCAAAGATAGTAGTAGTCCCTTCCGTATGTGAAGAGTCTTGTGCTACTAGTATCTTGGAAGCTTTAGCTTTGGGACAGCGGGTATTAGCACTGAAGAGAGGGGGCACTCCCGAGCTCGTCATGTATCAGCGATATCCTGGACAGTTGCAATTGTACAACACACTTCAAAGCATGGTTCATGCATTGAAAGTGATTCATGCAAATGAATTTAGATTGGCATTTGATAATAATTTTAAGGGCGGTGTAGAGCACATGCTGCCGAAAATCTTAAATATATATCGAAAAAATCGAGTCGGTTGATCGTGGGAATTAAACAGGACAAAAAACAAATACTGACTCTGGCATTGAATGAAAATGCGAGCCCACGTAAAAATACTTGGGCAGTGCCAGTATGAAATAGTTTATGGCAGAAAAACTCTATATTTGCTACTAATTATATGATTCTTGGCCTAAGAAGATTACATAAGAATTAACTCAAAATGATAGGCATCACTTTTAAGATAACTGGTGATAAATATGTGAAGGCTTCGCGAAATGTTCTATCTAAATTTATCAATAGTTGAGATGAGAATTAATGGGAAAACTATAGCTGGGGGAGTAAGAAATGGGGGTAACTAATCTCATCGCAAAAAAATTTACTAATTATGATGATATAAATTCTCCAGGATCACGAATGAGGTTGAAGAGGTTCTCCTCATTTCTTAGTCTGCTGGACGAGACTATTGGTACGCATGGTCATGCAACGATTCTAGATATCGGTGGCACTAGAAAATATTGGAATATTATGCCATCTGAATACCTCAATAGCGGTAAGGTGAAAATAACTATTCTAAACTTAACAGGCGTGAACCTGCACCAAAATGATGGGGTTTTTTCATATTGCATTGATGATGCTTGTGACCTAAGTCAGTTTGAGGCCGGGACTTTTTCAATAATACATTCTAATAGTTGCATAGAGCATGTTGGCGGCTGGTCAAGAATATGTCAGTTTGCAAATGAGGTTAGACGTCTCGCTGTAAATGGGGGGTATTTTATTCAAACTCCTAATTACTGGTTCCCTGTCGAGCCACACAACCTCACACCTTTATTTCATTGGCTGCCGAGACCATTTAGGGTGAGCCTAGTCCAACATTTTAAATTAGGCCATTGGCCTAAAACAAGTGACGTTATAGATGCTGTTCGATGGGTCGAGAGTGCCAGGTTGCTTGATAGAAAGGAATTCTCGGCATTGTTCCCAGAAGCAACTATTCTTAATGAACGAATGTTTGGATTATCGAAATCCTTCATTGCCATAAAAGTTCCAGATAAAAACTAATGAGTCTTTCCGTTTCCATTGTCACAGTTTGCCTTAATGCAGCGACCTCGATTACGTCGACACTAGATTCAGTACGCTTCCAAACTTGGAAACCATTAGAAAGTATCGTGATCGACGGTGGGTCAACTGATGGGACACAGGACCGTGTTGCACTTTTTAAGGACCTGACAAGTAGAGTGGTATCGGAATCAGATATGGGTACCTACGATGCTATGAACAAGGGAATTAACTTGGCGAATGGTGAGATCATCCATTTTCTTAATGCGGGTGACAGTTTTATAGATGAAAGTGCAGTTGAGGCTGCAGTCTCTATCTTCATAGCAGAACCAGACGTTGATTTGGTTTTTGGTAATGTCATTTATCGCACTAAGGATGGTCCATTGATGAGTCAGTATCATCGGACTAATGCCATTAATCTACTTTATGGTGGTCTATGTCATCAGGGTATATTTGCTCGTAAACGGTTGTTTGACAGGTTTGGATTGTTTAATTTGGAGTACCGCATAAACGCGGACTTCGACTGGTTGCTAAGGGTATTTCGTGGTGGCGCGCAGGTTCGCCATATTGACAGGCCCATCGCAAATTACGATACAGGAGGTCAGAGCACCGTAAACCTAAGTTTCGTCAGGGCAGAACGGAAGAGAGTGCAGTTGCAATACACAACTCAGTCTTCTTGTAAAATTGGTACATTCATCTATCAGCTGAGACGTAAGTTATTTACGTTGATTGGGAAAAATGATTTTGTACCTTATGAAGACTGATAATCACATCAAATTATGTACAACACTGAAAGCACTATTACTCTTAATAACGGTATGGGCTATAGAAGGAATCGGGCTCGCAAATTGCGCTTCGATCTATTTTGTAGACGCCAATATTGGAGATGACGAATGGTCTGGAAAGACTAACCTTATGAGTGGTACTGATGGTCCATGGCGAAGTTTGCGTCGTATGACAGCTACTACATTAAAGCCTGGTGATACGGTGATCCTTAGGTGTGGCAGTATTTGGCGGGAACCGCTGATGATTTCTGGTGCAGGAAAACCTAGTGCATCGATAACTATAAGAGCAGAGGATGCTTGTGCCGAATCTGCACGTCCAGAGATAAATCTTGCAGTTCCTCTGAAAGGTTGGATTCCGGTGAAGGGTATGATTCATGTGTCAGATGTTAACTTCGAAATCAAACAGGTCTTTGTCGATGGCCAGCTCCTTAATAAGGCTCGATATCCTGAGAATGGTTTTTTGTATGCAGTCAATGGCATTACTTCAACGAATCCAGGTAGTGGTAGTACAGGGTTAATAGATTTAAATTTAGCAAATCTGCCAGAAAAAGATGTGGACGGTGTAAAGGCTTACATTCGAACTGTAGGCTGGCTAATCGAAGAGCGTGATATCGCCTCAATATCAGGTTCTCAATTAAATTTTTTAGGTGCAACCAGATATCCTGTCAGAAAAGGTGCTGGGTACTATCTCTCCAATAAATTTTGGATGTTATCGAATGGACCAGGATGGTATTGGAGTAGTTTAGAAAAGAAGTTGTATGTCCACCTACCAAATGGGGCCTCACCTCTAGCTCATCAAATTGAAGTCGTTCAGCACGACTATGGTATTCAGTTGATGAGCCAGCCCTATGTAAATTTCAGTGGAATACGGATACGCCAGGCCGGCTTGGATGGCGTTCGAGTTGAGAGTTCCATTCAGACGGAATTAAATAATATGGAGGTGGTGTTTTCTGGTCGAGATGGTATCGTTTTTAGCACTGAATCAAACGGTATCATTCGGGACTCCCTAATCCGTGAAAGTGGTCGAGACGGCATCCTATTGTGGAAGTCTCCGGGCGTAAAAATAATCGGGAATCGAGTCGAAAATAGTGGGACTACAGGGGGGCCGAGAAATAGTCTGGCAGCGATTAACGCGACTAACTCAAACTATGTTCATATTGAACGAAACACAATTTCAGGGACCGGGTATATCGGTATTCGCTTCAACCGGAATTCTAAGGTGATAAATAACATTTTGTATAATACTTGTCTTGTTTTGGATGATTGTGGTGCCATTTATAGCTGGGCAAATAATCAGGATACAAGCCCTCTGAATAGCGTGGTAATAGGTAATGTTGTCGAGAACGTGGTTGGTAATTCGGAAGGAAATGCCGATCGGTGGACGCTAGCGGCAGGTATTTATTTGGATGACCTAACCAATGGGCTTAAGGTCGAGGACAATACCGTAATTAACGCCGAGAGAGGAATTGTTATACATAATGCTTTTGATAATATAATTGAAAGAAATACGATAGCATATTCTCGCTCCTATGGCGTGTTTGTAGCTGTAGATTATGCGTCGGTACATTGGGGCGAGTTGCGCGCCAACAGTATATTTAATAACACGATAATAAATGAAAGTGTAATACCATTTATTTATTATTTGGATCGTGTCAACAGAGAGTTCGTAGAGGTACTGAAAGGAAATATATATCTCGGTACTAGGGCAGATAATGGCTTTGTCATCCATCGTCAAGGTGTTTTAGGAGACATCGCAGAGAAATTTTCGCCAACTTCTTTTCAAAAATTGCTTGGGAAAGAAAGCCACGGTTTATTTCGTCAGATTGTAAAAACTCCTGCTCTGCTAATCAATCAGAGTACTAAGATTAAAAATTATCCCTGCAATTTATCCTCAGATAAAGATTGCGCCAACGCTACTAATGTTATGGGGCATAAAATAAACTGGCCGATAAGGCTGCAACCGTTTAGTTCATTAACAATCCTGCATTAGTACACAAATGAAAGTTAGAACAGACTCCAGGATTTTTATTGTTTGCTTTACTGGTGGATCCGGCATTACACATTATTCAATCTCGTTGGCGCGAGAGTTGTCGCAGTATGTGAAAGTAACATTAGTTGTTGGAAAAAACTATTGTGATCAAGGTTACCCGTCTTTCGAATTCGATGTCCTTCCATTCTTTAATCGTAGTCGTTGGTACCTGATTGATCTGCTACGTTTAGCATTATTTTTTGTCATCAATAGGCCCCAAGTGGCACTGTTTCAGTCGACATTGAAGTCGGCACTTATGGAATCAATTCTTATCCGGTTCTTTGGTATGGTAAGTATTCGGACCGCCATGACAATTCATGATGTTCTTCCACACTACCCGAAACCATGGAGTCGTTTGACGCATATTTTGCTCTATAGGGCTTTTGATCAATTAATTGTTCATAGCCAACGTAGTTGGGATGATCTGCGTGAGATGAAGGTGATGAGACCGCTTTTGATGGTACCTCATGGGTTATATAGCCTGTTCATTACGCACCCGTCATCGTGCGAAGAGTGTCGCATAAATTTAACACCTTTTACCCGTGATCATTTCGTTTTGCTTTTTTTCGGAAAGATCGATGAACGCAAAGGGATTTGGAATTTCCTGGAATTGAGACGAGCATTATCAACAGATGACAGATATCGATTTGTCATCGCGGGACGAATGGATATAAGCTATAAAAAAAGTGAGCTGCAAGTTGCATTAGAAGAAGCAAGAGCATCCTCTAATTGCATTGTGCATAACCATGATATCCCATTCATGGAGGTTCAGAATTACTTTGCTCTTGCGGATATAGTGATACTGCCTTACCAGGAAGGTACGACAAGTGGTGTATTAAAATTAGCGCTAGCTTTCGGAAAACCTGTCGTTGCGACTGATGTTGGAGATCTGGCAGAGACCGTAAAGGAAGGTGTGGGAATATTGTTGCCAGTAAAATTCAAGCTGTCTGACCTTGCTTTAGCCGTGAATGAGATCAAAGAGAACTATGATTCTTATGCTGATGCATGTGAGTTAGCGAAGGAGCGATACGACTGGGGAAAAATTGGGAAAGGTTACGCGCATTTTTTATTGGATCCAATCCCTAAAAATGCTGTCTCCAGTGAAAAGGGGTAACCCAGTGCCTCGTTTATTATCTCTTAACACTTATCATTATCGCCGAGGCGGTTCTGATGTGGTTTTTCTTGAACAAGAAGATATGTTCCGGCGCCTAGGTTGGGATACTGCTGTTATGGCCATGCATCATCCGAAAAACGAACCTTCTCCCTGGAGTAATTTTTTTGTCGATGAGATTGAGTATGGCCACGAATATGGACTATTAGATAGGCTTGGGATGGCAAGTAAGGTGATATATTCGATTGAGGCAAGACGTAAATTATCTGCACTTTTGGATGTATTTCCTGCAGATGTAGCCCATGCTCATTGTATATATCATCATCTGTCCCCCTCAGTTCTTGTGGAGTTAAAGCGACGGGGTATTCCGACGATATTAACTGCTCATGATCTGAAGTTGGCTTGTCCCAGTTATAAGATGCTAAACCGTGGTGGTATTTGTGAGAAATGTCATAACGGTAATCTGCTTAATGTTGTAACTAATCGTTGCATCCGAGATTCGCTACCAATAAGTGCTTTAATCATGGTCGAGTCAGCAGTGCATAAAGCGCTAGGACTCTATAAAAACAATCTTGATAGTGTTGTTGTCCCTAGCTTATTTTATAAACAGAAATTGATGGAATGGGGGTGGTCGGAAAATAAGCTAACTTACATTCCAAATTATGTAGACACTTCAGCACACACTCCACACTACAAACCAGGAGACTATTTTTTTTATTTTGGTCGTTTGGCAATAGAGAAAGGGTTAGGTACTTTGATTACAGCCGCAGCATTAGCAAAGGTAAAGCTGCGGATTGCCGGAACCGGTCCAGAAGGTAGCTATTTAAAAGCTCTGGCAGAAGAGGTGGGTGGTGATATTGAGTTCCTCGGTTTTGTGAGTGGCGAGGCACTGTGGAAATGGGTGCGAGAGGCTCGGGCTATCGTCTTGCCCTCCCAATGGTATGAAAATTCCCCCATGAGCGTGCTAGAAGCCTATGCCTGTGGCAAGCCGGTTATCGGTTCGCGCATTGGTGGAATCCCAGAAATGCTGCTCGAGGGGGAGACTGGGCAATTATTTGAGAGTGGTAATGTGACTGAACTAGCTGGTGTATTACGTCAATTCTCGGATATGTCGGATAGTGTTGTGGCACAGATGGGAAAGACGGCGCGAGACTATGTTTCACGAACATTTACAGCACAACGGTATCTTAATGAAATGCTTGCGCTTTATGCGGGAATTGGGGTGCATGTGGGAAGCTACGGTAAATGGAGAGCTGGATGATCGCTCAGATTGACCGTGGGTATCTACAGTACGGTATGACACGAGTTATCCGCCGTATCTTTAGTTATGGTCTTTTCGAAGGGAGACCATTGACGACAAAGGGTCGTTTCATCAACCCACTCGTATTTGCCTGGTTGAACACCTTAGCGGCTATTCCGGGCGAGTCCGAGATCTTTCGTCCTGTATTTATCACAGGGCTAGGTCGCTCCGGCACTACTATTCTAGGAATCCTGCTGTCGTTACATCGACAAGTCGGGTATCTGAACGAGGCCAAAGCGTTGTGGCATGTGATCGACCCAAGACAGGATATTAACGGAAATTATTCAACAGATGGTGCACGCTATCACCTGACGGCTACTGATGCCAATTCAGATGTAGTGCGGCGTGCGCATAGGCTTTTTTCTCATTACCTGATTTCTACCGGGTCCAGTAGAGTAGTCGATAAATATCCTGAACTAATCTTTCGTGTGGACTATGTGCGGGCGATCTTTCCAGATGCAAAGTTCATCTTTATCACTCGCAATGGAGTAGACGTGGTGTCATCGGTAGTCCAATGGTCGGAGCGACTTGGCATCAAGTCAGGAGAAGACACTGACGATTGGTGGGGGCGGAATGATATCAAGTGGCATTACCTTAGGAAACAGTTGATTCTTGAAAATGAGACTTACGCTTCTGTGTGGCCAATTGCGACTCCATATTTGAACCAGACTAATCGTGCTGCACTGGAATGGATCGTAACGATGCAGGAGGGTTTGCGACAAGAACAAAATCACCCAGATGCGGTAGTTAGACTAGCCTATGAAGATTTATTAACTGATCCACTAGGTGAATTAGATCTACTGCAGCGGGAGTGCGGATTGGAGCCAGATAAGAT
>Ga0194074_124_pt1 | contig 12103 bp, 13 predicted proteins | sample LauGreFBDMM110DN_2_FD_133644 | JGI IMG/M metagenome (GOLD analysis project Ga0194074, IMG submission 133644) | reverse complement strand
CCCAATTGGCATACTTGTAGCCTTCCACAACCTCCATTTCCATGTCGACGGTCAGCAGGTAGTTGCACGCGTGCATGCCGTGGGCCGCAACGCTTTCCATGAAAAACTTGGCTGGTACGCGCTTGCCCATGAAGCGCCCATAAAGGTCCGGAAACACAACCAGAACCGTCGAAACTTCGCCACTGGCAGCCTTCTGCCCCAATTCAGCAAGCGTGAGCATGCCTTCAACAGCAGCAATTAACATTGGAATTCTCCTTCGCTGATAAATTTGACCGGCACCCGAGAACCTATAACACGCGAGCAATATTTCTATCTCTCCGATACATGTTTTTATCCTTTGAGCACCTCAAGTTGACCTCTTGTGGATTTACGCAACGAACATACGACCGCCCAAGCCACAACACATTTCTCCCGAATGGAAACGCGAAATTCTAGCCGCACGATTATTTGGATTCCATAAACTCAGATGGAGCCCTGCTAGAGCGCCATGGTTTAGATGGCGGAGCAGCCACTAAACCGCAACGCACCCAACACAAGAAGGTAAGCTACATCCCTCAAAGGTTTGAAGACTGACGATAACGTGCCACCACCTGCACACGCAACGGCGAGATAGGCGCCAGCACCCGAAAGTAGCGGTGCCGATGCTTGCGCGGTGGTGGCAGTTTGTGCGAGTCAGCCCAACTTAAGCCGAGAGCAGATTCAAGCCGGCGGCTCAACAGCTTCGCGCAGCCACCGGACCAGCCCCAACAAAATGCGACCGCCGTTGACAAGGTTGGCTGCATCCACGGTCGGAATGCGCTCAGACTCGAAGAGGGAATACATTCCAGGATCAGAACTATAGGCCCCAGCCGCACACTGGCAAGAATACCAACCGCTGTGCCTGTGATGATCGTTTCGCCCGGCATCCACTCATAGGCGCAGTATGCATGCTCAAGTAGGCAAGCATTCGCTCCAGCCACCGCTTGGCCCGTGTGGTCCAATAAATGCACAAACATAATGTGGTCCTCAACCACCGCATGCTCAACGGTCTAATGCAGATCCACTTCAAAAGACTTAGCTGCCACATGCGTCGCACTGCTGCACGCCGCTGCTTGTCCCATGATAAGCCATGCTAGGAAAGGGAGAATAACTTTCAAAACCACTTTTTTAAAAAAGAAATTTTGTCACTGTAATGTAGACACTACAGATCCACATCCTAATTACTGAAAAAAGAAATTTAGAGATATATACGATCTATGTATTTAGTCTTGCGACTTTTCAAAATCAGTGATTATAAATGGTCGACCTAATCTATTAAGCAATGGTTCTACCCACAATTTGGTTTCAATATCAAGAAAATACAGCGGGTCTTGCTTGAGCTTACCTAAGCAGAAATTAACTAAATCTCTAACCCTACATAACAATATTACACTCCGACTTTCTTGAAACAGAAACAAAATATCATTTTTTTTAAGATCATCTTCTGTTCTATTTACATCATAAACAAGGCGCCTCCCCATAGGCCGGACATGGTAGACAAGTGTAGCATCAATTTCCTCCCCGTTAGATTTCTCAATTTTCCCATAAAAAAGTTTGTCATATCTGTAGCAAAGACAGTTTGAAACTGTTTCAATATAATGTAAAATCGTAGAAGAATTAAAAGAAGCCCCATAGAACATTAATAAAGCATTTTTTTCATAAAGAAACATCCAAGCAGAATTCCAACCAAACGGATTAATCATACCTGAGATGTCTAATATTGGTTGTTCCCCCATACCTGCAAATGAAAATACAGGTATGGGCGTTCTCCATTCCGCGTCATTTCTTCGAAAATACTCAGAAAGCACACCAACCTGCGAAGGACAATTATTGACTTGATAACTTTTACCTTTTTGTACAAAATCATAATTAAATGAAGGCATCCAAATACTCATGTTCGTTCGTAATAATTTTATTTTCTCTATATGAGCATTGAGGAACGTGGTTTTATTAATGAATGGAATTTCAAACCCTTGCCTGATATCTGAATGAATTAGTATTATATCTCCGCCTAACTCAATAAGTTTGAGTTGGATTTGATCATTTATTGTCATATGTAAGAGGTGGACTTGCAAGTTATGCGTCAGTCCATTTTTTGTATAAAAATGAACCACCATGCCGACTCGCAATAAAGGTGATATTTATAAATAAAGAACTAAGAAATTTCAAACTTTGGCTTATTTGTTATTTACTTCCACTGGCAGGCTAGTCAGTGTTTCGCTCTCATTAAGCTACATATCACCGGTGAAAGGGTAATTGGCATTTGTAAAACCTCTACTTCCATCTGTATGACCCGGCGTAGTATCAAAGACAGTCTTGCACTTATTCCAATGCATAGTTAGACCTAAGTAAACAATAAAAACGTCCGCATTATCATTTGCAAAACCAAGTGGCCTATAAAATACACGCATGTCTTTTGAATCAGTAATTGATTCAGAACATACCCTGGAAGAAATAATCATGCAAGAATATATATATCTTTTACCTATTAACCCTCGCAACGACGCCTAAATGATCATCAATAGGAATAAAATACTTAGGTGACAGATTGTAGTAATTCAGAAAAATTTTTTTGGCTCTGACGTATTCGCTACCAAGATCTGCAAACTAAATCTTGTAAACCATTTTATTGGGGTAGACAAAACAAAATTAACAGATATATTATTGTAAGAAATAACTAGACTCTACATCATCACTTGATAAGGCTCTAAAGTGAAACCATATTGCTCGCTTCGAATTCTTTGGTTGTAAGCATTTCATTATACAAATCTTTAAGAAAAAAATTTGGGTATCTTGTGATTAATTCAAGATAAGTAGAATAAGAAGATACCTCGTCAGTAATAGAGCAGGAACCGTCACCTAATTTGATTCTCTTTGCCTGATTTCTTTCTAATAAAATGTTTTCATAAATACAGGCACCAGAACCCGGAATTACATTTTGATATCTAACAAACAATTGGTAGCTATCGTCGAAGGAGTAGCCGTTATTTGTAATATTACCCGTAAATATTCTATTGTAACGGTAGGGAACATTAACTCTTTCTTCAATAAAATGCATATAAGTGAAACAATCCCCAATGGATGGGCCAAGAAAAAGAAACTTTACTTTAAGTGATGTCTTATGCAAAAAATCAAAGGTTGAGTTTTCACCAATAGAGTTTTTTCCTACGTTCGTAACCAATTCATGATATTTTCCATAAAGAACATTCGACATCAACGGATCCACTGACCTGACTGTGCCATCTTGTACACGAATAAACTCGTTAAGAACACCCATTTTAGTTTTTGACTCCTGAACGTTAAATGTCATTCCGTTACAGAAACTAAAAGTGTAAGACGGGAAAATTAAGGTTGAGATATCCAATCCTAATAGTGCTTCGAAAATATTGCCAAGCAATTCCTTTTTTGGTAATGCTACATTTGGTTTCCCAAAATTAAAACCGGAATGAATATATAAAACATCAGTTTCATTTGCGCCAATGGAGCGTAAAGAATTCAATAAACTTACATTTGTTATACATTCATTTAATCCTTGGAACAGAAGAATTTCTTTCATGGAAATATTATAGGTTTCTATAAATGGCTTGAGCAACCACCATCTACCACGAAATGCTGGCCTGTTATCCACCTTGCATCAGATGAAATCAGGAATTTCACCATTGCTGCAACATCGGCTACACTTCCTTCACCAAGTAGATATTTTTCTTTAAACTTTGACATATATTCAGGGTTTTCAAATAGATTACTCGTCATTTTAGTTCTTAATCCCCCCGGAAGAATTGAATTAACCCTGACAGTAGGGGCAAGTTCAACAGCAAGCGATTTTACAAATGAATCTAAGGCACCTTTACTAGCGGCGTAAATTGAATTACCTTTGTTTCCAAATTTGCTATATAAGGCAGAAATAAAGACTATATTGTTTAGCAACCCAAAATTAGATTTCAGAAGAAGGGTTTTTATAATTTCGACTGTACTAAAGAAATTAACATTGAAAATATCGCGGGTATAATCAATTCGGAAATTCTTAATTGGAAGAATACGTAAGGTTCCTGCACAGTGAATAAATCCCGATATAGAAATCCCTTCAGTGATAAGGATTTCTTTCAAGGAATTCTGAATTCCGTCCACTTCAGTCAAATCATAAATCCAACACTTAGTGTCTATTAGATCTAACTGATTTTTAAGACTAGCAAGCTTAAGGTTGTCTCTACCATGAAGAAGCAGTTTGTAATTTGGTGCAAGCAAACGGACGAGTTCTTTACCAATACCTGAAGTTGCTCCCGAAATAAGCAAATGACTATTTTCCATTATTTAAAACAAATTCACAAAACTCTCGAATATTTTCAAACTTTTCCAATTTTGCATATGTACAAAACATATTATAGTCAGATTCCAACAACGCAACGATTGCAAGACTTGATAAAGAATCCCATTCATCAAAATCACTGAATTTCCAATTTGTATCAATGGTACTAACTTCCAAGATATCACTGATTTTTTTTAAAAGATTTTCCATTGTATTTGTTTTTTAATAGTCGATCAGCTTACAAAATTCCAAATTTCCAATCTGCATTATAAGGGAGGCCCATGTGAGCCCAACGCCAAAACCTGCGAAACATATCAAGAAAGATTCGTTAGTTAATCGTTCGCCGAGGTTATAAGTAATTGCTGTTGGAATTGAAACCCCACTTGCATTACCAAAATTTTCCACTACATTACTTGGCATTTTTTCACGAGGAATTTCTAATTTGTCAGCCAGTTTATTGAGCATAAATTTATTTGGTTGGTGAAACATGAAATAGTCAACCTCATTTTTCCTTAGCTTGGCTCTTTCAAGAAGAGTTTCTATCATTAGTGGCACTTCGCGTTGTACGAAGTTGAATACATCATCGCCTTTCATTACAAGATTGTCCAACGACCGGAAATTACCCGCGGCATCTTCAACCATTTTGCTAGTTTCCGGGGTTGAGGGCGTTTTAAAACCACCAGCAGGGATAATTAGTGCATCAAACGCACTTCCATCCATTTTGACATTGGCAAAAATACTATTCAGACTGCTTGATTTTTCAACAATGGTAATAGAAGCGCCGTCTCCAATAAGTGGGTTGCTGTTTCTATCTCTTTTTGAAACCTTTGGGCTAAGTATATCTGCATTAAGCATTAGCACTTTATTAACCACATCTTGCTCTAACAACATAAATGCCTGAAAGAGACCTATCTCAAATCCGGCACAACCTTGATTGATGTCAATGCAAATCAAGTCTTGCTTTAAGCCTAACTTCCCATGGATAACGTGGCTGGTAGGCGGAATAAAGTATTCAGGTGATTGAGTTACAAGAATTAAGGCATCTATGTCATCTTTCTTAAGAAATTTATTCTCAAAAAGATGATTAAGCCCATAAACACATAAATCAGAAATGGTTATTCCATCTTCCACAATCCGATGCTTATTATAGCCCATGGCAGCTTTAAGTCTAAGTGATTTGGCAGTAGAAAAATTGTAATTCTCAATTTCATCCTCAAATTTTATTTCGTTAGCAGGTAAAACAGTCAATATTCCAGTAATTACCTTGTTATAAAAAGTCAAATTCACTGTTTAGCTCCATCATAAACAAACTCGCAATTGATTCGATCGAAGTAAAGAATTGCGGTAAAATGTCCGACCCAACCATTAAAATCCAAATTCTTTCATCAAGTCGATTAACCGGCCTGACTTTGCCGAACAAGTCGAGCCCACCTTAGTCAATGAAATTGATGTCTCTGCTAAATTCATACTCAGGTCTAATATCTTTTGGGATATTCAATATTTTCTTCCTCAATTTAAGAAAAGTTTCAAATTTCAACAACAATCATTCCACAATCAATAAGCATAACAAAATATACAAAAGTGTATGAAAACGCAAACTAGGCGTTTTATATTACTCAACAATTTCAAAACTTCCGGGTAATTTCTAAATTTCCAGATTGCTGCGGAGTCGGGCACTAAGTTATTCAATTTGGAAACTAAGTTATACGAACTCAGTTACATAATTCTCAAATATGAAATGTATTTACTACTGCAGGTATTTTGAGGACTTTGACGGAAATTACTATAAAAAGGACAAATGACAAGCGAATTTCAATTCCGTTGTCAATCAAAGATTGTAGAATCACATAACTCCAAGACTCTTCTCCAAAAAAGATAAGTATCACTTATTTAATTGTAACTTGTGTATCTAACTTTTGACTTAATGCTAGTCGGTCGATTTTGCCGTTTGCATTTCGTGGCAATTCAATCATTTTAATATAAACAACAGGCACCATATACTTTGGAAGTTCTATCCCGATCATTCTTTTCATTTCAACAATTGAGATTTCATCTTTTGACTGATAAAATAAGGTTATTTGTTTTCTCAATACATTATAAATCACGCAGCCATTTTCAACAATTTTTAATTTGTTAGTGATCAAATGTTCGATTTCACCAAGTTCAATCCTGTAACCCATATGCTTGATCAGAGTATCTTTTCTTCCCTTAAAAATGATTTCACCATACTCATTTATTGAGACTATATCACCTGTGCGGTAGATTAATTCGGGATACGATTTATTTAATGGATTCTGTACAAAGGCTAATGATGTTTTCTCAAGATTGTTATAATATCCCATAGCAAGTGAAGTGCCTCGAATGCAAAGTTCTCCTTCATTGTGCAAGTCTGCTATTTCATTTTTATCATTTAATATCAAAACATTGGTGTTGCGGCAAGGGAACCCAATCGGTATTGGCTCGTCATCCATTAATTCTCTTTCGACAATAAAATAGGTACAATCAAGGGTTATCTCGATGGGACCATAAAGGTTAACAAATTTTACTTTCGTTAGTTTAGTTTTCCAATAATTAAACTGCCTGGTAGGAAATACCTCTCCAGCAAACCAAACGGTTTTTAAATCAGGTAACGAAATTTTACTTAGCAAATCCATATTTGCCATATTCACCATAATTGTTGGAACCCAAAAAATAAAATTTACATTGTTTTCACGCATTAAACCTAAAATCTTCGCGGGGAATGGGGAAAGGGAGTCTGGCAGTAAGACAATCCTACTTCCTTTTGCCATTAGCATGCAAAGCTCAAAACTGTAAATGTCGAAAACCAATGGCGATAATGATCCAATTATTTCATTTTCAGTAATATCAAGTGTATTGATGGCCCACTCCGTAAAGTCAATAAAGCTTTTATGGTTGAGAACCACGCCTTTGGGAGTTCCGGTTGAACCAGAAGTATTGATAATACACAGTGGATCAGTGTCAATAATACTTTTCAATCTATTGTTAATCAAATCACTATTTATTGAATGGGTAAAAGCAAATTCATCAATTAAAATCAGGGGCAAACTTGGATTTATTTCATGTATAAAACTGGCATGTTTTTTATTGGTAATGACAGCTTCGGGCTTGATAAAATCCAAAGTATTTCGAATTCTGGCAGACGGTGATTTAATGTCAAGATTCATATATGCATTGCCACTGTATGTAATGGCTATATCAGCAATAATGCTTTCGATAGATTTTGGCAGAAATACAGCGATGGGTTTATTAATTGATCTTGATTTCAATATGTGAATAGCAAGAAGATTTGCTTTTATTGTTAGATCTTGGAATGTTATGTCACTCTCTCCATCAATAACGGCAATCTTATCAGGAACAGACTTAACTGTTTTTTCTAAATATTCTAAAATATTAATGTACATTATCGTTTTGTTATCCCCAAGGATCGTTTTATTCCCTTAATTTTTCTTCCTGAGCGTTTAATAATTCAATTTCAGAATATAATTAAATTGCTCTTGGCATACCAGAACAGCAACAAGTTAAATTGCATCATATAGCAATTTATTAAGAATTAATCACTATCTTCCAATCTCAGAGGCATAGCCCTATGCAGACTAGATCTCGCTTTTTTGCCTAGTTCTCCCTTGTAATATTTAGGGTGCAATCCATACCCTGGCCTAGTGCAGCGACCCTGTGTTCTGTAATTAACTCTCCTGCTTCAATGCCTTCAACTACATAGAGAAATCGTGAAAATTCACGGCTCTTTTCATCTTTGTAGTAAGGGAATAATCAACTTTTTCAACTGCTAATTCTGCTTCGCGCATGGCTTTCCCCATTGCAATAAAATCTTCCTCGTTGAGAGAAAATGATGCGTCAGGTCCACCGATAGTACCATCGAGTCTAAAATGCTTTTCAATAAGTCTTGCCCCTAATACGGTAGCAACCACCGACACGGTGATGCCCAAAGTGTGATCAGATAAACTGGAAATTACATCAAATCGTTTAGCATGTTCTGTTATCATGGCGAGATTGGCTTCTTCAACAGAAGCCCGATAACTTAGAGTGCATTTTAGCAGTATAACTTGCTCATTCCCCATGCGTTGGCAGGCATCCAAAGCCAGCTCAATGTCTTCTAAACCAGCAATACCCGTTGAAATGATGACCGGCTTTCCTTTAGAAACCACATTTTCAAGGAGTGGAATGTCCGCGATTTCAGAAGATGCAATTTTATAGGCAGGTACATTGAGTTTTTCTAAAAGGTCAACAGCAGTTTTGTCAAATGGACTACTGAAACATATCAGTCCTTCTTCATTTGCTGCCTGAAAAAGTTCTTTATGCCATTCCCACGGACTATATGACTCTTTGCAAAGATCATACAGATACTTGCCACCCCAAATAGTTGCGTGAAGAATCTTAACATCATCATTTTTACAATCGATAGTAATGATGTCGGCAGTGTAGGTTTGCAATTTGATTGCATTGGCACCAGTGCGTTTGACAGCATTAATAGCATTCAATGCATTTTCCAAGCTACCGTAATGGTTTGCAGATAGTTCTGCAATGATAAAAACATGGTTGTCTTTGCCTATTTGGAAAGTATCTATTTCGATATTGGTAATAGATCCTGATTTCACTTGAGTTTTTATATAAATACACATAGGAAATTCAACCCCCAATCCGCACCGACACCACACCCTGAAACTATTTTTGTCAAGTACCACTTTGTGCTAACCCCAACCAACCATTAACTTCAGGTCAAAGACCGCTTTTGTTTGGTGTTCGCAGAGATTTGATACGCGTAGCAGGCGGAAATTGCACACTGCCTACAATACGGATTTGGCACACCACACCACTCACCACACCAAGCCAGTGCCTGATCCACACCAATCCACGCTCGGCCGCAAGTGCCATTTCTAAAGCGCAGGATTACCACCCCAATTTCTGGTCAAACCCCAGTTCCGGGATCGACTCTGCACCGACACCCGCACTGTGCCCCCCCTAATCATATCCGGCTTCAACTCTTCGGTTTGCCGTCTGGTCAAACTCAAGTTCAGGGATTGACTCAAACACCGCTTCCAGAGCAGCCAGCCGCTGCGCAAACTCCATCTCCAGCGGCGGTGATCGCGCCAGGGCGATTGCCGGTGCACTTGTTGGCTCACCTCCATGTTCCAGTATCTGCCGCACCGTCGCCGACTCTGTGTTGAACCCAACCAGGCGCACCCGCCCGCCGCACCCGCTGCACTTGAGTGGAAACACCCCGTAGCTGCGCACCAGCAACTTTGCCCACAAATATCGCGCCGGGTGTCCTGCCCGCGTTGCGCCAAAATCTGTGCGCACTGTCTTTGGCCGGGGCGCCTTACTCCCCGCCCCCGGCTTCCGGCCAGCCTGCGCCACCACCTGCGCGCGCCACGGCGAGTTAGGAACCAGCACCCCGAAGTAGCGGTGCCGATGCATGCGCGGCGGTGGTATCAATGCCGCAACCCAATCCGGAACTCACTTTCGCTAAGCCGCAGTTCAATAGATCTTTGTTGCTGCTGCTCAGGCCTGTTCCCGTGCAACGCCGCCCACGGCAGCCGGTAGCGCACCTGCGCCCCGCCGCCCGCACATACCAGCCGCTCACCGGCAAACATCGGGCGCGCACAATATCGCAACAGGCACTCACAACCTGCACTATCCTGCGCTGCGACCCGCACGCCCGCATGCACAGAAAAACCGCCTCTGTGCCAGCACCCCTGCATTACCGCAACCGTCTCCCTGCTCAGTAACCCGCGTCGCTCAAAAAGCCCCAGCACCCGCTGCCGTACCAGCGCATGCACCCGCTTCGCACACGCTTCATCCACCTGCTCTAACGAAAAGCCAGCCCCGGCCGCCCCTGCGCCACCACCCCATTCAGCATGCACAAATGCAAATGCACGTGTGCGTTCAGCGTCTTTTGCGAATAGCCTCAATCTCTTCGCTTAATGTCCTCTTGCAAATAAATGGAAGAAATTTGTAAAAATTAAGGACACCATTAACAGCTTCGGCATTCTGCATATGTCTTGATATATTCGATAATGGGATGAGAGATATTTTCAGCTATCAGATGCATCCCTTCCGGCGTAAAGTGCACCGTATCCACAAAATATTTATCTTCTTTAGGGACCAAATGCGCATTATCAACCAAAGGCAGGTTGTGCTTGACGGCCAGATTTCGCATCACGTTATTTTCCAGATCAACACCTTCATGGTACTTTAAACACCTCTCATCATTTTGCACTAGTAAATATAAATGTTCGCTGAAAGTCGATAATATAACCTGTATCTTATTGACCTTACATACATTTATTATATGTTCTATGTTTCTTCCGTAAGTACTCAGTCCTTGAAAATCATTTTCAAGCTCTATCTTGCCTCGCGAGGTTGTCTCGAGAAGAGAAAATCTTATGTTTTGACTAAATAGACAATAATTCATCAAAAAATTATAGGACGCTAGACGTATTTCCGGAATTTTTGCGGCTAATCTGTACAGGTGGTAAACCTCTCCCAAATTTTTTTTGGCATGAGAATAATCCGACTGGTAACATGATGTTAGGGATGACCCTAAATCATTATACGCATGGTAAATCACAACTATGTCCGGTTTGGTGTCTATTGTGTCTAGTAGGAATTTAATCAGAATTTCGGCGCTCGTATAACCACCCACGCCACAATTGTTAACTTCAATTTTCACGTCCGGAAAAGCCTGCTTCAGTATCTTCTCCAGCTCCATTGGATAACTATAATCTTTCCCATTGTAGCATATATAGTTGCCGGTTGTTGAGGCACCCAGGCAATTTATTCTAATCAACCCCTCGGGCTTAGGCATAATTATATCCCTATCCCCTCCCGGACCATTGATATGGCGGCGATTATTTGATCTTAGAGCCGAAAACGAATACCCTTTTTCCTGATGCAGCGGATATCTGGAGGGCATTGATTTTTGAGAAAGGAAATTTTGTTTATACACATAAGGAAGGTATGGATGAGGCTCTATGTACATCTTATCAAATGGGAGTTTAGGTATATAGCTATAAGGCTTTTTAAATATAATCCTAAAAGACACCCTAAACAATAGCTCAACGACCGCGACATATATAAACAAAGCGCTTACTGAAAATAAGGATGCGTTTTTTATTTTAAATACGTACGGCAGAGACATAATTAACAAAAGACCTGCCACATACAGGAACAGGAAGTAAATTTTGGGTATCTTATCTTTTAACGCGGATATGATTTTGGTCATATATCGATTAATCGCCTATTACCACATCGGATAAATAGCATCGGGGGGACCGTCACTCTTATCTTTTTTATGGCAGCTCTTTATTATGATTTTCTTTTTAGTAAACATCTTGTACCACATACGCGCAATATAATTAATTAATCGGGTTAACATGCTCGCTCCTACGGACAGGAAATTCAAGCCTCAATCCACACCTGCACATACACGCGCACGATACGCCCTGAACCCACTCTAGTCAAGTACTACTTTGTGCTAAGCCCCACCAACCATTAACTTCAGGCCAAAGACGGCTCTTGTTTGTTGTTCGCAGAGATTTGATGCGCGTAACAGACGGAAATTGCACACTGCCTGCTATCCGGATTTGGCAGACCACACCAGTCACCGCACCACGCCAACAACTGATCCACACCAATCCGCGCCCCGCCACATGTGCCATTTCAACAGAGCGGGATTACCCCAATGTCTGGTCAAACTCCAGTTCCAGCATCGGCTCTGCGCCCAAGTCCGCATGCTCGATC
>Ga0194074_156_pt1 | contig 12365 bp, 8 predicted proteins | sample LauGreFBDMM110DN_2_FD_133644 | JGI IMG/M metagenome (GOLD analysis project Ga0194074, IMG submission 133644) | reverse complement strand
GTTGATGTAATAAGCCCGCCAATCATGACTATAGCTAAGGGTTTTTGTATCTCAGATCCTGTACCTGTGGCAAATAAAAATGGTACTAGCGCTAGAAAGCCAATAGTTGCTGTCATCAAAACAGGTCTTAATCTTTGCTTGCAGCCTTCCCGAATAGCATCCAGCTGTGACATGCCTTCTGATTCCAACTGCTGTATGTAAGTAATTAATACCACTCCATTCAAGATTGCAATACCACATAAAGCAATAAATCCTACAGAAGCAGGGACTGATAGATATTCACCCGTGATTGCCAAGCCAAATATACCACCAATCATTGCAAAAGGGACTACTGTGATAATCATCGTGGCGTAACGGATAGAATTAAATAAAATAAATAATAAGAAAAAGATCCCAAGGATAGTCACTGGCACAATAACTGCTAGATGATTTAATGCACGTTGCATGTTTTCAAATTGTCCACCGTAAACAAAATAATAACCATCAGGAAGCTTTATTTTGCTGTCTAATTTTTTTTGTAATTCTGCAACAAAACTACCAAGATCTCGATCTTTAACATTCATGGCAACCACAATTCTTCTTTTTGCGTATTCACGACTAATTTGCGCTGGGCCATCTTTAGTTTCAATCAGGGCCAAATCTTTCAGGGCAATTTTTGATCCATTGGGTGAAGTGAGGAGTATATTTTTGATTGCCTCAGAATTGTCTCGCTGATCTTCAGGAAATCTTATCGACGCACTAAAACTTTTTTGCCCTTCAAAAATTCGAGTCACAATTTTTCCTCCAATCGCGGTTTCTATAAATTCGTTAATATCAGACACATTAAACCCATAACGAGCAATAGCTTGTCTGTCTATATTAATATTGAGGTAGCTTTGTCCTGACACTTTCTCAATTTTTATATCTGCTGCACCTTTGATATTGCGAGCTAATTTTGCAATATCATCTGCTTTAGCTTTAAGAAGACTAATATCCTCACCAAAAAGTTTAACTGCAACATCGGCTCTGACGCCTGTAGATAATTCAGCAACTCGGGAAGAGATAGGTTGCATCATTACCACTTGTGCGCCTAATAAATTTTTTAATTTATTTTGAATTTCTTGAGAGATGGTGTCTTGAGTCGAGTCTTTAGGCCATTGATTTTTATCTTTTAAACTTATCACCGCTTGAGATTCGTTCTGCGACTGAGAATCTGCTGGGCTTTCACCTCTCCCAATATTCGATAACACTTCTAAAACGCCGGGAACACTGACTATTTCTTTAGTGATTTTTCGCTCCATATCAATGGACGCATCAAGAGAAATGTTGGGCATGCGGGTAATACTTGCCACGAGCGTACCTTCCTTCATTTCAGGAATAAAAGATGTACCTAAAAATGGCAATATAGCGACAGAAGAAATAAAGACAACTGCAGCTATCAAAATGGTTTTTAATTCATTATTTAATGATAAGTTTAAGAGTTTGATATAAGGCGCTTTGATTACTTGGATAATTTTTGTATCTTCACCGCTACCCCTTTTTAAAAAGTATGAGCAGAGCACGGGGATGAGAGTAAAAGAGAGGATAAGTGAAATAAAGAGCGCAATCGCAATGGTCACTACCAGAGGACTAAACATTTTTCCTTCCATACCCGTTAAAGTCATTAGTGGAATAAAAACAAGAATAATAATTCCCACGCCAAAGAGAACTGGCTTTCCTACTTCAATGGTTGAATCTAATATGACCCGAAGTTTACTATTCGATGTGTCATGCCCCAGTCGGTGAAATATATTTTCCACCACAACGACTGAGCCATCTAACATAAGACCAATCGCAATTGTGAGACCTCCCAGCGACATAAGATTTGCCGAGATCCCTAAATAATTCATCACAATAAATGTTGCAAGTGGGGTTAAGATCAAAGTCATCATAACAATGAGACTTGACCTTACATCTCCTAAAAATAATAATAAAATTATAATAACAAGGATTGCGCTTTCAATAAGCACTTTAACCACAGTAAATAATGCTGAATCAACAAACTGACTTCGATCATAAAATGGTCTGATCTGAAGTCCGCCAGGCAGTAAATTTTTTTTATTAATCTCATCGATCTTTGTCTTAATATGCGTCACAATTTCCTTAGCGTTACCCCCTTTTACCATCATGACAATAGCCCCCACTGCTTCTGTGTCGCCATTTTTAACTAGAGAGCCCACGCGCACTTCATGGCCTAACTTTACATCCGCGACATTTCTCATGTACACAGGGGTACTATTGTGTTCTTTTAAAACAATTAAACGAATGTCATCTAAATTTTTAATGAGACCTACACCGCGAATTAAATATTGTTCATCAAATTGGGGGAGAACGCCTGCACCGCTATTTGTATTATTTTTGGATAATGCCACATAAACATCCTGCAGTTTTAATCCATAGTGATGTAAACGATCGGCATCTACTAAAACCTGATATTGTTTAATAAAACCACCATATGAATTTATCTCGGCTACGCCTGACAGATTTCTTAGCATGGGTCGAACGACCCAGTCCTGAATAGTTCTTCTTTCAGTAAGCTCTTCTTCAGAAATTTTTTTATTTTCTTCACCCGGTTTCTCAAGGATATATTGGAATATTTCACCTAAGCCTGTGGATACTGGACCTAAAGCTGGCATAATCCCATCAGGCATTTTTTCGATCACCCCGATAAGTCTTTCCGTAACCAGTTGTCTTGCAAAATAGACATTAGTCGTGTCAGTAAAGACTAGTGTAATCAGAGAAAGTGAAGTTTTATTCAGTGAACGCATATCTACGAGACCTGGCAAACCAGTCATTGCGATCTCGATCGGAATGGTAATAAATCGCTCAATCTCTTCTGGTGATTTTCCTGGGGCCGGTGTTGCAATTTGAACTTGGATACTTGTTACATCTGGGAATGCATCTACCGATAATTTTTTAACACCAAAAAATCCTGCAAAAAGCAAAACTATTGCTAGGACAACAACAATCAGCCTTTCTTGCAAAGATCCCTTGACTATTTTTTCAATCATGTTTATTCAAGTTCTTGTTTCTTGCGATCACTATTTAAATGGAAGGCACCGGCTGAGATGATTGTTTCACCTTCAGCAATACCACTTAAAACTGTAATTAGATTTCCATCTTTATGCCCTAATTTAACCTCACGTAATCGATATGTTTCTGACGTATTTTGGACAAAGATGTAATCTTGATCGTTTTCTCTTACAACAGATGAAACAGGTACAGCAAGGCTTGACAATTTTTTTGATTGAATAAACATTGAAATAAGCATGTTTGGTTTTAAAGAATAATCTTGATTATCCATTTCAGCACGAACCATGACAGTCCGCGTTTCAGAATCAACAATACTTCCTTTAAATATAACTTTTGCATCAATTTTTTTATTTTCTAAAGCAGGTATTTCTATTATTACGGAGTCTTCTTTTTGAATAAAAGTGGATTGTTGTTCGGGAATATCAGCTACTGCCCATAATTTTGAAAGGTCTGCTATATGGAATAAATTATCCTGAGGATTGACAATTTGGCCCAGACTAATTGAAAGAAAGATGATGATTCCGTCAAATTGACTCACTATATCCCTAGATGAATTAATTTGACCTGAAGCTTTTAATTTTTCTAGCGCTTTTTCATTCATACCCAGTACGATAAGTTGGCTTCTACTTGCTTTATAATCAGCCTGTACAGCATCAAGCTCATTTTTGATACGTAACATTTCAGCTTGACTAATTACATCTGCTTCGAATAATAGTTTTGCTCGCTCAATTGCTTTTGTTTTTAATTCGATAAGCTGCATTGACTTAATGAGGGCAAGTTGCATTTGAATAAGTTCGACACTATTTATTTTTGCAAGTATCTGCCCTTTTTTTACGACATCACCAAGGTTTACAAAAAGATCGCTTACTTTTCCCGTGATTGGTGAATTGACTTTAGTGGATCTGAGATTTTGCGTTTCAATACGACCATGAACTACGAGTGTCTCCCCGATGTCTTGATATTTGACTAATTCACTCTTGGTTTGTTTTTGTATTTCAGGGGTTATCATAATCTCTAAGGGATCTGACCTTTTTTGCGTGCTGACATCGTCGGGTTTTGAGCATGCTAAGAGCACACTTACGCTCAACAAAGTCAAAAATAATCGATTAAAAAGTTTTTTCATTTAAATTTTATTTTCTAAAATATCCGTACCTAATAATTGTTCAATTTCCAAAATGGCTATAATGTAATCATATTTTGAGGCTAAATAATCCTTGCGTACCAAACGAAATGTTCTTTGCGCATCCAAGTATTCCAAAATGCCCCTTTCCCCATAGCGATAGGCAGATTCAGCTACCTTTAACACTGCTTCAGCTTGAGACAAGAGAGTCGACTCAAAAGTTTTAACTTGTTGTTGCGCAATAAGATAGCGTTGAAAAGCAGATTCAATATCTCGTCTTAGAGCCAATTCTTGATCCTTATATTGAGCTTGTAATTCTCGGTATCCCGCCGCCGCTTCTCCTATTTGACCTTGTCTCTGATTCCAAATAGGAATGGGCGCACTGATACCAAAACGGTAACTCACCATATCTGGATACTGATCAAACCCTGCATTAAGGGTGAGTCCCGGGATGATGAGTTTTTCCTCTAATCGTAATCGATTTTCTGCAATATCCGCTGAAGCTTTGATTTGTTTTAATTTTGGACTTTTGGCGATGTCATTTTTTAATAAATCAGCATTCAGATTAATATCGTTTGGGGGAAGTGAACCCATTAAATTAAAAGAATCCGTCAGCGATTTACTTACAATGCCCCTGAGATAAAGTTTACTTTCAGAGATTCTTAATAACGCAGCATCAGCATCCCGTTGCGCTGCAATGAGCTCTGTATCCGCTTTAATGAGCTCATATCGCGGGGCCTCCCCAACTTTTACTCGAAGGGCTATTTTTTCACGGATATTTTTTAGTGTGTCGCGGTCACCTTCGGCAATTTTTAAGATCATTTCATTCTGAAGCACATTATAAAAAGCTTTTTTAATTTGTAATGATAAATTAATGATGGTTGCTTCAGTGACTAATGAAGCGTAAGTTACCCTGGATTCAGCGACCGCTTTTTTTGCACCACGGACGTTTGGAAATTCAAGGGGCTGGGATATGTTAACGCCATAATTTAGCCGTTGATTCGCTCTATAATTTGGAGCTATCTCTCGAGCAGGTCCTGTGCCAAGCTCGATTATTGGATTTAGGTACGATTCCGCTGTGACCACATTATATTTTGCTGCATCCTCCTTTGCCTCAAGGACATCTAAAATTGGATTTTCTTTCCTTGCGATATCAATTAGGTCTGCTAGCGTGTATTGTGGGACACACCATGCAGTTTTTACATATCCTAAGAAAAACAATATAAAAAGTATGCGCATCTAAAAATTATCCTTAAAATATTTATTTTTTATTCTTTTTATTTACCTTTTGCTAACCGTGCTTATGTCAGCAAAAATCGTTGAACTTGCCTGCTATTCAGATAGAGATTTAAAAAAATGGAATGCGCAACGCACTTGCTTTTTAAGACTTGCTAATTTTAAGTTTTAATTATCTCAATATAGCCATCAAGATACCATTGATAAAGAAGAGTAACCGTCTCATTATCAAGATTTTTTATTCTTGAGAGAGTTTGGTGATCTGCAAATTTTTCAAGTAAGGGGTAAGTGTTGGTATTAATTTTGTGCACATACCCGTTCAGATAAATAGTCTTCTCTCTGCATAACATGCGACTCTTTAAGTTCAATTGCAATCCTTTTTTCTCAATATGAAGCATAAATTTACTCTGCGTCATAGGGTCTGATGTCCGTTTAAAGAAAATATGTGATTTTGGCTCGGTTAGATAGATACCAAGAAAATGTTTTATATCTTTATCGCCCCATTTTATTTTATTAAGGATAATTTTTACTTGATGTAACATACTTGAATTAATACGTGCTGGATGAAATTGTAGGGCAATATTAGGGTCGCTGTATATGCCACTAACTTCAATGTTATCCTGTAAATAAAAAAGAAAATGGGTGATCAATTCCTGGTAACTTGCTGAACGAAATCCTATTGAATAGGTCATACACTCGTCTTCTGCTACACCATTATGAGCATAACCTGGTGGAAGATAGAGCATGTCACCTGGCTCTAATACCCATTCTTGTTCAGAGTCAAAATTATTTAAAATTTTTAATGGAATATTGGCAATGAGATCGTTATCTTTTTGAGTGGATATTTGCCAGCGCTTGCGTCCCATTCCTTGCAGTAAAAAAACATCGTAGGAATCAAAATGCGGGCCAATTCCGGCACCTTTTTGGGCGTAGCTAACCATCAGATCATCTAATCTGGAATATGGAATAAAGTTGAATTGCAGAAGTAAATCACGGGCTGCAGGTAAGAAATGATTCACATCTTGTACTAGCAGCGTCCACTTCTTTTTTGAGAAAGAATTAAAATCTTTTAATATAAAAGGACCTTGTTTAAGTTGCCATTTTTTATTTTCTTTTATGATTAAACGTGATTGAGCATCTTCTGTGCAAGCAAGATTAATCAGCGCATCTCGAGTTAATGGCCCTTGAAAATTGGGCAGAGCATTTCGCACTAATAGCGGTTTTTTTTGCCAGTAATCACGGAGAAAGGTGCGATACGAGAGGCCACCTAAAATATTATCTTTCATAAATCAAGAGTTTAGCCTAAAAAATTTAATTTCTAATATATCTATTGTGCGTTATTTGAGATTAGCTATAAATACTGTAAGCTCAAACCTTTTCGTTACTTGGTAATGCTACTTGGTAATCCTCATAGAGAATAAATATGCTACAGGTTGGAGAAAGTGCGCCAAATTTTTACTTACCAGACGCAGATATGAAAATGGTTAGTTTATCTAGTTTTAAGAATAAAAAAAATATTGTTCTTTATTTTTATCCAAAAGATGATACGCCTGGTTGCACCGCCCAAGCTTTAGCATTAAGTGATTTAGAGGATCATTTTGCTAAATTTAATACAGTAATCCTGGGTGTTAGTCGAGATGACTGTATTAGCCATGGTTCATTTCGCGATAAACATGGAATTACGATACGCCTTTTGTCTGATAACGATAACGAGACATGTAAAAAATATGACATTTTACAGAAAAAAGAGATAAATGGAGAGATAAAAATTTGTTTCACAAGATCCACATTTATTATTGATAAACAGAGTGTATTACGGCATATTTTTTATGGTGTTAGCGTACAAAATCACGCTACACGAATTTTAGAGGCAATTAAAAATATTTAAAATTCTGGCTGTAGGTGTTCTTTTATTGCAATTTTAATCTTGATAGGATCAAGATGAGGCGCAAACATTGTAATGAAATCAATTACGTAACCACGTAGATAACTATTGCGACCAATACCAATACGCGTGATACTTGGTTCGAATAGGTGACTTGCATCCATTGCCCTAAGATGCTTATCACGCTGGGGATCAAATGCCATTTTTGCCACAATGCCGACACCCAAACCTAATTCCACATAAGTTTTAATTACATCAGCATCTAGTGCAGTAAGCACTATATTTGGAATAAGTCCATTCACTTCAAATGCATAATTAATCTTTGAGCGGCCGGTAAACGAAAAATCATAAGTGATGATCGGATATCGAGCCACGGCTTTTAACGTTAGCGTTTTAATTTTTAGCAACGGATGTTTTGGCGGGGTAATAATACAGCGATTCCATTCGTAACATGGTAAAACTACTAATTCATTAAATGACTCCATAGCTTCAGTAGCAATTGCAATATCAGCCTCTCCTGAGGCGACTAATTCCGATATCTGGATCGGATTTCCCTGACGAAGAATTAACTTAACTTTTGGATAATGAGCGGTGAAGCGTTTAATTGTTTCTGGTAGCGCATATCGCGCTTGGGTATGAGTAGTTGCAATAGTTAAAGAGCCACTAGTTTCATTGGTAAATTCTTGTCCAACCTTTTGTAAATCTTTTGCATGTTTGAGCATTTTTTTGGCAATTTCTAATATGACTTGTCCTGGCGAGGTCACTTTAACTATACGTTTACCATGACGCACAAAGATATCTACGCCAAGCTCGCTTTCTAATAGCTGAATTTGTTTGCTTATTCCTGGTTGCGAAGTATGTAGACTCTTAGCTGCTTCAGATAAATTAAGCCCCTGATTTACTACTTCACATAGATAGCGTAATTGCTGTAATTTCATAATTTTTTTAAATAACTAATAGTTATAATAATCTAATATAATATTATTTAATAATATATCAATTAGTTGCTATTATGCATTCCTTAATAAAATAAAGTATCAAAAAAATATGGAATTAGGGTATACCTTATCAGGATTAATAGTTGGATTTATCGTTGGAGTCACGGGTGTAGGGGGTGGATCACTAATGACCCCGTTATTAATTTTGATGTTTGGCATTTCACCCGCTACTGCTGTGGGCACTGATTTACTGTATGCGGCGTTAACTAAAGTGGGCGGAGCATGGGTACATAATTATCGTGGTACTGTCCAGTGGGAATTAGTAGGCCGACTAGCAATTGGCAGCCTGCCTGCCGCTCTATTTACTTTGTTTGGATTGAATGCGCTTGGAGTGGAGAATCGAGACTCCTCTGACCTCATTACAAATACATTAGGAGTTGCATTATTTCTTACCTCATTAGTCTTATTATTTCGTCATCAATTGTCACATTTAGGACATTCGCATCTCGGATTTTTGGCAACATGGCGTGATCGTCATATAGTTTCTGCAACTGTTTTTACGGGTGTAATATTGGGCATCTTGGTGACTATTACATCTGTTGGTGCCGGAGCTCTGGGGATGGTAGCATTGGTTTTTTTGTATCCTCGCTCCTCAACCGTAAATTTGGTAGGTAGTGACATAGCCCATGCGGTCCCGTTAACCTTGATAGCAGGACTAGGTCATGCATATATGGGAACGGTAAACTTTAGTCTACTCGGTAGTTTATTGCTTGGCTCTTTACCAGGAATTTATTTTGGCAGTCATGTCGGCGGACGAATACCAGATAATATATTGCGGCCATTATTGGCAACTATTCTTGCTATTATTGGCACTAAGCTAATGTGGTAATTAATTATAAGGAATAAAAAATGAATCAATTAAGTAATCTCTCTAATCACGAGGAGATCAATGTATTTGATCGAGCATTACAAGATTACAAAAATTTGAGCATGGATGTCGATCGCTTTACTGCTACTCGTTTACAAATGGGGATATACGGTCAAAGGCAGGAGGGCGTACATATGATCCGTATCAAGCTGCCAGGAGGTCGCTTGAATTCATTACAATTGAATGCAATTGCAGACATGCTAGAGAAATACGCTCGTCATGATGTTGTGCACATTACTACGCGTCAAGATATTCAAATGCATTATGTTCCACTTGAAGATACCCCTGTGGTGTTGCGTTATTTGGCTGATGCAGGTCTAACAACACGTGAAGCCTGTGGTAACACTATACGCAATGTTACGGCCTGTTCTTTATCCGGAGTTTGTCCGCGTCAACATGTCGATATCAATCAACATCTCGACGGTGCAGTCCAACACTTTTTGCGCAACCCATTAACTCAACAAATGCCCCGTAAATTTAAAATCAGTTTTTCTGCCTGCGAGTCTGATTGCGCCCAAGGTATGATGCATGACATGGGAATTATTGCTGTGCATAATGGCACATGTTTTGGTTTTAAAGTACTAGCAGGTGGCGGTCTTGGACATAAACCACATGAAGCGATCGTTATTGAAGAGTTTGTTGAAGAAAAAGATCTATTACTTGTGATGGAGGCGATTGTTTCATTACATAACCGCTATTCTGATCGAGTTAAGCGTGCTAAAGCTAGGATTAAATTTTTAGTCGATAAATTTGGTCGAGAAGGCTTTATTGAAAAGTATCGTGAAGAATTTATACGGACTAAAACGGCTTTAGCAACACAAAAATATCCAAAAGGAGAGTGGAGTAAAGGCATTAACGATAACGAGATTCCTGGCATTGGCGCACCTCGTCATCTGTTTAAACAAAAACAACCCGATCTTTACGTTTTCCCAATTAGCGTACCAATGGGAAATTTAACTGTGGAACAATTGCGTGGTCTTGCAAAAATTGCAGACACTCATGAATTACAAGAAATTCGTGTAACTCAAGATCAGAATATGATTTTAATAAATGTAATGGCGATACAGATTAATTTTTTACGCGATGCTTTGGCCCTGTTGAGTTTAGGTGAACCAAAAATAGGCGATGATATAGTGGCTTGTCCTGGGACATCAACCTGTCGCCTAGGAATAACCTCAAGCACCATTCTTGGGCCTAGATTAGATGGCGGTGAACATGATTTGAAGATTCGCGTTTCCGGATGTCATAACGGTTGCGCTCAACCAGAAACTGGTGACATCGGAATCTATGGTGAGGGTAGGCGCATGCATGGTAAATTGGTGCCACATTATCAGATGTATTTTGGTGGTAATGGCATGGCACATGGAGCCCTGGCCATTAAAGGCCCATCGGTACCTGCCGCACGGATTGAAGCGGCGCTGGAAAAAGTAAAATTAGCCTACTCGTCTAATTGTGAAGTTAATGAAACTTTTTTTTCTTGGACGCGACGATTTGGTAAAGATCGCCTTGCTGCACTATTAGAAAGCATAATTGAAGTTAAACCAGAGGAATTAACGTCGGTTCTGCGTGATCATGGGAAAGATAATGATTTTAAAGTACTGCAGTTAGGCGGAGGCGAGTGCGCTGGGGTGAGTCAGGTGAAAATTGGCTCCAGTTTTTTTGAAGCGGCTCATGAAAGGAATTATCGAAATGCGCTTAAATTTCAACGAAAATTTGAAGACTCAGTTAAATGCGCCGAGGAGATTACTCGTCTTATTGCTCAAGGTGTTACCGAATTGTTAGGCGGTCAAAAATATGAAAATTTACAGGAACAAGCAGAAGAGCTAGAACGCTCACTACCAACTAAGCCACAATTGTCTAAACAATTAAAAAAGTTAGCGGAGTATTTCGCAACTCCTGGTAACAATTTAAATGATGCTCTATTAACAGAATGGTTTCTAGAGTTAGATCAGTGGACACTGGAAGTTGCAGAATTTTGTTTAAGTTTTGATGCTCAGTTGGATTTAAGTGGTGCGTTGCCGCAACCTTCCGGTATCAATCAATCATAGTTTAAAAAAAATCCATAAATTAATTAATGTGCTGTAATAGATCTCAAAATTAATTTAAAAAAATATATGAATTTAGAACTTAAAATTATAGAAGTAAAAAAATTGCTACAGAGCACGCATGAAAACTACGTTTCTATTGTTTTTGCTAGCAGTTTTAGCGCAGAAGATATGGTTTTGACGGATTTAATTGGGCGTCATTACCCCGGTATTCGTATATTCACTTTAGATACTGGTCGTTTACCAGAAGAAACCCACTCTCTAATAAAAAGAGTGGAGGACAATTATCATATTCATATTCAATTATATTACCCAGACACCAGTGCAGTGGAAAAGTATATTGCACAAAATGGACTTAACGGATTTTATGACAGTGTAGATGCACGTAATACCTGCTGTTATATTCGTAAAGTTGAGCCATTAAAACGAGCTCTAGATGGTCAAAATGCATGGATTACAGGGCTGCGTCGCGATCAGGCAACAACTAGGAAAAATTTGACAGAAGTAGGGTTTGATTCTGAGAACGGCTTGCAAAAAATTAATCCACTGCTTGATTGGGGCATGCCCGATGTATGGGCTTATCTTTCAGAATTTAACGTACCCTACAATGCTTTATATGATAAGGGTTATGCTAGCATCGGTTGTGCGCCGTGTACTCGCGCTATTGTTGCGGGCGAGGATGTTCGTTCTGGACGTTGGTGGTGGGAAAATCCAGAAACAAAGGAATGTGGGTTACATATTCAAAGCTCACACATAAAAAATTAATAAATTATGAGACCTGAGGAATGGGTGTAATGCCGAGGGATATACAAAACTTCACCGCGTTTATTTTTAATTTTATGATGAAAAGTAAATAATGCTTACTAAACAATATTCTATGCAAAAGATGAGCCATTTGGATACATTGGAGAGTGAGGCTATTCATATTTTGCGTGAAGTAGCCGCAGAATGTATTAATCCAGCGCTGTTATTTTCTGGCGGCAAGGACTCTATTATTCTGCTGCGATTAGCGGAAAAAGCTTTTCGCCCAGGCCGTTTTCCATTTCCATTGTTGCATATTGATACCGGACACAATTTTCCAGAAGTAATTGAATTTCGTGATCGTCGAGCCAAACAATTAAATGAGCATCTCATTGTACGCAGTATGGAGGATTCAATTTTA
>Ga0194074_121_pt1 | contig 25634 bp, 26 predicted proteins | sample LauGreFBDMM110DN_2_FD_133644 | JGI IMG/M metagenome (GOLD analysis project Ga0194074, IMG submission 133644) | reverse complement strand
TCAGATATCATTTTAGTTAAAAGTCATCCTCCATTGCCCGCCTAAGCTGGTGGTCTGATTCTGAGTGGCAACTGCAGTTAACCTAAATACATGCGAATTTGATTCAGTGTCAATGAACTTTTTAGTCAGGCTCATGCCTATATATCCCATTGGATCATTTCTTAAATTAATTCTACTGCTAGTAAACATTAAATTACCCATATCGTCAACGGAACTGGGCACACTTACATTCAAACTGCCACTAAGCATATATGGTTTCACTCCAGCATATATATTAATGATGTCATTCGACCATCCCATGGTTGCATAACCACTGATTATTGGACTTACATTAGTTACCAGACCTTTATCAAATGAAGTGGTTGACTGCATTATACCGCCCTGTGACCAAAATCCTGATTCGCCAAAGAAGTGAGTGGCGCTAAGTTCAACAGTTGCATTGCTTCTTAATTGTCCCCACATACCATCAAAATACATCCACGGATTTTGTATGCCTTGGCTATAGTTAAATTTGTATACGGTATCTTGCTTTTTATCAATTGATCCCAAATTAAATATAGATGAGTCAATACCAAAACTCATAAATTGCGTTGGCGCTTGGCCGTCTATTCCTGTAGGAATCGAAGCAACTGCGGTACTAAAACCATTTACTGTATATTCTTGCCCAGTAAATTTACTAGACCATGATTGTCCTGGACGATGTGTTAATTGGGTCACATGTTGTAAATCTGCTACAAATGCTGCGGGTGCCAAATTCACTCGGAAATCTCTGCTAAAACTATCAAGCACCACTACCGAACTAAGTCCACTGGAAACACTAGAGGGCAAACCAGCGACTGCAATACTGCCTGTTATTGGTTTCATTGAAACTCGACCCTGGGTTGGAATTGCCATTGCCCCAACTGGTTGTGTGGCCTTGTCAAGATTTAGCAGACCTTGCCCAAAAACTTCTTTGGTGTAACCTGGCAAATTTTTATCTGCTGTTGTTGTCAGCAATTTAACGATATTCTCGCCGGTCATTCTTGGCCACATCTGTGAGATAATTGCTACTGCACCAGTGACCGCAGGCGCTGCCATAGATGTACCGCTCATTGCTTTGACACCATCTGTTGTTCGTGCATTCGCACCCATGGAGTTAGCACCAGGTGCTAGCAGATAAAAGTCACTGGTCCTGAATTTGTCTTGACAAGCGCCATTGGCCGAATTTAGGCAGATATGTCCAGCTCGATCGCTAAAACTATCTATCTTTTGTGATTCGGTATTCCACGATCCGACTACCAGCATTCGACCTCCAAACAATAAATTACCCTGGCTGTCAGTTGAAGCAGCAAAGGCTGCTGGACTCTGTGTGTAAGCTAACCCTTGGTTCCCTGCAGACACTACTAATACTGTATTAGGCCCTAATGCTGCCGCCAGAGCATCTGGCCTCTCCTTCATAAAGTAAGAGCCTTTAGGATATCTCGAGTCTAGGCTATAGAATGTGCCATCTGCCAATTTTTGCATACTGGACATATATTTCCGATCATAAGTCACATTTGAACTTAAATTTGCCACCACTGGATCATATGCTCTTGCCCATTGTAGAGCCTTAACAGCGTTACCTAGGGTGACGCCAAGAGTAGTTGATGCTTTGGCTATTAATAAATCAGCTTCAAATGCTACCCCGCCAACATTGTGTTTGGTTAGTAAATTACCGGCTGCGATAGAAGCCACATGAGTTCCATGTCCAACTGCGGATATATCATTGACGTTCTGATCATTTTTGATAGTTGACATCAGATTTATTTTAGCGACTACCTGATTCTGGAAACTAAGATGCTTCTCATTGATGCCAGAATCAATGATTAAAATTTTTGTATTTAATCCTGTCCAGCCTCTAGACCAAGCAACATCTGCTTTGATTTTTTTGTCTTGATCCAGGACCTGGTAATTAGTAGGAAGTTTGTAGACACTTGCTATGCCTAGATCTGTCATTTCCCCACCCTGTGCAGGTGAAGCTAACGCCAACATGACGGTAATCAACCCTAATAGCGATTCGGTAAATTTAAAGTATTTTTTTAATTCCATATTAGCCCTCCCCTTAATGATGCAAATTGGGTGATGCTATCGTTTATGCAAGAGCTGAAGAATCTCGTAATAAAAGCTAACTTCGTTAGCTTTGTGGCTTCGCAAAAGCTGAGGCTTTTGCTAACGTTCTTTGCACTTCTTCGTATTTTTGTTTATTCATTATTTACTTTGCTATTTCGCAATTAGAAAACTTTTTATGAAGTTATATATATCTTGCAGTGACATTTATATTTTAATTAGATTATTTAAGAAGAAGAGCAGCAGCTTTAGCATCCTGAGTCACCCCACGACCTGTGTCATACATCACACCGAGGTTGGATTGTGCTTGTGCATTCTCCTGTTCTGCTAATGATTTAAATATCTTAAATGCTTGTGCATAGTCACCTCTCTCGTAAGCAGCACCAGCATCATCCATTGGCGCTGCATTAGCAGTAGCTACCAAACAACCCATGCTGATAGCAAGTAGTAATCGTTTGAGGGTGAGCATGGTTAGACTGTGATGTATCTTGAATAATGTTCTTTTTTGCATAGTGTCCCTTTATTTCGGTAATCTACCGCCACTCTTCAAACACTCATCTAATGTTTTAAATGGAGTGAAGTTCTTTGTACGTTCATAGTGTGGACTACTGGATGCATGACAGATACCAGACTTTGATTTCTTGACTGCAGCGTCTGTCTTAGTAGAAGACTCTTTAGCGTATCCAGTCAAACTAAATGCCAAAAGTAGAATTAAAGTAATCGCTTTCATGATTAACTCCTTCATTAAATCATCTGATGGTTAACATCTCAATTTCAATATACTCTGATGTCTGTTATGGAGCAAAGTAGTCCGGTACTAGCAAGACATGTGGCCCTACCCGTACGTACACTACTAAACTCAGAATTGCGGCATCGGATGTCCAAATTCGAGGTATATGAAGATAGGTAACCATCATCAGTTTATAGGGGGTACCCAGTGGGTGGGTGCTGAACTTGGTGAAAATGAATAGTGGGGGGTGTGATGTGTCTATTAAACAAGGGGCCGAATAACTTTTTAGTTATGAGCGAGCAGCCAATATCTTTGGATATGTTTTTGGATATGTTGAAACAAAAAATGCTCTGCAAGTACTGGTATTTCTATGTTCTTGGCGGAGAGAGAGGGATTCGAACCCTCGATAGACTTTTTGAGCCTATACTCCCTTAGCAGGGGAGCGCCTTCGACCACTCGGCCATCTCTCCATGAAATTTCAAGTCAGGATAGCGGTTTAAAGTTTCTCGGTCAAACTGAATCTATTTGTTTAACAATCTTTTAAGGTATCTGATCTAGATCAAAAGATTTGTGAAGTGCGCGGACAGCTAACTCCATATATTTCTCGTCCACTACTACAGAAATTTTTATTTCAGAGGTAGAGATCATTTGAATATTAATACCTTCCTCTGCTAAAACACGAAACATTTTACTGGCAATACCGACATGTGATCGCATACCCACACCGACTATCGACACTTTGGCTGTTTTGTCATCACCTATTACATCACGTGCACCAACATGAGATTGCACCTTATCTTTTAACATACTCATTGTTCTAACGAATTCATGACGATGCACAGTAAATGAAAAATCTGTTAGACCATCGTGACCGATATTCTGAATAATCATGTCTACATCGATATTAGCATCAGCCACAGGACCAAGAATTTGATAAGCAATGCCTGGGCGATCGGGTACACCTAGCACGGTAATTTTTGCTTCATCTCGGCTGAACGCAATACCTGAAATAATAGCTTGCTCCATATTTCTATCCTCTTCAAAAGTAATCAAAGTGCCATCTCCCCCCTCTTGGAAGCTAGATAACACCCGCAGCTTAACTTTGTATTTTCCCGCAAACTCAACTGAACGGATTTGCAACACCTTCGAACCAAGACTTGCCATTTCCAACATTTCTTCAAAAGTAATGGTTTTCAATCGTCGTGCTTCTGGCACGATACGTGGATCGGTGGTATAGACTCCATCCACGTCAGTATAGATTTGACACTCTTCAGCTCTTAGAACAGCTGCCAAAGCTACGCCCGTTGTATCAGATCCTCCACGACCCAGCGTAGTAATGTTGTCACTCTCATCAACTCCCTGAAACCCAGCAACTACTACGATGTATCCATCTTCCAGATCTTTACGTAATCTATTTTCATCAATTTTGAGTATACGAGCCTTAGTATAAGCATCATCGGTGAGTATCTTGACCTGTCCACCAGTATAACTCTTGGCTTTAACACCTATCTCAATTAATGCCATCGATAACAATGCAATGGTAATCTGTTCGCCTGTAGAAATCATGACATCCAGTTCTCGCGGATCTGGATATTTCTGAATTTCATGAGCCAAAGCAATCAGTCTATTGGTTTCTCCGCTCATGGCAGAGACCACCACCACTATTTGATGTCCCAGGGACTGTGATTGCGCTATTCGGCGAGCAACATTTCTAATGCGCTCAACGCTACCAACCGATGTACCGCCGTATTTTTGGACAATGAGCGCCACGATTACTAGTGTTTCCTCTGAAAAAAATCAACAAGGGAATAGAATTCTACCCGATTATTTAATTAAAAACTAAACATGGACAATGCTGTTTAATAAAAAATTATGCGCTAATCCTTATGGATCAATTTTAACAGGAAGACCGAGGATGCGAATTCTATTTCCGAAAGATTCCATCCACTCTTGAGGAATATTTTTAAGCCTTGGTGCCTCGGGTTGCATTGAAAGACGAGCCAGTCCGTACAACATCACACCTTTTAATGGCACCTTTTTTTGTAATAATGCCTCAATAAACTCTATATAGGCACTGGATTCTATTTCAGTCGGCGGTATACCGTCAATTTGAAAGATACAAGTTTGCAGCCAGGTTGGGCATAATGATGCGGCTAACTGCAGATTATTATTTATTTGCTCTAAACTTATCTGGGTATTATTAATACTTCTCCTGCCCTTACGAGTGGCACTATCTAATTTAAACCAAATCTCGCCATTGAGTCTGGCCATCTGACGCAATCCATCTTGAACGCCTGGCCGATCAATCAAACTACCGTTTGTTATTAACACTAATTTTAGCTCTGTGGGTAAGTTTAGATCTTTCTTAACTCGCCCAATCAAATCTATCACCTCTTTAAACTCTCTAGCACTAGTAGGCTCACCATTGCCAGACAGAGCAATATCATTAACAGTTCGCGCTTCCAATGAAACATTCTCTTGAATAAAATTACTATGCAGTATCTGATGTAAAAAAGTACGTAACTCTGTTTCAAGTTTAGCTAGATCAATTGTAGGTGCTGCGCCACGTTTTAATTCTGGCACCTGACAATAAATACATCGCCAGTTACAAGCGTTATTAGGATTAAGATTGATACCAATTGATATTCCGCCAGAGCGACGTGATACCACTGGATACACATAAGTCATTCCAATGCTATCGCGACTATGGTCAAAGATATTCAGTGGTCTGAAAGTGCGTTGCAATGTTATAATCTCACTAATGTTAATAACTCGTAAGCTGGAATTCGACGCCGGCCACCGCATCCCTTCTCATAAAAACCAGTGCCGTCATTTGCATGGTCACCGCTATTCTATTGAAATTAGCTTGTCTGGTAACGTCATTACTGACGAGGGCGCCGCTAAACAAGGCATGGTAATGGATTATTCTGAAATAAAATCTATCGCAAAAAATTCATTGGTAGATAAGTGGGATCACGCTTTTCTAGTATACGCCGGAGACACCATATTACTAAAATTCTTACAGTCACTTGAGGACCATAAAACAGTTATTCTAAGTGTCCCACCTACTGCTGAGAATCTAGCGTTAATAGCATTCAGTATACTCGACCCAGCTTATCAAGATATTTATGGCAATAATCTTAAATTAGAACGAGTGCGTCTATTTGAAACACCGAATTGCTGGGCAGATGCAACCCGAGAGGGAGTTTAACCTACTCTACAAATCACTCGCATGACACGACTTCTTTTCCATGCAAAACTTATTTGAGGAGAGCACGTGTAGCCAGAAAAATAATCAAGATAAGGCGCTTCTAAGAAATTTAATTGTGCATAGACCTAGCGTAACTCTCGAATCTTGTGTACTCGCCCAAGAAAGTAAGATCGATTTTTCCTATGGGACCATTTCTCTGTTTGCCAATAATAATTTCAGCAATTCCTTTATCCTGTGTCTCTGGATTGTAGACTTCATCGCGATAAATAAATAAAATTAAATCTGCATCCTGTTCAATGGCACCTGATTCACGTAAATCTGACATCACTGGACGTTTGTGTGGATTCGGACGCTGCTCCAAACTTCGATTCAATTGTGATAACGCAACTACTGGAACTTGTAATTCCTTGGCCAACGCTTTCAAAGAGCGCGAAATTTCTGAAATCTCAGTGGCGCGATTCTCACCTTGGGTGCTGGCAGACATCAACTGCAAATAGTCTACTATGATTAGACCCAACTCACTATGTTGGCGATGCAGTCGTCGTGCTCGAGCTCTTAACTCCAAAGCATTCAGGGCCGCACTTTCATCGATAAATAGAGGCGCATCATTTAGTTTTCCAAGGGCATAAGTCAATTTAGACCAGTCCTCATCTTGCAAGCGTCCGGTACGCACTTTGTGTTGATCCAGTCTTCCAACAGAACCTAACATCCGCATGGCTAACTGCGCACCTCCCATTTCCATGCTAAACACCGCCACTGGTTTCTTTAATTCGAGGGCAACATGTTCAGCAATATTTAACGAGAAAGCGGTTTTACCCATAGATGGCCTACCAGCGACAATAATTAAGTCACCTGGCTGAAAACCCGAGGTCTTTTGATCAAGATCGTGAAACCCAGTTGCAATGCCTGTAACATCGCTGGGATTATCCTGATTGTAAAGTATCTCAATACGCTCAACTACTTGTTTAAGAAGTGGCTGAATGTCAACAAAACCTTGTTTACCGCGTGCTCCCGCCTCAGCAATTTCGAATACCTTTGTTTCGGCTTCATCTAATAGATTGGCAGCAGAACGTCCTGCTGGATTGTAAGATGAATCAGCAATCTCCACCCCAACTTGAGCAAGTTTGCGCATAATGGAGCGCTCTCGTACGATCTCCGCATACCGACGAATATTAGCTGCTGATGGTGTATTCTGAGCCATCATGCCAACGTAGCTCAAACCTCCAACATTTTGTAATTCAGCTGAACTTTCAAGCGACTCAGCAACGGTCACAACATCCGCTGGTTTGCTACGCTCAATTAATTTGCAGATGTGGCGATAAATAAGACGATGATCCAACCTATAGAAATCTTCCTCAGTAATAATATCAGCTACTTTATCCCAGGCTTGATTATCAAGTAACAATCCTCCAAGTACTGATTGCTCAGCTTCAACTGAATGTGATGGGGTCTTATAAGATTCGATCGATCGATCGATGTCAGCGGCGATTAGAGGTTGAGCCATAAAATTTATGTAAATTGAGAAGTATCAGGAAGAAACAATTCTACCATTAGCTGACACGAGGGAAATAAAAAAGGGTCATTATCGACCCTTTTTTATTTTTGATACGAAAATACGGGATCAAGTAGTGGTCTCACCTATAACAGACACCGTGATGTGAGCCAATACATCATTATCTAATTCAATAATGAATGGATAATCTCCCACCTGCTTTATTGGCCCCAGTGGCATACGAAGCATGGTCTTTTTAACAAGAAAATCCTTAGCGTTAATTGCGTTCATGATATCCACATTAGTCACCGAACCAAATAACTTCCCATCTATTCCAGCCTTCTGAGTAATTTGAATTATCAGACCATCTAACTTAACTTGACAAGCTTGAGCGACAGCTAAGGTCTCTGCTTGTATTTTTTCTAGCTCAGCCCGTTTGAGCTCGAATTCAGCAATAGTGATCGCTGTTGCTCGCTTTGCCTTGCTTTGTGGAATTAAAAAGTTTCGAGCATAGCCATTTTTTACTTTGACTATATCGCCTAATTCGCCAAGGTTAGTAATTTTCTCCATCAGAATAATTTGCACTCTATTTCTCCTTAATGCAAATCAGTGTAAGGAAGCATCGCAAGAAATCTTGCGCGCTCGATAGCAACGCCCAACTGACGCTGATAACGTGACTTCGTACCAGTTATACGTGCAGGGATAATTCTACCATTCTCGTTGATAAAATCTTTTAGCACTTCAACATCTTTGTAATCAACTGTTTTAATACCTTCTGCTGTGAAACGGCAGAATTTCCTCCGCTTAAACAGTGGACGATTCGCACTTTTATCTTTTTCCTTATCTTTACCATCTTTGCGTCTTGAAATAAAACGAGCCATAATTTTCCTATTCTTTGATTAAATTGGATGCATGCTGTTTACATGCAGTACCAGTTGTAAATTTATGCGACTTCTTCTCGCTAAAAAACCAATTAATTTCAATACCGTACCAATCTTCATGTCAGTCATACTTTTTGCTATCTGCGCCAAAGCCACTGCGGAGATCTCACACTCAATTTGACGCAATACCTCCGCTTCTAATTGTTGTGAGATATGGCTGACTTTGAATTCTGCTATCGCTATACCTATTGGGGTATAGCGTAATTTCTTCATCTCAATTATTTTTCCGCAAATTTCAAGTTGATTACAGCCCAATTTACCCGACCTTATTTAAACTCAAATGTTAAGCTCTATGGCTTCTTCTGCCTGCAAGCGAGTTTCTGGGCGATCTTTACGCATCATTGCTGATGGTTCGGTTACAGGACCGTTCATTTTAATAGTTAAATGACGCAGTATTGCATCATTAAATTTGAAAGCATGGTCTAGTTCATCCAAGGTCTCTTGATCACATTCAATATTCATCAGCACATAATGTGCTTTATGAACTTTCTGTATCAGATAAGCGAGCTGACGACGTCCCCAATCTTCTAGACGATGAATCTGACCGTTTTTCATGGTCACTATATTGCGGTAGCGCTCAATCATGGCGGGAACTTGTTCACCCTGATCAGGATGAACAATAAAAACAACCTCGTAATGTCGCATAAATCTCCTTATGGGTAGAGTCTCCTGTGATACGAACACAGTAAGACAAGGACTAAGTAAAACGGTATTTTAACAAACTAATAAAATAGTATCAACCCTGATCAAAGTATCATAAGGCAACCAAACGATTTATTATTTAAAACTTTTTTTCCGCGACTTTTTGGTATCTTTAAATAAAGTGATTAATCAATTCTTATCTTTTTGTCCCGTTCTTGTCGACGAGTTTCGAATAGGCATATGCCCGCACTAACCGAAACATTCAAACTCTCAGTACTGCCCAACATAGGAATGGAGATCAATTGATCACATGTATCTCGGGTTAGACGTCGCATACCCTCGCCCTCTGCACCAAATACCCATGCAATGGGGCCATCAAGTTTCAAAGAACCAAGGTCAGTACCTGCGTCAGCTGAAGTTCCAATGATCCATATACCCTGTTTTTTTAGTTCTCGTAAGGTACGAGTTAAATTAGTCACTGCAATATACGGAACCACGTCGGCAGCCCCACTCGCTACCTTATGCACGGTCGCATTTAGACCTACTGCACGATCTTTTGGTGCAATTACAGCATGAGCACCAAAAGCATCCGCAACTCGCAAACATGCTCCCAAATTGTGCGGATCTTGAACTCCATCTAACACCAACAACAACGCTGGTTCAGTTAAGGTCTCAAGCACATCTTCGATATCGATGTGATTACGAGTTATATCTATATTTGCAACCACGCCCTGATGAAAATTGCTTCCGGACAACGCGACCAGTCTTTTTTCATCACAAAGAATGATTCGTGCGCCCTGAGTTTCAGCAAGTTTTGTTAGATCACGTACGCGCTGGTCACGACGAGTTGAATCAAGAAAAATCTCTTGAACGCTATCGGGATTCTGTCGTAAGCGACTAGTAATGGCATGGAAACCAAATATAGAGTGAGTATTAGACATCTAACGGAGCATACAAAAATTAATAGGTTTGATTTTATCTGCGTAAATTTAAAATAATTATTTTTTGATGGAAGATGGGAGAAAATAACATCTATCCAATAAATATTATTTGCATACATCAGCTAATACAAAATCAATTTTGCTAGTTTCTAGATCAACTCGTACAATTTTTACTTGTAGCCGATCGCCTAGACGATAACGTTTGCCATTACGCTCTCCCAACAACATGTGTTTTGCGGCATCAAAATGAAAATAGTCCTTAGGAAGTTCAGAAATATGAATCAATCCTTCCACATAAATTCCATCCAGTGCCACAAATAAACCAAAACCAGTAACATTACTGATAACACCATTAAAACACTCACCAATTCTATCCTGCATATAGAAGCATTTTAGCCAAGATTCCACATCTCGAGAAGCTTCATCAGCTCGACGTTCCATCTGAGAACAGTGTTTACCTAATTCATGCCAATCGCCAGGAGAGTATGTCATGCCATTTAGTACTGCTTTAATGGCACGATGAACCAATAGATCTGGATAGCGTCTTATGGGCGAAGTAAAGTGAGTGTAGGATTCATAAGCAAGTCCAAAATGACCAACATTATCTGGACTGTAAACCGCTTGACGTAAAGATCGAAGCATTACTGTCTGTAATAGCTGTGCATCTGGTCTGTCTTTAATTCCATGCAATAGCTTAGCGTAATCCTTAGCATGGGGCTCATCTCCTCCGCTCAGATGCAAACCAAATTCTCCAAAAAATCCACGCATGGCAGTAAGTTTCTCTGGCGTAGGGCCCTCATGAATACGATACAGTGTAGATTGATTGTGTTGTTTCAAAAAATCTGATGCGCATACATTAGCCGCTAACATGCACTCCTCAATTATGCGGTGGGCATCGTTACGCTTCACGGGCAATATGTGTTCAATCTTGCCCTGATCATTAAAAATGATCTGAGTTTCAATAGTTTCAAAATCAATAGCGCCGCGCTTCTCACGTGCCTGTAATAATACTTTGAACAATTGAAAAAGCATCTGGATATGGGGCAAGAGTGCTACATGTTGCCTGCCCTCATCCCCTTCTGAATTATTTAATATTGCAGCAACCTCAGTATAGGTAAGGCGCGCATAAGAGTTCATTACTGCTGGATAGAAACGATACTTACAGAAATCACCCTCGGTGTTAATGGTAATTTCACACACCATGCATAAACGTTCCACTTTTTCATTCAGCGAACATAAACCATTAGAGAGAATCTCTGGCAACATAGGGATTACTCGGCGCGGAAAGTACACCGAGTTACCGCGATTCAACGCCTCCTTATCTATCTCATCATTAGGATGCACATAATGACTAACATCAGCAATAGCGACATACAATTTATAACCTCTACCCTCCTGCTCGCAATAAACTGCGTCGTCAAAATCACGGGCAGTCTCGCTATCTATTGTTATTAGAGGTAAATGGCAAATATTTTCCCTCCCGCTCAAATCTTTTTTAAACACTTTTTCTGGAAGTTTTGCAGCAAGTTTTTGAGTTTCTTCCGAGAATTGGAAAGGTAATTCGTGCTTACGAAGTGCGATCTCATTTTCCATACCCGGTGCAGAATAATCACCTAATACCTCAATAATGCGACCAATGGGGTGACTGCTTTTACTGGGCTGTTGAATAATTTCTACCATTACCACTTGGCCCGCTATGGCACCCAGAGCTAATTCCGGCGGCACCAAAAATCTCTGATTAATCCTCTTATTCTCGGCTTCCACAAATAAAATACCGTGATCAACATGCAATCGCCCAACAAGTTGTGTTGTGCTATGCTCCAACACTTCCACAATCACTCCCTCTCTTCGTCCGCGACGATCGACACCAATTTCACGCACCATCACGCGGTCGCCATGCAACATTTTTCGCATTTCCTTGGGCCCCAGGAAAAGATCGAGACCGCCATCATCCGGGATTAAGAAACCAAAACCATCGGCATGGCCCTGCACCCTCCCCTTAATTAGATCAAGCTTTTCTACTACATAGATATCACCCTTTCTGTTACGCATAATCTGCCCTTCGCGCCTCATTGCAGACAGTCGTCGACAGAAAATTTTGTACTCTTCTTCGTTAATTTTGAATAGCGCCCCTAGTGCTTCTTCAGTAGTAGGAACACCCTGTTCTTTTAAAATTTGAAGAATAAATTCTCTGCTTGGTAATGCATGGCCATAGCGCTCCCGCTCCCGTTCAGAATGAGGATCAAGATTGCGTAATTCGTATCCTTTTTTGTTTGACAAAACAATGATTTCCTATAGAATTACGTCTCTGATCAGCACCTTAGATCTAGATGCTCGTATTGCCCAGATGGCGGAATTGGTAGACGCACTAGGTTCAGGTCCTAGCGGTGGCAACACTGTGGAGGTTCGAGTCCTCTTCTGGGCACCATTAAGTGTGATGAAGATCATAATCATTTTTTACACCTAAATCATACACCCCCTTGATATCCAAAGAGGCTCTCTTCAAAATGCTATGCTCGAAAATTCTACATACAGACCAATTATAACCTAAGTCCGCCTCACCAAAATGCCGCATCACCTCACTCTCTAATGAGTTTCATCTTAAATTACCTAGTTTCTATTGTTTACAGAACAATTTTTAAAAAAATACTAGATCAACATCAACACAACTCTCATTATAACGTTTGCTAAAAAAGTATCATGCACAGTAACGCGCAAGTTATTTATTTTTTAATAAGATAATATAGTGATACCAATCAGATCAATACAAAAAATGAAATCACTGAAAATTATTGCCTGGGTTCTTGTAACTTTTCTTGGTGTCGGTGCTATAGGAGCTATTGCATTACATCGAGGCGAAACCATTAATAGTGTATGGTTCATTGTTGCAGCGGTCTGTGTATATGCTATTGGTTATCGTTTTTATAGCGCTTTTATTGCCACCAAGGTATTGTTGTTAGATCCTACTCGCGCCACTCCTAGTGAACGTCTAAACAATAATCGCGATTTTGTGTCCACCAATAAATGGGTGCTCTTCGGCCATCATTTTGCCGCTATCGCAGGACCAGGGCCATTGATTGGTCCAACTCTTGCAGTTCAATTTGGCTACTTACCAGGCACACTGTGGATCCTAGTTGGAGCTGTACTGGGCGGCTGCGTGCAAGACTTTGTGATTTTATTTTTTTCCACTCGTCGCAATGGTCGCTCATTAGGTCAGATGGCATATGACGAGCTCGGTATCATTGGAGGCAGCGCGGCCTTAGTCGGTGTAATGGTAATTATGATTATTCTTATCGCTGTACTTGGCCTTGTAGTTGTTAATGCCATGAAATATAGTCCATGGGCGACCTCCACCGTAGCGGCTACTATCCCAATTGCCATACTGATTGGTTTATATATGCGCAATATTCGTCCCGGTCGTGTAATGGAGGGCACGTTAATTGGTGTAATTCTTCTATTGCTGGCTGTAGTAGGGGGTGGCTGGATAGATCAACAACCTAATTTACGTCATTGGTTTAATTATGACGGACCAACATTAGCATTGTTAATTATCGCTTACGGTTTCAGCGCTGCAGCTGCTCCGGTATGGTTATTACTCGCACCGCGCGATTATTTATCGACTATTATGAAAATTGGTACGATGCTAATGCTTGCTGTTGCGGTTATCGTACTCCGACCTGAGATAAAAATGCCTGCATTAACGCAGTTTATAGATGGGACTGGTCCGATCTTTGGTGGGGGACTATTTCCTTTTGTATTTATTACGATTGCCTGTGGCGCAATCTCTGGCTTTCATTCACTCATCTCATCTGGCACCACGCCTAAATTACTTTCTAATGAGATGGATGCGCGCTTAATTGGTTACGGAGCAATGGTAGTGGAATCCTTTGTCGCCATCATGGCAATAATTGCCGCCACTATAATGGATCCTGGTGTCTACTTTGCTATTAACAGTCCAGTCGGTATTGTTGGTAAAGAAGCCGTAGACGCTATAGCTGTAATTAATAGCTGGGGATTCCCAATAAATATTGCACAAATGCATCAACTTGCCGCTGATATGGGAGAGGCCAGTTTATTTGCGCGCACCGGTGGAGCGCCCTCTTTTGCGGTCGGTATGGCCAGTATTTTTGCCAACACCTTTGGCACAAACATGACGGCTATTTGGTATCATTTTGCTATCATGTTTGAAGCACTTTTTATTCTTACTACTCTTGATGCTGGTACACGAGTTGGTCGCTTTATGTTACAAGACTTACTTGGCAATCTTTACAAACCCATGGGACGCACTAGTTGGTATCCAAGTGTATTTTTTACTAGTGCTCTTGTTGTGAGTGCATGGGGCTATTTTCTCTATATCGGCACGCTTGATCCACTCGGTGGAATCAATAGTTTATGGCCACTATTTGGTATCGCTAATCAAATGCTTGCTGCAATTGCATTATGTGTCGCTACTATTATTCTCATAAAATCCGATAAGCTGCGTTATGTTTGGATCACCGCTGCACCACTCACCTGGCTCGTGATTGTAACTAGCGTTGCCGCATGGGAGAAACTCTTCAACCCTGAATTACGCATAGGTTTTCTCTCGCACGCACAAGATCTAACAACAAGATTAGCAGGAGGTGTGCTGCCATCAGATATAACTGTTATTGAGGCTCAGCAACTAATCTTCAATGATTACCTTGCTGCAGCACTTACTACTTTTTTCTTAATCACCACTTGGATACTGGTATTAGAAACATTGCGCATTTCATACCGTATTATTACCGGTAAATCTCATCTAGCGCTTTCCGAGGCACCTTATCAATTGAGTCAAAAAATTACCACTAAATCTAGATTAATAATTAAGAACTAAACTTTAAATTTAAGAATTATTATCATGAACTATCTTAAAAAAAATATAAATCGTGGCTGGGAATTACTCCGCACCATCAGCGGTGATGATGCATATGAGCGTTATTTAGAGCACTGGCATACATATCATGCAAAAAACGGAGATAAGCCATTAGATTGCAAAACATTTTTTCAGATGGAGCAAGACAGGAAATGGAATGGAATAAAACGATGCTGCTAAAGATTAAAATGTAAAAAATTTAGTATTGAGACATCAATCTCATCTGCAAAGACTTATATTCTTTTTCACTAAAGTTAATTTATTAAAACTGTGTCTTTATGTCACGCCTGCTAAATGAGCCTGCTGATCAGCGTGGTAACTTGAACGGACCATTGGTCCGCAGGCCGCATTACTAAAACCCATTTTAGTCGCAGTAAGTTCAAATTTTTTGAAATCCTCTGGCGACACATAACGTAATACGGGCAAATGTCCGCCGCTAGGTTGCAAATACTGTCCGATTGTAAGCATTTCGACATCGTGCTCTCGCAGGTCTCTTAACACATCTAAAATTTCTTCATCAGTCTCACCCAAGCCCAACATTAATCCAGATTTAGTAGTAATTCTGGGAAAATACGCCTTAAAATTCTTTAGCAATTTTAATGAATGTGCATAATCTGCTCCCGGCCGACATTGCTTATAAAGACGCGGTACAGTTTCCAGATTATGATTTAATACATCTGGCGGGCAAATAAATAGCTTCTCCAGCGCGACTTCTAATCTTCCACGAAAATCTGGAACAAGGATTTCTATTTTTGTCTGGGGAGAGTGGAGCCTTATTTGACGTATACAATCAACAAAATGCTGAGCCCCACCATCGCGCAAATCATCACGATCAACACTAGTAATCACTACATACTTCAATTTCATAGCAGCAATGGATGTTGCTAAATGTAATGGTTCTTCTGCATCTGGTAGCAATGGTTTGCCATGTGCTACATCACAAAACGGGCAACGACGGGTACAGAGATCACCTAAGATCATGAAAGTAGCCGTACCTTTGCCAAAACATTCCCCTATATTAGGACAAGATGCTTCTTCGCAAACTGTATGCAATTTCTGTTCTCGCAAAATACGCTTGACCTCATAAAATTCCTGATTACGAGATGGACGTACCCTTATCCATGATGGTTTTTTTAATAACTCCTTAAAAGATTGGGGCTCAATCTTTATTGGATTTCGTGAGGTCTTGAGCGCTCCTTTCTGACGAATCTCATTAGTCATAACGAAGAATCCTTAGTTGTTTATTCTTGCTTGTAATTTCTCTGCCAATCTACTGCTCAGGGCTTCCATGCTATCAATTATGCCGAGATCTTTGGTTTGAGTAACCTGTAAACCAGGGTAGCCACAAGGATTAATAGCGGAAAATGGCTCTAAATTCATATCCACGTTAAGTGCCAGACCATGATAACAACAGCCATTCTTTATTTTTAATCCCAATGCCGCAATCTTTGCGTTGTTTACATATACACCAGGCGCATCTACACGACTCTCTGCACAGATAAGATAATCTTGCAGTAAATCTATCACAGCGCCTTCCATTCTCCTTACTAAATCACGTACACCAAACTTAAGACGACGCATATCTACTAACAAGTAAGCAATAATTTGCCCCGGGCCGTGATAAGTAATCTGACCACCACGATCTGTTCTTATTACAGCAATTTCATTATTGTAGAGCAGATGTTCCGATGCGCCTGCGATTCCTTGTGTATAAACTGACGGGTGCTGCAATAACCAAATCTCATCATGGGTATTTTCTGTACGAGACGCAGTAAAGTCCTTCATTGCTTGCCAAGTGGTGAGGTAATCTACTAACCCAAAATATCTAATACGTGGCGTCACGTTTCTAGATCTTAACTTTAAATCAGAGATATCCATACATAAATTCTACATTTTTAGATAATAAAGGCTAAGAAAATTTAAAGCACCATCACTACCATTGGATGGTCACATAATTCTCGATATAACTCATCTAACTGGGGGCGCGAGACCGCTTGAATGGTACAGGTAAAACTTACATACGTACTTTGTTTGCTGATTCTTGTTTCCATAGTAGCGCTATCGAAATTAGGCGCATGACGCTTAACTATGGTCAATACAGATTCAGAAAAATTTTGCTGAGCATGTCCTATAATTTTAAGGGGAAAGTCACAAGGATATTCAATTAACGAAGGTTGTGCGATCATGCTCAACTAATCAAGTGAGTAACGTAATCAGAAATCTTCTGATGCTCAACTATTGCCTCGCATTACCGTAATCTTGTAATTTTGATAGAGCTGGTACAATTGCATAAACATTATCCCAGGTTTTCCATCTCCCACCGGCTGATTATCCAAACGAGTAATTGGCATGATTTCTTTGGTCGATGATGTCAATAGCAACTCCTGCGCGTTGCGCATTTCATGCTCAGATATCTCTCTTACTTCATAAGGAATATGGTGTGCCTCTGCCAACTCTAATACAATGTCGTAGGTAATACCAGGTAACATTAAATGATTCTTTGGTGGAGCCAAAAGAACGCCGCTTCCTACAACAAAAATATTACTTGCCGCGCCTTCTGTCAGAAAACCATCCCTTAATAGCAAAGTTTCAATCGCATCTACATCCACAGCCATCTGTCGTAACAACACGTTCGGTAACAATGAGATTGCCTTAATATCACAACGCAACCAACGATTATCATTGGCAGTAATGGCTGAAACACCAGTAATCAGGGATTCCATTGGTGGGGTTAACAGCGGGTTACTCATGATAAATATTGTAGGTGTGCTGTTTTTTGGGAAAGCATGGTCTCGTTTAGCTACGCCGCGAGTAATGTGCAAGTAAATATACTGATCCTCGCTTGCGTTAGCGGCGATTAATTGTCCTAACAAATGACTCCACTCAGCATCAGAATGAGGGTTACTGAGACGTATGCCATCAAGACTATGTTGTAAGCGATGTAGATGTTCAGCTAGACGAAATGGTTTACGCGAGTAAACGGGAATTACTTCGTACACTCCATCTCCAAAAATAAATCCACGATCTAAGACTGGAATACGAGCATCTTCAATGGGCATAAAAATCCCATTAAGATAAATCATGTTAATCCTTGATTATTCATATCAACTTATGACAGATAAATATATTCTTATAACCAAATATTAATTAAAAAATAAACGCAAACTATCCCAAGTACGACTCAAGATATTAGAAACATCCACATTCTCTAGTGCTACCAAGGAATATTCGGCCGCTGGTCTGTCATTAAAAACTAACTTTATTATACCTACTTTCTGCCCAATGCTAATCGGAGCAACAAGTGGTCGCTTATATTCCATTGTAGCCTTCAATTTATTGGCCTGATTTTTTGGTATGGAAAAATAAAGATCGCGGTCAACTCCCGCCTTAATTGCGTCTTGTGAGCCCTTCCATAATGGAATAGTTTCTACCTCTTGCCCTTTTTGATAGAGACGCACAGTATCATAAAACTGGAATCCATAATTTAAAAGACGCTGACTTTCCATAGTCCGCGCATTATCAGAAGAAGTATTCATTAAAATTGAAATTAATCTTCGTTCATTACGTTTGGCTGAGGTAACTAAACAGTAGCCAGCGGTCTTGGTATGTCCAGTTTTTAGGCCGTCTACATTGGGGTCTAGCCACAATAGACGATTGCTATTAGTCTGAGTAATTTTGTTATACGTATACTCTTTTAAAGAATAAAGTGAGTAGTACTCTGGAAAATTACGAATCACAGCGGTTGCCAATAAAGCGAGATCCTGGGTTGTTGTGTAATGCTCTGGATCTGACAATCCGGTGGAGTTGATAAAATGAGTATCTTTCATTCCTAGGCGCAGAGCCTCTTTGTTCATTATCATCGCAAATTTTTCTTCTGAGCCAGCAATGGCTTCTGCTAATAAAATACAGGCATCGTTACCAGATTGGACAATCACCCCGCGTAATAATTCATCTACAGTAACAGATTTATTAGGTTCAATAAACATGCGCGAACCTTGTGCACGCGATGCATTTTCTGATACAGAGAGGCTTTGCGTTAAGCTGATACTTTTTTGTTTAAGAGCTGAAAACACGATATATGCCGTCATCAGTTTGGTGAGCGATGCAGGCTCAACACGTTTTTGAGTATCTTTACTGACTAAAACTTGCCCACTCTGAAAATCAGTGAGTATGTAAGTTTCGGCAGCTATAGTTAAAACTGGTTGCGGTAGTGCGATGAATTGTTGGGCAAATGCCGAAGGTATGAAAAAATATAACACTGACAAAGGTAAATATAAAAATTTCCTAAAGATCATATCCTTTCCCTCTATTTCCTTATTTATCACATTCAGCCTATAACCAGTAGCAATAATAGCCACAGCACTAGGGCGCGCCAAATGAGATTTACGGTACCCTGCAAGAAATTTATGTTGGCTTCTTTTTCTCCCCCTAATTGGAGCCGAGGAGATTCATCAGTATTCTTCTGTGTAAAATCTCCTAGACGTACGCCAAGCGCGCCTGCCCCACTAACAAAAATTATCCCATCAGCGCGATTTGTAAGTAATGTAGCTTGCATTTTCCAACAATAGATTGCATCTTCAAAATTACCAACAATGGCAAAACTTATAGCAGTTAATCTTGTTGGTAACCAATCTATGGTTTTTAATATTGCCGTAGAAAAATGGCCAAATGAATCACCTTCATCTTGTGTGAGGCTACCCCAGCGCTTCCCCATTAATTCTGCAAGACGATATAGAACTGGTCCAATTGGTCCTGGTAAAATAGCGAAACAAATGAGCACACTAAACAAACGATGATACGAGTAAATCAGCCCAGATCTAATGGTAACTTCTATAATCTCTGTGCTATTTAATTTCTCTACATATACCCCGCTCCACTGTTTCAATAACTCTCTAGCTTGTGGCAAATCTTCGTTCTTTAAAGCTTGCGCGATATCAGCCAAAGACTGATTAAATTGACGGAAACTCATTGTGAAATATAACACTACTATATTCCACATCCATCCCAATATAGGACTAAAAGTATCTAGCAAATAGTAAATGATACCAGTACAAAAAAGTATCGGTATTACCGCTACGAACCATGCTAATGTACCGTGATAACGAATACCTGTATTAAAATAGTTCTTGAGTAGATCAACATAGGCAAGCAATGAAATAGCTAGTTGATTGCGGTCATGGACGGGGCGCCATTGCTCCCATAAAAGAGCGCCAATTAAAGAAATGGATGTCATGTTGGAGTGGTTATGGCATTACTCTATTCTGGTTTATTACAACACTGACTTAACTAATTTTCCCATCTCGGCTGGGTTACGCGTTACTTTAATTCCGCATTCCTCCATCACTACAAGCTTCTCCTGTGCAGTACCTTTGCCTCCGGAAATAATGGCTCCGGCATGCCCCATTCTTTTATTAGGTGGCGCAGTAACTCCGGCAACAAAACCAACAACTGGTTTTTTCATATTACGACTAATCCAGCGAGCACAATCTTCTTCATCGGAACCACCAATTTCTCCTACCATCAAAACTGCGTCAGTTTCATTATCGTCATTAAATAATTTAATCACGTCTAGATGTTTTAACCCATTAATCGGGTCGCCGCCTATGCCAATACAGGTAGACTGTCCAAGCCCTTGCTCCATTAATTGAGACACCGCTTCATAAGTTAATGTGCCAGAACGCGAAACTACCCCAATACGCCCTTTCTTATGGATATAACTGGGCATAATGCCAATTTTAATTTCGTCAGGCGTAATGATACCTGGACAATTAGGGCCGATTAGTAAAGTTTTTCCCTTTCTCATTTTATAACGAATATGCAACATGTCGCGTACGGGAATTCCTTCAGTAATACAGATCACTAAATCGAGCCCAGCATCTACCGCTTCCTCAATAGCTGAAGCAGCAAAATTTGGTGGTACATAAATTACAGAAACTGTTGCACCTGTGGCTTCTTTGGCCTCTATGACATTAGCGTAAACTGGAATTCCTTCAAAAATATTTCCTGATTTATGCGGATTAACTCCCGCAACAAAACATTCCCTTCCGTTAGCATACTCGCGACATATACGGGTATGAAACTGGCCGGTTTTTCCGGTAATTCCTTGGGTCATAACTCGAGTATCTTGATTTATTAAAATTGCCATGCCTATTCTCTTATTTTCGCAGCTGTAACTGCATACTGTGCAGCATCTGCCATGTTGTCTACTAGAGTAATCGGTAATCCAGACTCAATTAGAATTTTCTTGCCCAAATCAACATTGGTACCCTCGAGACGAACCACTAAGGGTATTAAAAGTTTCGTCTCTTGAGCCCCCCTAACTACGCCTTCAGCAACAACATCGCATTTCATGATGCCACCAAATATGTTAATTAATATAACTCTTAACCCTGGATTACGCAGCATCAGTCTAAATGCCTCCGTTACTTTTTCTACGGTAGCATCGCCCCCTACATCAAGAAAATTAGCAGGGCTCCCTCCAAAAAGCTTGATGATGTCCATAGTTGCCATTGCAAGACCGGCTCCATTTACCAAACAACCAATATTTCCATCAAGAGGAATGTATGAAAGATTATATTTAGACGCCTCTATTTCTATTAAATTTTCTTCATTAAAATCACGTAATTCAATAATATTTATATGTCTAAACAAGGCATTATCATCAAAATTCATTTTTGCATCAAGTGCTAGAATGCGATTATCGGTGGTAATAACCAGTGGATTTATCTCAACTAAAGTCGCATCATTCTTATCAAATAGTTGATATAGATTCTGTAATAATAACCGCACCTCTGTTTCGAAATATTTTGGAAAGTTGATTTTACAAACAAGTCTGTCTGCGTCTTCATCAGACAATCCCATAATTGGATCTAAAAAGATTTTATGAATTCTATCTGGTGTGCGAATAGCAGTTTCTTCGATGTTCATGCCGCCCTCTGAACTAACTATAAGACACACTTGTTGCTTTAGACGATCTATCGCCATACCAATATAGAACTCTTTTTCTATATTAATACTTTGCTCAACTAATAACCGCCGAACAATAGTACCCTGCGCGCCAGTTTGATGAGTAATAAGCGTCATACCTAAAATTGTTTTGGCAAAATACTCTACTTCGTCTAATGATTTCGCTATTTTTACTCCACCTCCTTTACCGCGTCCGCCAGCATGAATCTGTGCCTTTACTGCCCATGCATTTCCACCCAATTTCCGAGCTACCTCTACCGCTTCATCAACACTGAAGCAGGGGGCCCCTGGCAAAGTAGCAATACCGAATTCACGTAAAATATCTTTAGCTTGATACTCGTGTATTTTCATATCTCTGCCCGTTATACTTTGATAAAAATATTTTGCGAATGAAGTATATCTTAATCGTATAGTTACTACTCAGCGTAGAAAATCGTTCAATCAAACAATCAGATTATATTGATTTCCTGCCACCCAAGCTTCAATATTACTGATTAATTGGGTAGCAAGAATTCTTAATGCTTCATCCGATGCCCAGGCAATATGTGGGGTAAGAATAAAATTAGAACGACTCACCCGAAGCAGCGGGTGATCATTCGTAGGTGGCTCATTAGTAATAACATCAAAACCAGCGCCAGCAATCAAACCTTCATCTAATGCATGAATTAAAGCTTCTTCATTAACCAATCCTCCACGTGCAGTATTAATTAATAATACGTTGCGCTTCATCTTACGCAATTCATTAATACCAATTAAATCACGTGTTGTTGTTGTCAGTGGGCAGTGTAATGAAATTACATCCGATTTAATTAATATTTGCTCAAATGATGTAAGTTTCACATTCTTTTTTTTCGGTGATGCGTGATCGGAGAAAAGTACATGCATACCGAAAGCGCGCGCAATCTTAGCAGTGCCTTTTCCCGTTTCACCTTCTCCAATAATACCAATGGTGGAGCCAAACAAATCATTAATACTATGTCCAAGGAAACAAAAATGCTTTGATTTCTGCCACATTCCATCTTCAACATCTTGCCGATACAGCAGCAAATTTCGACGTAGTGCCAACACCATCATAAATACATGCTCCGGTACCGCATGTGTCGCATAATTTCGAATATTAATTACTGCAATACCGTACCTCTGGCAAGCTAAAATATCTATGCAATCATAGCCAGTGGCAGCAATTGCAATTAATTTCAACTTGGGTAGTTGCGCAAGCATTTTCTCATTTAGTGAAATCTTACAAATAATTACTATTGTTGCATGCTGCAAACGTGATACAACTTGATCAGACAAGGTGCCAGAATACTCCTTATACGTATGTTTAAAACTTGGTCGATGCACTTCAGTCCTAACTGAATCTCGATCAAGAAAAACTATATGTTGGCTCATATTTCAAATCCCTTTAATAAACACTCTGAGGTAGAGTACATAAGAATCATGCGGGTTGCCCAAATTATCTGGTACGATTACGTATACAAAATATATTAAGGATTGGGGTTATTATTATTAATGCGTGACGGACACTCTTAAATAGAGAGAAAAATTTAAAAATCAGCTAATATGTCTATATAGAGTCCAGTGTTGTTATCTATTAACAGCGATACATTGAAAAAATTATGACTTGTTTGCCGTTCTATATACCCACAGAAAAAAAATTGAAAATTGTGATTGCAGGAGGTGGTTATGCTGGAATTACAGCACTAGTCACCTTCTTACGTCATATGCCAGATGCTAGTATTACCATTATCGATCCCAGATCTCAACATATTAAAATTACTCACTTGCATGAAACTTTTAGATATCCATTACAAGATATCTTGCTGCCATTCTCTACTCTAGAAAAACGTTTCCATTGTCGTCACATTTGTGCCGAGCTTGCACTTGAAGAATCGACTCTTTTACAATGGCAAAATGATAAATTTATGACTATTCAAGATGAGATAATAGAATTTGATTATCTTCTAGTTGCAACGGGAGCCAACTCAAATCAAGGAAATCAAACAAAAAAGACAAAAAATACTCTTAATTTAAATGATTTTCTGGATACTGCTGGATCAGATTTATTAAACAATTATTTAACAAAAAATAATAAAGATGAGCACTGTATTTCTGTCGTGGGCGGAGGCGCAACCAGCATTCAGTTTCTTTTTGAAATTTCTCATTTCCTCCGACGTCAGAAAATTAAAAGCAAATTACGTCTCATTAATGGCGAAGATAGGGTACTCAAACAATTTCCAGAGAGTTTGTCTCGCTATGTTGAGACCCGTATGGACGAAATGGACATAGATTTCTATCCCAATACATATTACAAAGAACAGCGAGCTAATACAATCTTACTAGAAGAGAAGGGATTAAAGAAGGAATTCAGCCTTCCTTCTGCGTTATCACTTTTATTTCTTGGCAAGCAATCCAAAAATTTACTTTCTGCCAATACTTTTGGTCAAGTTATAGTTAATCAGCAAGCTTTGCAGAGTATCTTTACAGCAGGCGACTGTTCTGTTTATCATGCTTATGGCTCTAATACTATGACTGCTCAATCTGCCGTACGTAAGGGAAAACTAGCTGCGCATAATATCTTACGAAACTCTGGTATTCTAAAATTACTTGAACCCTATCTACATTGTGACCTAGGGTACGTTGTTAGTTTAGGTCCGACAGATGCAGTAGGCTGGCTGGGGTTAGAAGGGAACTCAATTGGAGGCACCGCAGCTCTTTTAATTAAAGAAATGGTAGAATCACAGTACGATCTATTATTGGCGGGAATAGATACCTACCGACTATGAGATATATCAACCACTATAAGGAATAAGGTATGTTTGGTTTACTTAAGAATACCCCGGTGATTGGAAAGGCCGTTACTTCAATTCAACATCCATGCGAGCATATTTTTGGTTTTGTTGGCACCAATTTTTTAATAAACTACCCTAAATGGTCATCTGAAGTTGTTGAATTAGAAGCACTAACAAAAGGTCCAGTGGGAATTGGGAGCATGGTTCGACAAGTCCGTATTGATCAGGGGAATCGCTCCGAATCGACTTTTAAGGTCACAGTCTTCCAGGCGGCAAAGCGCATCTGTTTTGAGGGTATCTCAAATCCCTACCGCTGTGATTACGTGCTTCAATCTAACGACTCCTTATCAACAGTTACCTTTACCTTTGAATTACTCAGTCTTGAACTTTATATGAGACCCTTTGAAAAACTTATCCGAATTGCTATTCAAGATGGCACAGAAAGAACGGTCAAAAATATTAAACAGTTACTTGAGGCTGACAAAACAAAACCATGAATTTAATGATTATTGTTGGTTAATTTTATACAAAATTTATCAAAATTACATAAGGAGATAAAAATGCACTTTGTAGATCAAAAAGATTCTGGATTAATTCCACAAATTCTAGCTAATATCCTAGACTCCTCTATTAATGGAATAACACTATCTGATCCAGATCTAGAGGATGCTCCCCTCGTTTATGCTAACAAAGCTTTTGAGGTTATGACTGGCTATACTCAGGAAGAAATAATAGGAAAAAATTGTCGATTTTTGCAGGGTACGGATCGTGAACAAAAAGAACGATTTGAAATGAAAGAGGCAATTAAAAACTTAAAACCCATTCAGGTAGTATTAAAGAATTATCATAAAAATGGAAAATTGTTTCACAACCACCTAAACCTTACGCCGTTATTTGATAACAAAGGAAATATTTTATATTTTCTAGGGGTTCAATATGA
>Ga0194074_141_pt1 | contig 36316 bp, 39 predicted proteins | sample LauGreFBDMM110DN_2_FD_133644 | JGI IMG/M metagenome (GOLD analysis project Ga0194074, IMG submission 133644) | reverse complement strand
TCAACAAGGTATAGGTAAAAATGCGGCAGAGAAACAGCATCCATTGACATTAATCCGAATTGCTTATGGATTGGAATAAAATAACTAACTAAGCGAATAAAAACTTATCTTTATCCTAGATCAAAAGGAGCGATATGAATAGAATTAATCGTGACAGCGTAATGACTTTAGAGGCTTATGCAAAAATTCGACAGAAGTTTCGTGCACAGGTGATGACGCATAAGAAATCCCGTAAAATTTATTTGGGAAGTAATATTCTGCTTATTTTTGAGGATGAGCTAACCGTTCGTTATCAGATTCAAGAAATGTTACGAGTAGAGAAAATGTTTGAAGAGAAGGAAATACTTGAGGAAATAAATGTTTGTAATTTACTGATTCCAGACGGTAGCAATTTAAAAGCCACTATGATGATCGAATACCCAGATCCAAAAGAGCGGGCTGTTCGACTTGTAAAATTAGTTGGTGTTGAGAATAAGGTATGGTTAAGAATTGCAGAGCATGAATCAGTGTATGCAATTGCTGATGAAGATTTGGGAAGGGAAAGAGAAGAGAAGACCTCGGCGGTGCATTTTTTACGTTTTGAATTTACTAGAGAAATGATTCAAGCTTTGCGTAACGGTGCCAATATGAGCATAGGCATTGACCACCCATCTTATCCGGCCTTAATTAGCACAGTAGATGCAGCAATACGCAATTCTATAATTAACGACTTTACTGTGTAATTGGGGAAACAAATAACAATTCATAGCGTGGCAATTCTTGTAAAATTAGTGCGCTTTTTATCTAGACGCTATAATTTATATGGGTACTATTAGCTTGTGATTATAAGAACTTTTCTAAGTGCACCCGTATATAGGATTTTATGTAAAACTGATCGATATTGATCGACTCGTTTAATGTTCGGCAGTCAACATCACTTCCTGATCCAATCCCTGTTTAAAGTAGGACCAGGTTATCTCTATGAATAAGTTCAAGTTCATTCACATACCCTAAAATAGTTTCTATCTCATTGCTGGAGCAGCGTAAAATTTTTCGCGTTTCAGCTGCGCTATAATTAATGAGACCACGTGCAATTTCCTTGTTATTGGAATCAAAACAGCCGACCATTTCTCCACGCTCAAAATCACCTGAGACATTAATCACGCCTATGGGTAGTAGGCTTTTACCACCTATTGTAAGGGCTTTGGCTGCACCTACATCTAGCGCTAACTCCCCGCATACTTGTAAATGATCTGCAAGCCATTGTTTTCGTGCCGCAAGTGGCATAGTCTCTGCTAGCAACTGAGTGCCAATAGCCTCTCCATTAAGAAGGCGAATTAATACATTAGTTTCACGTCCTGATACAATTAGTGTGTGAGCTCCACTACGCGCGGCGCGTTTTGCAGCCATCACTTTCGTTAACATGCCTCCGCGCCCTATAGCGCTACCAGCACCACCAGCCATTAGTTCAATTGCGGCTTCTCCGGCTTTAGCCTCGCTTATTAGTTTGGCATGTGCGTCTTTACGTGGATCAGTTGTAAATAATCCAGCTTGGTCAGTTAGAATTATAAGAACATCAGCTTCGATCAGATTGGTGACTAATGCGGCCAAGGTGTCATTATCACCAAAATGAATTTCATCAGTTGCCACAGTATCATTTTCGTTAATCACTGGGACAACGTTCATGCTTAACAAAGTAATTAGGGTTGAGCGAGCATTTAGGTAGCGTTTCCGGTTAGATAAATCTTCATGAGTAAGTAATATTTGCGCGGCTTGAATTTTTTGTTTACGAAAGTATGATTCATAGGCCTGTACTAGTCCCATTTGTCCAACTGCGGCGGCGGCTTGTAATTGATGCAACGCATGAGGACGTTGTTTCCAATTTAAGCGTTGCATGCCCTCGGCTATTGCACCAGAAGAAACAAGTATAACCTCTTTACCCATTTGTTTGAGCTGGGCAATTTGTTTTATCCAGCAATCAAGCGCAGCATGATCAAGTCCTTTTCCCTGATTGGTAACGAGACTGCTGCCAACTTTAATTACAATACGACGAGAGTTTTTTAAAATAGATTGCATAGTTATGAGTTAAGATTTTATAGCATCTACGATTCATGCTTTTGTTCCAAGTTTTGCTCTAAGTGCTCCATAATTGCATAAGTTAATTCTTTGCAACCTTTTCCAATCAATGCTGAGATGATAAAACTTTTCCCCTTCCAACCCAAGCTGCGAATAAATTTTTTACAGATCTCTACGTACTCATTTTCTGGCAGCATGTCAGTCTTATTAAGTACCAACCAGCGTTGTTTTAGATAAAGTGACTCATCATATTTCTTTAATTCTTTTACGATAGCTTTAGCCTCATATAAGGGATCAATGTTCTCATCTAACGGCGCCATATCTACTATATGCAGTAGTAAGCGAGTGCGAGCTAGATGTTTCAAGAATTGGTGACCTAATCCCGCCCCTTCAGCCGCTCCCTCTATTAGACCAGGTATATCCGCCATTACAAAACTACGATCCTGATCTACTCGTACCATACCAAGATTAGGGTATAGAGTGGTAAAAGGGTAATCTGCTACTTTTGGACGAGCAGCAGAAATTGCGCGAATTAGTGTAGATTTACCAGCATTTGGCATACCTAAAAGACCCACGTCTGCCAGTATCTTAAGCTCTAATTTCAGATCAAATTCTTGCCCAGGTTCACCGCAAGTGAATTGACGCGGCGTACGATTAGTACCAGACTTAAAATGTAAATTACCGAGTCCGCCAGTTCCGCCTTTGGCTAATAATGCCTGTTGTTGATGGTGCTTAAGATCAGCAATAATTTCCCCAGTGGCAACATTAGCAATGACCGTGCCAACAGGCATACGTAATACAATGTCTTGAGACCCTTTGCCATAACAGTCTGAACCGCGCCCATTTTCACCTTTTTTAGCACGATGAATACGGGCAAAGCGATAGTCTATCAGCGTATTAATATTGCGGTCAGCAATAGCTAAAATACTGCCGCCATGGCCACCATCTCCGCCATCTGGTCCGCCTTTTGGGATAAATCGTTCACGACGGAAACTGGCAACACCATCCCCCCCTTTACCGGCAATTACTTGTATTTTTGCCTCATCAATAAATTTCATAAAATGACCCCTGTCAATCTAATTTATAAAATGAAAAAGCCCTGCTATTATAGACAGGGCTTTTTCATAAAAACCAATTAAATTTAGACTGGTGTAACCGCTACCGTTTTTCGTTGTTCTGCGCCTTTCACTGAAAAGTTTACTTTCCCAGTGATTTTAGCGAATAAGGTGTGATCTTTACCCATGCCAACATTCTCTCCGGGGTGGATTTGTGTTCCCCGTTGACGAATAATAATACTACCGGCTGAGATGAGTTCTCCGCCATAACTTTTAACTCCTAATCGTTTAGAATGAGAGTCACGACCATTTCTAGAACTACCACCTGCCTTCTTATGTGCCATAGTAAACCTCCATTATGCCGAAATGCTGGTAATTTGTATCTCGGTATAATTTTGTCGATGTCCTTGATGTTTTTGATAGTGTTTGCGTCGACGCATCTTAAAAATACGCACTTTATCGTGTCGGCCCTGTCCTAAAATAGTTGCCTTAACCATGGCACCATTCACCAAAGGTTTACCTATGGAGATTTTGTCGCCGTCAGCCAGCATTAATACTTGATTAGTTATAAACTCGCTACCAATCTCTGCTGGCACTTGTTCTATCTTAATTTTATTACCAGTTTCAACACGATATTGCTTTCCACCGGTTTTTATAACGGCATACATAACGAACTCCACAGAATATATCTTTATTAAGACGTGGATTATACATAGATACGCTTATCAGGTCAAAATCCAGCTATAAATTAATTTTGTACAAAAGATTCGAAAGTATCTAAGCTATCAAGCTTGACATGTGGATACCGTCGTTCCTAACATGGCAGATTTATAGTGAGCATTATTGTGTCAATTGAAAACATAAGAAACTTTATTGCCCAAGATATGGGTTTTACAGATGATGTCATTAGAGAGAAACTTTATTCTCCTGTGGCGCTTATTCGTCAAGTTAGTGAGTATATTATCAATAGCGGGGGAAAACGTTTACGACCAGCATTAGTTATTTTATCTGCTGGTGCATTTGGTTATTCCGGTAAATATCACCACAATCTTGCGGCAATTGTAGAATTTATTCATACAGCCACTCTTCTGCATGATGATGTTGTAGATGTCTCTGAATTACGACGTAATAGAGCAACTGCTAATGCAATATTTGGTAATGCCGCTAGCGTATTAGTGGGTGATTTCCTTTACTCCCGTGCCTTCCAAATGATGGTGGAGATAGATAACATGCGCATTATGCAGATACTCGCTGACGCCACCAATATAATCGCCGAAGGGGAAGTACTGCAATTACTGAATTGTCGTAACTCCAATATTAGTGAAAAAAATTACTTAGAGATAATTCGATATAAGACTGCCAAATTATTTGAGGCAGCAACAAGATTGGGAGCTGTTATAAGTAATGTTAATTCAGAAGAAGAGGAAGCCATTGCTGTTTATGGTATGCGTATTGGCACAGCATTTCAATTAATTGATGATCTGCTTGATTATTCGGGTAATTGCGATCATACGGGAAAAAATTTAGGCGATGATTTGACGGAAGGTAAAGCAACTTTGCCATTAATTTATGCAATGGAAACCGGCTCAAGTGAACAATCTGCAGTTATACGTAATGCTATTGAAAATGGAGGAGAAAAAAATTTTTACGAGATCTTACAGATCATTCAATTAACGGGTGCGTTAGATTATACAAAGCGACAAGCAGAAATAGAATCCGAGATAGCGTCTAAGGCAATTTCGTTTCTATCAAATTCCGAGCATAAGAAGCATTTATTACAATTAGCTATTTTTTCGGTAACAAGAAATTATTAGAGTATCTTTGTAGAAAAATACCCATTAATTGTGTTTAAAATGGGACCTAATCAAACAGGGTGGTATTTCTTGTACGGGGAAGTTAGAGACCTTGAATCCTCTTACTCGGATTAGTTCTAATAGAAAAAGGAGATATTAAGTTGGGTAGATTGTTATTTTTTATATTTATTTTTGTGCTGGTTGCTTGGATAATTCGACGTTACATACGCGGAGCAAAAGATCCAGACAAAGAGCCGCCATCTGTTACAGAGGAAGATATGGTGCAGTGCGCTCATTGCGGTGTACATTTACCAAAAAGTGAAAGTTTCATTGCGAATGATAAATTTTATTGTAGTGAAGAGCATCTTCATTTGGACTCACGGCCATAGTAGCCTCTTAATCTTATTTATCTAATTTTCTACAAATTGTTGTATTCTCGCTAATTTCCCTCCCGTCCTTAAAAGTAATGATTTGTCGAATTATTTTGCATTTCTGGACCTTATCTTTTTGTCCTGTTTCTTGCATGGATAGCATTTCTAATTGAATTATCTCCGCTTGCCCTTGTATACCGCTATCCGGATTGTAAAATACTTGTGGTCGGTCTGTATCAACAGCGTTTTGTGTCATTTTGGCCATATTTTCTCTGTCTAAATTCGAAAGATAACTCTCAATTGAGCCATTACTATTAGAATTAAAAATTTTTTCAATGGGGGAACTTAAGATCCGATTTATTTCACCCACCGCAGTCTGATCTGTGCTATTTGTAATTGTTTGACATGCGGATAGGAGTCCAGCTAGCAGACACCTGCTTGGCCATGTTATCCAGATAGTGTAGTTTAATTTTTTAATCACGTCATTCTTGCAGTCGTTCTGTCAATTATTAGTTGCGTTAATAAGTGACAACGTCATGCTAGTTATTAAAATAATAAAATTATAAGCTTGTAAACGGAGGGAAAAATATTTTTAAAAATTGATTTAAAGTACTACTTTATAATGACACTTATTAAACTAGATTAACATGAAATAGAAATTTGAACTATTACTTAAATTTTCTTTCTAAGTACCAGAAAGTTTGTATAGTCCATTAAAAAAATTTTGAAACAGATAAAATCTAGTAGCTTAAAATCTGTTAAAATAGGATACATGGACACTACTGATCTTGATTTAGTAAAACGTACGCAACTAGGCGATCGACATGCTTTTGATCTGTTGGTTATTAAATATCAACGCAGAATTGCATATGTGATCTCTCGTTATATTAGATCTCCTCAACAGGTTGAGGAGGTCACGCAAGAAGCTTTTGTCAATGCTTACCGAGGAATCTTAACATTTCAAGGAAAGAGCCAGTTTTCTACTTGGTTACACCGAATTGGGGTCAATGCAGCTAAGAATCATCTCAGTGCCGAACGAGTTCGCTTATCACTTTACGAGCCGTCATATAACGTAGAAACGAACGAATTAATAGAGCCAGTAATTATAGATACTGAAGATCCAGAAAGGCTATTAATAGCCAAACAGCTTGCTGAAGGTATTTCGAATGCGTTAAAAATCCTTCCGAAAGATTTGTGTCAGGCTATCACTCTTAGAGAAATAAATGGAATGAGCTATAGTGAGATTGCGGTTGTTATGAAATGTCCTTTAGGCACAGTCCGCTCAAGAATATCTCGCGCCCGTGAAATAATGACAGATTCTTTACGACCGCTACTAGAACCACATCGCGACAGGAGGGCAAGATGAAAGAAAGTTTATCCATGTATATTGATTTTGAACTTGTTACAGATAAAGCAGAAAATTTTTTTGTTGACTTTCGAGATGACACCGACTTCAGAGACAATTGGTTTTATTATCATTTTTTAGGAGATATTATGCGCGGGCAGTCAACACCTGATGATGGCTTCTCTTTGCGTATTATAGAAAAACTTAATAATATAGAAATTGACCCACTCTTCGATCCATTAAGTTCAGAAGACTAAAACTGTTCTCACGCATGCAATAGTTTCTTATTATACTTACTGCATGATCATCATAGATGATTCTCACTACACCAATTAATCCTTACTCAGCATACTAGAATTAAATTCAGATCGAAACTCATGAAAAGTTATAATACTAGTTGTTCTTACTTAGAAATTTATTCAAGCAATTTCTAGAAATTTAGAGGTATGTAAGATGTTACGAAAGATTTTTCAGAGAACCCCGATCCTTTCTGGTGAAGACGTTACTGTCAAAAGAGAAGAGATACGAGCTTTTTTTCATGCTACTTTGGATCTTACTGAGCAACTTTTTGCTACGTTAGCTGGGGACGAGGCTTACTTTAAAAAATCGATTCCATTGCGTCATCCATTAATTTTTTATTTAGGACATACATCAACTTTTTTTATTAATAAGTTACTGGTTGCGGGATTAATTAAAGAGAGAATTGATCCTAAGATGGAATCAATGTTTTCGGTTGGTGTTGATGAAATGAGCTGGGATGATCTTAATTTTCCTGATTACGATTGGCCATCAATTAAAGAAGTACAGAGTTATCGTAATACCATGCGCGGTATTGTTGATCGACTCATCAGTGAAGCCCAATTAATTTTACCAATTAACTGGGAAAATCCCTGGTGGATTGTTTTGATGGGTATTGAGCACGAACTGATTCACTTAGAAACTTCTTCTGTATTAATTCGGCAACATGCAATTAAACATGTAAAGTCACATCCTACTTGGGAACCCTGTCGAAAATCGGGATATGCGCCTCAGAACCAGTTGATTGGTGTTTCAGCAGGAATGGTATATTTAGGTAAAAATACAATTGACCTAACTTATGGTTGGGATAATGAATTTGGCTCCTGCGAGGCAAATGTTTCTGCTTTTCAAGCCAGTCAATATTTAGTCAGTAATCAAGAATTTATGGCTTTTGTTCGGGCAAATGGTTACGCTAATGAAAATTATTGGGAGGAAGAGGGGTGCGCTTGGAAAAATCACACTCATGCCGAGCACCCTACTTTTTGGATTAAGCGTACTAATGAATGGTGGTTGCGTTTAATGACCGAGGAAGTTTTAATGCCATGGGATTGGCCAGTAGAAGTAAATTATCATGAAGCTAAGGCATTTTGCAATTGGAAAGCAACGGAAAGTGGTTTGCCGGTTAGACTTCCCACCGAGAATGAGTGGTATAGGCTCTACAGCGTGGCAGGATTATCTGAGATTCCTCGAGCTCAAATAGCCGCAGCTAATATCCATCTCGATCATTTTGCCTCCAGTTGCCCTGTGACAGAGTTTCGGCACGGAGAATTTTTCGATGTAATTGGCAATGTTTGGCAGTGGACAGAAACACCAATTTATCCATTTAAAGGTTTCAAAGTTCATCCTCTCTACGATGATTTCACTACACCAACGTTTGACAATCGACACAATTTAATTAAGGGTGGCTCCTGGATCTCTTGCGGTGAAGAGGCATTAAAGACCGCTCGTTATGCTTTTCGTCGGCATTTCTTTCAGCATGCTGGATTTCGTTATGTCGTTGCGGACAGACCTATAATTGAAGAAAATTCGCATTACGAAACGGATAAATTACTCTCGGAGTATGCTGAATTTCATTACGGGGACACATATTTTGGCGTATCTAATTTCCTAGAAACTCTGGTTAAACTTGCCATGACCACTATGAAGGACAAACCAGTACATAAGGCGCTTGATCTTGGTTGTGCATCAGGACGCGCCACTTTTGAATTAGCAAAGCATTTTGATCGCGTTACAGGTATTGATTTCTCAACTCGTTTCATTGGTCAAGGGGTTCAACTTGCTCAACAAGGTTTCTTGCGTTATCTTTTAGTGGATGAGGGCGATCTTGTTTCTTATAAAGAACGCACACTTGCCACTATGGATTTAGATGCTATCAAACATAAAGTAGAGTTTTATCAAGGAGATGCGTGCAATCTCAAGCCCATACATGCAGGTTATGATTTTATTTTTGCTGCTAATTTGATTGATCGTCTTTATGACCCAATTAAGCTTCTCTCAACTATTCATAGCCGGCTTAATCTTGGTGGGCATTTGTTGATTGCCTCCCCCTATACTTGGCTGGCAGAGCATACAAAACGAGAGGAATGGATTGGTGGATTTAAGAGAGATGGTGAAAATTTTACTACTCTAGATGGCCTCAAAGCGTCTCTAGGAAACCATTTTAAGTTGATTCATGGTCCGGAGGAGCTCCCATTTGTTATTCGTGAGACTAGACGTAAGTTTCAGCACAGCCTGTCTGATGTTACTATCTGGGAGAGAATTGCTTGATTCGTAATCATAATTCTAGTTATGATCTGTACCAAAGCTTTGATCAAAGTACTAATCGTGCCAATACTGCAAGTCTTAAATACGATGGGCGGTTAGAAATGTTTGGGAAAGCTGAGATTGCGCCACTCTGGGTAGCTGATATGGATTTCTCGGCGCCTCTGGCCGTGACACAAGCGCTTGTCGATCGTGCTAACCATCCCGTATATGGATATACCTTGTACCCGAATAGTTTGTATGAGGCATTAATAGACTGGTTGAAACGGCGCCATTCTTGGCAAATAAAACATGAATGGGTAGTACTTTGCCCTGGTGTAGTATCTTCACTGCATGCCGCTGTTATGACCTTCACTGAGCCAGGTGAGTCCGTTATTATACAGCCACCAATTTACGCTCCCTTCTTTTCTGCTGTTACTAATACCGGTAGGCAGATAATAGAAAATCCATTACATCTAAAGAATGGTCGTTATACCATTGATTTTGATCATCTGGAGCAATGTGCTAAGCACGCTCGATTACTGTTATTTTGCTCTCCACACAATCCAGTGGGAAGGGTATGGAGCAAACTAGAATTAGGTCATCTTCTGGACATTGCAAGAAAATATAATCTAATTATATTTTCGGATGAAATTCATTCAGATTTGATTTATTCAGAGAATAAACATCACATGCTTGCAATGTTAGCTGGAGAGTCAGTTGACGTCATTACTGCCGTCGCACCCAGCAAGACATTCAATATTCCTGGCCTGAATCTTGCGGCACTTGTTGTATCAGATAAAAAACGTCGAGCCTCTATTATCCGTACCTTGGAGATTTCGCATGTCAGTGCAGCTAATCCATTTAGTATTGTCGCCTTTGAAGCCGCTTATCGAGAAGGCGAGACATGGTTGAACGCATTAATTATTTATTTGGGAGATACAAGAGATTATGTCGAAAAATATTTAGCGACTTATCTTCCTGTGATACGACTTATCAAACCAGAAGGGACTTATTTATTGTGGCTCGATTGCCGTGAACTTGGGATGAGCGACTCACAACTTAATCATTTTTTTGTACATGATGCCAACGTGGGAATGAGCCCCGGTATCTTATTTGGTAAAGAGGGCAGCAGATTTATGCGTATGAATATTGGCTTCCCTCGTTCTGTTATTAGAAAAGCTCTTGATAATATTAAGATAGCAGGGGATAGAATTAAGGCGACTATCAACAAGAATTAACAGAAAAGGTGGTTTCTAGAAAATCTTTAAAGACAAATGTCTTTAAAGATTTTTATCAGCCACATTTAATTAATGCTTCTCCAACTGTTCTGCCCATTGCAGCAGGATTCTGACAAATTGTGACACCGAGATCTTTTAATGCAGCTATTTTTTCTGCCGCACTTTCACTCGCTGATGAAATAATAGCACCTGCATGTCCCATACGGCGACCTTCCGGGGCAGTTAAACCTGCGATATATGCAACCAAGGGTTTACTTGAATGATTCTTGAAAAAAATACCAGCTTCTACTTCTTGTGACCCACCAATTTCTCCAATCATAAGTATCACTTTGGTTTCTGGATCACTCTCAAATCTTTCCAAAATATCGCGGTGCGAACTACCTATAATTGGATCGCCACCAATACCTACTGAAGTTGAAATTCCGATGTTTAGTATTTTCATTTGATCGGCAGCTTCATAGCCCAGAGTACCTGAGCGACCAATTATCCCAACATTACCTTGTAAGTAAATATGCCCTGGCATGATGCCAAGCATTGCGCGTCCCGGGCTAATGGTACCGGCGCAGTTAGGACCAGTTAGCAACATTCTTTCATTTTTATGAAAGCATCGTAGAAAATTTTTAACTGTCATCATATCTTGGGTAGGAATGCCATCGGTGATGGCTACACAATATTTTATACCGGCATCGGCAGCCTCCATAATGGAATCGGCAGCAAAAGCTGGCGGGACAAAAATAATGCTTGCCTCGGCTCCAGTCACTTGGACCGCTTCTTTTACCGTGTTGAAGATGGGTAAATTTAGATGTTGTTGACCACCCTTACCAGGAGTAACGCCACCGACAATATTAGAGCCGTAGTTGAGCATTTCTTGGGCATGAAATGTACCGATCTTCCCTGTGAAACCTTGAACAATAATTCGAGTTTGCTCATTAATTAGAATTGCCACTATAGGCCCCTTGGCTTTTGTTCAATCACCTGATTACGCGCATAAACAGCTTTCTCAGCTGCCTCTGCTAATGTATTTGCTGTGATAATAGGCAGACCGCTCTCGTTAATGATTTGATGACCCAGCTCTGCGTTTGTGCCCGACAAACGTACGACTAATGGAATTTTCATATCAATATTTTTAACCGCATGCACAACGCCTTCGGCAATCCAATCACAACGATTAATACCAGCAAAAATATTGACTAAAATTACTTTGACATTTTTATCGGCCAATACCAACCTAAATGCTCTTTCTGTGCGTTCAGCAGATGCACCGCCACCAACATCAAGGAAGTTAGCGGGTTCTCCCCCAGCTAATTTAATCATGTCCATGGTAGCCATGGCTAGACCCGCACCATTAATTATGCAGCCAATATCTCCATCCAGACCAACATAACTTAAACCGTGTTCCGAGGCCCCGGTTTCACGAGGATCTACTTGAGTTTTATCCCGCAGCTCAGCAATTCTATGGTGACGAAATAAGGCATTTTCATCAAAGCTCATTTTTGCATCTAATGCAATTAAATCGCCATTATTAGCAATAACAAGTGGATTAATTTCTAGCATATTTGCATCAAGATCACGCAAGGCTCGATAACAACCTTTAATAGTTTTAATAGCGTGGATTAATTGGGGACCCTCTAGACCGAATAAAAATGCCATTTCACGAGCCTGGAAATCTTGTAGACCAACAGCTGGTTCAATATAGACCTTCTTGATTGCTTTCGGATTAGTTTTAGCCAGTTGTTCAATTTCCATTCCACCTTGAGCAGAACCGATCATGACAACACACTCAGAACTACGATCAATCAGAAAGCAGAGATAAAACTCCTTAGTAAAGGTTGTTTCTGTCTCAATGTAAACTCTCGAACAAATCTTACCTGCTGGACCAGTTTGATGGGTGATCAGTTTCTTGTCCAACAACTCTTCTGCAGCTACTTTAACTTCATCATGATTTTTACATACCTTAATGCCGCCAGCCTTACCGCGAGCACCTGAATGAATCTGTGCTTTCACGACAAAGGCGTTCCCATCAATTTCTCTGGCACGTTGTACGGCCTCCTCTGGATTATAGGCTAGACCACCCCCTGCGATTTTTACACCATATTCTGCCAGAATCTCTTTCGCCTGGTACTCGTGGATGTCCAATATATTGCCTTTATTTCATTTGAAGAAATTATAGAAAACTTTCAACGGAAACCTATAAAATTTCTAGTTAGAGTTTTGCAGCAATTGCCTCCGCTGCTTTTACGATGTTATTGGCCATTCTTGCCGAAGCAGCATCAATTAATCGACCATCCAATGCAGCCGCGCCTCTACCCGCTGCAGCCGCTTCTTTTAATGCGGTTAAGATACGCTTTGCTTTTTCAAGCTCCTTAGCAGGGGGGGTAAATACATCATTGGCGAGGTCGACCTGTGATGGATGAATTGCCCACTTACCCTCGCAACCCAATGCAGCCGCTCTTTTGGCCGCTAGTTTATAACCATCGGGATCTTTGATATCACCAAAAGGTCCATCAATTGGACGTAGGCCATAAGCACGGCAGGCAACTATCATTCGACTAAGAGCTGCATGCCATTGATCTCCAGGGTAGTCAGGATTTAAGCCACCAATGTTTGTTGTTCTCGCTCGATTGCTAGCGGCATAGTCAGCCACACCGAAGTGTAGTGACTCGAGACGACCTAGCGCTCCATTGTGTGCAATATTTTCAACATTCGCCATTCCCAGAGCCGTTTCAATTAAAGCCTCAATACCGATCTTATTTTTTAATCCTTGTTGCATTTCTAATTGATTTAGCATGGCTTCAACCATATAAATATCAGAATAGACGCCTACTTTTGGAACTAAAACGGTGTCTAATTTATGCCCAGCCTGCTCAACGAGATCTACCACATCACGCACCATAAATTGAGTGTCCAGACCATTGATGCGCACCGAGAGGGTTATACCGTGACCTTTCCAATCGAGATCGTTGATTGCTTCAATAACATTTTTACGGGCTTGTATTTTATCATCCGGAGCAACCGCATCTTCAAGATCAAGAAAGATGAAATCTGCTCCACTTTTTATTGCTTTTTCAAACATATCCGGATTCGAGCCTGGGACGGCTAACTCACAACGTTGCACACGCAAAATCGAGGTTTCATATAGTGTGTGACTCATTTATTTATTCCAGGAAATGAAATGCATTTAAATGCAAAAATAAATTACTATTTTATGTTTAAGATTAATCATGGTACTGGCAGTTTAATTCAAATAGACATGTTGACGGTTCTGATATATAAAGAACGAAAACCCTTCCAAGTTATCGAGTCAGAAGGGTTGTAAATGGTTGCGGGGGCAGGATTTGAACCTACGACCTTCGGGTTATGAGCCCGACGAGCTGCCAGACTGCTCCACCCCGCGTCAGAGGTTGTAATTTTAGCAAAACTAACATCTCGGAGTCAAATAAAAAAGTGGTTTTTGATGGGGCGCCAGACACAAAAAGTATGCAGAATACTAAAGTTATTTATTTGGATAAATTTGAAAGGTTTTAAAAGTCGTATATAAGCGTTCTTCTTGCGATTATTGAGGAGGCATTCTCAGAAATTGTATACAACAGATGCACGCACTGCGATGGGTGAGCCCGGCGTCATATTATTGTTATTATGGACGGATGCAATATATTTAATGTCAAACAAGTTTTCAATATTTACCTGAAGACGCAAGTGATTATTGAGCCTAGCAAATACTGCCGCATCCACTCGGGTAAAGGCCTGCGCTGTAACCGTATTGTCAAGCGAGGCAAACATAGCGCTACGGTGGATCACGCCAAATGCCGCGCCCCATATCGGTGTAAAATCATAGCGATTCCATATCGAGAATGTATGTCTGGGAAGCTCCGCCAAAGTCGCGCCATTTTTGCTAGTAACAGTGTCTAGCGTGCTGAGGAGCTTGCCATCTTGAAAAGCGTATCCACCCATAACGCGCCAAGCCGATGTAATTTGACCACTTACGCCCACTTCAACACCCTGAACACGCTGGCCCTTACTTAAAAAGGTTAGTGCTGAGTTGTTTGGATTAACACTAATCACATTGGTGCGATCTATCTGGAACGCTGCTGTGGTAAGAGCTAGATTTGGAAGAATATCCCACTTGACGCCCGCCTCAAGATTGGTGAATTTTTCCGGGGAAAGCGTTGCATTCGTGACAGTCAATCCAGTAAGTTGTTCAGCCGCACGCGGTACATAGGACTGACTATAACTGGTATAAACAGAAATTGGTTCAATCGGCTTGTAAATGAGCCCAAATCGCGGAGAGAGCAAGCCATCATCAGAGTTTAATTGAACGTTAGTGTTTCTTTTAAAGAAGTTCATCTCAAACCGGTCATAACGCACGCCTACAATTGCCTGCAGTTGGGGCAACAGTACGATTTGATCCTGCACATAAACTGAAGTAATTTTCGTTGTGCTGCGGTTATCCGCATCCGCGCTCCTGGTTGCAAAGATGACGGGATCTGAAGTTACCGAACCGCTGAGGGGCACAGACAAAGAGGTTAAACCATTACTGAAGGTGCCATTGCGACGGATGTTATCTGTTACCTGACGCCCCACTTCTACGCCCATCGCCAATGTATGTTGGATTGGTCCCGTGTTAAGGTTATAGGAAAAATCAGTCTGGTTAAAGAAGTTGTCCCGGGTGGAGCTGTCATTATAGGCAGCAAGATTCAGATTGCCTGCATTACTAACAGAAGAACTGGCATATACGTTCTGGTAAAATTTGTCATATGTGGCATAGTTGGTACGGTTCCGGAAGGTAAATCCAGAATAAAATTTGTGTTCAATCAGCGAATTGAGCGATGTGACCCTAACATCTGCGTTGCTGAGCCGAGGGTCGCCGAAGAATGTTGACGGACTGGTGTTGACAGGCAGTCCTTTAAAGGATGGAATCCCGCGATCGGAGGTGCGGTGGTCTTGAAAGTGCTCTATTCCAAAGACCATGTTGGTTCGCTGACTGGGCTTGAGTGTGATAGTAGGGCTGACGCCAAAACGTTCCAGATCAACACTATTACGGTAGCTATTTGAATTTTCGTACATGGAATTGAAGCGGATGGCGGCCACATCATTAATGCCGTGACCGACATCAACTGCCATTCGTTTCTTGCCGTAAGACCCCCCTTCTAATGAGAATTCACGGATTGAATCCCAACCTGCTCGCTTAGTTACTCTGTTGATTACCCCGCCAGAGCCACCCCGACCAAAAATCATCCCATTTGCACCTTTCAATACCTCGACCCGCTCTACGTTATAGAGATCACGAAAATATTGCACATCATCACGCACGCCATCAGTAAAAAAATCTCCTGTCGAGCGATTGCCTCTAAAGACCAGCGCATCACGATTGCCTTCACCTTGCGATACACCTACGCCTGGGACGTAACGCGCTACGTCAGCCATGCTTTGCATGGACTGGTCTCTGATTAGTTCACGCGTCACCACTGTTATAGATTGCGGTACGTCACGCAATAGGGTGGTTGTCTTAGTAGCAGTGGCGCTGTACGCCGCTGCATACCCTTCCATGGTGGTTGATAGCACCTTGAGGACCGGTAGTACAGTCACAGGGACAACTGAGTGAGTGCTGGTGGTAGGTATTGATGCTTGCCTTATGATAAAACCATCCGCTTGCGGTATTATTTCAAGATTACTTCCAGCCAGCAAATGGTTTAATCCATCCAGAATGGAGAAATTTCCGTTTAATCCGTGTGTCATCAATCCTTCTACTTCTACAGGGCTAAATGAAATTCTGAGCCCCGTTTGCTTAGCAAAACGATTTAGTGCATCTTCCATTGAATCTGGAGAAATATTAAATGCCGGCAGAGTATTGCTAGTAACAATTGGCCCTGCAGACGCGATGTTTAAAGAAATCATCGAGATTATTCCAAGTGTGACGAATCCATGCAGGAGCGCTGTCTTAGAGAAAATTGCGATCATTATGAGGCGGCACCTAATAATTAAGGTCAAGAATACAAATGAGAATGATTATTATTTAATTTATTTAAAATGTCAAGTTATGCATGGCAATATAATTTCGCTATAATTCAACGGATATTTAGAAAGTAAAGAATAAAAAGGAATATTTTGAATATTGAAGAATTAAATATTACCCATGGTATCGCAGGGCAACTTAAATTTTTCGAGGAAAAAGGCGGGCTTCCTTTTATTCAAATAACTAATGCCAAGGCCAGGGCTTTAATTTCTATCTATGCAGGACAAGTTCTATCTTTTCAGGCGCTGAATGAGTCAGATGATCTGATGTTTCTTAGTGAAAAAGCATATTATCAGACAGGTAAAGCGATTAAAGGTGGTGCGCCAATTTGCTGGCCTTGGTTTGGTGCGCATCCAGTAAGACATGATTGCGCCCCCCATGGTTTTGTTCGTAATCGCCTTTGGAATGTAGACAGAACCGAAATAACTGAGAATGGTGATACGAAGATCACATTGAAATTAACAGATACTTCGGAAACTCGGGCTATTTGGCCGCAATCTTTTCTTCTTCTTTTAGAGATTACGGTGGGCAATTCACTTAACTTAGAATTGATTACTCGCAATACGGGCACACAAATGTTTTCCATAACGCAGGCGTTCCACACTTATTTTAAGGTTAAGGATATAAATAAAGTACGTGTTCTAGGCCTCTCTGGCATTAGCTATATCGATAAAACTGACCACAGTATAGTAAAAAATCAAGTTAATGCAGTTACAATCAACGGGGAGGTTGATCGTATTTATCTCGACGTACAAGGCGAGACAATCATTGAAGATATCTCCTTAAATCGTGAAATTCACATTCTCTCTAGAGGTAATAAGACCAGCGTAATATGGAACCCATGGATGAAAATATCAGCGGAAATGAACGATCTAAGAGACAATGATTATAAGCACTTTCTCTGCGTTGAGACCGCCAATGCATCTTCGGATATTATAAAAATTGAGCCAAATAGAGAGTTTAGGCTTGTAGCGAATTATCGTGTGAGCAATAATTGATCAAATCTATCGCGCAGGAGAGATTGTATCTACACGTAAAGTGTATCGTTAGGTCACATAAGTCAGTCTGCTATTCTTTATAGGACGCAGACGGTAATAATTAGAGAATATTGAATCTAAAGTGATTGATATGAAGAATGCGCCAATACCTTTGTTGACGAATGTAAGTGATAAGTTAGAATAGAAATTAAAATTAAGAGAACAATGTTTATTGTAGTAGTGTAATCTTATCTATGGTTAAATATAAAAAATAAGTTACCGTTTTATGGCGGGCCTCCTCGCATTGCATAGTAGTGAATCTGGTCAGGTCCGGAAGGAAGCAGCCACAGCTATGTCCTGCAAGTGCCGGGGGTCTGGCTCGCCACCCCAAACCACTCAAAATCATTAGATAATTTGCCATAACAGTCACTGTACTTGTTTGCATTTCGCCACATCTGGCTTACAATGTTCTGAAATATTTTCCGTTATCTACTCAAAATTATCGTGTCTAAAATTCAGGCTCTTGCCCGTAAATGGCGGCCAAAAAATTTTCTAGAATTAGTCGGCCAAGATCATGTAGTCAAGGCACTAACTAATGCGTTTGAACAAAAACGTTTACATCATGCCTATCTGTTTACTGGTACACGTGGCGTTGGAAAAACCACTATTGCACGAATTTTGGCCAAAGCTCTTAATTGCGACACTGGTATCACAGCCACGCCTTGCGGCACATGTTCTGCCTGCGTTGAAATTGATAGTGGACGGTTTGTTGATTTGATCGAACTGGATGCAGCTTCGAATACCCAAGTGGATAACATGCGCGAATTGTTGGAAAATGCGCGATATGCACCGACTTGTGCTCGATATAAAGTTTACATCATTGATGAAGTGCATATGCTCTCTAAGTCGGCTTTCAATGCCATGCTAAAAACCTTAGAAGAGCCACCAGAACATGTTAAATTTGTACTTGCTACCACCGATCCACAAAAGATTCCTGTCACCGTTTTGTCGCGTTGTTTACAGTTTAACCTTAAACAAATAACGCTTCCATTGATCAGTTCACACCTTAAAAAAATTTTGGAGAAAGAGGTAATTGGTTACGATGTGGCATCATTACAATTGTTAGCACATGCAGCGCAAGGCAGCATGCGTGATGCTTTGAGTATGGTAGACCAAGCAATTATTTTCGGTAATGGTGAAATTCATGAGGCCGAAGTACGTGACATGTTAAGTGTTATTGATCAGAATTATCTCTATGATTTACTCGATGCACTGGCGCAAAAAAATGGTAAGCAGATGTTGTCTATAGCCAATGCTATGGAGGTTCGCAGTCTATCGTTTGATGCGGTTTTACATGATCTATCTGGATTATTGCACCGTCTTGCTTTAGCGCATATTGTCCCGGAGACTGTCGATGAAGTCATGCCAGAACGTGAACGCATTTTTGCATTAATACGGATATTCACATCAGAGGATATTCAATTATTTTATCAAATTGTTCTGCATGGCCGAGATGATTTAGGGTTGGCACCGGATGAATATGCCGGATTTACTATGACACTAATGCGCATGTTGGCTTTTGTGCCGACAAACGCTTCAATAGATACTTCAATTTCTTATCGTGCATTAGATAAACCTGAAGAAGCAAAATCTTTGTTATCGGATAAGAAGAGTAATAAATTAGATGCGGATGTTGTGCCCTCAGCAATCGAAACTATGACGATGGAGAAGATGGATTTTTCTGCAGATCAATTTAATGGCCAATGGCCGGCAATAATAGATAACTTAAAACTGAACGGCATGGCAAAAATGCTAGCACAAAATTGTGAGATAAAAAATTTTGCTACGGATAAAATTGAATTTTGCATATCAGAGATTCATAAACATCTGCTGGAAAAAACCTATAAAGAAAAAATTAAAATTGCGCTAGATGATTATTTTGGCAAACCAATTCAACTAAAATTCTCTATTGGGGGAGGTGTTGGCGCAACTCCAGCAGAGATAAAAGATTCTATAAAAAAAACTAAATTATCAAACGCCATCTCAGCTATTGAGACAGATCTATTTGTACGAGAATTAATAGATAATTTTGATGCAAAATTAATTGTTTCTTCGATTAAACCTATTGAATAAAGGAAAAATAAGATGATGAAGGGCGGTTTGGGAAATCTAATGAAACAGGCTCAGCAGATGCAAGAAAACATGAAGAGCATGCAAGAGGAATTGGCCACAGTAGAAATTGAAGGCCAGTCAGGTGCCGGCATGATTAAAATAATAATGACCTGCCGTTATGATGTAAGGCGGGTTAGTATAGATGATAGCTTAATTGGGGAGGATAAAGAAATGCTAGAAGATTTGCTTGTAGCGGCAATTAATGATGCGGTGCGACGAGTAGAATCCACTACTCAGAAAAGAATGGCTGGTTTTACCTCGGGATTGGGTCTTCCGCCCGGAATGAAGCTTCCTTTTTAAATTTATAAAATATGAACGAGAGAGTTTTTATAAATCGTAGCTGTATATAAATTATCCATATCTTATGATCCAGCGTCACTCCTTTTGCATGCACTATATTTAGAATGAGAGCCCCAGCAAGCCTTGAGGACTTAATCGAATCACTGCGTTGTCTGCCGGGTGTTGGCCCTAGGTCCGCACAAAGAATGGCCTATCATTTATTACAGCGAGATCATATAGGCGCGCATCAGCTTGTTAAAGCACTGGATCACGCTTTAGAGCATATTAAACATTGCGAAAAATGCAATAACTTTACCGAGAAGGCAATATGTGAGTTATGTTGCTCACAACGACGTAATGCCGAATTATTATGCGTAGTTGAGATGCCGGCTGATTTATTAATGATGGAGCAGGCAAATTGTTACAAGGGGCTATATTTTGTTTTAATGGGAAAGCTCTCACCATTAGATGGTATTGGTCCCAAAGAGATTCACCTTGATAGACTATTGAGAAGAGCTAAAGACGGTATAGTGCAAGAAGTTGTTCTTGCAACAAACTTCACTATGGAAGGAGAGGCCACCGCGCACTATATTAGCGAATTACTGCATACCCAAGAAATTAAAGTAACGCGTATTGCGCGAGGGTTACCAGTAGGAGGTGAGTTAGAGCATGTAGATAGCGGTACACTGGCCCAAGCGGTATTGGAACGCAGGGTAATATAATTTTGTCAACATCTTGTTACTTTTTCACTCGCTAATTATTGACTGTCTCATTCTAATATTAAAACAAGGATAATAGAGAGACATCACGTCACAATAAGAAATAAATGAAAACTGATTTATCAAATAGTTCAACAAAGAGAAAGTCTGTGCCGTCCAATATTAAGACGGTTCCCGTACCCACATCAGTGATTACATATAAATTACATAAATTATTAGCACAGGCAGGACTTGGATCACGACGAGAAATGGAAGAATCTATTTCTTCTGGCTGCGTGATTATTAATGGAAGAATAGCAGGAATCGGTGACCGAGTGGGACCAGAGGATGTGGTGCGTATCGGGAGACGTACAATTCATCTTAGGTTCGGAGAAATTTTGCCCAAGGTTATACTTTATCATAAGACAGATGGTGAGATTGTTAGTCGTAATGACCCCAAAGGAAGACCATCAGTATTCAGTAAAATGCCACAGTTAAAAACATCTAAGTGGGTATCTATTGGCAGGCTGGATTATAACACCAGTGGATTGTTAATTTTTACTACTGACGGAGAATTGGCTAATCGTTTTATGCATCCTCGTTTTGAAGTTGAGCGTGAATATATGGTGCGAATTATGGGACGATTGACTCAAGAACAAATGACTTTACTTACTACAGGAATTCAACTGAAAGATGGTTTGGTAAAATTTGATCATTTGTCTGATCAGGGCGGAGAGGGCTCCAATCATTGGTATCGAGCAATATTAAAAGAGGGAAAAAATCGCGAGATTCGTCGTATATTTGAGACAATGGGGTTATTAGTGAGTCGTTTGATGCGAGTACGTTTTGGTCCTATTAACCTACCGCCCCGTCTAAAACGAGGACAATGGATGGAAATGGATGAGGCCGAAATAAGGCGTTTGCTCGGATTAATTAAATAGTCTTTATATTTCTTATGGATTAATTGAAGCCAAAGTTTTTTAAAAAATTATTTTGGCAATTGATCCCGTTTCAGTAGGAAAATATCATTATCTCTCTCACTGGTTTCTAACCAGGTGAAGAGAACCCGAGGAAATGCTTTTTCTAAAGCATATCGATTGTGACCAATCTCAACAATTAATAATCCCTGCTCCTGCAAATAATCCCCCGCTTTATGCAATATTATCCGTATCGCATCAAGACCGTCTTCGCCACCTGCTAGGGCGTTGTGGGGCTCATGAAGATACTCTTTTGGTAATGTCGACATTGATTTAGTGTTGACGTAAGGTGGATTACTGACAATAAGATCATAACGATGCCCGGTTAATTCTGTAAAAAAATCAGATTGAATTAAGTCAATTCTGTGCCCCAAGTGATAATTAAGCACATTTCTATTGGCAACCTCCAATGCCTTATTGGAAATATCTGCAGCACTTATCTTAGCATTTGTAAAAGCGTAGGCTAACAGTATCGCAAGGCATCCAGATCCGGTACAGAGATCAAGTGCAGTATGAATCGTATAAGAATCTTCTATCCATGGTATAAAATTTTCTTGTAGTAATTCGGCGATAGGTGATCGTGGCACAATAACGCGCTCATCCACATAAAAACTAAAGTCACCAAGCCAAGCCTCATTGGTAAGATAAGCCGCAGGAATTCTTTTTGATATACGACGCTTAATAATATTGAGCACTTGTTCTTTCTCATTCTCGGTGAGATGTCCATCAAGAAAGGGCTCTAAATTGTCTGGCGGAAGATGCAAGGTATGAAGAATCAAATAAGCCGCTTCGTCATAAATTGAGGCTGAGCCATGACCGCAAAAAATACCGGCCTCGTTAAAACGACTTACGGCAAAGCGCAGCAAATCTCGGAAAGTAAATAACTGATTTCTTGCCTGATCAAACATGAATTATTTTTAATAACGATATAATTAAAAAATATAAAAATTATTTTTTATGAGTTTTCTGCAAACCGGCCGAATTTTTTATTCTAATAATAAATTCTTTAGCGCCAGCTCGTAAATAGCAGATAGCGACTCTATATCTTCTACTTCCACATACTCATTGATTTTATGAATCGTGTTATTAAGTGGTCCAAACTCAATGATTTCTGGACAAATGTCGACAATAAAACGCCCATCAGAAGTGCCACCGGAGGTAGACAGCTCTGGCTCCAATTTGGTTACTTCTTTAATGGCGCGATTCATTGCTTCCACTAGAACACCTTTCTGGGTAAGGTAAGGTTTTCCAGGGTGTTCCCATAACAGATCGTAATTAAGATGGTGCCGATTCAGTACATCAACCATTTTAATTTGCAACGATTCAACTGTGCTTGCAGTAGAGAAACGAAAGTTAAATAGTATTTTTAGCTCACCAGGAATTACATTGGTGGCACCAGTTCCCGCGTAGATATTTGAAATTTGCCAAGTGGTTGAAGGAAAATATTGATTCCCATGATCCCACTGAGTAATGGCCAGTTCAGCAATCGCAGGAGCAGAGAGATGTATAGGATTTTTCGCTAAGTGGGGGTAGGCAATATGCCCTTGTATACCTTTTATAGTTAAAGTTCCAGATAAGGATCCGCGTCTGCCATTTTTGATTGTATCCCCTAATTTTTTAGTACACGTGGGTTCACCAATAATGCAGTAATCGATTAGTTCGTTGCGTGCCTTGAGTATTTCGACCACATTAACAGTCCCCTCTACTGCAATACCTTCTTCATCGGAAGTGATTAACAAAGCAATCGAGCCATTATAATTTGGGCGTATGGCAATAAAATTTTCAATTGCGGTAATAAATGCTGCTAATGATACTTTCATATCTGCCGCACCGCGCCCATAAAGTTTCTTATCGCGAACTGTTGGAGTAAATGGATCGCTTTCCCATTCTTCTAGCGGACCAGTGGGCACTACATCTGTATGTCCAGCAAAACACAGAAGGGGTGCCTCTGTTCCACGTCGCGCCCAGAAATTATCTACTTCGCCACAGCGCATCTTTTCAATACGGAAGCCAATTTTTATCAGACGTTTGATTAAAATTTCTTGGCAGCCGTTATCAAAGGGGGTCAGTGAAGGGCGGGAGACCAGTTCTTGCGCAAGAGTTAGTGTAGTACTAGGCATAATTTTTCTTATAATTAGAGTTGAGAGACGGCGACCTATATTCCGCGCAATAATTCATTAATTCCAGTTTTGGCAAGGGTTTTGGCATCGACTTGTTTAACGATAACTGCACAATAGAGGCTATATTTACCATCTGTGGATGGTAAATTACCAGAAACTACAACTGAACCAGGTGGAATGTAACCATAACTTATCTCCCCAGTTTCACGATTGTAAATTTTAGTGCTTTGACCAATGTAAACACCCATTGAGATTACTGAATTCTCTCCAACAATAACGCCCTCAACAATTTCTGAGCGTGCACCGATGAAGCAGTTATCCTCAATGATGGTTGGATTAGCTTGTATTGGTTCCAGGACACCACCTATACCAACTCCGCCTGATAGGTGGACATTTTTCCCAATTTGCGCGCAAGAGCCCACTGTAACCCAAGTATCAACCATCGTACCTTCGTCAACGTAAGCGCCAATATTAACGTAAGATGGCATGAGTATAACGTTTTTAGCGATGAACGCACCCTTGCGTACGGTTGCTGGAGGGACCACGCGAAAACCACCGTCACGGAAATCCTTAGAACTGTAATCTGCAAATTTTGAAGGTATCTTGTCAAAATAATTAGAAAAACCGCCCTTGATAAAATTATTGTCCTCTATACGAAAAGATAGTAACACGGCTTTTTTAATCCATTGATGGGTGATCCATCCGTCATTACTTTTTTCTGCTATGCGTAATTTTCCAGTATTTAACATATCCAATACTGCATTAATGCACTCTTTCAATTTGGCCTCTACATTGCGCGGTGTAATATCAGCACGATACTCAAATGCTTTATTAATGGTATTTTGTAGTTGTTCCATAACTCTCCTTAGGAAGCATCTTTATATAATAAAATTTTCAAGTATTTTTATTGTGAATCAATTATTTACTCTTGTAATAATAATTTGCATTGTGCTTGTACTCGATTCATCCCTTCTGTGCACTCTAGTAACGAAGGAACTAGAGCTAAGCGTATGAAATTCTCGCCGGGATTAATACCGTTCACTTGTCGCGCTAGATAGCTACCCGGTAAGACCGTAGCATTATAGTTTCGATATAGCTGTTGAGCGAATTTAATGTCATTAATTGGTGTTTTTACCCATAAATAAAAGGCAGCTTTGGGTATAGATATCTCCATAGAATTTTCTAATAGAGCGATAGCGGAAATAAATTTTTCTCGATAGAGACAACGATTTTCTGCGACATGAGATTCTTCATTCCAAGCTATTTCGCTCGCTTTTTGCACTACCGGGCTCATCGCGCTACCATGATAAGTTCGATAAAGTAAGAATTTTTCTAATATGGCGGCATCTCCTGCAACAAAACCAGAGCGCATGCCAGGTACGTTAGATCGTTTTGATAGGCTACCAAATACTACCAACCTAGGAAATCCTTTGCGTCCAAGTTGATGAGCGGCCTCTAAGGCACCAAGAGGTGGATTCGTTTCATCAAAATAAATTTCAGAGTAGCATTCATCAGCAGCAATAACAAAATTATAACGATCTGAGAGTTCAAATAATTCTTGCCATTCGTCCAACGACATTACTTTTCCAGAGGGGTTGGCGGGTGAGCAAATGTAAATAAGCTGCGTACGCAACCAAATGCTATCTGATAACTCTGCATAATTCGCTCTAAAATTATTTTCTGGCAAGATACTAAGAAAATAGGGTGTCGCTCCAGCCAGGAATGCCGCACCTTCGTAGATTTGATAGAACGGGTTAGGGCAGATTATAGCCGCTCCCGGGATGGATAAATCAATTATTGCTTGAGCAAAAGAAAATAATGCTTCACGACTTCCGTTGATAGGAAGAACCTGATTATTTGGATCGACAAGAGGTAAATGATAACGACGCATTAACCAGGCTGCAATGCTCTCACGTAGAGATTTAGAGCCGGAGGTTGTGGGGTAAAAAGCTAATTCAGCGAGATTGTCTATTAGAGCCCGACAGATAAAATTAGGCGTTGGATGTTTAGGTTCGCCAATGTGCAAACTGATAGGTGAAAAATCTGCATTAGGCACAATTCCTTCAAATAGTTTGTTTAATTTTTGAAAGGGATAGGGCTGCAAGCGATTAAGATTTGGGTTCACTATATATGAGAAACAATGACGTGATAAATTAACTAACAATTAACAGTTATCTGGGCAGAGCTCTTCCGTTGAATAAGATATTGAAACAAAATTCTAAGTTCAAATGATTTTTGAAATTGCCTCTGACTTTACTAGAACTCATAGAAATTAAGGTACCTCTTGGTCTATCAATATGCTAACGTTCTGATCTCCCATCTTAATTATAGAGCTAAAGCCCTGTAAATCACCACTTTCTGGCATAGCTCTTCCAGTTTTTGTTATCCTGGCACTTATCACTACTTCTGCAAAACTAGAAAGTTTCATATTGGGATTCATGCCCATACCATCTTTCAATAAGAAAGATGCAGGCAAATCTTTTGCTCGTAGACGCACGATTGCAAGTGGCATCTTTGGACCTTCTTTTGCCCGTGCATAGATATATAAATTATCTTCTGGAGATATTTTAACGGCAAATGCAGGGGTGATTTTAACAATACCAGAAACTGTACTGGCGCTCGTTATGTTAGCAGTTGTGCGTTGAGTTTTTAGCGGCAAAGCGTTATTGTTTTCGCTTAATATTTTCGACTCTCTTTTTACGGTAGACTCACTTTTACCATTTGAAGCCAGAGATTTTGAAGCTAGGGATTTCGCTTTAGTGATACTCTCGGACACAGATTGAGCTAATTTAGAATCTGCAGGAATAATTGTTAATAGTTTTTCCCAATGATTTGCTGCCTGTTTAAAATTATCTTGTTCAAATGCAGCGGTCCCCGCTAATGCGAGTGCCTTAGGATTTTTAGAATCAATGAGCAATGCTTTATTAATTAACTCAGTAGATTCTCCGGCCAGACTTCCGTCGCGTGTCATAGCTAGAACATCCGCATAATCAACCAATATCTCGGCATTATTAGGCACTAATATTAGTAATTTTGCGTAAACATCGCTTGCTTCTTTAAAACGCCCCATTATAGAGTAGGTGCGTCCCAACATGAGCCAACCCTCTATATCGCCAGGTTGATTTTTAAGACGCTGAGTGAGATTATTTACCATCGATGAGATTTCTTGATCTCGATGACTAGCATCAGTTTCTACGGATGACTGATTAGAGGCTTGTGTGTTTTCATTAACGGGTTGAGGTGACAGTGCTTTAGTATTTCCCAGTAAAAGATAAAGGGATATTGCCAAAATTGGCATCACTAGAAAGATAATTGCTGAAGTTGCAATGCCACGATTTCCTGTTATCTGTAAATCTTTTGTGGCATTTTCTTCAGGTATGTCTTGTAACATTCGTTGTTGCAGCTCCAGTTTGCTTTGATTATATTGATTTTGGTTCAAAGTATCATTACGTAAATCATGATCTAATTCAGATACCTGATCTTGATAAATTCTAACGTTAGCTATCCTGTTTTCTATCCCGGTTAGATTATTATTTTTTCTTAATAATGTAGGGAGAATAAATAGTAAAGCCCCGATTATAAAGACGCCAGCCAAGACCCAGAATAATGTCATATTTGGTCGCCATCAGTATTTTTCTTTAGAAGGATATCGGCTTGTTGGAGCTGTTTCTCAGACAAAGATACCTCTTCAAAAGATTTGCGACGACGTTTAAGATAAATTATTAATACACATGTCCCAGTCGCAAGTAGAATAAATGGCCCAAACCAAAGTAGCATGGTAGTAGGTTTAATAGGCGGTCGATAGAGAACAAAATCTCCGTAACGTGCAACTAAGAAACTAATGATCTCTTTATCGCTCTTATTTGCTTTTAATTGTTCACGAATTTCGCGCCGTAAATCATTGGCGAAATCTGCTCTTGAGCCAGCTAGTGATTCATTTTGACACACCAGACAACGTAACTCTTCAGATAGAGCAATCATTCGTTTTTCAATCTCTGGATCCTCGGCTACTGGAGTAGCCTCTTTTGCCCAACTTATTGGCAACATAAATATAAGGGCGAGTAGCATTATGAATTGCTTTTTATGAAAAGAGTTTTTTAAAGAAACGACTGTCTGCCAGAAATTACTCTGTAATGACTCTAATAATAAAAAATTCATCCTTGCAATTCCTTGACTAGTGGCAAGATTGTTTTTTCTAAGGCATCCAGAGTTATCGGACCAATTTGTTTGTATCGAATAATACCAGTTTTGTCGATCACATACGTTTCCGGAACCCCATAGACGCCATATTCGATCCCTATTCTGCCGTCTGAGTCCATAATGCTCGCAGTATAAGGATCGCCAAATTGGTTAAGCCACTGTAACGCGAGATCACGCTTGTCTTTATAGTTGAGTCCATAGATTGGGACCATTTTAGATTTAGATAACTGTATTAATAATGGGTGCTCCTCACGGCAAGAAACGCACCATGAAGCCCAAACATTTAATAACCACACCTTACCTAAGTTGTCTTTGGAAGAAAAAGTCTTCTCTAATTCTTGCAATTGTTGTAACTGGAAGTGAGGGGCAGATTTTCCTATAAGAGGCGATGGGATTTTACGTGGGTTAAGATTAAGTCCAACAAGTAAAAACATAACCAGAATCATGAAGGCAATCAGCGGCCATAAAAAACGCGTCATGCTTTTTTTGTCCTAGTAACCAATGGAGGACTATTAACAATAATCTCTTTAGGCTTAATTTCAATCTGTTTTTTTATCGCTAAACGATAGCGCTTATCTGATACCGCTAGAGCGCCACCAAATGCCATTAGTAGACATCCAAACCAGATCCAATCAACATAAGGCTTATGATAAATACGTATCACCCATGCACCGTTTTCTAATGGTTCCCCTAGGGCAACATAAAGATCACGGAATATGCCAGCATCAATGGCAGCCTCGGTCATGGCCATACCAGAGGCATTATAAGTGCGTTTTTCCGGTTGCATGAGACTAATTTTTTTATCATTACGTCTCACTTCTACATCTCCACGGATACCCCTGTAGTTTGGACCAGGCACTTCACTTGCACCATTGAAATGGAAGGTGTAACCACCCACATCAATTGTATCTCCAATGTCCATGCGAACATCTTTTTCAGTTTCGTAGCCACCTACTAACGTCACGCCAATAATAAATACTGCTATACCGAAGTGTGCAAAATGCATTCCGTAATAGCTACGAGTTTGTTTGAGAAATTTTGCAAATAATTTTTTCTCGCCGCTATTTTTTAGACGGTGTCTCAAATTTACAAAGATACTGGTAATAATCCAAAATGCTAATAATAGCCCAAAACTTACCATTGGTTTCCATTCGCCCATGACAAACGGCATGATTAAAGCTGTTATAAAGCTTATTACGAAAGCCCACCGTAAACGTACCGTCAATTCCGGTAAACTAGCTTGCTTCCAACGGGCTAATGGACCCAACCCCATTAGAAAAATTGCTGGTGTCATTAGAGGCACAAATACCGCTTCAAAGTAAGGGGGTCCAACTGATATTTTTCCAAGTTCTAATGCGTCCATTAACAGGGGATATAAGGTTCCAAGTAAAACACTGGCCGCTGCCACCATTAACAACAAGTTATTGGCAAGCAAGAAAGATTCTCTTGATACCACTTCAAATTTTCCACCAAGCCCTATTTTTGGTGCTCGCCAAGCAAATAACAGTAATGAGCTGCCAATAACAATGACTAAAAAAGTAAGAATGAATATGCCACGTTTAGGATCGGTCGCAAAAGCATGAACCGAAGTTAGTACGCCAGAGCGAACCAAGAATGTTCCAAGCAAACTTAAAGAGAATGCAGAAATAGCAAGTAATACAGTCCAACTCTTAAAACTACCCCTTTTTTCCGTAGCTGCTAACGAGTGAACTAGTGCCGTGCCTACTAGCCATGGCATAAAAGATGCATTTTCTACTGGGTCCCAGAACCACCAACCACCCCAGCCAAGTTCATAATATGCCCACCAGCTACCTAACATTATACCTATAGTAAGAAAGACCCAAGCGATGGTTGTCCATGGGCGTGACCAACGCGCCCAAGTTGCATCCATTTGTCCACTTATTAAAGCAGCAATTGCAAAAGCAAAGGCAACAGAAAAGCCCACGTAACCCATATAAAGCATAGGAGGATGAATGACCATACCAGCATCTTGTAGCAAAGGATTTAGGTCGCTTCCCTCCATAGCTGCCGGAAATAGACGGTCAAACGGATTAGAAGTAAAGAGTAAAAATAGCAGAAAACCCACGCTGATTAAACCCATTACACCTAATACCCTAGCTACCATTTCGTCCGGCAGATGCCGACTAAACACACTAACAGCTACTGACCAAGATGCCAGCATTAGCATCCACAGAAGTAATGAACCTTCATGAGATCCCCAAGTCGCAGCAAAACGGTACTGTATGGGTAAGCTAGAATTAGAGTTAGTGGCAACATTCAATACCGAGAAGTCATTATTCACAAAAGAGTAAGCGAGACAGCCAAAAGCGATAACAATAAATACAAATTGGCCTTGGACTACTGGGCGAGCTAGTGCAATCCACGAGGGGATATTGCGGGCCGCACCAATAATGGGCAGAGTTCCTTGTGTAATCGCTAATAATAAGGCAAGAATTAAAGAAAAGTTACCAAGTTCTGGAATCATATGAATAATGGAGACGTGGTTATAGGTTAAGAATCTAGATAAAAAATTAAAGGATTCGAAAAATATTTAAAATAAACGCCCCTTTAATTATTTTTTATTACTGTTTTTTGCGCCCTGCCTGCTTGTTCTAGGGCTTTGGCAGCCTCAGGTGGCATATAATTTTCATCGTGTTTGGCAAGCACCTCATCTGCTCGAAAGATGCCGTCTCTTGATAACTTGCCTTGAGCCACCACACCCTTACCCTCTTTAAATAAATCAGGGAGAATTCCTGTGTACACAACGGGAATAACTTTTGCAGTATCAGTTACGGTAAAGTGCACAGTTACGCCATCATTTTGACGTTTGACACTACCCACCTCAACCAATCCACCAATACGAAAACTTCTATCTCGCGGAGCTTCGTTGGCAGCTACTTGAGTAGGACTGAAGAAAAATACCAGATTGCTTTGAAATGCATCGAGTATTAATGTAACAGCTAAACCCAACGCAGCCAAGCTCACAGTGATAATCGCTAATTTTTTATGACGTGGCTTCATTATTTTCTTTCTTGTTTAATTGGGGCCTTAGTAAGACTAATTTGTTTCAGTAAAGTTCGCTTGCGATTAGACACCAAAATAATCTCTCCGGCTATACAGATAAAAGAAATTAGATAAGAGCCCCATACATAATATCCATAACCACCCATGGAAATAAAATCTGACCAACTAGTCCAGTTCATTGTGAGGATCCTTGTAATTCACTCACCCACACAGTATGTCGTTCACGTTCTAATATAATAGCTCGGGTTCTTATCAGTATCACAACAATAGAGTATATCCAGCATGCCAGTCCCATAATAAGCATTCCAGTGAGCATAGTGGTTGCCATTTTTGGTGATTGAGTAAGACTGACACTGGCCCCTTGGTGGAGGGTATTCCACCATTTTACAGAAAAATAAATAATTGGTATATTTACTGCGCCTACTAATGCAATCACCGCACCAGCCTTATCAGCGCGACGCGGGTCATTTATCGCTGCTTGTAACGACATGAAGCCAATGTAAAGAAATAGTAAAATTAATTCTGATGTAAGTCTCGCATCCCAGACCCACCATGCTCCCCACATGGGCTTGCCCCACAGTGCACCAGTCCATAAAGCAAGAAATGTAAACATTGCTCCTGTTGGCGCAATGGCAGTGGCTATCATGGCAGACAGCCGGGTATTGAAAGCAAGACCAATGGCGGCCCAAATCGCCATTATTAGATAGAGGAACATGGACATCCATGCTGCAGGTACATGTATAAAAATAATACGATAAGCCTCACTCTGTTGAGAATCTGTGGGAGCAATAAAAAAACTGATGTAGAGTCCCAATAAAAATAATCCAGATGCCACAACAGAAAAATACGGGATCATTTTTCCGGCTAGGGTGTAGAAGCTTGCTGGAGAAGAGTATTTAAACCAGTTAATTGCCATTATGTCTTTAAAAATTTAAATTTCGAGAATATAGATAAATTGTCATCAATTTTAATCTATCAGTTAAAATTATTAATTACTTCCTTTCTTTATTCCATAGATATTCGTAATGCCGAAGCTGTTGCCCAAGGCGTTATTACTAGGGCTATCAGCAGGAATGCTCCTAGTAACGATAAATGCGCACCAGCCCCTAAGCCAACGGCGCTTGCCTCTACAGCACCCGAACCAAAAACCAGCACTGGAATATATAATGGGAGCACAAGTAACGATACCAGCATGCCACCACCACGCAGTCCTAAAGTAAGGGCTGCGCCAATCGCACCAATCAAGCTAAGAATTGGCGTGCCAAGCAATAATGATAGGGCTAATATCAATATTGCATCCAGGGGTAGATTATACTGAATACCTAATAATGGTGATATTAATATTAGTGGAATTCCTGTTATTAGCCAATGTGCCAAGGCTTTGCCTAGCACCAATAACGATAGTGACTGAGGAGAAATCAACATCTGCTCTAACGTGCCGTCTAGATAGTCGTTAGAAAATATTCTGCCCAGAGATAACATGGAAGCCAGTAATGCTGCCACCCATACTACGCCGGGCGCTATAGTACGAAGTATATTTATCTCTGGACCTATGCCAAGTGGAAATAGACTCACTACAATGACAAAGAAAAATAGCGTAGTTAAAATATCGAATCGACGACGCATTGCTAGCAATAAGTCGCGCTGAATTACCCATAGAAACATATTATGTAAGTTGTAATTGTTGAATTTTAATTGCAGCAATGGTGATTTCTTGATGGGTTGTCATTACCACCATGCCACCTTGCTTCAGATGCTGTTCTAGAAGATTTCGCAACAACTCTATTGCCGAACTATCAAGTGCTGTTAATGGTTCATCTAGTATCCATAATGCGGTGTCGCATACTAATAATCGTGCTAACGTTATACGCCTTCGTTGTCCTTGTGACAGAACTTTAGCAGGTAATGACTCGCGTCCGCTCAATCCTACTTGTTGCAAGGCCTCATGTACTTTATTTTTAGTGATTACAACACCCGCTAAAGCGCTCGAAATGTACAAATTTTCAGTCGCAGTCAAATCATCTTTTACCCCATTTAAGTGACCTAAATAAGTAATAGCATTACGATATTTTTCACCCAAGGAACGAATGTTGTTAGTGTCCCAGAGAATCTCTCCATAGATTGGCGGCGCGAGTCCGCACAATATTCTCAAGAGACTAGTTTTACCGCTGCCGTTTGGTCCGCGCACTTGCATTAATCCACCGGATTCAAGAGAAAAATTAATGTTCTTGAACAGTGTACGATCACCGCGCATGCATTCTAAATTAATACCTTGGAGCATAAAGATAGTAGATAAATTAACATTATAACTCATCGCCAAACCCTTTGGATTGGCATTGTTATAGAAAATTAGTATAGAAAGGTATTTATATAGAAATTAATGAGAGTTATGGAGATCTTTAGTTGAATAGGCAAAAATTTGAGGTAAGAGCGGGTATTTAATAATAAGTTAAGTAATTGATATGTAAAATAAAATAAAGGACAATGGGCATAATGTTCTTTGGTTGCATGAAATATCTATTTTAAATATTCCTATGGGCGGGTTTTGCGATCACCCTAATGAATGATTATTGGTATTTTACTTATAAAGTATGAAATTGAATTAATGAGCGCATGGAAAGTATACATAGTTCGCTGTTCGGACGATAGTCTTTATACTGGCATCACTATGGACGTAACGCGAAGAGTCGCCGAGCATAATTCAGATGGTATACTGGCTGCTAAATATACTTACTCTCGATGTCCGGTAACGCTCGTGTACACAGAGAATTTTAATACACGTCAAGAGGCTAGTAGACGTGAATATGAGATAAAAAAAATGAGCAAAAAAGAAAAACTAATGCTGATTATGGACGTTAATATAATCGACAACGTTACACGCTAAGTATCTTACTGGGAAACATGGCAGATAAAAAAATAATCAAATTAGTTAATTTCCCTAAAGATCTTGAGGGTGATGATTCCATGCCCGTTAATAGCAAAAATTACATTACACCAATTGGTCACGTAAGATTAATGGATGAATTTTTATGGCTGATGAATAAGGCGCGTCCTGAGGTTACTGCAATGGTGTCATGGGCTGCTGGGAACGGCGATCGCTCAGAGAACGGTGATTATATTTATGGCAAAAAACGTTTACGTGAAATAGACAGACGGATCCGTTTTCTTACTAAACGTCTAGATATAAGCGAAATAGTAGACCCCTTGGTCCCGAGGGAAAATGTGCAGCAAATTTTTTTTGGCGCCACAGTTACATTTTCTAATTTAAAAGGTGAAGAAAAAACAGTATCCATTGTTGGTATTGACGAGATCGATACTAACAAGGGTTATATTAGTTGGGTTTCCCCGGTAGCCCAAGCCTTAACTAAAGCACAACAAGGAGATACAGTAACATTGCGTACGCCAAACGGAATAGAAGAGTTGAAAATTTTGAAAGTTAAATATCAAAAAATACCAATACAAGCATTTGAAGCAATAAACTAGCGATGATGTAACAATAGTTTATTGCTATTAATTCAAAGAATCAAAATTATGATTTTTTTGTCCCAAATTAAAATAATGAAATTATTGGAATAATTGATGAAATGCATTACTTCACATGAGAACCCCTTCTTCAAACGGCTTATTAAATTAGAAAAATCTGCAAAACAACGCAAAGTAGAAGGTTTGGCTGTCCTTGATGGCGTGCATTTAATTGACTCTTATTGGACTGCCTTAGGACCACCAAAATTTTTAATTGTTGGAGAGTCTGGCTGTGAGCGGACAGAGATAAGACATCTATTGACACAGGGAGAAAAAGATGCGGTAAGTATCTTCGTATTAAATGATGTTTTATTCTCTAAAGTTTCTTCTGTCAAAACGTCAACTTTTATTTTGGCCATCATAGCTATTCCGAAGCCCTCAGAAATCACATCTAAGAATAAAAATAAAAATTCTTGTGCGTTACTTGAGGCTATACAGGACCCTGGTAATTTAGGCTCTATGCTTCGTTCGGCGGCTGCTGCGAAGGTAAATGATATCTATTTATCAGGTGACTGTGTTGATGCCTGGTCTCCTAAAGTATTGCGCGCCGCAATGGGCGCACATTTTTTGCTGCGCATATATGAGAAAGCAAACATAGCAAAAGCTATACATGCATTTCATGGCAAGGTGGTTGCCGTTACACTTAAAACAGAGAAGAATCTTTATCAGACTAAATTAACTGGACAAATTGCTTTTGTGTTTGGAAACGAAGGCACTGGTTTATCGGACGAGATTTTAAAAAATGTTAGCGAACAAATCACTATTCCTATGTCAAACGGAGTTGAATCATTAAACGTAGCGGTAGCAGCGGCAGTTTGTTTCTTTGAGAAAATGAGACAAGATAAGAAAGAAACATGATTCCATTTATGTTCATCAGATTAAGAATGCCAGTGCTGCATGCAAATAGACAATACATTAATTAACAGTCGGGGAAATTTTGTCATCTATTCCAGAAATCAAATCAAATCAATCTGTGGAGTTATTACAAGCACTCCACATTCTTACTCGAGATGGAAAAATTAATCAGGACGGCCGCCGAAAATTAAAACAGATATATCATCTTTATCATTTTATTGAACCTTTATTATCCGAGGTGATTACTAAGAATCCAGACTTTACTATAGTAGATCATGGTGCTGGAAAATCTTACTTAGGTTTTATTCTTTATGATTTATTTATGAAAGAATATAAATTAGGAAAAATTATTAGTATAGAAATGCGTGCAGAATTAGTAAAAAATGCGCGAGAGTTAGCTGAGCGATTAAGTTTTGAGCGCATGGTATTTGAGTGCTTAAGTGCAGAAGAATCTATTCAATTGTCGTCCTTACCAGAACAAGTTGACATGGTAACGGCTCTACACGCTTGCGATACAGCAACTGATGATGCGATTCAGTTTGGCCTTAAAAAACAAGCAAGATTTATGGCGCTAATTCCTTGTTGTCAGGCAGAAATAGCTCAACTTTTACGAAAAAATAAGAACACTTCTTTTTCCAAAACACCCCTCTCTGAGATTTGGCGGCATCCAGTCCATACACGCGAGTTTGGTAGTCAAATTACTAATGTACTACGATGTTTGCAACTTGAGGCGCACGGCTATCAGGTGACTGTTACGGAATTAGTGGGATGGGAGCACTCAATCAAGAATGAGCTTATTCTTGCACGTTATTGTGACAATCCGAGAAAAAATGCTGAGAACCGGTTGGAACAAATTCTACAAATGCTTAATTTAGAAGAATTAGGCGAACGTTTTATGAGGAAATATTAAATAACCCCCCAATTAAAAAGATTACTCTGAACTGCTAGACAGGAGGAATAAACTCATGTATGTTTTTAATTGTCTAAAGAAATAACTTTTCTCAAATTAGACGATATCAGTAAATCGCAATGATCTCGTTAAATAAGATGCATAGTATTTTTCTGTAGATGAACGGTTTTA
>Ga0194074_160_pt1 | contig 38894 bp, 36 predicted proteins | sample LauGreFBDMM110DN_2_FD_133644 | JGI IMG/M metagenome (GOLD analysis project Ga0194074, IMG submission 133644) | reverse complement strand
ATGTCATACCGCATACTCTAGATGAAAATACGAAATTACTCATGGAATGATTTTGATGCGGCTGTTATGGCATCTCAGCGCCCAGAAGGAAAATCATTATACGGCCTTCCAAGAGGAGGCTTAATATTTGCAGTCGCGTTGTCTCACAAATATAATCTCCCCTTGATTGATTACCCAGACAGTCATACTATTTTAATAGATGATATCGCGGATAAAGGAAAAAATATATATAAAGCGAGGCAGCAGTTTGGCCTTTTAACGGCAGTGGTATTGGTGAAACGGCACTCTTGTCGAGCAAGCAATATTCTTTTTATAGAAGAAGTAAAAACAGAGGATTGGATAGTTTTTCCGTGGGAAAATAAAGAAAAAGCACAAGAAGATTATCGGCAATATATTTCCCGTAAATGAGGTCTTTAGGCCATTGATCTTATCGATAGAAACAGCATGATGTAAAATGTAAAAACATTGTAGCATCAAAACAATTTAGCTTTACGCAATCAATTCTGGGTGTCCAATGGGGTAATTCTGAGTTTTAGTAGTGCGTACGAGGTGCAGGTGGTGCAGTCACATTAAATAATCGTCTCAATTTCATTCCTCACTAATCCTTTTCTCCATAACAGACCTCAGAGTATATTGAAATTGAGATGTTAACCATCAGGTAATTAAATAGAAACGCTATACAGAAAAGAACATTATTCAAGATGCATCACAGTCTAACCATACTCACTCTCAAACGATTACTACTTGCTACTAGCATGGGTTGCTTAAATGACTACTGCTAATGCAGCGCCATTTCTGTTTCTTACAAGCGTTACCGCTGTCATAGCGGTGTAATGTTGAGCTGGTACAGTGTCCATCATCATGACTAATTCTTACTTACAACAAAAAAATCATCCGCAACGGGTTACTCTGCACAACGAAGTTCACGCCCGGCCGGCTGAGATGATGAGTGCACCTCTAGCAATTTCGCATGTGGTGATGGTGTGCGACGCTACACAACTCGAGGCCAGTCGAATCCATTTAGCAACCCTTTTGCGCGACCATCACCTGCCTCAACCTGACACCAAATCAACCCATGTCTCCATGGATATTGGGTCGTTTCGAATTCGATGGGAGCTCCATACCGAGTTTGTAAGTTGGACTTTCTTGCGTCCAATAATTCAGGTGGAGGTGCCGGAGCCGGCGATTTACGGCGTGCCGCAGGACTGGCTGACGCAGTTGCCTGGATTGTGTTTGACCGCTCTTCATCTATGGGCATTGCCACAAACCAAAACAGCCTCATCAACATTAATTAAAAGCATGTTGCATGAAAATAATTTAATTGGATCCCTGGCGGCTCGTGGCCAGGCTGAGGTCTACACCGACCTGAATATTCATCCAGATGGTTATTCACATTTTCTAGTGTTAACGAATGAAGTGCCGCCACGTCGGCTCGGCCGACTAATACAGCGCCTGATTGAGATCGAAACTTACCGCATGGCTGCTTTGTTGGGTCTGTCCATTGCACAGGAAGCTGTCACAGAATTAGATTCTTATGAATTCGAACTGGCCAAATTGGCTCAGTCGATTTGCAACGCCCATACCAACGACGAGGCAATTTTACTTGATCGTTTAACTAAACTTGCTGGTCAGATCGAGAGCCATCACGCTGCCACCCATTCACGGTTTTCAGCTAGCACAGCGTATTTTGAGTTGGTCGATCACCGAATACATGAAATTGCTGAACAACAACTTGGTGCTTTACAAACTATCAGTGAGTTCATGACCCGGCGATTGCGTTCGGCCCGTAAAAATTGTGAATGGATAGTGCATCGACAAAATGCTTTGTCTGAAAGGGTTTCACGTATCAGCAGTTTGCTACGAACCCGAGTTGAGATCGACCAGCAGCAAAATAATCAGGCTTTATTGGCCAGCATGAATCAACGCCAAAGCCTGCAGCTCAAGCTCCAAAGTGCAGTGGAAACCTTGTCGGTAGCAGCGATCACCTATTACGCCGTTGGGTTGATTGCCTACTTGACCAAAGGCTTACAACTATTAGGCTGGCCATGGAGCGCAGAGAGCACAACTGCGCTGACGCTTCCCTTAGTGTTAATTGTTGTCTGGTGGTCGATGCGCAAGTTGCACCGAAAAATTGTGAGTTAAACGATCCCGATCATCGAGGGATAAATCAAATCATTTTGATATATCGTATTGCTAGTCTGAAGGGTCCGGCCTGACGGTCGGCGATCATCAGTCCGATCTGTCTTAAATGAGTCGGATCAAGTAGCGGGGAACCAGGCACCAATCGACCTCTGAAGTTTGGTTGGAATAACGAGAGCGGTATTTTGATTAAGGTCCATTGGTTTTTTGGAGCATCGAATGCTGATTGATACTTGACCCCATCGAACGAATTATCTGTGACAAGATTGAGCTTATATCTCTTGCCATCTCCGTATACCTCGATCACGCAAGAAACGGCTCCTGGAGATGTTAGATCCAGAGAGCATGAGCGGACCGAGGCGAATCCTCCATTCTGTTCCAGAGAGACAAGACCCTCAAACACCGAATACCCTGAGGTATTATATCGAAGGTGACTATGAGAGACCCCTCCCATAACGGTATCGTCAATGGCCGTCCAGTTTTCGACTGATGAGGCTGACTCGAAACAGAATAACTCTCGCACCATAATTTCTCGTGTCAATTTATCTAGACAGTCACCAGGTATCAGTTTAAATGAGTACTCTATAGAATCTATCATGCTGTGTTTCGCCAAGAGGAAGTTATTTGATTTAAATTTTAGAGACCAGAACGGGCAAGGGTGTTTGGCGAAAGTTAGGAATTGATCGATCAGTCTCAAGATTTCTCGTCAGGTGATAAATGATTGGGGTCACCTTGCTGAGAGACGGAGCGGGAGGGGTATCACTCAGTCGATTCTAAACGCGCCTCGCAGCCCGAATCTTTAATGGTGAGATCCTCTCGAGAATGTAGGCAAATAATTCATCATATCCTCTTTCCAGTCGGAACCAACCTTGATAGGGATTCTGATTCCGATACTCTTACCGGTGGAGTCTGGACCATCCAGCTCCAGAATATAATTTCCATACTCTTTCAGCATAAATGCTTGGGTAATAACCCCGGATGAATATACCTTAGCAGGTACTGATATTAACTCCTTTTCGGTATGGTCTTTTTCTATTTGTGTCAGCCGTAATGAGAATGGAATGCGACGTGACTGGGTCGGGTACAGCAAATCAATAGTTACATTAAGATTTCCAGGACCAGGAACCTTGCCGCATAAGGTCGGTACGAATGGTGTACTCATTGCATCCTTGGGAACCTCATAGTCTTTCGGAAGAAAGTATCCCGAATATCCAACAGTCAGTGATTCCGCTTCTATGGTACAGGCCCCACCACGAAAGCCTTTTGGATAGGTCTGAGATGAGTCTCCTTGAGAGCTCACACGCAGGTAGGCCCCAACAAATATAAACACAATTATTACACTACCAACTACCAAGAGCTGGAATGTGCGTGATATTGTTTTTGAATTACTCGACATGGATACCTCTTTCTGCTGCTTCCTATAAGGAGCAAGTATTAGATAAAGTCATGGTCAGATTAATTACACCCTTACCTGGCTCAAGGGAAAGGATTGGTTGTTTATTTCAGTAATAATAATTGAGGTATTGCATCTTTGTCACACCAAACAATTGCATTCTGTTTAAACTCTTTACCTATCTCAGATGCTTTTTTTTCACTAATACCAAAGATTAAAAAACTCTCTTCTCCATCCCAATCTTCATGACCACATTTACCTTCTCCGTGAATGTAATCAACATGAAGTGACTCTATTAAGTTTTCTAACTTATGATTGCGATCTTTATTTTCTTGATTTGATAGTTCTTGGCTGCATGGGTTAAAAGCAGTAATAAATGCTGCAGTATGTTTATGAGATGTTTTATATATGCTTTCTAACTCAGGACTATGTATACCAATTTTTAGGATAAATGAAGGTGAAGCATCTACATGGTAATCAGCTGATTCATAAGACTCAAGCAGGGGTGAAGTAATCATTTTTTCGTCAAATATACAGGGGAATCATAGTCTTTATCAACACTAACCCTCATACCTGGCCTGCTGTCAATTTAGCGCCACCTCCATCCATCTAATCAACACTCCTTAAAGTCTTTTGCCTCGCATTCTCTTGCCATATTTTGTGCTTTTTCTATCTGTTGGGGAGTCATTTCCTTTGCAAGAAGGTCACGATCTTTAGTCCCATTAGCATAGCCCGATAAACTCGATAAGTTGTACCACATATGGGCGCGAATGTAATCCTTAGTAACTCCCTGACCGTTGTGATACATCACACCAATGCTGTATTGCGCGACTGCATCTTCCTGTACTGCAGCTAACCTGTACCACTTCACTGCTTCTTTGTAATTCTGAGTAACCCCATGACCTTGGGCATACAGTACACCAATGTTGTATTGCGCTTTTGCATCCCCTTGCTCTGCAGCTAACCTGAGCCACTTCACTGCTTCTTTGTAATTCTGAGTCACCCCATGACCTTGGGCATACAGTACACCAATGTTGTATCGCGCCTCTTCATTCCCCTGTACAGCAGCTAACCTGTACCACTTCACTGCTTCTTTGTAATTCTGAGTAACCTCATACATCAAACCAATGTTATATTGCGCATCTACATCCCCTTGATCTGCTAGTGGTCTCCATATTCCGAGCGCTGCTTTGTAATCACCCTTGTTGTAAGCAGTCCGAGCGTCATCCATTGGCGCTGCATTAACAGCAGTCATTAAGCAGCCCATGCTGATAGTAAGTAATAATTTTTTGAGAGTGAGCATGGTTAGACTGTGATGTATCTTAAGTAATGTTCTTTTCATCATAGCGCTTCTATTTAATTACCTGATGGTTAACATCTCAATTTCAATATACTCTGATGTCTGTTATGGAGCAAAGGATTAGTGAGGGATGATGAGCTGCTATAAAAAAAGCCAACAAGCCGATACGATCGACTGTCAGAGCAGTCTCGAAGGCATCGGCTAATTGGCCCATTAACAATGATTAAAGGTAGACAAAAGTCAGGGAACTCTCCTTGTTATAGTCATTTTAGAGGTTTCAGGCTCATCAAGAGGGGCGGCCTGTGTTTGTTGTAAAATACCAAAGAGCGACGCCAACGATGCCTGCGATAAGAATATACATTTCCATGATTATCTCCTGGAAGATGGAGACATTCAAGAATATCCACCGGCTGTTTACCCGCCTAATTTCAGTTGCCATTCTCTTAGTCCAGCCGGCGAAAATATTCATGAACATCTCCGTTACTGTTTAAAGAAAAACTTCTGCAGACCAGAAAATTTCCTAGCCTGTATTTGTTAGACTTTTTAATCAGAAATAAGTTCTCGTTAACTGTGGCATCACTGCACAAAGGCTTTGCACTACTCCTTAGCTAAGCCACTAATCAACCCCTTTAGAATGTGAACCTTGAATCCTCTTATCTCACTCATTAAATAACCATAACTTGGTATATTATTATCTTGACGGAGGGTTCACTTTATAATAACCATGTAAATATGCGCCTTAAGTTTGAAAATTATTGATTAATTTTGGATAAACGAATGCTTGACTCTCTGCCCTTGGTCCTTGCTTTACTTATAAGCTCAGTTTTTTTAGTGTGGCTATTCCGATACTTTAAATTACCGGCAATTATTGCGTATTTTACTGTAGGTTTAATTTTGGGGCCTCATTGCATTGGAGTGCTGCCTGATTCGGAATCTAGTCGACATGTTGCTGAATTTGGTATTGTATTTTTGATGTTTAGTATTGGACTTGAATTTAGTTTGCCTAAACTTCATTCGATGAGAAATATCCTTTTTGGTTTAGGTGGGGCACAGGTTCTTATAACTTTACTTACTTCTATGGGCCTTGCATTGTGGTCAGGGCTTGATTTAACTTCAGCATTTGTAATTGGTAGTGCGTTTACTATGTCATCAACAGCCATTGTTTCAAAAATTTTAATGCAGCGCATTGACTTAGATTCAAGACATGGTCGATTGGCTATAGGTATTTTAATCTTTCAAGATATAGTTGTTATTCCGATTTTAATATTAATCCCGGCACTTGGGGTTTCAACAAATGATTGGAGCAGTGTATTTTTGATGTCACTTTTAAAAATCATTTTTTTATTTTTTATTCTTTTTAAATTTGGAAAGCCTGTAATAAGTTTTTGGTTTTCCGTAGTAGCAAATCAGAGGTCGCGTGAATTATTTATTATGAATGTATTGATGATTACACTTCTATTCTCCTTTGCCACAAAAATGGCTGGGTTATCTTATAGTATTGGAGCATTTATGGCTGGCATGCTCATCTCTGAAACGCGTTATCGCTATCAAGTCGAATCAGATATCGCAGCTTTTAGAGATCTATTATTGGGTCTTTTTTTTATTAGCATTGGCATGTTACTTAATATCAACGAAATTGCTTCGAATATTAGTTATGTCATTTTAATTACTTTCGGGTTTATTTTATTCAAAGCCTTTGTGATTTCACTTCTTACCCGATTATTTAATTATGAAATTGGAGTCGGCATCAGAACGGGGCTTATTTTGGCGCAGGCGGGGGAGTTTAGTTTTGTGATTTTATCCCTGGCTAGAAACGAAAATTTAATTGGAGCTAACGAATTTCAAGTTATTTTAGCCGCTTCATTATTTTCAATGATTTTGGCCCCATTTATTATTCAATATAATGGCCGTATAGCACGTTATTTATCAAAAAGTTATAGTCGTAACAGTGCCGATATGATTCAGGCAATTGAGTCTACGGGGCAAAGTTTAAAAGGCCATGTAATTTTATGTGGTTATGGAAGAAGTGGACAGTATTTAGCTCGTTTTTTAAAAGAAGAAAATATCTCTTTTATTGCGATTGATATTGATCCGAGTCGGGTAAGTGAGGCATCAGCTGGTGGAGAACATGTGATGTATGGTGACGCAAGTCGAAGAGTTGTCTTGGAAGCTGCTGGTATTAAAACTGCAAAAATGCTTGTTATTACTTATACAAATCTAAAATCTTGCATGAAATTACTTAATGTCATTCAAGACACATGTAAAGATATACCTGTAATTGTAAGAACCCGAGATGATACTTATATGGATGATATAAGGAGTGCGGGTGCAAGCGAAGTTGTTCCGGAAACTCTAGAGGGTAGTCTAATGCTGGCTTCTCATGCGCTTATTATTTTAGGCGTTCCTCTGAATCGAGTTGTAAAGCGCATTCGTTCTTTTAGAAAAGAGCGGTATAAATTATTTAAAGGTTATTTTAGTGGCATGTCAGATGCTGAAACAGAAGCGAAAGAAGCACAATTGAAACTTCATACGATTGAAATCCATCCAAAATCACATGTTTATTCATGGAAGCTTATTCAAATTCCATTCACTATGTTTAATGTAGAGCTTAAATATTTAAGACGGCCTAACATGTTGGAAGATATAAAGCCAAGAGATGATATTATTTTATCTAAGGGGGACATTCTTGTGGTCTTAGGCACAATGAAAGAAATTGATGTCTTAGAAAAATACATACTGACTGGCAAATAAAGTATGACAAGAAAAGTTATCGTGATTGAAGGAAATATTGCAGAAGCACGTCACTTCATTTTTTATTAAAAAGAGATATTAAATAACTTTAGATGGATAATCACTGTGCGAATAAATATTTTTATAGCATCCATTCTTTTTATAACAAGTTTTACTGCTATGGCTATTGAAGAAACGGAATTTATAAGCATTGAAAAAAAAGATTCATTTGAAATTAGAGAGTATCAGCCTAGATTAATTGCTCAAGTCGTTGTTAGCGGAACATTTGAGATTGCATCTAATAAAGGATTTCGTTTATTAGCTAATTTTATTTTTGGAAACAATAAAACGAATGACGGCTCGGAAAAAATTGATATGACAGCGCCAGTAATCAGTCGCGGTACTTCAGAAAAAATTGATATGACGGGGCTGGTTCTATTAGAAGAATTGGAAAGAGACTGGGTTATTAGTTTTAATATGCCAAAAAAATATACAAAAGAAACTCTTCCCAGGCCTAATAATACAGAAGTAAAAATTATAGAGATGCCTTCAGAAAAATTTGCAGTTATTACTTTCTCTGGGTTAGTAAGGAGAGAAAAATATCTTGAAATGTTAAATTTACTTAATGAGGAAATGATAAAAAGAAACTTAGAAGCAAAAGGCCCTGTAATGTTAGCTCGATACAATCCACCTTGGACACTACCATTTCTGAGAAGAAACGAATTGATGCTTAGATTTTAAAAATTAATTTTAATCATAAGAAAACCCATAAAAATAAACAGGTACTAAAGCAGGCATCGAATTAAATTAAATTATGAATAAATAAATTTATATAGCAATTTGTTTTATAAACGATAACTATAAACCGAGGCAGCGTTATATATATACTTGACAAGGCATGCTTTTATAAGTCAAGATAAAAGTAATTTACTCTAATGAAAAATTTTAATGAGCGTAAGAAAAAAAATAGGTAGCATTGCATTTGTGCTTTCTATATTGTCTCTAATATGGCTGATTCTAGGAATGTTTGATTTTGTGCCATTTGTATTAAAACTGGCTAATGAAACAAGCTTAAGAGCCCACGCCTCTTTGACAGTTATATGTTTGCTCATATCATCATGGGCCTTCTGGAATGAACCTTAACTTTAATTAAGTAACTAAAAAAAGGGAAAAATCATGATTAAGATGTCTGACCTATGTATTTTAATTTCAGTTTTTGCTGCCTTTATAACGACAGCATACTTATGGTGGAGTGGTCAAAGAGAAGAAGGGTTATTCACGGCGACATGGCTACCTTCAATTCTTGCTCTTGCTATTTACATTAAATTAATCACTAGGAAGAATTAATTATGAGCGATCCAGTCATATTTTATATAGGATTATTTTGCTTCATCATGACAATTTTTGGCATACTTATGACTATTCAAGAATTTAGAAATATACAATTGGCGGAAAAGGTAAAAGCTAATAGTAAGTAATTCGGCATAGACTTGAAAATATAAAGAGCGTTTGATCGACAAATAAGGAGATCTTTCATAACTCTTATTATGTCCAATGACTCAATATCTATCTGCTCCAGGTAATCCTTAGACCTCCCAAACCATGACTTCATCATCTCCTGCTAAGCCCCCGAGCACCGCCGACCGGGTGCGAGGTGCTCTTTGGGGCATGATGATCGGCGATGCGCTGTCCATGCCGGTGCACTGGTATTACCGACTGTCTGACTTGCAGCGCGATTTCGGGATGATTCGGGACTACCAGGCGCCCAAGTCACTGCACCCGAGTTCCATCATGTCCTTGGCCAGCACAGCCCGCGCAGGCCGTGGTACTCAGGCGGGGGATGTGGTCGGCGAGATCATTCTTAAAGGTAAAAAGCATCATTGGGGCCCTGCTCACAGGCACTACCACCAGGGCATGCAGGCCGGCGAGAACACCCTCAATGCGCTGTGCGCCAGACTGCTCATGCGCTCGCTGAGCCGGGTCAGAGGCCACGACACCGTGGACTTTCTGGCCGAATACGTGCAGTTCATGACCACAGAGGGCAGCCACAATGACACCTACGCCGAGTCGTATCACCGGGACTTTTTCGCCAATTGGGCCCACGGCGTGCCGGTAGATCAGTGCGCCGGCGCGACGGGGCATGACACCGCGTCCATCGGAGGCCTGGTGGGGCTGGCGCCTGTGGTTTTAGCCATTGCCGCTGATGGCGACGTGCAGCAAGCGGTCGATGCGGGCTTGCGGCAGCTGCGCCTGACCCACAAGTCCCAGCCCCTGGAGATCTTCGCTGCAGCCTACAGTCGCCTGCTGGCGCAACTGGTTTATTCGCCGCCAGAGTCTCTAGGCCCGTTGCTCCAGGCGCAGACCCCAGGTCTGGGCAAAGGCCTCGGTGCCCTGCTTGGACAGGCCCCGAATCATCAAGATGCGGCCACGCGGGTAGTCGGCGGTCTATACAGCCCAGCATGCTATATCGAAGACTCGTTTCCCAGCGTCTTATATCTGGCCGCTCGGTATGCAAATGATTTTGAAGCCGCGCTGATTGCCAATACCAATGCAGGTGGGGACAACTGTCACCGAGGCTCAATTCTCGGGGCATTGCTGGGTGCCTGGCTGGGCTTGGACGCAATCCCCTCGCGATGGCGCCAGGGCCTGCTGGATAGCCCCGCCTTGGGGCAAGAGGTTGAGGTCTTTATCGACCGCTTTTTGCCTGCTTCTTGACCCAGACACCCAAACCCACAGCAGGTCACAGGGCCCCCCATGGCCTGGCGGCAGTAGGCTTTCACTCGGGTTTTGCACCGGAATACTGAACCACGGCCGGCCAACGCAAAATTTCAGACTCTACAAACCTGTATGCGCTGCTTTAATGCATGCGGCTGTTTAAGGGCGGTTTTAGCGTGCTTGTGCAGCTACGCACAAATAGGTTCTGCAACACAAAAAATTACCATGCAAATTTAAGGAATACCGGGTGGGATAGGGTGTTGAACTTGGTGAAAATGAAGGGCGGGGGGCATACGCTGATGTGACTATTAAACAAGGAGCCGAATAACTTTCTAATTATGAGTGAGCACTATATAGAGAAAGCGTGGTGACATAACAGTGACATTTGCTTTAAATAAAAAAAGCAGGAAGAAAAAGCGTGTGAACCATCGATTTTATTGGCTCCCCGACCAGGGCTCGAACCTGGGACCTGCGGATTAACAGTCCGTCGCTCTACCAACTGAGCTATCAGGGAATAGAAGACGTATATACTAATGGCGCGAACTAAACTGGTCAACTAACATTAGTAATATTCTATTAGTCTAGCTAGAATGCCCGAGGAACTATTTGCAGCATTATTTTATACATCTGCGGATACTTAATAAAAATTTTCCAAAGATTAGGCGCATCATACCAGTTTCTATCAAATCAAATTAGATTTCAGATAAAAAAGATACTTTCTTATCCATTTTTAGATTTTAAGTGACCGATTTAGCGATGCGTTTTAAGGCCTCTCTTAAATTCTCTATTGAGGTGGCAAAGGATAGACGAATATAACCCTCGCTGCCGAATGCCGATCCCGGTACGACCGCTACACCAGCTTGTTCTAATAAATATTCGCTGAATGCAATATCGGTACCGTCTTTTAAGAGTCCTTTAGAGTGCAGTGTTTTAATTGCTTGTCGAGTATCGGCAAAAGCATAAAATGCGCCACCAGATAGCAGACATCTAATGCCAGGAATTGCATTGAGCGCATTATTAACAAAGTGATTACGTTCCTTAAAAGCGTTGAGCATGGGCACTATGCATGATTGATCGCCATTAAGAGCAGTTTCTGCTGCAACTTGAGAAATGGAGGTAGGGTTGGAAGTACTCTGTGATTGGACATTTTCCATGGCCGTAATTATATGCTCTGACCCAGCACAGTAACCAATGCGCCAGCCAGTCATCGCATATGCTTTTGAAACGCCATTGAGTACCATAATACGGGAATATAAATCAGGGCAGGCATTCAAGATATTGACAAATTTTCCTTCAGATAAAAGTATATGTTCATACATATCATCTGTAGCAATCAATATCTGAGGGTGCTTACGCAACACCGCACCTAAGGCTTTTAATTCATTTAGTGTGTAAACTCCACCAGAAGGATTGCTGGGGCTATTGATAACAAACATCTTAGTTTTTGGGGTAATTGCTTTCTCTAGTTGCGCAGCCGATATTTTAAAATCTTGTTCAATACCTGCTTCAATAAATACAGGCTTTCCCTCTGCGATAAGAACAATGTCGGGATAAGAAACCCAGTAAGGAGCGGGTATGATTACCTCGTCACCAGCATTAATGGTAGCCAAGGTTAGATTAAAGAAACTTTGTTTTCCGCCACATGACACTAAAATTTGCTTGGCGGTGTACTCGAAATTATTATCCCGCTTAAATTTAGAAATAATGGCATTCTTTAAACCTGGCGTACCACCTACCGCCGTGTATTTAGTAAAGCCTTTATTGATTGCGACTATGGCCGCATCTTTGATATGTTGTGGCGTATCAAAATCTGGTTCTCCAGCACCAAGACCAATGATATCTTTACCCTCAGCTTTAAGCTTGGCGGCACGGGCCGTTACTGCCAAAGTAGGGGAGGGCTTAATGGTCTGAACTCGTTTTGAAAGTGCCATAATAATGTCCTTACGCTGATGCAGATGTTGCCTGCATGATAGAATAGATAAATTGAGATAATCTTGTTCTCAAATTATACCTGTGATTATCAGCTTTCCCAATAGCCCTTATAAGCTCCATCAAACCTTTGAGCCAGCCGGTGATCAACCCCAGGCTATTGCAAAGCTTATGGAAGGGATCACTGATGGCCTGATGTTTCAAACCTTACTTGGAGTGACTGGTTCTGGTAAAACTTTTACCATGGCCAACGTCATTGCACAGCTTGGTCGTCCTGTTCTAATTATTGCACCAAATAAAACTTTAGCCGCGCAGCTCTATGCCGAGATGCGAGAATTTTTTCCAGAAAATGCCGTTGAGTATTTTGTTTCGTATTACGATTATTATCAACCAGAAGCCTATGTGCCTTCGCGCGATCTTTTTATTGAAAAAGATTCCAGCATTAATGAGCATATCGAACAAATGCGTCTGTCGGCAACTAAATCATTGCTCGAACGTGCCGACGTAATCATTGTGGCAACCGTATCATGCATTTATGGCATAGGCGATCCGGTCGATTATCACGGGATGATTTTGCATTTAAGAGAACATGAAAAAATTGCTCGACATGAGGCTATAAAACGTCTCATTGAGATGCAATATGAGCGTAATGATATTGAATTTAGTCGGGGAACTTTTCGAGTTCGCGGGGACATACTTGATATCTTTCCTGCGGAGAGTTCAGAAACCGCAGTCAGGGTTTCTCTTTTGGAGGACACAATCGAGAGCATCTCTGTGCTTGATCCACTGACCGGACGTATATTGAAACCAGTCTCACGGTATACCGTTTATCCATCAAGTCATTATGTCACACCCCGTAGCACCACTCTACGAGCGATTGAAACCATTAAAACTGAGTTAGTCGAGCGCATTAATTTCTTTCAGCAAGATCACAAACTTTTAGAATTGCAACGTATTGAACAAAGAACTCGTTTTGATCTAGAAATGCTCAATGAGGTGGGTTTCTGCAAAGGCATTGAAAATTATTCACGACATCTATCGGGAAGAAATCCCGGTGAACCGCCGCCCACATTAATTGATTATCTGCCACCCCATTCCTTGTTGGTCATTGATGAGAGTCATGTAACCATTCCCCAAGTGGGTGGTATGTACAAAGGAGATCGGTCACGTAAAGAAAATCTTGTGAATTATGGATTTCGATTGCCCTCAGCACTGGACAACCGCCCCTTCCGATTTGATGAATTTGAGAAAATTATGCCACAAACAGTTTTTGTCTCAGCGACCCCAGCTGAGTATGAGCGCATTCATAGTGCTCAGGTGGTCGAACAGGTAGTGCGCCCAACCGGCCTGGTTGATCCACAAATTAAAATTCGTCCAGCCAGCACACAAGTTGATGATTTAATGTCAGAAATCAATCTATGTGTTGCTAAAAATGAGCGAGTATTGGTTACAACGCTCACAAAACGTATGTCTGAGGATCTGACTGACTATTTCTCTGATCATGGCATTAAAGTACGTTATCTTCACTCTGAGATTAATACAGTAGAACGGGTAGAAATTATTCGTGATTTGCGTCTTGGGAAATTCAATGTACTCATAGGAATCAATCTATTACGCGAGGGTTTGGATATTCCAGAGGTATCACTGGTAGCAATATTGGATGCTGATAAAGAAGGATTTTTGCGTTCTGAACGATCCCTCATTCAAACAATGGGTAGGGCGGCTCGTCATGTAAATGGTACCGCCATACTCTATGCAGACAAGATGACCAATTCAATGAATCGAGCTATTGATGAAACGAATAGACGACGAGAAAAGCAAATTTTATTTAATAAAAACAATAATATAACGCCTCGTGGTATCAATAAAAACATTAAAGATATGATTGACGGCGTTTATGACCTAGAAAACGCCCAACGAGAGATGGAGGCTTTAAAAACAAAGGCCCGTTATGATGCTATGAGCGAAAAGGAATTGGCAAAAGAGCTGAAATTATTAGAAAAACAGATGCTCGGAGCAGCAAAAAATATGGAATTTGAAAAAGCTGCAGAATATCGCGACAAACTAAAAGTGCTTAAGAACTTATTCTTCGCTGGATTTGTCGAGTCAAAGATCAAATAGGATTAAAAAAATAATTGCTTAGCTTTGAAGCATGCCGAATAAAATATATTATTTAATTCAGCATGCTATCTAATATTATTAAACCAAATTATTACTTATTTCCCTATTTTAATTGATGTCACAAAAATTACTGATTCAAAGGTGCGATTTAATGTTTTACTGTTAAAATTACGCATAACCATGCTTTGTACAAAGCTTATATGATCACCAACGTTGACTTTGGTCGTTGGAGCGGCAATCCAAAAACGCCTCCCTTTACTTTCTAATTCCATGTAAGTGTAAGCAGCGGCATTCATGCTACTAACCACTGTACCCTCGTTGCTTGACGGAGTGGCTTTGTCGCTTGTAGCGCTTAAAATGGTTTTTTCAGCACTAATTACTTGCAGCGGACTTAATAATCCAAGTCCAAGAGTACCAATTAAAGCAAAATAAACTAGTTTCACAGTATTTTCTCCAGTAGTTATTAACAATTCAGGTTCGTGGTTAAAATCCGTATTTTAAATTTTTTATCACTTCGCGGAGCATACATCGAGTGTTCTCCGATTTGCAATAAGAATCTTTTTAAACTGACCACAATAACCTAGACAAAGGCTTAACTCGTATAGGGTGGGTAGGGTCGTTAAAAACCTGTAACTTTGAGCACGCTGCTCATTTGGAATATTGCTATTTAACATAATATACATTATACGCAAATAGAAAGTAATTATTTTTGCCCATATACCACCGTTTTGCCTTCTTCTCTATTAATTAGATGGATGGGCTATGTCTTTGAAAATTTAGGGTTGTAGACGATTTCCCAGAGAAATCCATCGGGATCTGTAAAATAACCGGCGTATCCACCCCAATCGGTAAGATGAGCTGCTTTGGTGACATTGGCCCCAAAAGATGTGACGCGAAATAACAAATCATCGACTTCATGTTGGGAATGCACGTTATGAGAAAGACAGAAACCAGGGAATCCACTCCTATCGGGGGTAAGACCTCCAGCAGCAGCTAGGCTTGCGCATGACCAAATTGCTAATCGTGTTTGTCCTAGAGAGAAAAAATTAACACCGGGAGGGGATTTGACGCGTGGTAGATTCAGGCAATTTTCATAAAAATACCTTGAATTATCAATGTCATTAACACCAAGTGTGATGTAGCTAACGAATTGTTCCATAGTTTAATATAAAGAGATCATTAGTTTAAAAGAATAGATATCATCTTGATTTATAGATAACTTCTTAATTTCATTTATTTTTTGCTGCAGGATAGCGAAACCCAAAATACTGATGTAAATACTTATAATAATTTAATAAGTATCTGATAAAAATACATAATACAAATTTTTATCTAGTGCAAGGATTGAATTTGGATCAGTTATCTTATTTTTAAGCGATACCTCCACTAGCGCTAATATTCTGCCCAGTAATCCACCCAGACTCAGGGCTAACTAAAAAAAGGACTACTTCAGATATATCTTTAGGCTCTCCAACTCGGTTTAGGACGGACATAGCCGCTATGCGCTTAATATCTTCTTTACTCTTGCCACTGGTAAAGAGTTCCGTATTCACTGGTCCAGGAGAAACAATATTAGCTGTGATGCCGCGCTCGCCCATTTCCCGAGCAAAGACCCTTGTCATTTGCTCAACCGCTCCTTTACTTGCAGCATAGGCACCGTATTTTGGTAACAACATCCGCGTGACGGTACTAGATAAAGTAACAACTCGCCCATCATTTCTTAGGTGAATTGCGGCTTCACGCAGCGCATAGAATACCCCCTTAACATTACTACTTAGAGTCTGATCAAATTCCTCGTCACTGATATCGGCAATTTTTTTATAGAGTAGCACTCCGGCATTATTAATGAGGATATCCACCTGACCATAATTTTTAATGGTTTCATCAAATAATTTATGAATTTCACTGGAATTACGGACATCTGACTGTATCGCCAGAGCCTCACCCCCTGCAGCCTTAATCAAATCTCGGGTCAATTCAGCCTCTTTTTGCCTAGTGAGATAATTAATAATCACCTTCGCACCTGCTCCAGCTAATGTACGTGCAATTTCAGCCCCTATTCCCCGCGAAGAACCAGTAACAATAGCAACTTTACCCTGCAGTAATTTCATAATTTTTTAAGTTTATAAATTGTTTGAAAATTTATATACTCCCTTGTTTAAACGGTAGTCAGCCCTACTCGTCAGAAAAATTGAGTTCCACGCCATTACCAGCCGGATCCTGAAAAAATACCTGAACTTTGCCGATTAAAGGGGTATGTGATGTCTTAAATTGGATGCCGTAACTCTTCAGGCGCGATTCAATTTCCGAGCGTTGGGTACAAGTGAAAGCGACATGATCAAACGTGCTAGCCACGTGGGTGAGACGTATTTCCCCTTGTTTTGCCTCGCTTAAATGAAGAATATCTTGCCCGCCAGCATAGAGCCAATAACCCGAACTCATAGCCGGCATTCTCTTACCTAACTCAAGACCCACCACCTCGCAATAGAACTCCTTAAGTTCAGCGAGAAGTTCTGGTGCTGCACGCAAATTGTAATGATTAAGTCCAATCGTAGGCATATGAGTCCTCAGAGATTCTGTTAAAAAATACGAAATGTAATATTTTATTAATATTTAAAATCAATTATTTAATTTATAAATATCAAGTGATTGATTAATAATTAATATGAAAAAATAGAATTCTTTATTTTCTGAGTCTAAGTTTTTTATGCACTCTCTCGCGCTGATTTCAAAATATTAGGTGCTTCTGGTATATTGAATAATTTGAAAAAATTACGTGTAGTTGCATTACCTACCTCATCAACACTGATGCCCCTTAGTGCGGCGATTTCTTCTGCAACATGCTTAACAAAAGCGGGTTGATTAATCTTGCCACGATGAGGCACTGGGGCAAGATAAGGCGAGTCAGTTTCTATCAGCATCCTGTCTATCGGGATTTTTTTGGCAGTTTCTCTGAGATCAAAAGCCTTCTTAAAGGTGACAATACCAGAGAAAGAAATATAAAAATTCATTTCCATCGCTTGTTGGGCTACCTCCCAGCTCTCGGTAAAGCAATGCATTACCCCGCCCACTCTGTCAGCGCCCTCCTCTAGCATGATGCGCAACGTATCTGCTGCTGCCTCTCGAGTATGAATAATTAATGGTTTGTTACATAGCCGCGCAGCTCGAATGTGTTGACGGAAACGATCCCTTTGCCACTCTAAATCTCCCTTTAACCTGAAATAATCTAGCCCAGTTTCCCCAATTGCAACGATTTTAGGGTGACGGGCCAAGGTTGCGAGTTCTGTTGCCTGTGGCTCTGTCAGATTTTCATAATCGGGATGGACCCCCACTGAAGCAAAGAGATTGGAATTATTCTCAGCTAGCGCCAGTACCTGTGGAAAGTCCTGCAGATTAACGCTCACACACAGGGCGTGACTGATCTCGTTATTACGCATATTAGCAAGCAATTCTTCAATATTGATAGCCAAATCAGGAAAGTTTAAGTGGCAGTGGGAGTCAACGAACATGGATCTATCCATTAAAAATTATAAGCAGGGTGCCAAATCTATTCTCCTACTCAGCACGTTTATCAGGGGATCGGGCGATCATCATTGCATAGGAGATTAGCGCCTCTTCTAAAAATAAACGTGCATTGAGCGGGTGTTTTGACAATCGCTGGGTTGCGATCAAACTACGTGAATAGGTAACAAGTTTACGCAGATCAATTTCAGATACCAGCGATTTGATGGTGGCAAGCATAGATAAGTGATAACGAATTTTTCCAGTAGCACGAAAACTCGTTAAATCATAACACCATTTTTGCAGCCAGTTTATAGTTGTTGATGCATCTAATTTCTGCATTTCTTCTGCTAACATTAGGGGATTAAAGGTACTAGGTGCGCCAATATGACGAATAAAAATTTGATGTTGATTGAAATAATCATCGTCACTATTATTGAGTTTCAGCGCTGTTAATGGTGCGTAACCAGCTAGAGCAAGGTTGTTCTCTGGATCTTTGATGCCCTGTTGTTTGAGCCAAGATGTAGCCACAGTGAGCTCGGCTAGAGGCATAGTAATCTGTTGGCAGCGACTGCGTATAGTGGCCGTCAGAAGTTGTGAGCAATGGGCGACCAAAAGAAATAATGTTTTTGGAGACGGTTCTTCTAGGCTTTTAAGCAATGCATTGGCAGCTGCAATATTCATTGCCTCTGCCGGATGAATCAAAATAATCTTATAACCATCTCGATAACTAGACATATTAACTAAATCGGCCAGTGCACGAATCTGAGCTATGCCAATTTGCTTGCTTGGTTTTTTTTTAGATTTTGCATTACTGGATTCCAATTCAACATTAATTTGGACATCGATCGGTCCATCTGTTGTAGAGTCATCGAAGGATCTTGAAAGCGCTTCTGGTTCGATTAAACAAAAATCCGGATGTCCATTTTGCTCAAACCAGTGACAACTTTGACACTCATTACATGCTTCATTACTGGCGACTGGTTTTTCGCATAGCAGAAATTTTGCCAAGCTAAGGGCAAACACAAATTTACCAGTCCCCTCTCTTCCCTTTAACAATAACGCATGACTTCTAAGAGCGCTGTCTTGAGTTAGCGTTTTCCATATTTCATGTTGCCATGGATAAATATTATTCATTAACAAATTGATAGTAACTTATCATAAAGTGATAGTTTAACTTTTTCTATGGGCTGACTGGAGTCGACTAAGTGTATTCTATGGGGAAATTTACTTGCCCTCTCTAAATAAGCTGTCCGCACCCTGCGAAAAAAAGCGTCTTGCTCCAACTCGAATCGATCTGCTAATTTCATGTCTCCAATACGATTACCCAGTCTTTCTCTCCCTAATTCAACCGTAATATCAAAATAGAACGTAAGATCGGGCTGGAAGTCTCCTTGTATCCATTCCTCTAATTGGTGGATTTTATTTGCAGTCAGTCCCCTTCCTCCGCCTTGATAGGCATAGCTTGCATCAGTAAAGCGATCAGAAATTACCCAATCACCACGACTCAAGGCGGGTAATATTAATTTATCTAGGTGCTCTCGTCTTGCCGCAAACATCAACAACGCTTCAGTTTCCGAGTGCATTGTTTGGCCAGCATTAAGTAGAAGAGTGCGCAATTTCTCGCCTAAAGGAGTTCCGCCTGGTTCGCGCGTCACCACTACGTTCTGACCCTTGTCCCGCAAAATGCCTTCCAACCAAGCAATATGAGTACTTTTACCAGCACCATCTATGCCTTCGAGAGTAATAAACTTACCTTGGGTCGCTTCTAAGATCATCGATTCTGAGGAAATTAATTTTCTTGTGTGTAGTTTATCTGATAGCTACAAATAACGACAGTTTTTGCTGGGGATAAGTGCAGAAAACCCTACCTTAAAAAGGAAAATGATCTTAAATTTTTTATGCTACAGCGTCAATTTATTCCTTTGTTAATATTTAAAGCTACCGCTTCTGCAACTTTAATGCCGTCTATGGCGGCAGAAAGAATCCCGCCAGCGTAGCCTGCACCCTCGCCAGCAGGATAGAGACCCACAGTATTTATACTGCAGTAATTTGCATTTCGTTTAATGCGAATTGGAGAGGACGTGCGTGTTTCAACACCGGTTAACACAGCGTCATGCATAGCAAAACCCTTCATTTGTTTATCAAAGATGGGCAAGGACTCCCGTATTGCATTGACAGCGTACTCGGGCAGAGAGGTATTTAGGTCGGATAAATGTACTCCTGGCATGTAAGATGGTTTTACTGTACCTAGTGCAGTGGATGTTTTGCCGATTAAAAAATCACCAACCAATTGTCCGGGAGCTTTGTAATTCTCACCGCCTAACTTAAATGCACGCCCTTCCCAATGGCGTTGGAAAACAATGCCTCCAAGAGGATGATTCGGATAATCACCTGGTGTAATACCCACAACAATGCCGCCATTAGCGTTACGTTCGTTTCTCGAGTATTGACTCATGCCATTAGTCACAACCCTCCCTAATTCTGAGGTTGCCGCCACCACTGTGCCTCCTGGACACATGCAGAAACTGTAGACGGAGCGTCCATTAGAACAGTGATGCACCATTTTATAGTCAGCTGCTCCCAATAATGGATTACCAGCATTATTACCGAAACGACAATGATCTATCAGTGACTGCGGATGCTCAATGCGAAAACCAACAGAGAATGATTTTGCTTCAATATAGATCCCTTGGTCATAGAGCATCTGAAAAGTGTCGCGTGCACTATGGCCAATGGCCAGTATCACGTGATCGGTTGTAATAAATTCACCGGTAGTAAGTTTGACGCCACATACTCGATTCTTTTTAATTTCGATACTATCTACTCGACTTTGAAAATGAAATTCACCGCCAAATGATAGAATGGTCTCACGAATTTTCTCTAAAATTCCGACCAATCTAAATGTGCCGATATGGGGTTTACTAACATAAAGAATTTCAGGTGAAGCCCCGGCTTTTATAAACTCTGTTAGAACTTTTCGACCGTAATGTTTCGGGTCTTTAATCTGACTATACAGTTTGCCATCAGAGAATGTGCCTGCACCACCCTCACCAAATTGGGCATTAGATTCTGGATTAAGTTGCCCGTTTCTCCACAGACTAAATGTGTCTCTCGTACGTTCACGCACGGTTTTACCGCGTTCCAATATGATCGGATTAAACCCCATTTGTGCTAAAATTAATCCAGCAAATAAGCCGCATGGGCCAGAGCCGATTATCACTGGCCGCACTCGTGGTTTCTGATCTTGTTGTGCCTGTGTAACAAAATAATAACTGCTATCCGGTGCAAGTAAAATGTTGCCGTTATTAACTAATTTTTCCAGTATGGCGATTTCTTTTGCTTTACTTCGCAACTCAACATCTAAAGTGTAGATAAAGAAGATCTGTCCTTGTTTCCTGGCATCGTAACTACGGCGCATAATCGAAAAATTGACAAGTTCATCTGCGACTACTCCGATTCGCTCAAGAATAGCAACCTCAAGGTCATATTTGACATGATTCAAAGGAACCTTGATTTCAGTTAAACGCAGCATGAGCAATTATCAGGTAGGTTACAGGTAGGCGAAGATAGGTTGAGCTCTTAAATAATGATAGTCACAGAATCTTATTAAAGACTTGTATCATACTATGAAGATTAATACTCAATTGACCTTGTTTACTTTATGTGTGACAATTGCGAGCTATTTTTTTATTGATTAGCCTTTTTTTACAATCATTTTCTATGAATAAGTTCTGCAGTATCTTTAATTTCAACCTCCACTCTTTAATAATAATAATAATAGAAGAACACAAAAAATGACTCTGAATCGATGCTGGTTACCAAAGATATTAGGTGTAGGGATTTTAGGTTTTACATTGCCCGTTTTTGCTGCACCCCCTCTTACTCCCGCAGCAGATCCGCCAGTGGAAGTGTTAACGACCAAAGATTCCACAGAAACCACGAATAAATTTGACTGGAAAAAAGTGCCTCCAGTCGCTGCTTCACCTCGTCCAGGGTTATTTTTAATTCCCCCTTCAGGACCTGGCTACTATTCTGTTTTAGATTTAATTACAGGGAATGAACGCAAAGCTCCGCCCGTCTCCCCGTACGCGCCATACGCGCTCCAAACTACACCTGCATTTGATATAGATTTTCGTTATTTAGAAAACCCGAACCACGAAAAGGATATTTTTGATCCTCTTAAGCGTATTCATATTGGCGATGATTTTTTATTGTCTTTTGGAGGTCAATTTTGGTATCGAAACACGAGGGCGTCAGATAACGCTCTTGTAGCGGGTAAACAGAATAATTTTAATTTGGTAAGAACCAGATTTCATGCTGACCTTTGGTTTCAAGATCGAGTCCGACTTTTTGCCGAATTCTTAGATGCTCGTACGATGGGTCAATCTGTGACGCCAGGAGTTAATGATCAAAACCATACTGAACTTCTGAATATATTTATGGATGTTAAATTAGCAAATGTCGCTAATGCCCCCGCATATGTTCGCGTTGGTCGACAAGAACTGACTTACGGTTCACAAAGACTCATTTCCTCGCTTGATTGGGCTAATACAAGACGCACCTTTCAAGGGGTTAAAACTTTTTGGCACGCCGATAAATTTAATTTAGACGCTTTCTATGTAAAACCGATGGCCATGGAAGTAGATAAACTTGATCAGTGGGATGAAAAACGTAACTTCATGGGTGTGTGGGGAACTTACAAACCACAAAAGGGACATGCTGCTGATCTCTATTTTTTGACCTTGGATAATAATAAGAACCCCAATAAACCGTTAACTCAGGTAACCGTTGATTCCATTATACATACCATAGGTAGTCGCTACATTGGCGATCACAAGCGTGTTCTGTTTGAATTAGAGGGTATGTATCAGTTTGGGAAATATCAAGCCCAAGATATCTCCGCTTATGCGGTGGCCTCGGGTCTAGGCTATCATTTTGCAGACCTGCCAATGAATCCGCAGATTTGGCTCCGTCATGATTTTGCTTCTGGTGGAAATAATAATGGCAATACTCGGGGTACATTTAATCAACTCTTTCCATTCGGAAATTATTACTTGGGTTGGATAGATCGGGTAGGTAGACAAAACATTCATGACTTCAATGTTCAGCTTGCTCTTCACCCTCAACCTTGGGCCACATTTACCACCCAGTACCACAAATTCTATTTAGCAAATAGGTATGATTTCTTATACAACGCGGCAGGTGTTGCCACTGCAAGGGATGCTACTGGCCGATCGGGTACTAATGTAGGCGATGAAATTGATGTCCGTTTAAATATTCACATTGACCGACATCAAGATGTCCTCGTTGGTTACTCAAAATTGTTTGCGGGTGATTTCTTAAAGGCAACCAAACCAGGCGTTAGCCCAGATCTCTTCTACGTTCAATATAACTTCCGTTTCTAAAGATATATCGAGCGGGTGAAAATACAAAGTAACTTAAGGGCTGATTAAATATCAGCCCTTATTTTTTTCATGACGATTAATTACACCGTGCTGAATATTGAATTGTTTATCTTTCCCTATTTTCTTATAGCACTTTCTTCGTTGGATATATTTTGTATATCAATCATATTTTCAACAGCAAAACCCAGTAATCGACTCTTGTCTTTTAGGCGCCCTATCGTCACTTCATCTAGGGTTTGCGTACGTGAAAGTATCCATAAATAATTGCGACTTGGTGCTCCGACTAAGACCCAACTATAGTCTGTCGCAAGATCAATGACCCAGTAATCTCCCCATACAAATGACAGAAATGACAGCCAAGCCGGAGCAAACCTTACACGTAGTCGACCGGGATATTGTGAATCAGGTAACACAGCGACGCCTTGCGCTGAACTCATCCCATCTAGAGTTCTGCAGGTGTTCTTAACGTCAACAGTCTGGTCAGGCTGCAACGTATAAGTAGCTGAAATATCTCCAATGCAGTGTCTTTCAAACCACATAGGCAATCTTGCTATTTCATACCACTTTCCATTGTAACGTTGTAAATCTAGCGCAGTTACCGTTGGCATAGACTGCGGCTCTGCCTGACAGACGGAAATAAAAAAAAACATGAAACAGAAAGTAATTATCTTAATGATAAGAGACCCCCTCTTAATTAATAATTTACTCTTTTTTTGATATTGTGATCACATTACTTTAGAACGCTTCAGAAAGAAAAAATCCATAAATTAAAATGCAACTGGACAGTTACCTAATATACCAGCATTATTTTAGATAGAATAAATTGTCTTAACTCATTTAAAGAGAATAAAATAGCGAGGCTTCAATTATAGAAGGTATTTTATGTCGCTTAGTAATCCAGAATATTCACAATCTTCAATTCTTCGCCCAATTGAGATACGGCCTGATCATAAGCAAATTAAAGGGAGTCTACCCGCCCTCACTCTAACGGCTATAGGTGTAGTTTTTGGTGATATTGGAACCAGTCCGTTATACGCATTAAAAGCATGTTTTAATCCAGAGCATGGAATTCCGTTTTCTCAAGAAGCAGTATTTGGTGTTATTTCAATGGTGTTCTGGGCCTTTATAATCGTAGTGTCGCTTAAATATGTTTTGTTTGTCATGCGGGCTAATAATCATGGTGAAGGCGGTATATTGGCTCTAATGGCAATGGCACTTAGAACAGCTCCCGGTGGTTCAAAACGCGCACTAAGCATCATGATGTTGGGTGTATTTGGGGCTTGTATGTTCTATGGTGACGCCATTATTACTCCGGCTATTTCTGTATTATCCGCCGTAGAAGGTATGGAGATAGTGTCTACGGATTTTAAAGAATATGTTCTTCCTCTCACTATCCTTATTTTATTGACATTATTTATAATTCAAAAGAATGGGAGCACGGTAATTGGATTTTTATTTGGACCAATTATGGTTATTTGGTTTTTGGTTCTAGGTATAATGGGTGTTTACAATATCATTGATAACTCTAGTATTTTGGCAGCAGTCAACCCTATGTTTGCAATTGATTTTCTAATCGAACATACCTTGCAAGGATTAATCATAATGGGCGCTGTTTCCTTGGTATTAACAGGAACGGAAGCCTTGTATGCAGATATGGGGCACTTTGGCATCCGACCTATTCAATGCGCATGGTTTTTTATTGCCATGCCTTGTTTGCTAATGAATTATTTTGGCCAGGGTGCAATGTTGTTAAACCGACCAGATTCAATTACAAATCCATTCTTCTTGATGGTTCCCGAAACATTTACCGTTGGCTTAGTGCTATTGGCAACAATAGCGACAGTTATCGCTTCACAAGCAGTGATATCAGGCACTTATTCGATGACGAGTCAGGCTATCTTGCTTGGTTTTGTGCCACGAATGAAAGTTACCCACACCTCTGATAAAAGAATTGGGCAAATATATGTACCTTTTATTAATTGGATGTTATTAATCTTAATTATTGCAGTAGTTCTTATTTTTCAACAATCCAGTGATTTAGCTGCAGCTTATGGAATTGCAGTTACCACCACTATGTTAATTACCACCTGTCTGGCAGCGGTAGTGATGAAAGTGGTTTGGAAATGGAATCCGTTCATTGTCACCCTAATAATTACCGCATTTTTAACTATTGATTCTGCGTTCTTTGCAGCTAATTTATTAAAAATCATGCAAGGAGGCTGGCTTTCTTTGACAATAGGAGCTATCTGTTTCGTATTATTAATGACTTGGTATCAGGGTAGAAAGTTACTTCGTGATAAGGCAATTAAGAGTGGCATCCAACTAGAGAGTTTTATGAGTGCGTTACTACAGAATGAACCAGTTCGTGTGGATGGTAATGCGGTATTTTTAACGGCCCATGTTGATTATGTTCCAGTAGCGATGCTGCACAATCTAAAACATAATCAAGTGCTCCATAAACGAGTTATATTTCTTAAGGTTAGTATATGGGATGTGCCCCGTATCAAAAAAGAAGACAGACTGAATTTAAAAGATATGGGTGATGGCATCTATTTAGTCAGGGCTATATATGGCTTTAAAGAAACTCCCAATATCAAGGGAATACTGAAATTATTAGAAAGTGAACACAAAATTTACTGCGATCTCTTGGAAACTTCTTTCTTTTTGTCAAAAGATACAATCATTCCTTCTAGCATTCGAGGAATGGCACCTTGGAGAGAAACTCTCTTCACTTGGATGTATCAGAATGCATCACAATCATCAGATTTTTTTCAGATACCAGCTAATAGAGTAGTGGAATTAGGCACAAAAATAGAAATCTAGACGTCGAAAAAAGTATTTTAATTTTCTGTTGGTAAATTTCATATCTCTTTTTTTAAAGAATTATTATTCGACTCAAGTGATAGCCCAGTAGAAAATTTTATAATCTTTTCGAAGTATTTTATTGAGCCGAAAACATTTAATTTGCGGTTCGTCTAAAAATAAGATTATGAGGAGGTTACATTATTCGATCCACAAATTTTTTGCTTTGACTGACTCCACAATATTCTCAGTTTCTGTGTCTAATGTAGACAAGAAATTGAGCCCCGTCTTTTTCTCTATTTCTCGGATAGTTACAATATAGGCAGGCATATCAGAGCTCTTAAGTTTCATGTTCGGCATAATAAAAGCGATAGCTTCAATTGCTATCGGATCATAGATAATCTTGTATAAGTGAGTTGGAATAGCAACCTTATTTATACCTATGACGTCTGGGGGTTTTTTAGCATATATTGGTCCAGTGTAAATATAGAGCTCCCCTCGACTAATAGTCCACAATCTAATTTTTTCCTCTAATTCTTTCCATATTCCCTGATTCATATCTTTACCTATTTGAGGGACTATATTCGATAGGAAGAAGCTTTCTAACATAGCCTGTTGGTCCCATCGCATATTTCCAGCTGGCGCCATATGCCCCCGATCATAGCCACTACCTCTATAGTCAATAAGCTCCGCTCTCTTACCTATATTAAGGTCTGGATCGGGTTGAAAATTAGCGCGCTTAATTACACCAGTAACTCTTTTACTTATTAGATGTTCCGCAACCCAGATAGGTGTTTTTCGCTCCGAATCATGGGCCAAAAGATAACCCTTTCTGCATAATAAAGTGCCGCTCTTTCCAGGTGTTCCATATTTTATATATTCTTCGCAGTTTTCCAGAAGAGAATTATCGTAAGCATGGAGAACAGGAGAAAATACGAACAACAATACGAACTGAAGTAAAAAATTTTTTAGCATTTTATCTTCTATCTTGTAATTAGATTACTGCTGCAATCAGTTCTTGATTTACTAATAAAGCAGAATAGAATGTTGACAAATTTATTGTTAAATAGAGCATAATTTCCATAGTATTTACTATGGAAATTTAACTAGCATCTTATTTAATTATCATGCTAAGTCAACATTATTTAAAACAAATTATCGGTTATATAGTGGCGCAGACTCCTTCCCTTAATCTTTGAATCGGTTTCTGGTTAGAGGTAAAAATTTTTTTAATTAAAATAAGATAAAGAATGCAGAAAGTACAGAAGAGATTAACCATCCCATGGGCACAAAGCATAGTTGATCAACATGCTTATGGCGCAACTGTATCAGAAGTTAGTATTTTATCAATAGATATCGGAACAACAACGCGTGTACGTTTGGATATTAAACATGATGGCCCTTCGACGCTTCCACACCGTTGGTTTGTGAAATTACCCTCACAATTGCAAAGAGTAAAAATAATTACTGCTTTGCCTCAGCTACTTCAAACAGAGGCGCGATTTTATCAAAAATTGATGCATTCTGTTCCTTTAAACTGTCCCGATGTTCTGGCAATACAGCATAGTTGGCGACAAGGTACACTTTTAGCACTCGCTGATATCACAGAGACGGGTGCGGTTCCAGGTTTTCCAACGGATGCCTTAACTCCCGATCAGGCCACTTTAGTGATCGAACAACTGGCTCATCTGCATGCATATTTTTGGAATGCAAGAAATCTCGGTACTGCTAAAGACTGGTTATCTGGTTCAATGCGACGCTGGGAAGATCGCATTGGAAACTTTTTGTCTGTGCCATTGATGCGTCTAGGACTATTTCGCGCAGGCGAAATTGTTCCCAAAACGCTACATGTTCCTGCCTTGCGTTATGCCATCCAGCGACGCAAAGCAGTGCAGTTCCTTTCGAATGCTCCCCACACTCTCGTGCACCATGACTTGCATCCGGGTAACTTCTTCTGGCGTGACTCTAAGCCAGGTTTTCTAGATTGGCAACTCGTACGCACTGGTGAAGGAATAAGTGATGTTGCTTATTTTCTTGCCACAGCACTTACACCAGAGGTTCGGCGGAAACACGAACTGAAGTTACTCATACGCTATCGAGACGCTATTTTGAGACAAGGGATCGTAATTCAGGACAACGAGGCATTATTGCAAAGATATCGAGCCCACCTAGTCTATCCATTTGAAGCCATGATTGTGACGCTTGCAGTCGGAGGTATGATGGATCTGAAAGCTAATCTTGAACTCATATCTCGAGTAACTGCAGCAATTGAAGATCACGATACTTTTACATGCTTTTCTTAAAAAAATGACTTCTTATTTAATCCTGCTGTTTTATATTTCTACCTGGAGTTATTCGGAGTAACTGTAAAAATTCTGCAGATCTACTTGTTCCTCTACGGCAAGTAAGTAATATTGACTCATTACCTTCTTAACCATCTTAACCATCTTAAATTACATCATTACTTTAATCATATAATATAAAAGAAAATTAATCTTCTATCACCCCGGTTGTTGTGTAGGATTGTATCCGCTCTGCATCATGTGCTTGCATTTCTATAAATATTCCCCAAATCCCAATAAGAGCACAGAAAGCACCACATATTAGAGCATTTTTTTGTCTTGGGTTAGATAAGTTGCCTTGTAAACGGGCTTCTTTATCATGTTTATTCTCAGTTAGGGGGTAAACTAACCATCCTAATATAGAACCAATAACAAATATTGCAGATATTACCAACAAGTCTATTCCAACTTGCATTGCCTCATCCATGCCACTCTCCTTCTCATCTTTCTATGAATTACAGATAACAATAGACTACTAATATTAGCATATTGCATAGATTAAATAATGTTTCAAAATATCTTTTGATTTAAAAAATATCCAAATGCAATCCCGGGGCATTATTGCTTAGCAAGTAACCCTTTGGCCCAATCTAAAATAGGAATTAATCTAGCTGACAATAGGGTGCGTGCTTCATTAGCAGATGCCCAACAATATTCATCGTGCTCCGGATGACCAAGCTCCGCACTGATGGGTAACACGATTTTTTTCTTTTCAACACGCGCAACAAAATAAGTTGCTATTTTATCTGTCGCATAAATTATGGTGTCCATTGATAGTTCCCCCCACTCAAATATAGCATCTTGAATACCTGTTTCCTCACGCATTTCACGCAATGCTGCTATAAGTGGCCCCTCCTCCGGATCTGCCCCGCCTTTTGGAAAATCCCATTTTCCATAAGCACGTAAGAGCAAAAAAATAGGCATTCCATTCGTATCAAAAGCGACAGGAACAATGCCAAAAGAACGTCTTTTTATTTGTGGCATTTTCTTGAAATAAGATGCGTTAATTTCATAAAGTACTAGATAGGAGTAAATATTAAATAGAAGCAATGACCGGACTTGATACTTTTATTATTTTATCTGTACAATCTCTATCATTTCTGGTAACTGCAAGGCAGTTTGGGCATCTGCATTCCCTTGTGCAGCGGATAAACGATACCACTTGAGGGCCTCTTTGTAATTTTTACTTACACCTCTACCCTCTCTATGCATCACGCCTAGCCAATATTGAGCACCTGCATTCTCCTTTGCAACAGATCGAAGAAACCACTTTAAGGCCTCCCGATAATCTTTGTTTACACCTTTGCCTAAATAATACATCATGCCGAGATAATTCTGCGCGTATGCGTGCCCCTGAAAAGCGGATCGACGAAACCAATGTAAAGCTTCCTGGTAATCCTGGATTACACCTTCTCCGCTGTAATGTATCATACCAAAACTATACTGTGCGTCAGCATTTCCGTACACAGCTAACGATCTATATAGTCTGATAGCTTGTGCGTAATCACCTTTGCTATAAGCGGTATTTGCAGCATCGATTGGCGCTGCATTTACAGTACTAATACTCAGCATAAAAACCATATAGGCAGCGATCGCCCTGTGCCGAGGAATTATCATAGTATCGTGATATATTGTGCAGAAATAGAAGTAATTTAAAAATTGTCTTCGTTTTTTTCGAACACGCTATTCAACTGCTTTAACCATATTCTCTACTACTTTCTTAGCATCACCAAATACCATCATGGTCTTATCCATGTAAAACAGATCATTATCTAATCCGGCATAACCCGCTGCCATACTGCGCTTCACCACCATTACCGTGCGTGCTTTGTGAACATCTAATATGGGCATACCATAAATAGGGCTACCAGCAATATATGCCGCTGGATTTACTACGTCATTTGCGCCAAGCACTAATACCACATCAGTATCCGAAAAATCGCTGTTAATCTCATCCATTTCCTGTACCTGTTCGTAGGGTATTTCTGCCTCTGCTAATAGCACATTCATATGCCCTGGCATACGTCCGGCCACTGGATGAATAGCAAATCTTACGGTGACACCCTTGGCAATTAATTTTTCAGCTAATTCTTTAACCGAGTGCTGCGCCCTCGCTACTGCTAAACCATAACCGGGAACAATAATGACGCTATCTGCGTTACTTAACAAGAAAGCTGCATCATCGGCGCTACCGCTACGGTGAATTTTCTGTTCACCGTCGCCTATAATTATGGTACCGCTCTCCCCGCCAAAACCACCAAGTATGACTGAAAGAAATGGCCGATTCATGGCCTTGCACATAATATAAGATAGGATCGCACCCGAGCTCCCCACCAGAGAACCAGCAATAATTAGCATCGGATTGCCAAGTGAGAAACCAATACCGGCTGCAGCCCAGCCAGAATAAGAATTAAGCATAGAGATGACTACTGGCATATCCGCGCCGCCAATAGGAATGATAATAAGAAAACCCAGCACAAAAGCGATTGCAGTCATGCTAGCAAAAGCAGTCCAGTTAGTTGTATCACTAAAGAAGAACCATAGACCAAAACCAATCATTGCAACAGCTAAAAGTAAATTAAGCATATGTTGCCCACGAAAGGTGATCGGCGAACCGCTCATACGACCTGACAGTTTAAGAAATGCGATTACCGAACCAGACCAAGTCATAGCACCAATAAATGTGCCAAGAAATAATTCTAATTTACTGCCCATTGTTAATACTGCAGGCAATCCAAATGAGACCGGATTATTTACTGCAGCAATAGCAATAAAAACTGCCGACAAACCTACTAACGAGTGCATAAATGCCACCAGCTCTGGCATTGCAGTCATCTGTACTCGTCGCGCTACAACAGCACCAATAATTGCACCTAAACCGATGCAGCCGAGTATTAACATCCAATTTTTGGTAACGGTAAGCGTGGTAACAACGGCGATCGTCATGCCCACCATACCGAGAAAATTACCACGACGAGCGGTTAATGGTGAACTTAGACCTTTCAACGCTAAGATGAAAAAGACTGATGCAACTAGATACGCAAGCGCGACCAAATTTGCTGACATTTACACGTTTCCTTTTTTATCTTTTTTTCTGAACATTTCCAACATACGTTGAGTTACAAGAAATCCACCAAATACATTAACTGTAGCCAGAATCACGGCAATTGATCCTAGCCACGATCCCCAATCTGATTCAACTGATCCAGCGGCAAGCATTGCTCCTACTAAAATAATTCCAGAGATCGCATTAGTCACCGACATTAAAGGTGTATGTAAGGCTGGCGTTACATTCCAAACTACCTGATAACCAACAAATATAGCCAGAACAAATACAGTAAGATTAATAATGGTTGAATCAATTTCTCCGATCATAACCGCTCCCTTTCAAAACTTTAAATGAAAAATTAAATTTTAATCTCTTAATTTTTTATAATTATCTCACCGTTTATACAAACTAATGTTCCAGAAATAATTTCATCTTCACGATCTAGTTTTAATTCACCACTGTCCGAATCTAATAACAGACTGAGAAAATTCATTAAATTACGTGAATATAGGGCACTTGAATCACTTGCCACTAGCCCAGGTAAGTTAGCAATACCAATGAGATGTACCCCATGCTTAACAACAGTTTTATTCAATTCTGATAGAGGACAATTGCCACCAGCTTCTACCGCCATATCTACAATTACTGACCCAGACTTCATAGCACGCACAGTCTCTTCTTTAATTAGAACAGGTGCTGGGCGACCAGGAATTAATGCAGTGGTGATGATAATGTCTGCTAAAATTGCGCGCTCATGCACTAACTCGTTTTGTAGTCGTTTGTATTCTTCTGACATTTCACGCGCATAACCACCAGTTGTTTCCGCTTGAGATTTTTCTTCACTGTTAGATGGAACCTCAATAAATTTAGCGCCTAGACTCTCTACCTGTTCTTTCGCCACAGGACGTACGTCAAACGCTTCAACGATCGCACCCAAACGTTTAGCTGTAGCAATAGCTTGCAGACCGGCTACTCCGGCCCCCAGTACTAATACACGTGCAGCTTTTACAGTCCCTGCTGCTGTCATTAACATGGGAAGAAATTTCTGATAAATGTTTGCAGCTACCAATACTGCCTTATAACCAGCAATATTCGCTTGCGAGGAGAGCACATCCATGCTCTGAGCACGAGATATCCGCGGTAATTTTTCCATGGCAAATGCAGTGAGGCCATACCGAGCCATAATTTCTATTTCCTCTACATGATGAGGAGATAATAGACCCAATAACAGGGCGTCTTTCCGCATCATGGCTAATTCTGAGGATTCTGGCGCACGCACTTTTAGTACAATTTCAGACTGACTATATAAATCTTTTGCACTATTTACAATAGTTGCCCCAGCTGCCTGGTAAGATTCATCAGATATATTTGCACCAGCACCAGCACCTGATTGCACTAAGACAACGTGAAGATTTTTAACGGAAAATTTTTTTACTGTCTCTGGCGTAGCTGCAACACGTGTCTCCCCTCCACGAATCTCTCTAGGTATTCCTATGTACATTAATAATCTCCTATACAGGCGTTTCTATAAATTTCTAAATACCCTGTTATTCGTCTGACAAATTTATGAAATAATCGGTATTCATCTTATTTACAAGTAAAATAAAATTATGCAATTAACCCGCATATAATTCATTGCGTCAATTTAGTAAAAAATTATTTACTTCCAACATTCTTAGATTTTTAATTGACTGGATTCCTTTAGGCAATAGCTTATCCACTGAATAGTAATTTTTTCCTGAACGCTATTCTGTTTTAAACGAGAAGCTAATCCACAGAAATCCACTCGATCAAGTGGTTGATCTTGATTAAAACAAGAGAATACATAGGTAATTTCTCCTGTTATTGGATCTTTATGGGGCTGCAGACACTGAGCGCAAATTTCTTTCATCATGCACTGCATCGGAGAGTTGATAGAACCAATGGCAAAATGATCTGCTTTTAAATAAAGATTTAGTTGATTACGGCAAGCAACACCTACCGCTGCCATCATACGATCCGAGCCAATTGCAATAATTCTATCAACCTTCATTAGCGGTACCGGCTGCGACCCCATTGCACCAGTAGCGTAGGCCATCATTGCGTCTACAATGTTGCCAACATAACTAAAATCACCTAAACGACTAGGTTCAAAACCTGGAGATTCGTCACAGCACCAAACTACTGTATCTGCTGCTGCTTCTATTTCGGCTACTTTATAACGATCAATAATTTTCTTGTATCCGGCAAAATAAAGGATTTTTGATCCAGCAGATCTAGCTGCTTCGCCTATGGAAAATAATACTGCATTACCTAGACCGCCACCCACCAGCACAACAGTTTCACCCGATAAAATTTCAGTAGGGGCGCCCGTTGGTCCCATTAATATTACCGGATCTCCTGGTTTTAGTAGCGCGCACAGATCTGCTGACCCCCCCATTTCCAGTGCAATTAAAGATACCAAACCACGAGAGATATCTACTGATGCTCCTGTTAGGGCAATTCCCTCCATTGCTAATTTTGTTTCATTTACAGTAGTGGCAAGGGTTCCGAAGTTCTGAAATCTATAAAATTGTCCCGGCCGGAAGTTTTTTGCAGCCATAGGTGCGTACACTACCACCTCAATAATGGTGGGCGTCAGTCTCTTTATTTCATGCACTCTTGGTCGTAACCGATCATTGATTATTGTAAAAAACTCCGAGGCTAGCTTTTCCGATTTTGGAGTTATTTTCTTAAGTACCCGACTTACTACTGGATATCCTTGTTTGGCGCTAGACATGGCTTTTACTACATTGCCAGAATAAGATGGGTGTAAGTCGCCAAAAAAACTGATGAAACGTCCATCTTCACAACGACTTAAGAGTACTAAGGGAGTCTCTGGTTTAGGATTTCCATAAATTGGATTAACTGGTGAACCATCTTCATCACAAGCCGCAAAGTAACGTCCATCTAATTTAAAATTCTTTTCATCTTCTCTCGCTAATACTGTATTTGGTTGAGTACCAGCAGCAACTAAAACAGCGCGAGCCGATAATTTGGTTACTCCAATTTTTTTCCATGATCCCAAGCTATCCAGTGCCTGCGCTAGAAAATGCACCGACTGGACATGTCCCCATTGATCAATTTCTATGCGCTCAGGTGTCAGATCTTCAGCAAAAAATATACCCTCCTCTAATGCTTTTTCGACTTCTTCATGATTCAATGTGTAAGAGGGGCTGTCTATCAGTCGTTTCCTATAGGCGATAGTTGCTCCTCCCCAAGATTGAAGCAGTTCTAATACACGTGATACGCGCCCTTCTCTGTCTGATGCTTCACGCTCTGCACGAATAGCACGAGCATGGTCAAGGAACTCTTCTGCAATCTCTCGCTCTTCTTCGTCCCACAAGCTATGAATAGTCTCTTTACCCTGTAAGGCAACTAAAATTTCATAACGATTTAGAAATTTAGCCACCTGTACTGGATAATAAGCGAGTGCTTCTGTTGCCGTATCAATAGCGGTTAAACCACCACCAATCACAACAACTGGTAAGCGTAATTGCATATTAGCAACAGAGTCCATTTGAGCTGCGCCAGATAACTGTAATGCCATTAAAAAATCAGATGCGGCACGAACACCTCGTGCTAGTCCGTTAGGTAAATCAAGCACAGTCGGACGTCCTGCCCCAGCAGCAAGAGCTACGTGATCAAATCCCATAGCAAATGCGTCATCAGCGGTGATGGTGCCACCAAAACGAACCCCACCAAAAAGAGAAAATTCAGCCCTTCGCTCTAACAATAATCGAATTAGTTTTAAGAAATTTTTATTCCATCGGACAGTAATACCGTATTCAGCAACCCCACCAAAACCAGCAGGCATACGCTCATTTAGATCCTCATCAAGCTCACTTGCATCTCGAATAGCTTTAAATGGAACACGCCTGCCTTGTTGATCTACCCCAGAAATATTTGATGGTAAAAATTCAATTTTAAGACCATCAATACCCATTACTGTATGGCCATCATTCATTAAGTGATGCGACAAGGTATATCCTGCCGGTCCCATCCCAACTACCAATACTTTACGTCCCGTTGATAGTTTTGGTATAGGGCGAATAAGGTCAAGTGGATTCCAGCGAGTCAGAAGGCTATAGATTTCAAACCCCCAAGGTAGCTCAAGAACATCCTTTAGAGTCCGCGTTTCGGTCTCCGGAATATTAACTGGTTCTTGTTTTTGATAAATACAAGATTTCATACAATCATTGCAAATACGATGACCGGTTCCAGCGCACATAGGATTATCTAATACAATCATTGCTAAACTAGCAATGGAAAATCCTTGTGCTTTAAGTTTCTGAAATTCAGAAATGCGCTCTTCTAACGGGCAACCTGCTAGCAAAACACCAAATTGACTCTTTTTAAAAGAAGGTCTCTCGGCGAGGGCATTAGGTTTTTCTTTTAAACCTTTTGAGCAAGAATCTTTCTCTTGTTCATGGCACCAGATACAATAATTTGCTTCGTCCAGAGCTCCGGCCAGACTAATCCCTGTATCAGTGAGAGCAAAGCCATCTCGTCGACGCAAATGATGGAGATGATGAGTCTTATATCCCGCAACATTATCCTCAACCGTTGGCACTAAATGCAAATAATTAAGCTTAAGCGGCAGTTTAAATAATATGCCGTTCTGATTGCGCTCTCTTCCTGCCGGCGTTCTTAATGCCCACGCCGAATAGAGTAAAGCCATTTTAAGATATTTCTCATTTTCAATCTCATTTTCTAACCACTCAGTTACTTTACATGCAAAAAGTAGTTCGGAGAAAGGCGCCCCAAATACATTAGTCAGCTCTTTTTCTAGTTCGGTACCGTTCAATACAGAGACTTCTGCTTCAGTGACCTTATTCATTGCCCGACGCTGCACAAACTGCCGTTTACAAGAATAGATTGGCGCAAGCTCTTGATGGCGAGCAGAAAGAGTGTTTACTTCGGCCACAATATCAAACAATTTAGCGACAAAATCTTCTACCCAGGGAGCCATCTCAATCAACAAAGCCGACTCATTCTTGCGACTAAGTTTGTCTGGATGAATACGAGCATGTTGGAAACGGGCACATAATTCTTCGTTCCCTTCTCTCAGGAAGTCAAGAAACGTCTGATCTAATTTTAATAAACCATCCCGACGATACAAATCGATAAAGTTCATATTAAAGTTCAGAATCAAAGAATCCGAATTAACTGCAGGTTTAGAATGAGATGCTAAATTCAGACTAGTCATAATAAATTAATTAATATTAAGGTTAGGACATTGATAAATAAAAAAGTAGATACATCTATCTAAATAAAATTTCTATCGCTATATTTTAATTCTAATTTTTTGTCGCAAAGGAACAAAAACAAGACTATACGGTTAATTTATCATCTTTTATTTGCCATCACTAATGATAGCTGCAGGCACATCAAACCAAATATCTTAAGAAAAAATCATGCCCGCAGCAACGGTGTTGTTACTGAGTTCATCAATAACAATAAAGCTGCCTGTAGCGTTATTGTATTGATAGTCATCACACATTAGCGGTTGCTGCACTCTAAATGTTACCCGTCCTATATCATTCATTCTCAGTGTATCTGCCGGTTCATGATTCAGCGTATTAACGTCTATACGGTAACTTGGCTGACTCACCACCGCCTTTACAATTTTAGTAGTGTGTTTGACAAGATATTTGCGTTTTAAATCGAGGGCCTGTTCTGATAACCAACATAGGGTTGCTTCAAATTCTTTATTAATTCTGGGTATTTTACCAGTTCTTACCAGCATATCCCCTCGAGAAATATCCAGATGATCTTTAATAGTTAACGTCACTGATTGTGGCGCATTAGCGCAATTAAGAAACCCATCATAAGTAACGATCTCTTTAATATGTGAAGACAATCCCGATGGAAGTACTGTCACTTCATCACCAACGCAAATAGAACCAGATTCAATACGCCCCATATAACCTCTAAAATCATGCATCTCTTCAGTCTGCGGACGACATACTAATTGTATTGGGAAACGAAAATCTAAAAGGTTAGTATCCTGATCAACGGAAACACTCTCCAATAAATCGATGAGCGTTAAGTTTTTATACCAAGAAAGTTTCTTGCCGCGTTCTACTACCATATCTCCATTTAATGCGGACATCGGGATATATGTAACATTCTTTAATCCGAGCTGGTCAGCAAACATAGAGAAATCTTGCCGAATCTTCTCAAACACCGCATGAGAGTAGTCTACCAAATCCATTTTATTAATGGCGACAACTATATGAGAAATACCCATCAAGTGAGCTAGATATGTATGACGTCTAGATTGAGTAAGTACACCCTTACGTGCATCAATCAGAATAATGACTAGATCAGCGGTAGATGCTCCTGTCACCATATTTCTTGTATATTGCTCGTGACCCGGGGTGTCAGCAATAATAAATTTGCGTTTAGGTGTAGCAAAGTAACGATAGGCTACATCAATTGTAATGCCCTGCTCACGTTCCGCTTGTAATCCGTCTGTGAGTAATGACAGATCAATATTTCCTATGCCACGTTTACGCGAGGTGCGCGTAATAGCACTTAATTGATCCTCAAAAATTGACTTAGAATCATGTAACAAACGTCCAATGAGAGTACTTTTGCCGTCGTCTACGCTACCAGCAGTGATAAAACGTAATAAGTCAGTACTGTCACAAGAGATATTCTTATTCACCAAGATTAACTACCTTTACAGAGAATTGCTTTGTTAGTAATTTTTTTTTGTGCCTATATTTAGAAATACCCTTCTTTTTTACGTAATTCCATAGATGCATCTGATGTCTGATCATCCATTCGAGTAGCTCCTCGCTCGGTAATGCGGGTAATTGCAGTTTCGGCAATAATTTCCACAATATTTTTTGCAACAGACTCTACTGGACAAGTGCAACTCATATCTCCTACCGTACGAAAACGGACCATAATATTTTCCAATTTTTCATCGTCTTTGGGTTGCACCAAATAAGATACGGGCAACAGACTATTATCCCGTCTGATTACGGCACGTTTATGGGCAAAATAAATGTGGGGAACCTCAAGCTGCTCGCGCAAAATATATTCCCAAACATCAAGTTCCGTCCAATTACTGATTGGAAATACTCTAATATTTTCTCCTGAATGCACTCGCGTATTATAAATATCCCATAACTCTGGACGTTGATTTTTGGGATCCCATTGACCAAATTCATCGCGGAAAGAAAATATGCGTTCTTTTGCCCTGGCTTTTTCTTCATCCCTGCGCGCACCTCCTATACAAGCATCAAAACGAAATTCAGCGATGGCATCCAATAAGGTTATCGACTGAAATGCATTACGGCTCTGATATTCTGAACGCAATACTACTCTGCCCTGTAAAATTGAATCCTCCATACTGCGTACAATGAGATGCTCATTTAATTGTTTGGCTCGACGATCACGAAATTCAATTACTTCTGGAAAATTGTGTCCGGTA
>Ga0194074_102_pt1 | contig 41997 bp, 42 predicted proteins | sample LauGreFBDMM110DN_2_FD_133644 | JGI IMG/M metagenome (GOLD analysis project Ga0194074, IMG submission 133644) | reverse complement strand
GCATTAAGAATTAGTCCTCTTCCTCTTCTTCTTCCTCGTCACTTTTCTTTTTCTCTGCTTTCAGTACCATTTTGCCTTGTACTAAACTGGCATTAAGGTCTGTCTCAGTCACTTCTTTGTGCACTAGATTTTGATGGCAATCAATACAGGTTGCGCCTTCTGTTTCCATCTTTTTATGTGCAGCCTTAGCATCTGCACCAGGTGGTTGTGGATTTTTATGGCATTCTCGACAAGTGATGCTGTTCCATTTCTTTAGATTCATACGTGCATCGTGTGCCATATGAAGCCGTCGCTCGTTGAATTTCTCAAGAGTGGAATAGTCTTCTGCAAATTCTAAATACAATTCGCGCGCACCATCATATACATGAGTTGCTAAGGCCAGATGCAGATTTCCAAGACCTTGTGGAATATGACAGTCTTTACAACCAGGATTAGCACCTAACGCACCATAGTGGGATGATTTTTTCAATTCTTCCACTGGATAGGACATGGAATGACAGCTGGTACAAAACTCGGTGGTAGAAACAGCAGCTTCACCAGCCAATACCACTGCAACCATGATAATTCCGAGTATTCCACCAACAAATATGCTAATCCACGCTACTCCGGTCCGCACTGCCATTTTAGTCCTCCTTGCCCTTTACGCCTACCTTGGCTTTAGATTGAAATTCATCATGTAGTTTGAAGATTGGCTCGCCTGTAAATGTCCCATCAAGCTTGTAGTGCTCGTGCATGGCCTTGCTGTTAGCCACGGCTTTATCAAAATCAAACGTATACTTTTTATCTACCTGGGGGGTGAATGGGGTATATGGTTTTTTTGCACCCTTCCAAGGAGAGCCTTCGTAATTTAAGTGACAAGCGCTACAACCTTCAACAAAATTCATGTCTTGTCCGGCGTCTGCGAGAGCTTGACGAGGCATAGTTTTCTTTGATTTCTCGAAAGCGGCACCCGCTTTACGATGCAATTGACGATATTCAGAGCCAGGTCCATGACAAGATTCACAACCTACGTTCGCAGTATATTTGCTTGGTTCTTCAACAGTGTAGCCGCCTTCTTTACCAAATCCATCTACGTGACAACCAACACACTCTTTGTCTTTAGTGTAATCCTTAGCAGGGTCCAGTTTAGCCTTGCGTTTAGCATCAGCTTTGGCATTAGGCTCAAGTGACTTCATCGCTTTAGCGTGCGCAGTCTGCAGCCAAGATTCGGCCTGACTTTTGTGACATGAACTGCATTTTTTTCGGCCATCATAGCCTGGCTCAGCAATAGCATTCCCAAAAAGGGAGAAGAGGAATACAGCGCTGGCAAGTGTGTAAGTAACAGTATATTTCATGCTTTCCCTTATACAGAAGTGTTAATTATTAGAGGAAGGCGCGGACCCTAAGTTCCGTACCTTATTTAATATGTTTATATTAGAGCCAATTTATTGCAAAAAAGACGGCCAACGCCGTCTATTATCGGTTTAATTAATCAATAAATCAACCACCAGAAGGCTGTGTGGATGGAATTTTGTATATTCACTTCTTATTTCGCGGAATTAAGGCAGCGGGATTTTTATATGGATTGATTTCAGAGTCGAAAAAGAAGTGCTGAAACCCTCTCCCATAAAGATATAAAAAAGGGCAACTTGAAACAAGTGCCCAGTTTTATACACGATTGGTGCGCTCAACACGATTTGAACATGTGACCCCCGCCTTCACACTGTGGGGGTCGCAAGTTCGAAACTTGCATCGCCCACCATTTTTGCCAATCCTCAAAGATATCAACCACTTAGGTTATTTTCAGGATTTACTTTTTAAGAGTTCAACATATGCTTCCCTTGGAAGCATTTTTTTCGCCTTCTCAAAACTGAAACTTGTTTGTTTATTCATCGCGATAAACCGGATTGAATTGGGTTACAAAACTGCATATGCTCACGCTACGTGAGCAAGTTCTTTTATGAATTTTCAGCAAAAAAACTGCCCTGATGAGGCGTAATTTTTTACTAGAAAGTGCATGACTAACGCTGGTTTCCACACACGCCAAATTAAAAATTTAGCTAATCTAATAATATTTCTATTAGAATGGAAATATGGAAGACAAATACGTTATCAAAGCCTTAGCCGCACTGGCGCAACCAAATCGACTACACATTTTTCGTTCACTGGTAGTCAAGGGCAGTGGCGGCCTGACACCTGCACTCATCGCTGAAGAGTTGGGTATGGCAGCAAACACGCTTTCATTTCATTTGAAAGAGTTGATGAACGCCGATCTGATCACTCAAGAGCGCAGTGGCCGTAACTTGATTTATCGGGCTCAGTACGACCGTATGAATGCTGTGTTGTCGTATTTGTCTCAAAACTGTTGTCAAGGGGAGGTCTGCGAAGTCAGCCCTGAAGAAGTTTGTAAAACCTGCTAACCCCTAGGAAACCAAAATGAATGAAGCAAAACCGTTGAACGTACTTTTTCTTTGCACTCACAACTCAGCCCGCAGCATTTTGGCTGAAGCTTTGCTGAACCATATCGGCAAGGGCAAATTCAAAGCCTTTTCAGCTGGCAGCAGTCCCAAGGACAATCAAAAACCCAATCCAATGGCCATTGCCACACTGGATAAAGCAGGAATCTCAACGGATGGTTTATCAAGCAAAAGTTGGGACGTTTTTGCAACAGCAGATGCGCCACATATGGATTTGGTGATCACTGTTTGCGACAACGCAGCAGGCGAAGTTTGTCCCTATTGGCCAGGCCAGCCAGCCACAGCTCACTGGGGATATCCAGACCCCTCAGAAACTGTTGGTACTGATGAACAAAAGTTAGAAGCTTTTAAGCAAACACTCCATCAAATCAAGCGCCGACTGGAACTTTTCAGTAGTTTGCCGATTGCAGGCCTCAGCAAGATGGCTTTGGAAAATACAGCACGAGATCTCGCTACAAAATGATGCATTGGAGAAGATATTTTGCTGAGCTAGTTGGTACTGCTGCATTGCTGTGCGCAGTGATTGGTTCGGGCATCATGGCAGAGCAATTGGCTGGTGGAAATACAGCCGTTGCTCTTTTAGCCAATACACTCGCCACGGTTTTTGCGCTCTATGTGTTGATCGAAACGATTGGGCCTATCAGTGGCGCTCACTTCAATCCGGTCGTTTCAATAGTCCTTGCCTTTCGCAAAGATTTGGCCCGTCATCACTTGGTGGGCTATGTGATCGCTCAGCTTATTGGTGCTGCATTGGGGGCTTGGGCAGCTCATGCGATGTTCGAGCTTGAAATACTGCAATGGTCTACCAAGGTAAGAACAGGTCCAGCACAATGGTTTGCTGAAGCAGTTGCTACGGGTGGCTTGCTATTTGTGATTTTGCGCTCCCCTGAAGGCAAGGCATCATCTATTGTTGCTTGCTATATCGGCGCGGCATATTGGTTCACTGCTAGTACATCTTTTGCGAATCCAGCAGCTGCGTTCGGTCGCATGTTCAGCAACACATTTGCAGGCATTTCACCAGCAGATGTACCTGCCTTTGTTGTCGCTCAGATCGTTGGCGGACTCCTCGGTTTGTTCCTTCATTCATTATTGAAGTCAGACCACCAACACAATCATTAAGAGTTGATATGGTCAAGATTTTTCATAATCCAAAGTGCGGCACTTCTCGCAATACATTAGCCCTAATTCGTAATTCAGGCGTGGAACCTGAGGTTGTTTTGTACTTAGAAACACCTCCTTCAAAAGAACAACTCAAGAAGTTGATTTCTGACATGTCCATTCCAGTCAGGGATGTGCTTCGTCAGAAAGGCACACCGTATGAAGAGCTGGATTTAGGAAATGAAAAATGGTCTGACGAAGAACTGTTGAACTTCATGATTGCGCACCCTATTTTGATAAACCGTCCAATTGTGGTTACTTCAATTGGCACAAAGTTGTGCCGTCCGTCGGAAGCAGTGCTCGATATTCTTGTAAATCCTCAGCGTGGTGCATTTACCAAAGAGGATGGTGAAGTTGTGATCAATGAAAAGGGCCATCGTGTCTAAGCTCACTGATAAATTGCCCAATCTGAATAAAGGTTGCTTTAAGCTTCCACAGCAGGCGTTGTTAGCACCAAAGAAAGTTTCAACGCATCCGCCAAGAATTTTGATGTTGTATGGTTCCTTGCGTGAGCGTTCCTACAGCAAGCTATTGACTCTGGAAGCAGCTAGGTTGCTTGAAGCTATGGGTGCAGAGGTGAGGGTGTTTGATCCTTTGGGTCTACCGCAACCCGATGCCGCACCTGATACACATCCAAAGGTAAAAGAGTTAAGAGACTTGGCAGCATGGTCTGAAGGTATGGTTTGGTGCTCACCTGAGCGTCACGGCGCTATGACAGGCATCTTAAAAAGTCAGATTGATTGGATCCCTTTATCCGTCGGTGCTGTTCGTCCAACGCAAGGAAAAACCTTAGCCGTGATGGAAGTCTGCGGAGGTTCTCAATCCTTTAATGCCGTGAACCAAATGCGTATCCTAGGGCGTTGGATGCGGATGCTCACAATTCCAAATCAAAGCTCTGTTGCCAAAGCATTCTTAGAGTTTGAGGAAGATGGCCGGATGAAGCCCTCGGCGTATTACGACAGGGCGGTTGATGTGATGGAGGAGTTGGTTAAGTTCACGCTCCTGACCCGAGATGTCGCGCCTTACCTAGTGGATCGCTATAGCGAGCGCAAAGAGTCAGCTGAAGAACTTTCTAAGCGAGTCAATCACAAAACTTTATGAAAGATTTCAACATCGCCTTTTCTGTTGAATGAATTCAATCGGCGTGGAAAACTCCATACACTTTGATTCGTTCGATTTGCTGTTGTCGACTTGTCTGACAGTTCAAAACTCACAAGCGTAAAGACTCTTTACGCTTGCTGTCCTACAAGTTCTAATTTTATAAATTAACTAGTAATTTATAATTCACCTATATACTACAACTATACTACTTTGAGGCCTACGTATGTGGTTAAGTTGTTGATTTAATTAGGGAAATTGGCGAGCTGCCATAGTCTTCGGAGGGCGGTACTCTATCCAGCTGAGCTATGAGCGCAATGAGACATCCAGCAATCACCGGTGCAATATACCAGAGTGATTTTTCTGTATGCTTAATTAAGTTATTTGCAAATTTTTATATTCAAAGGTGTAAAATGCAGAATTGATACATTTCAGTACCTTACCCTAAAGCTTAAAGGATTTGTTGTGAATAATAATACTGAAGAGTCTTCTTCTGCCATCAAAACGCCGAAACAGTTGGTTATTGTGTTGCTTCTTTCTTTTATATTTCCCATTACGATAATTGTGCTGTTATCCCAGATTGCATCTGGGGGCATTTCTCTGAATACTGATGACCCAGCTTTGTCGTCAGAATCAATAACCAGACGTTTGATGCCGGTAGGTTCTTTAATTCTTATAAGTGATTTACCAAAAATTACAGAGACATTGGAGAAAAGAGTTGATCTGGTTACTGCAGCAGTTTCGGTTACAACCACTGAGAATATAGACAAAATTCAGATAATTTATACAGCTAATTGCTCTAGTTGTCATACAAATGGCATAGCAGGTGCACCAAAATTAGGTGATAAATTAGCGTGGGCATCACGTATTCAGAGCGGCAAAAACGCTCTTTACAAGAGTGCACTCAAGGGGAAGAATGCAATGCCTGCCAAGGGTGGTAATATCAGTCTGTCCGATGCTGATGTTATGGCCACGGTAGATTATATGGTGAGTCAGTTCAAGTAAATACCTGTCAGTAAAAGAACTGCAAATTTTTTGCTATTTATGAGATTATTATAGCCACTTATGCGATTGGTGATTTACAAGGTCATTACAATGAGTTCAGGCAACTCCTTGATTTAATAGACTTTAGCTCACAAGATAAACTATGGTTGGTGGGAGATATTGTTAATCGCGGTCCGGATTCATTACTCCTATTACGCTTCTTAAAAACGATAAGCGACTCAGTGGTTGTGGTGCTTGGTAATCATGATTTACATTTGCTCATGATTGGAGAGAATTTCGCTAGATTGAATCATGACGACACTCTGCAAGACATACTCACTGCACCTGATCGCGAAGAGTTGCTTCATTGGTTGCGATATCAAAAATTATTACATGTAGATAGAAATTATCTTATGGTACATGCTGGCATATTACCGACATGGAGTGTAGTGCAAGCTGTAGAATTTGCACAGGAAGTTGAAACCGTCTTACATGAGAAGAGTAAACAGAGGTTCCGTGAATTTTGTTCTCATATGTATGGTAATCAACCCAGTCATTGGGACAGTAACCTTGAAGGCTACGATCGTTTGCGGTTCATCATCAATGTCATGACACGTATGCGTATTTGTACTCTAGAAGGAAGAATTAATTTTTCCTATAAGGGCGGAATAAAAGATATACCAATTGGTTATCTACCTTGGTTCGAGATACCAAATTTAGCCAGTCGCCAGGTTACCGTTATTTGTGGGCATTGGTCAGCATTGGGTTTGCGAGTCACGAATAATTTGATTGCTTTGGATACAGGCTGTACGTGGGGAGGTAGTCTTACAGCTATTCGATTGGAAGATCGGAAGATTTTTCATGTACCCTGTGCGGGATTGAAAGAGACAGTGCATCAGCAATAGCTCGTTCTGAGGAGCGTGCGAGTTCTCGTCGGGTTTGTCCACTGCTGCTGATAGATTTGGTAAAAATTAATTCAACACTAATTGATGGTTGCCGCAGTATCTTGTGTAACGATCTTAGTAAAGAAATGCCGATGTATGCGGCTGCTTCACTAATTTCCCCTGATGTATTGTGATAGCGTATCGCTACTGGGTATAGAGAAGCCCCCGACGTTACTGCAGATTGCAATAAAGAGGCATGAAAATACTGAATACTATTACCGTCACTCGTAGTTCCCTCTGGAAATACTGCAACCCAATCTCCATTTTCTAACGCAGTGACAATGTCTTGGTTAATGCGAGCAGCATCTCTACGTTTTTTGCGTTCGATAAATAGAGTGCCTACGTTTCGACTCAGCCATCCGAGCAGAGGCCAGTTACGAATCTCAGATTTTGCGACAAAACGAGCTGGGCATAATGCTATTAATGAGTAAACATCTAACCATGAAACATGGTTAGCTACGAACATTACCTGTTTTGTATGGGCATTGGGCTTAACACCACTGAAACTTAATTTAATACAAAGAATTGCGAGAAGTTTTGCCGACCATTTTTGTGCCATCCATTTTTGTGTCTCTTGACTGAGATGGGGGTAAGCTATAGATTGAATCAATCCGGAGAAGATATGAAAGAATAGGAAAGTGGCACGCAAGATCTGCGTTAATTTAGTGGTTACTTTATACATGCTCTTTTATCTTAAAAATGGTAAAGAAGATAATGATATCTAAATAGCCAAATTTTGATGTTTTTAATTTAAATTGACTTATCCTAGCGCCGCCTCTTATAGAATGCGATTACCAAAATTCTCGAAATAACGTTGATTAATTTCATTTCGATCGAATTTATGATTTTGACCACCACGTTGTGTTATTTTTAGGGCCCCCATTAAGGCGCCAAGTTGTCCGGCAGTTTTTAAATCCATTCCATGTCCGATTCCGTGAAGTAATCCGGCCCGATAAGCGTCACCGCAACCAGTGGGATCAGTTTGTATATCTGGTCGAACACACGGGACTCTTATTTCCTGATTGTTTGAGTAAATTACTGAGCCATGCGATCCTTTGGTAACAATCAAACCTTTTACAAGTTTAGCCAATGCGCTCAGTGATTGCCCAACTTTTTCTTGTAATAACTGACCTTCATAGTCGTTGACTATGATGTAATCAGCTTTATCAATAAAATTTAGTAATTCTTCACTGTTAAACATTGGTAACCCTTGACCGGGATCAAAGATAAAGGGAATCCCCGCCTCACTGAGTTCATGTGCATGTTGCAACATGCCATCTCGTCCATCCGGAGAAATGATACCAAGATTAATATTTTTTGCATCAGTTACGTGATTGTGGTGTGAGAAATTCATTGCACCGGGGTGGAATGCAGTGATTTGGTTACCTCCTAAGTCAGTAGTAATAAATGCTTGTGCAGTGAATGTATTGGGCACATGACGAACATGAGTTTGTGCTAAATTTAATTTCTCTAATCGAGAAGCGTACGGCTGATAATCGTCCCCCACAGTTGCCATAATAAGTGGTGACCCACCTATCATATCTAGATTATAAGCAATATTGCCAGCACAACCGCCGAATTCCCGCCGAATTTCTGGTACAAGAAATGCAACATTTAAGATATGAATTTTTTCTGGCAGAATATGATTCTTGAAGTGATCATGGAATACCATGATAGTGTCGTAAGCAATAGAACCACAAATAAGAGTATGCATATTTGACAGGATACTCCAGAGAACTTTATTCTGTTAATAGCGTTACTGTAGGATTTTAGTTAAGAGAGGAGTCGTTCAAGAAACCTAAAAATGTTATTTTCATCTCTTAATTAGGTGTTTTTTTCCAGATTAGATCTAATTCTCGAGCAGCTTTAACATCATCTAATTTCCGCACAGGAGTATTGTGAGGAGCATTCTTTACTAATTCCGGTTGGGTGTAAGCCTCTGTTAAAATTTCTTTCATAGCCACAACAAAGGCATCAAGAGTCTCTTTGGATTCAGTTTCAGCCGGTTCTATTAATAAGCATTCTGGAACTAGCAACGGAAAATAAGTGGTGGGGGCATGATAACCTTTGTCCAGCAATCTTTTAGCTACATTCATTGCAGTTACACCTGTTTTTTCTTTTAAATTTTTCAGAGTGATAATGAATTCATGACTAGCACGGCGGGTAGGATATGCAATTTCAAATCCCGCCTTACCCAACTCAACCATTAAGTAATTAGCGTTGAGTGTAGCAAACTCAGCTACTCGATGCATGCCTTCTGCTCCTAGTAAACGAGCGTAGATATAAGCTCGTAACAATACACCGGCATTACCCATATGTGCAGACATTCTGCCGATAGATTGCGGTATTTCTTTTTCTGTCACCCAGCGGTATGTGCCATTTTCAAGTGCTACAACTGGTACTGGTATGAATGGCAATAATCGTTCGGAAACCCCTACTGGAGCAGAGCCAGGACCACCACCACCATGAGGCGTGGAAAATGTTTTATGTAAGTTAATATGAATTACATCAAAACCCATATCACCAGGTTTTACTTTGCCAAGTATCGCGTTCAGATTTGCACCGTCGTAATATAACAACCCACCTGCTTGATGAACAACTTCACTCATCTTGGAAATATTCTTTTCAAACACACCAAGTGTGGAGGGATTGGTTAGCATTAGTCCGGCTGTTTTAGGTCCTACCGCTGTTCTCAAGGCCTCCATATCGACATTACCCTCTTTATCGGTAGAAATCTCTACGACCTTGTAACCACACATCACTGCCGTAGCTGGATTGGTGCCATGAGCAGCATCAGGCACTATAATTTCGGTGCGAATATAGTCTTTTCGGGATTCATGGTAAGCGCGTATCATAGCTACACCAACAAGTTCTCCTTGTGCCCCTGCCATCGGCGTGAGACTAACTCCCGCCATACCGGTGACATCTTGCAAGATTTCTTGCAATTCATACATGCATGCAAGGAACCCCTGACCAGTATCTTCTGGTGCGAGTGGATGTCGTGCTAGAAATTGTGGAAGCATGGCTAGTGAATTGCATGCACGTGGATTATATTTCATGGTGCAAGAACCAAGCGGATAGAATGCTGTATCTATCGAAAAGTTTTTTTGGGATAATCTTGTATAATGCCGTACCGTATCCATCTCAGAGACTTCCGGCAGTAGCGGTGGTATTTTACGCACTAAATTTTGCGGAATATCAGTTACTTTAGTTATTATCGTCGGCGACTGAGAATAGTTGAGCCGTCCAGGTTGTGAATGTTCAAATATCAACATAATAAAATTCGTCTTTCTCTGTAGTTAATGTTATTTCAAGGCAGCTAAGGCTGCATCATAATTTGGTTCATTTGTTATTTCAGATACTAATTCGGTATAAATTACCGTGTTATTCTCATCCAGTACTACTACAGCGCGCGTCGCTAAACCAGCCAACGGACCATCAACGATGGCAACACCGTAATTCTTTATAAATTCCACGCCACGCATAGTAGATAGAATTACTACTTTATTTAGTCCCTCGCTATCACAGAAACGACTCATTGCGAAAGGTAGATCAGCGGAGATTATTAACACCGTAGTGTTTTCTATATTGCCGGCTTTTTCGTTAAATTTTCGGGTAGAGATGGCGCAGACACCAGTATCCAAACTAGGCACGATATTAAGTATTTTTTTCTTATTAGAGAAATCACTTAGTGTGACATCTTTGAGATCTTTATTTACCAAAGAAAAAGTCGGTGCTGTGGTACCTATTTTTGGAAAAATACCTTCTATCTTTACAGGTGTGCCTTTAAGAGTAACCATACTATTCTCCTTATATTTAGGGGGATAAAAGTTGATCAAATGTCTTTTGTATCTAATGTTAGTAAATTTTAATTCTTAAGAGCACGTTTGAGACATTCGATGTATTTCTTTAAATCATTTGCTGTTTTTGTTTCGGTAGCACACACTAGTACTGCATTACCAAGTTCTGGGTAATATTCCTTTAAATCCAATCCAGCTAGTATACCTTGTGTTCTTAGGGTTTTTAGTATGTTGTCTGTTGATGTAGGTAGTTTTAGTACCGCTTCATGAAAGTAAGGGCCACTGAAGGCTTTCTTTACCCCATCCAGAGCTTCCATTTTTGTCACAAGTTCTAGGACATTGATGTGGGATTGCGTAGCCACACGTTTGAGTCCTTCCGGGCCTAGTAAAGCCATATAAATAGTGGCAGCAGTAACCATGAGTCCTTGATTGGTACAAATGTTAGAGGTAGCTTTAGAGCGGCGAATGTGCTGTTCACGGGCTTGGAGGGTGAGAACAAAACCTGGTTTACCGTCTACATCTGTGGTGCGTCCAATAATACGTCCTGGCATTTGTCTTACCAATGTTTGCTTGCAGGCCATAAAACCAAAATATGGTCCGCCACTAGATAGAGGTATACCTAAAGGCTGACCTTCACCTACCGCTATATCTGCACCATTGCTACCCCATTCACCAGGCGGAGTAAGCATCGCTAGTGTCATGGGATTGACAACACCAATAGCCAATGCGCCGTTATGATGTGCCCAGTCAGTGAGAGTATCCACTTCTTCAAGTACACCAAAGAAATTGGGTTGAGGAATAACAAGGGCCGCAATATCCTGACCTAAATAGGGCGAAAGGTTCTCTGTCATTATGCATCCAAGTTCTGGATGATAAGGAATTTCTACAATCTCAATATTCTGATTTTTTACGATAGCATTTACTACTCGACGATATATTGGATGAGTAGTTGAGGGTATCAACACCTTGCGAGAAGTTTTGTGCGAACGAACTGCCATCAATACCGCTTCAGCTAGCGCAGATGCACCATCGTACATGCTTGCGTTAGAGACATCCATGCCTGTTAATGATGCCATCATAGTTTGATATTCATAGAGCAGTTGTAACGTTCCTTGGCTTGCCTCTGCTTGATACGGCGTATAGGAAGAATAAAACTCGCCGCGAGTGGTGATTTGCCAGACTGCGGCAGGAATATGATGTTCGTAAGCGCCAGCACCAATAAAATTCAGATAACGTCCGTCAGTTTCAGCCCGTTCTAACATTAGCCGTGAAATGTCCATCTCATTCAAACTTGGCAATACTCGTTGTAGACCATTGCTTTTTAAGGCAGAGGGGATCTCATCGAACAGATCTTCAATGGTTTTCGCACCAATGCTCGTAAGCATCTCAGCTATATTTGCTTCAGTGTGTGGAATGAATGGCATAATTTATTCTCGTCAGTCATGAAACAGGTAATTTAAGTAATTAAAGATTCCAGAATTTTATTTTTGCTGTATTAATGGATTTCGCTTTCTATTATTCTTTGATAAGCCGCTGCATCGAGTAGTTCATTTAATTCATTTAAATCAGCAGGCTTTAGTTTGAACAACCATGCCGCGTAGGGATCCTGATTAATTTTCTCAGGTTCAGATTCAAGTTCAGAATTAACCTCAGTTACCTCTCCTGTCATCGGAGCATAGACATCGGCTGCTGCCTTGACTGATTCAACTACAGCGCATTCTTCCCCTTGTTTAAGTTTGCGTCCAATTTTTGGATACTCTACGAATACCATATCACCCAGAAGTTCTTGGGCATGTTGAGAAATACCGATCGTAACTGTGCCATCAATCTCAAGTCTGATCCATTCATGCGATTTCGTATATTTTAGGTGCGATGGAATATGCATATTTCTGCTCCAGAGTTAAATAATCTCGTTTCACTGCATCAATTAAATTAAACTTTTTCCATTTCGCACAAATGGATATTTTGAGACGCTTGCTCTTAGTTTTTTGTCTCGTACTAATACTTGCACCTCATCCCCAATAGTTATTTTTGAGGGCAGGCGCGCAAGTGCAATAGATCGATTCAGCGTAGGCGAAAAACCACCACTAGTGATTTGATTTTTGTCTCCATTTTCGTTGTACCGTGTAAAAACTTCTTGGTGATTACGCAGCATGCCGCGATCCTCCAGAAGTAAGCCAAATAATTGTTGCCTTATTGGCATTTCTAGGAGCGCTTTTTTACCAATAAAATCACGTGGGTCTTTTAAATCTATTGTCCAAGTCAATCCAGACTCAAACGGGTTAGTGGTTTCATCCATATCCTGACCGTAGAGGTTCATACCAGCCTCAAGTCGTAATGTATCACGAGCGCCCAACCCTGCAGGCGTAACCCCTACAGCATGGAGTTTATTCCAAAAATCTTCAGCATTGTCAGCAGGAAGTATAATTTCAAAACCGTCTTCACCGGTGTACCCTGTACGGGCAATAAAATATTTATCAAATACTGTTGATTGGAACAGCTTAAGATTCTCTGTTGCAGCTTGAGACCCGATAATAACTTGCCAAAGTTTGGCCCGCGCATTGGGTCCTTGTACCGCAATCATAGCTAAATTAAATTGAGGAATAATTTCCAATCCCGGCATGAGCTCGTCACGTTTAGTTCTTATCCACGCCACATCTTTATCAGCCGTGCCAGCGTTGACCACCATACGAAACCATGACTCAGTTAGAAAATAAATGATGAGATCATCGATAATTCCGCCTTGCTCGTTGAGCATACAGGTATACAGCGCTTTGCCAGGCTGCACCAGTTTAGTGACATTGTTGGCGACTAGATTTAACAGGAAATTACGTGCACCTTCGCCTCTAATATCAACTGCTAGCATATGTGATACATCAAACATTCCGGCGTCGCTACGTACTTTCTGATGTTCATCAAGCTGAGAACCGTAATGTAGCGGCATGTCCCAATCACCGAAAGGGACCATTCTTGCATTCATGTCGCGGTGAATTTGATTAAGAGGAGTCTTTTTCATTACAGATTAAATGGTTCTCTAAGAAGGGGAAAGCCCGAGATTGCGCGTGACTTCACTTCCTATCTAGAGGCGCAGACATAAATTTGCAACTATACCCTATTCACGACAACTAAGACAAGATTTACATGCATATACCGTCAGTTTTATCTGTGCTTTCTGTTCAAAGAAAATTGACCATAATCATTGTTGTAGATATTCTAAGTATCTTAGAAGTATCTGAGATACAATATTAGCATCTCGTCGCGTACTATTTATCCCATCCCCATTCACATGCTGGTACCTCACCTTACTACCGCCATGAAAGGCCCAATTCTTGATCTTGAGAAACGAGTACTGGGCGCTATGCCGATTATAGAGCATTGGTTTCGGAGTCAATGGAAAAATCATGCAGCACCATTCTACTGTTCAGTAGATTTACGAAATAGTGGTTTCAAGTTAGCACCGGTAGACACTAATTTATTTCCCGGCGGTTTTAATAACCTCAACTCAGATTTCATACCGCTATGCGTACAAGCAATTATGGGAGCAATAGAGAGAATTTTTCCTAACGCCCACAGTATTTTGCTGATCCCAGAAAGTAATACGCGCAATGTTTTTTATCTACAGAACATATATGTTTTGCAGACTTTATTACGGCATGCGGGGATGAGTGTTCGCATTGGTAGTTTGTTACCGGAAATAACCAAGATTACTAAAATTAATCTTCCTGATGGTAATAATCTTATATTTGAACCGCTCCAACGTAAGGGAAATCGTTTAGGTTTGGAGAATTTTGATCCACACATAGTGTTGTTGAATAATGACCTCTCGACGGGCGCCCCACTTATTCTGCAACATTTGGAACAAATTGTTATCCCCCCCCTTAGAGCGGGGTGGTTTACGCGGCGTAAATCACAGCATTTCGCATTCTATGACAGCGTCGCGTATGAATTCTCCGAATTAATTGACATTGACCCATGGCTCATTAATCCCTACTTTGCATTCTGTGGAGAAATTAATTTTCTTGAGAGCAAAGGGGAGGATTGTGTAGTACGGAACGTAGATAAAATTTTACATAAGATCCAAGAAAAATATGCGCAGTATGCTATCAAAGAAGATCCCTTTGTCATTATTAAGGCTGATGCGGGTACCTATGGTATGGGGATTATGAAAGTGAAAAATGGTGCTGAGATACGTGCACTTAATAGAAAGCAACGCAACAAGATGGCGGTGGTGAAAGGAGGTCAATCAGTGACAAAAGTATTGGTGCAGGAAGGAGTTTATACATTCGAAAATCTAAATGCAGCGGTAGCAGAACCAGTCATATATATGATTGATCATTACGTGGTAGGCGGTTTTTATCGGGTTCATACCGGACGTGGTGTTGATGAAAATCTTAATGCTCCTGGCATGCATTTTGTGCCATTAGCTTTTGAGACTGCTTGCTTATTACCAGACAATGAGGCTTATCCCGGACACATTCCAAACAGATTTTATTCTTATGGCGTTATAGCTCGGTTAGCATTATTAGCAGCAGCTTTAGAGTTGGAGCAAATATAAGCGCCCCTAGAGAGATTTCTATTCAAGGTACATTAGAGAACACGATTAGAGTGTGTAATTAAATTAAAGAGTCGAAGTAATGAAAATTGCTTTTATTGTTGATCAATTAAATTCAATTAAAATTGACAAAGATTCTAGCTTTGCCATGATGAGCGAAGCTGTCTCTCGCGGCCATTTTTTGTTTGTAATGCAGCAGGAAGACTTGGTATGGAAAGACGGTAAAACAATTGGTCTCGTTAGAACTCTAGAGTTAACTGGACGGACAGATAATGAACATTCTTGGTATCGAACGGGGGAACAAAAAGAAATACCATTGTACAAATTTGATGCTGTGTTAATGCGCAAAGACCCACCATTTGATACGGAATATTTGTATAGTACTTATTTATTAGAACTAGCAGAGAAACAGGGTGCCTATATTATTAATAGTCCGCAGGGGATACGCGACTACAATGAGAAGCTTGCCATAGTAAAATTTCCTAAACTCATCCCACCTACTTTAATTACAAGACAAGAAAAATTAATTCGCGAGTTCTTATCTGAGCATTTGGATATCGTGTTAAAGCCCCTTGATGGCATGGGTGGCGCTGGGGTATTTCGCGTGCATAGCGCTGACTATAATGTCAGTGTCATTATTGAAACTCTTACGCGTCATGGTGCGCGTATGATCATGGCGCAGCGTTATATAGCTGAAATCAGTCAGGGTGACAAGCGCATCTTTTTAATAGCCGGGAAGCCGGTACCTTATGCATTAGCCCGCATCCCCAAGTTGGGTGAGTCACGTGGAAATTTAGCGGCAGGTGGCCTTGGGGTAGCGAAATTATTAACCGATCGTGATTATGAGATTGCTAAGGCCCTAGGACCAGTATTACATGATCAAGGTTTGATGTTGGTTGGGTTAGATGTAATTGGCGAATACTTGACTGAGATTAATATTACTAGTCCTACTTGTATGCATGAAATAAACAATCAGACTGGATTCAATGTAGCAGGAATGGTGATTGATGAGATTGAAAAGAATGAGAGGGAATTAAAGTGAGAGTCAAGGGAGAATTTCATAAATTACAGTGAGTGTGACATGAAATTTAATAATACCCAGTTACTCATCATTAATGCCTCTTTCTTATAATAATTTTTAAATGAAAGAAATCAGAATTTTAACGCGTCTAAATATAACCACAAGGATGATTCTGATGGCATTATGTGTAGCGCACCAGAATCGAATGTATAATTTACTTGATTATGTAATCCTTGCATGTCAGCGTAGATACTGATGTTCCCTTATGTTATTAATTTATAGTTTTTCAGGTCTTTATTACTTTAATGCAGAATCTAACTTCAGTTGGCATTGTCACCTCACAGGCTGTATGCTTCGACACCCCTTTACATCTACAAAGCGGCGCTGTACTTGATAGCTATAGCTTAACGTATGAAACTTATGGCGAGCTTAATGCGACTAAATCTAATGCCATATTAATTTGCCATGCACTTTCTGGAAATCATCATGTAGCCGGTTATTATGCGGACAATACCCAGAATTTAGGTTGGTGGGATAACATGGTTGGTCCCGGGAAGCCTATTGATACTCGTAAGTTCTTTGTTGTAGGAGTGAATAATCTTGGCGGTTGTCATGGTTCCACGGGACCCTCTAGTATTAACCCAAGAACCGGGAAATCTTATGGTGCAAGTTTTCCGGTAGTGACGGTGGAAGATTGGGTAGAAACCCAGGTTAGATTGATCAACCATCTTGGAATAAATCAGCTTGCCGTAATAATGGGGGGCAGTCTGGGTGGGATGCAGGCATTGCAATGGACGTTGAGTTTCCCGAATAGAATCAGGCATTCAATAGTTATCGCCGCCGCTGCCAAGCTGACTGCACAAAACATAGCGTTTAATGATGTAGCACGTCAGGCCATTATTACTGATCAAGATTTTTATGGCGGAGATTATTACCTACATGATGTATTGCCGCGACGGGGTTTGCGACTTGCTCGTATGTTAGGACATATTACTTATTTATCAGGCGATTCGATGGCCAAAAAATTTGGACGAGAGTTACGTAATAAGAAATTTAATTTTGATTTTAATGTGGAATTTGAAATTGAATCGTATTTACGCTATCAAGGAGATAAGTTTGCCGAGCAGTTTGACGCTAACACTTACCTGATAATGACCAAAGCGTTAGATTATTTTGATCCAGCACGTAGGTATAATAATAATCTTAGTAATGCATTTCATTCCGTCAAAGCGAAATTTTTAGTATTGTCTTTTACTACAGATTGGCGTTTCCCATCAGAGCATTCGCGCTATATTATCAAAGCCCTGGTAGATAATAAACTTGATGTTAGTTACGCAGAAATTACTTCTAGTCATGGTCATGATTCTTTTTTAATGGAGGATTCTCATTATCATGAGCTGGTAAGAGCCTATGTAAACAATATTATTATTTAAGACAGAGGGCGATCGTTAGTTTCTCGGTAGTGTTACCGTATTAACAAATTATAGAGTGTTGATAGAATGACTTATATCCCACATACTGACTTTAGAACAGATTTTTATGCTATTGCCCACTGGATTAGATCGGGTGCAAGAGTGCTTGATCTTGGTTGCGGCGAGGGTTTGCTGCTAAGTTACCTGAGCGAGACGCGGAATATTGTTGGTTATGGTGTGGATATCGATGATGCTAATATTTTGGCATGTTTGAACAATAAAATTAACGTAATTCAAGGAGATTTAGAGTTCGGATTGTCTATCTTTGAATCAAAATCTTTTGATTATGTTATTTTATCGCAGACGTTACAGGCTATGAGAAATACCAATGGCATTATCAAGGAAATGATGCGGGTAGGAAAAGAAGGAATTATAACGTTTCCTAATTTTGGTCATTGGCGGAATCGTCTGCAGATAGCATGTGGCCGTATGCCAGTTTCAAAAACACTTCCTTATCAGTGGTTTGATACCCCTAATGTTCATTTGTGTACGCTTGTTGATTTTGAAAATTTTTGTGGTCAGCATAATGTGCGCATTCTAGAACGCAGAATAATGAATAGAGATCATCAAATTATTTTTGCACCCAATCTATTTGGAGCATTAGCTTTCTATCGTCTTGAACAGCAAGAGGGATGATTTGTAGAACTATTTCTGACTTGTTGTTAAATCTTTGGTTTCAAATTTGGCTTGTCCAGCCAGCCATATCAATATTAATACGGGTAAACCAAGTAAGGTGGTGCAAGTAAAGAAGCTAGCATAACCGTAAGCATCGACAAAATCACCACTAAATCCGGCAATGAATTTGGGAAGCAGTAACATCATCGAACTGAATAAAGCATACTGTGTGGCAGAGTAAGCTGAGTTAGTTAAACCAGAAAGATAGGCGATAAAAGCAGAGGAGGCAATACCGGCCGATAAATTATCCGAGGAAATGGTAAATATCAGCCCCGCAATATCATGCCCGCGTCCCGCTAACCAGATAAATAGCAAGTTAGTTCCTGCTGATAGCACCGCTCCCAAGAATAGTGTGCGCATAATGCCAATTTTTGCTGTAAGTACCCCACCTATAGTTGCACCTAGAATAGTCATTACGACCCCATAAAATTTAGATACAGCTGCTATTTCTTCTTTGGTATAAGCCATATCTACATAAAATGAATTGCTCATCACCCCCATCACTATATCTGAAATTCGGTAAGTGGCAATAAGTGCAAGAATTAACAATGCACGCTGTCCATGACGCACAATAAAATCTCGGAATGGTGCCACCATTGCCCCATATAGCCAAGCCAATATTTGCGTAAGTTGCACATTCAGACCCCAGTGTGCAATAGCTTTTCTGGCATGATCTTCGTTTTCAGAGACAAGATAACTAATAGGCACTTCTGGTTCACGGATGATGAGCGTGGTGATGATACCTACTGCCATGCAGGCAGCCATTGCCAGATAAGCGGAGCGCCAGGGTGCATAGTTGTAAACAGCTTCTGATGAATCCATAGCCGCAGCTATCCATAGTACCCCAGCAGAAGCTAGAATCATTGCTAGACGATAACCGGCCTGATAAGTGGCTGCCATGGCTCCTTGTAATTTTGGTGCAACAGCTTCAATTCGATAAGCGTCTAGCGCAATATCTTGGGTAGCAGAGGCGAAGGCAACAGCTAAGGAAAAAAATACAATACTTGTTAGATTTTCAGCAGGGTCAGTGCTGGCCATCCCAATCAATGAGATCGAGATAATTATTTGTGATAACAATAACCATGCACGCCGTCGCCCAAGTAAGCTAGTTAATATAGGTAGTGACAAACGATCCACCAGTGGTGACCATACCCATTTAAAACCATAAGCTAGTCCAACCCAACTTAGATGACCGATAGTAGAGCGGTCTATTCCTGCTTCTCGTAACCAGAATGAGAGGGTGCCTAATATTAATAGCAACGGTAGTCCAGCAGAGAAACCTAGCGACAACATACCTAAGACCCGTGGATGGGTATAAATGCGGAAAGCCTGCAGCCAACTAGATGACGTAATGGGGGTCATAAGTTGTAGTTGTAATCTATTATGAGTGGTGAGTGATCAGAGAAGCGCTCTGCTTTGTAAATGAAGACATTTTTGGCTTTATGAGCAATTCCGGGCGTGGCTACCTGATAGTCAATACGCCATCCTACGTTATTAGCCCAGGATCTTCCGCGATTTGACCACCATGTATATTGATCTTGTTCTTGATTTATATGTCGGAATACGTCAACTAATTTGAGTTCGTCAAAGATTCTGGTGAGCCACGCACGTTCTCTCGGCAAGAAGCCAGAATTTTTTTGATTAGGGCGCCAATTTCTCAGATCAATTTCTTTATGAGCGATATTTAAGTCGCCGCATAAAATAATTTCTCTGTCACTATCCACAAGTTTTTTTAGTATAGGAAAAAATTGGTCTAAGAAAAAATCTTTTACGGTTTGTCGATGTTGGCCACTGGAACCGGAGGGAAAATAAACTGAAATTATACTAAGATGACCAAAATCAACTTGTAAGTAACGACCTTCTGCATCAATCTCAACTATATCCATACCTTCAATAACTTTGTCAGGGTTTTTACGGCAATATATACCAACACCGCTATAACCTTTCTTTTCGGCACAATGAAAATACCCGCAATAGTCATTAGGCGAGAGCATGTCAGCAGTAAGATCGGTAGTTTGTGCTTTTAGTTCCTGCACACAAAAAATGTCCGCCTCTTGCTTTGCAAACCAATGTAAAAAACCCTTGTTTGTCGCAGAACGCACGCCATTCAAATTAAGCGTTATAATTCGCATCTCTATTCTTCTAATTCTTTATGAGCTATGAGCTATGAGCGCATCTGATTTTCGGCAAGAGTTTATCGAGTTTGCTGTGAATCGTAACGTGCTGTGTTTTGGTGAGTTTAAAACTAAAGCAGGACGGATGTCCCCATATTTTTTCAATGCCGGTCTATTTAATGACGGTAATTCTCTATACAAGATCGGTCAATTCTACGCGAAAGCTATTCTTGCTGCCGAGCTTCCTTTTGATATGTTGTTTGGGCCAGCCTATAAGGGAATCCCGTTAGTTAGCGCCACTACTATTGCTTTGTCAGAGAGTGGAAATAATTACTCTTTTTGTTTTAATCGGAAAGAAATAAAAGACCATGGTGAAGGTGGTAGTGTAGTTGGTTCATCACTTGTTGGAAAGGTTTTGATTGTAGATGATGTTATCTCTGCTGGTGTTTCTGTGCATGAGTCTTTCAGTTTTATTCAGGCATCTGGTGCGATACCTTGTGGGGTTATTATTGCCCTTGATCGAATGGAAAGAGGACGCGGGTCGCTCTCAGCAGCACAAGAAGTTCGACAGATGTATGGAATTCCAGTCATTAGTATTGTCAATCTAGATAATATAGTGAGTTATCTGCAAGGCAGAAGTGACATGGCTCTTAATTTGAGCGCGGTAGAAAAGTATCGAGAGCAATATGGCGTCACTTGATTAAATGAGCCAAATGTCATTTTTTATAATTGCAAGGTCATTTTGATATGGAGAATATTCGCATCTATGAATTCTTTTCCGACTATCTGAAAACCGAACCCGATGTAAAATCCAACAGCATGACTCTGTGCGTGAATAATCACTTTCCGCATCTGTTGTTTCTTTGCTTCTATTAGAAGTCGTTGCAGCAATGACTTGCCCACACCCATTCTTCGCCATTCTTTAAGTACTGCCATGCGTCCAATATAGCCATCTTGTAACAATCTTGCTGTGCCTATTGGACGCTTTGCAAGATCTGTGGCAAGTACATGTAGACAATTTGCGTCAGATGTATCCCATTCTAACGCAACTGGAACATGCTGCTCATGGATGAATACTGTCTTACGAATGCCGCACAAAGCTAAGCGATCGGTCTCCCAATTTGCAATTCGAATAGTATAAGAATTTTTAGGGATTTAGCCGCCGTTTGTTACGGTACTGATTGTATAAGAAGACAGGGTAATTAAAAGACTCTAAATTATTCAAATGGATGCTTTAATAAAATAGTTTCTTCTCTGTTCGGTCCAGTTGAGATGAGGCTTATAGGTACTCCGCATAGTAACTCCAAGCGCTCCAGGTAATTTCTTGCTGCTCTGGGTAATTGCTCGAAGTCTGTAATTCCCAAAGTACTGTCTAACCACCCAGGCATTTCTTCATAAATTGGTTCACAACAGGCAAGTTCATCCGCGCCAACTGGGAGGATGTCTCTTAATTCCTGTATTCCACAGTCATTAATTATTTTGTAGCCTATACCTACTCGTATGGTCTCCATCCCATCCAGTACATCAAGTTTTGTGATACAAAGTCCTGACACGCCGTTGATTTGGATGGAGCGCTTTAGTGCTGCAGCATCAAACCAACCACAGCGCCTTGGACGACCTGTAGTAGCACCAAATTCATTGCCGCGTTTAGCCAAGCGCTTACCTGTATCATCATTTAATTCAGTTGGAAAAGGCCCAGCCCCAACTCTTGTCGTGTAAGCTTTAGTGATACCTAATATGTAACCTAACATTTGTGGACCAATGCCACTACCCGTTGCTGCCGCACCGGCAGTACAATTACTTGAAGTGACAAATGGATATGTGCCGTGATCTATATCAAGCAACGTTCCTTGCGCACCTTCAAACAATAAATTGTCACCTGCTTTATTAGCTTCAAATAAAAGTCGAGGCACATCCGCTATTAGTGGCTTAATGCGTTCCGCTAAAAGCAAGGTTTCGTCTCTAGTTTTTTGAAAGTCTACTATTGCCACATGAAAGTAATTTTTTAGGATAAAGTTATGATAGTCGAGTATTTCTTTTAGTTTGATAGCGAAGCGATCGGGGTGGAAAAGATCCTGTAGTCGGATTGCTCGCCTAGCCACTTTATCCTCGTAGGCCGGACCAATGCCCCTGCCTGTAGTGCCAATTTTGTTCACACCTTTGGCCATCTCTCGGGCGTTATCTAGTGCGTTATGATAAGGTAAAATAAGCGGACAAGCTTCGCTAATGCGGAGTCGTCCAGATGTATTGCATCCAATCTGTTCTAGCATGTCAATCTCTTCTAATAGTGCTTGTGGTGAAATCACGACTCCATTACCAATGTAACAGACCACATTGTTACGCAAAATTCCAGAAGGAATAAGATGCAGCACGGTTTTCTTACCATCAATCACTAGTGTATGCCCAGCGTTGTGCCCACCCTGGAAACGCACCACGCCCTGGGCATGGTCTGTCAGCCAATCTACTATCTTACCCTTGCCTTCATCGCCCCACTGGGCGCCAATAACAACAACGTTTTTAGCCATCAAGGAATATCCCAAAAATTCTTGGAGTTACTGTAAGAAATAGTGTCTTATAAGCGTTATTTAAGTGTCAGCGCTATAAGAAGTCAAAATTAGATGTCTATAACTTCCCAAACCTTGTTTTTTAATACTAATTTTCTGTTGCAACCAAATGTATTTTTTTTGTTTTGATATTTTGATAATTCCACAACTACTATCTCACCTTCGTTACGCAAGTGTTCAATTTTCTTATTAAGGTTTTTATTGTTTCGATTATATGGTGCTAAGATTGCTTTTGGACGGGAATCAAGTTTTATTAATCTTGATAATTCACGTAAATCCATGCTAAAACCAGTAGCCGGTCTAGCTCTCCCAAATGCCTTACCAATCTCATCATAACGTCCACCCAACGCAACCGCATTAGGAGAATTATTGGTGTATGCCGCGAACACTATTCCAGTATGATAATGATAGCCACGAAGATCAGCCAGATCAAAATTCAGAGCCCGTACTGACGATTCTAATTCCGTTGCTACTGTTCCGAGCTCATCCAATGCCATTCTAATTTCAGGGTAATCGGGCAATAGTTTACGTGCTTGTATCAATATTCGCCTGTCACCGTATAGCTCTGGTAGCAACATAAATGCTTGCTGCGACACCTTGCCCATATATTTTTTTGCTCCAACACAAAGCTCTTTTAATGTGGAAGTATCTTTGGCTTGCAGTGCGCCGAATAATTCTGTCTCAAGTTCGACAGGAATTTTTTCTCCATTTATTAGTCCACGAAATACAGCCACGTGACCGAGATCGAGATAAATTTCATTTATCCCAGAGATTATAAGGCATTGCAGCATAAGTTTTTGAATTTCTAGATCGCTCTCCAGTCCGGCGTGACCATAGAGTTCCGCGCCAATTTGAAGTAACTCTCGAGTACGATTTAGTCCTGACGGCGTGGTGTGAAGTACGCTACCTACGTAACACAGACGTGTTACTCCTGCATGATTTAATAAATGTGCATCGATACGTGCAATTTGAGATGTTATGTCAGCACGTAACCCCATCATCTTACCACTCAATTGATCTATCACCTTGAACATACGTAAATTCATATTGCTATCGTTGCTTGGAATCAACGACTCTACAAATTCAAGCATGGGCGGCATTACCAACTGATAACCACATACCAACAATCGATCTAAAATACGTCGCCGAATTACTTCGATAGCTAGTGCCTCCGCAGGCAGAATATCCTCAATATACTCCGGAAGAATCCAATTACGCATGATTTTATTTGGATACAATTGAGTGAAAGTGGAAATCGTAAATCTATCTAGAGAAATAAAGCAGCAAAATTCCAGCCAGCATAGAGGTCAGGCCAATGAATCGTATTTGTCCGTCACCAACTTCAGTTAACTTTCTGAAAATTTCGCGCCAAATACTGGGCAATAAGAAAGGCAACATACCTTCCATTACCAGCATTAGCGAAAATGCAATTAGTAATGTGTCTAACATATCACACTAACTCCAGTAAGACGCCTGAATGAATTAGGGTTTTACACAAATGTTTGTCGCCGGTCAGAATTACTATAATTTATGTGTTGTATGTAGAAAATCTTGATGCACCAAGATTACAAAGATCAATTCACAAGTTTGAATTTATAAAATTTTCTGGTGTTTATTTTCCACTTTTTCCAGAATTTCTTAGATACTTGAAAAATTCAGAATTTGGTTCCAGTACCATTAAGTCGTTTTTATTCTTGAAACTCTGCTTGTAAGCTTCTAAGCTACGATAGAAAGAATAAAATTCTGGATTTTGTTGGAAGGCATTGGCATATATTTCTGAAGCTTTGGCATCACCCTCACCTTTATTTTTTTGGGCTTCTCGGTAAGCTTCTGCTAAAATTACCTCACGTTGTCTGTCAGCATCAGCACGAATTTTTTCGGATTCTGCCGCGCCAGTTGAGCGTAATTCATTAGCAACACGTTTTCTTTCTGCCTCCATTCGACGGTAGACAGACTCACTTACTTCCTGTGGTAGGTCGACACGTTTTAGACGTACGTCTACTACTTCTACTCCAATCTTACGGGCATCGGCATCTGCTTTCTGGCGCATAATTTCCATAATCTTATCGCGCTCTCCGGATACTACATCGTGTACTGTACGATTACCAAACTCATCTCGTAGACTTGAATTTACTGTTTGCGCTAAACGAGTTTGTGCCAGCATTTCGTCACCTCGTACGCTAATATAATATTGTTTAACATCAATAATGCGCCATTTAACGAATAAATCTACTAAAACATTTTTCTTCTCAGAAGTAATGAAACGCTCTGGTTCAATTGTATCCATAGTCATAATGCGAGATTCAAAGAAACGGACATTCTGTACCATAGGAATTTTGAAATAAAGCCCTGGAGAAGTCTTTACGCCGACCACTTCACCCAGTTGAAATACGATAGCACTTTGGCGCTGATCTACAATGAATAGCGATGAACTAAGTAGAAAAAATATCGAAGTAATTGCAATTAGTAATACCGAGCTTTGATTTTTCATTTATCTTGACTCCCGTTCACGAGATCGAAATGCTTCGCGTGTTCGCGAAGCATTATCAATCACAGGTTCTGGGGTAACAGCTATCGGTATCTCTGGTATTTGAGCAAGAGGCGGCGCAACCGTTTGCATTAGTTTGTCTAGCGGTAGATAAAGTAAATTGTTGCCATTCTTTTGGTCCACCAATACTTTACTGGTGCTAGAAAGCACTTGTTGCATCATGTCTAGGTAAAGACGATCGCGAGTTACATTAGGCGCCTTATTGTACTCAATAAGTACTTTTTTGAAGCGATTCGCATCCCCTTCAGAGCTAACAATGACACGCTGTTTATACCCATCAGATTCTTCAATTAAACGGGCAGCATTACCTTTAGCTTTAGGGATGACATCATTAGCGTAAGCTTGGCCTTCATTTTTTTGTCTTTCTCTATCTTGCCCTGCTTTAACAGCATCATCAAATGCGGCCTGTACTTGTTCTGGCGGTTGAGCATTTTGCATAGTAACCTTGCTGATGGCAATACCTATTTTGTAGCGATCAAGGATATCTTGCATTAATTGCGTTGCTTTCGCTGCCACCTGCTCTCGTCCTTCGTAGAGCACAAAATCCATTTTACTTTTCCCAATAACTTCACGAATCGATGTTTCCGCTGCTTGCAAAACAGCTTCTTCTGGATCACGGTTATTAAATAGAAATTCTTCTGGATTTTTTAGGATATATTGAACGGCAAATTGAATATCAATGATATTTTCATCATCAGTTAACATCAGAGATTCTTTCAACACTTTGCTTTTAACATTATTGCGATAGCCAATTTCAACTGTGCGCACTTGACTTACGTTAACGTTCTCTACATTTTCAATTGGGTATGGGAAGTGCCATCGTAATCCGGCTTGGGTAGTTTGAGTATATTGACCGAAACGCAGAATGAGACCACGTTGGCCTTCATTAACAATGTAAAATCCGCTGGCCAACCATAGTAAAAAAATTAACCCAGCAAATAAGCCCGCGCCCATGCCACCTGTGTAGCGTTTAAAATTACCGTTTCCCGGTCCTTCTTCACCACCAGACTGCCCATTATTAGGTCGTTTACGTCCAAAGATGTTATTAAGTTTCTTGTTAAAATTTAACCACAATTCTTCTAGATCAGGCGGACCAGAATTACCTTTTTTTCGTCCCCATTGAGGATCATTTAATCCCATAATAGTTCCATTTTTATGATAAATGTAAATTAACTACTTAGATTCTGGGTAAGATTTTTTAAATTTAGTAAAGATGCAAAAGACCCTATTTTATTCGAGCACGTCAACTTGTTACATTACACCCCTCTTATTTCTAATAATACATTAAGGTACTAGGGGGGGTGAATTCTCAATTTTTTCGGCTGTCCCAAGTCTAGTAAGCCTAGGTTCATTACTACCCATTTTTGATTAGATACATTCGTAGTATTCTACCACATTTGTTACGCCCATCACAGAAATAGTGAACTCATTATCTTTAGTCAATTGTTCTATTTTAGCCGGGTTATCAATGTAGTTTTTTTACTAAGATTAATCAGTACAAAGACACTATTGCAGATGTTTTGGGTAACAGTGGCGTTAGTTATCGGGTGCGGTTGTTATTTAAAGTGGAACAGTAAAATCTCTGGTGGGCACCACCGTAGAAATTGAGTGTTTATATACCATCTGTGTCACCGAATTTTTTAGTAATACTGTCTCTTGATCAAATGAATCGATCTTGCCTTGTAATTTAATTCCATTGATCAGATAAATTAATGTCGGAATTCCTTCTTCTTGCAAGGCAGTGAGAAAAAGGTCTTGTAAACACCGTTTTTTATTATCCATATAGTCTACCTAGTATTGTTAAATGCTGTCTCTAACATTAATTTTTATTTAAGGTTGATAGGTCTTAAATTGAAAAGAACGTATTTACAATTTGGTTGCAAAAAAAGATTCTTATCTCTTATGTAAGATAGGTTCTGGTTAAATTAGTTCACGGATTCGTATAAAAATACCTATACTCACGTATACCGTTATGGGTGGACATGATTGATTAGATGGGCTAATTCAGTTAAGGCTTGTTGATAGACTTGACGCTTAAATTCGATTACTGATTCCGGTTCTATCCAGTAATGGCTCCAGCGCCAGGCATCAAACTCCGGATGAGAATGAGAGCGTAGAGATATGTCGCAATCGCGCCCCATGAAACGCAGCAAATACCAAATTTGTTTCTGCCCTTTGTAATTTTTGCGCCAGTCACGTTTTATCCATTGATCCGGTACTTCATATCGCAACCAGTTACGGGTACGCCCGATAATAGTAACGTGGGAAGAGCATAGACCGGTTTCTTCTGTCAATTCTCGATACATTGCCTGTTCTGGACTTTCACTAGGTTCAATACCACCTTGTGGAAATTGCCAGAAATCTTGTTTAATACGTTTCCCCCAGAAGACTTCATTTTTTTTGTTTAGTAAAATGATACCAACATTGGAACGATAGCCATTACAGTCAATCATACGATGTATTCATTTGATTTATTATATTTAGGTTCAATTTAAGTCTTTCCATATTCTATATCAGACAGAGATCTACCATTCAATTAATAGACGGCTTATTAATTCAATGGTCTGTATCATATTAGTTACGCGTTACTGTTATTAATACAGTCTCAAATGAGACTTACTCAAGTCTTTCACGGTAGAATTACCTTTATCTAGTTATTGTAATGGAGATAGTAATGCGTGTTTCGCAATTTTTTATATCCACACTTAGGGAGGCCCCTGCAGAAGCGGAGCAAATAAGTCATAAATTGATGTTGCGAGCAGGCTTTATTAGGCGTCTTAGTAGCGGTTTATACACTTGGATGCCGCTTGGTTTAAGAGTTCTGCGGAAAGTTGAGAATATTGTGCGTGAGGAGATGAATAAAAATGGAGCTATAGAACTTCTGATGCCTGCAGTACAGCCAGCTGAATTATGGCAAGAGACTGGACGTTGGGATGTATTCGGGCCACAGATGCTCAAAATAAAAGATAGACATCAACATAATTTTTGTTTCGGTCCTACACATGAAGAAGTTATTACCGATATCGTACGGCAGGAAATAAAAAGTTATCGCCAGTTACCGTTGAATTTTTATCAGATCCAGACTAAGTTTCGTGACGAGACTCGTCCTAGATTTGGAGTGATGCGTGCGCGTGAATTCGTGATGAAAGATGCTTACTCGTTTCATGCCGACATGGAATGTTTGGAAAAAACTTATAAAATTATGTATCGAACTTATGACCAAATATTCTCTCGTTTGGGGTTAAGATTTCGTGCGGTAGCAGCGGATACCGGATCAATGGGTGGAAGTAGTTCGCATGAATTTCATGTGTTGGCCGATTCAGGTGAAGATAGTATTGTTTTTTGTCCAGATTCAGATTACGCCGCCAACATAGAGTTGGCGGAAACCTTGCCACCCGATGAATTGCGTCAGATGGCAAGTAATCCTATGCAGAAAATTTTAACGCCAAATAAGAGAACGTGTGAGGAGGTAGCTAATTTTTTTAAAATACCAGTACAGAAAACTGTAAAGACTTTAGTAGTAATAGTAAATAATAAGATGGTTCTTCTGCTGTTACGCGGCGATCATCAGTTAAATGAAATTAAAGCTCAGAAGATTTCAGTTCTTGATGGTTTCCGATTGGCAAGTGAAGAAGAGATATTGAAACAGATTGGTTGTCGTTCAGGGTATATAGGGCCAGTCGGTCTAGAATTACTTATCATAGCTGATAGAGTTGTCACAGAAATGAGTGATTTTGTTTGTGGTGCAAATGAAACAGATTATCACTTGACCGATGTTAATTTTGGCCGTGATATGAGGGAACCCGATCATGTTTTTGATATTCGTAATGTAATTTCTGGGGAATTATCACCTGACGGGAAAGGCCAGCTTGAAATTTGTCGGGGCATCGAAGTTGGACATATTTTTCAATTGAGAACTAAATATTCAGAAGTAATGAAAGCTGATTATCTTGATAAACAGGGGCATTCTCGATTCATGGAAATGGGTTGTTATGGCATTGGGATATCACGTATTGTGGCAGCAGCTATTGAACAAAATTATGATGAGCGCGGCATCATTCTTCCGATTGTTATGGCGCCATTTAAAATTGTTATCATACCCATTGGTATGAAAAAAAGTGAACAGGTAAAAAGAGAAGCGGAGAAGTTATACACAGAACTTTATTCCGCCGGCATTGAAGTGTTGCTTGATGATCGGGATGAACGTCCGGGTGTGATGTTTGCTGATATGGAATTAATTGGAATTCCTTATCGTATCGTTATTGGAGAGCGTAGTTTGAAGGAAGGAAATGTTGAATATCAAAAACGGTGCGATAAAGAGTCTAAGATAATTCCTTTGCAAAACGTGATTAATTTCTTGATGTCAGAGGAATGGAAAAGTTAATTAAAATAGCCTGATTGTTTGCATTTTTTATTTATTAAATAGATTTTCTCTATGTTGTGAGCTTAAGAATTTTTGATATTGAATTGATTTAGACATTTTTATTAATACTGTTCAAATTTAGGTCGGAGACCAGAGCGTGCTTATTGATAATGAATCAAAAATCTTTATTCAAATTTTGCATTTGAATAAGCATGGGTTATTAACTAATAAGCTACGTCACAATAAAAATGACGTATTAAAGTTTTCACACTTATTTAATTCAGATTTATACTTGTGGGTGCGCTCTCTCTAATTTTTTGTGTAATTTATTGAGCGCGCTGAGATAAGCCTTCGCTGAAGCTATGACAATGTCTGTGTCTGCTCCATGGCCATTAACAATACGTCCAGATTTTTGTAGTCGTACCGTTACTTCTCCCTGGGAATCAGTGCCGCTAGTGATGTTATTCACCGAATATAATTGTAAGTCAGTCTCACTGACCAAAATTTTCTCAATGGCCCGAAAAGTGGCATCCACTGGCCCACTACCGTCTGATTCCGCATGCAGTTCTTTACCTTCTTCAGTAATAACTATATAGGCATACGGAGTTTTACCAGTTTCGCTATGGGCAGTTAAGGATAAAAGTTTGTAATGCTCTTGTAGAGTCATTACCTCATCTGAGACAAGCGCATGCAGATCTTCATCAAAGATATCATGCTTCTTATCGGCTAATTCTTTGAAACGCATGAATGTAGTGTTGAATAGTTCCTCTGATTCTAGTTCGATACCAAGCTCGGCCAGGCGACTACGAAAAGCGTTACGCCCAGAGTGCTTCCCTAATAATAGTTTATTGGCGCCCCAACCCACATCTTCAGCGCGCATAATTTCATATGTTTCACGGTGTTTGAGCACGCCGTCTTGATGTATACCGGATTCGTGCGCAAATGCATTCGCACCAACAATGGCTTTATTGGGCTGTACTGGAAAACCCGTAATTCCGGACACTAATTTACTAGCTGACACTATGTGCTTGGAATCTATACGCGTATCACAAGGAAAGAAATCTTGACGAGTTCTTACTGCCATCACTATTTCCTCTAACGAAGCGTTGCCTGCACGTTCACCCAGACCATTTATAGTACATTCTACTTGTCTCGCTCCATTTATGACTGCCGACAAAGAGTTTGCGACTGCCAAACCTAAATCGTTGTGACAGTGAACTGAAAAAATTACCTTATCAGAGTTAGGTATGCGTTCACGAAGAGTTTGAATAAGGGCGCCGAATTGCTCCGGTACAGTGTAGCCAACGGTATCAGGAATATTCAGGGTGGTTGCCCCAGCGCTGATGACTGCTTCTAATATACGGCAAAGAAAGGTAATTTCTGAGCGACCCGCATCTTCAGGTGAGAATTCTATATTATCAGTATACTGGCGCGCCCATTTCACAGCCCTTACAGCCTGCTCTACTACTTGGTCTGGAGACATGCGTAATTTCTTCTCCATATGAATGGGTGAAGTAGCAATAAAAGTATGAATGCGTCCTGAATTACAGTTTCTTAGGGCCGTACCAGCACGTATTATATCCGCTTCAGTAGCGCGAGCTAACGCACATACGGTACTGTCTTTAATCACATCAGCCACCGCTTGCACAGCTTCAAAATCACCATTGGAAGCCGCTGGGAAGCCGGCCTCAATAACATCTACTCGCATTCGTTCTAGTTGCCGCGCAATGCGTACCTTCTCTTCTTTTGTCATGGATGCACCAGGACTTTGTTCACCATCACGTAAGGTTGTGTCAAAAATTATCAAATGATCGCGCATCTTTTCCTCCTCTATTCTAATAAGGATACTTGAATTGTGAGCACAGAACTAAAAAAGATTGATCAGGGTAAAAATTTAAGGATGCGTAGTAATTTAACGTACAGAATACAAGAGTCGAATTAAAAAACAGATCATACTGAAAATGAGCGCAAGAGCAATGTTCCATTTACTTCATTGGGTGAAATGCAAATGGACTTTTCCGTTTACGCAATGAAGAAGAGGCTAAGTTTTTAGCGTATCGTTATTTTTTTTCTTTTTCTTTAGTCTCCATAACCATATAATATAGCCAGATACTGCATACGATACAAATAGGCAAAATAGCACAACAGGCGGGTGACTTGGAATTAGAACAAAAAAGAATAATACAAGCAGTAATACAGTTATAAATGGCACATTTTTGTGCAGATTGATCTCTTTTCCGCTGTAGTAAGGAAGACTGCTGACCATAGTAATGGCGGCAAATAGAGTGATGCACCATGCTAACCAATTGATGCTTGAACCCTCCATCCCGAAATCCAACATTACCCAAACTAGTCCCGCGATCAATGCCGCCCCTGCAGGGCTAGGTAAACCTTGAAAAAAACGTTTATCCGCGGTTCCTGTGTTAGTGTTAAAACGCGCTAAACGAAGAGCGGCGCAGGCACAGTAGATGAAGGCCGCAATCCAACCTAGTTTCCCCATATCTTTCAGAGCCCATTCGTATATGACTAGTGCAGGAGCGGCACCGAATGAAATCATATCAGATAGACTGTCGTACTCTGCCCCAAATTCGCTTTGAGTATGGGTGAATCTTGCTACCCGACCATCCAATCCATCTAGTACCATAGCAATGAGAATTGATACAGCAGAGTGCTCAAAATTCCCATTCATTGCTTGTATAATGGCATAGAAACCAGCAAACAAGGCGGCAGTGGTGAATAGATTGGGCAATAAATAAATACCGCGTCGCCGTAATCTTGATTTAGGTGTGAAGTGAGACTGATCTGGGTCGTACATTATTTGTGTGATACACAAAGAAGTATGTAGGGTAAATCGTTATTTTAGATAGTAAACCATGGGTAACAGCAAGTTACAAATGGGCAACTAATACACTAATTTAATTTTATCTAGGTAGTTCCGCCAATACGGTTAATGTTGCATAAACTTTGTCCCCGATACTCACTTTAATTTCAGTATTGAGGGGCAAGTATACATCTACTCGCGAACCGAAGCGGATGAAACCAAAACGTTGACCACGCGTGAGGTATTCCCCGGCTTTAACGTAACATAAAATACGTTTTGCGATCAATCCAGCAACTTGTACACAAGTTATATCAGAACCATTGGCTGTTTTTATCCATAAAGCATTGCGTTCATTCTCTAGGGAAGCTTTGGGCAGGTTGGCACTGATAAATTTTCCAGGTGAATACCATCCACTAATAATTTTTCCATCTACTGGACTACGGTTAGAGTGAACATTAAACACATTCATGAATACACTAATCTTGACAGCATCACGCTCGAGATAGGGGTCTCGTATGTTTTCTACTGCAACTATCCTGCCATCGGCAGGCGACAAGACAGTATTAAGTTTCTCTGGAACGACACGTGGTGGATCACGGAAAAATTGTAACACAAAAAATGCGAGCACCCAGAGGGGTGCCGCCCATTGCCAGTCAGTAATGGCATGCACTAATGATGCAATAATTGCAGCCCCAGCAATAAAAGGCCAGCCTTCGCGAGCAATAAAAGGGTGTGGGTAATTCATTAGGTGATATAAATAGTTAACAGTAAGAAGTATTTAGTTTATCAATGCATGGAGCTAATCATTTTTTAAACGTTGCCTATCATTTCAAGTCAATTTTTTGTTTGATCAACTAATCTATTTTTCTTAATCCATGGCATCATACCGCGTAATTTTTCACCAACCACTTCTATTTGATGTTCGGAGGCGAGACGACGACTGGCCTTAAGCATGGGGGCACCAGCTTGATTCTCTAGTATAAATTCACGAGCATACGCACCAGTTTGAATTTCATGCAGAATCTTCCGCATTTCGGTACGAGTGGCATCGGTTACAATACGCGGACCACGTGAAATATCACCATATTCAGCGTTGTTTGATATGGAATAACGCATATTAGCAATACCGCCCTCATAAATTAGATCCACAATTAATTTAACTTCATGCAGACACTCAAAATAAGCCATTTCTGGGGCGTAACCGGCTTCAGTTAATGTTTCAAATCCAGCTTGGATTAGAGCGGTAAGTCCCCCACACAGTACTACTTGCTCACCAAATAGATCAGTTTCAGTTTCTTCACGGAAGTTTGTTTCAATTACTCCGCCACGAGTACCACCGTTGGCTGCAGCGTAAGAAAGTGCCAAATTACGCGCTTTGCCAGATTTATTTTGATGTACGGCAATGAGTGACGGTACGCCACCACCTTGTATGTAAGTTGAACGCACTAGATGACCGGGTCCCTTCGGGGCAATCATAATCACATCAAGATCTTCGCGTGGCGAAACTTGACCGTAATGAATATTGAAACCATGTGCAAATGCAAGTGTCGCCTTCTTTTTCAAATTAGGTTCAATCTCTGATTTGTAAACAGCCCCGATCTGTTCATCAGGCAATAGGAGCATTACTACGTCTGCGCCCTTAGTAGCTTCTGCAATTTCCTTAACTGTCAGCCCAGCTTTCTTTGCTTTGCTCCAGGACGCACCATTTTTACGCAAACCAACAATGACTTTTACACCAGAGTCATTTAAGTTATTAGCATGAGCGTGGCCCTGCGAGCCATAACCAATAATGGCAACCTTTTTTCCCTTGATGAGGGATAAATCGGCGTCTTTATCGTAGTAAACTTTCATTGTTTTTTTTCCTCTATTTTGTTTTAATTTTGAATAAGATAAGTGTTGAAAGCTAATTTAGTGGGTAGTATCTTGTTCTATACATAAGGAGCGCCATTACACCTTGAGCGTTCTTTCGCCGCGACCAATACCAGAGGCACCGGTACGTACAGTTTCCAGAATAGAGCTGTGCCCTATGGTATTAATAAACGTATCGAGTTTTGAAGTAGTTCCAGTCAGTTTGATAGTATAAGATATATCAGTTGTATCGACAATGTGACCACTAAAAGTATCAGTTGTATGTTTTATTACTTCTCGATTTTTATCGGTCACATGGATTTTCACAAGCATTAATTCATATTCAATGTGATCGCCATCACTTAGGTTCAAGACCTTTATTACATCAATCAGTTTATTTAACTGTTTTATTATTTGTTCAACTACATCATCTGAGCCAATTGTGACTATGGTCATGCGCGACAAGGTTGAGTCCTCAGTTGGCGCGACTGTGAGCGATTCAATATTATAGCCACGAGCCGAGAATAGTCCAGCAACGCGTGATAGCCCACCAGCCTCGTTTTCTATTAATAAAGAGATAATATGTCGCATTTTTATACGAGAATCATTTCAGAAAGACCCTTGCCACCAGGTATCATTGGGAATACATTTTCTGTTTGATCAGTAATGAAATCCATAAATACCAGTCTATTTTTGAGTTTAAATGCTTCTCGCAGCGCACTTTCAATATCGCCAGGACTCTCTATCTTCATACCAACATGTCCGTAGCTCTCAGCTAATTTTACAAAATCTGGTAACGCATCCATGTAGGACTCAGCATAGCGATTACCATGAAAAAACTCTTGCCATTGACGCACCATTCCCATGTAACGGTTATTGAGATTTATGATCTTAAGTGGCAAGTTGTATTGTTTGCAAGTAGATAATTCTTGTATGCACATTTGAATACTGGCTTCGCCAGTGACACAAGCCACTGTGCTTCCGGGGTTGACAAACTGCACGCCCATGGCTGCCGGTAGACCGAATCCCATGGTTCCCAGACCGCCAGAATTGATCCAACGGCGTGGTTTATCAAATTTGTAGAATTGTGCTGCCCACATTTGATGTTGACCAACATCAGAGGTGATAAAAGCATCACCTTTAGTTATTTCATAGAGTCTTTCAATTACCATTTGAGGTTTAATAATAGTACTTGCGCGATCATATTTAAGACAGTCACGCTCACGCCATAAATTAATTTGTGTCCACCACGCTCTAAGCGCTATTAGATCTAATTTCTCTTTGTCGATTCTTAGTAATCGAATGAGATCGTCCAGTACGTCAGAAATGTCGCCAATAATAGGCACATCTACTTTAACGCGCTTAGAGATGGACGAAGGATCAATATCAATGTGTACAATCTTCCTTTCATTATTAGAAAAGTGCTTTGGGTTTCCAATCACGCGGTCATCAAAACGTGCACCAATAGCTATTAATACGTCACAATCTTGCATTGCCATATTAGCCTCATATGTGCCATGCATACCTAACATACCGACAAAGAATTTATCTGTGGCAGGATAGCCGCCTAGTCCCATTAAAGTATTAGTACACGGAAAACCCATTATTTGTACTAAATTTATTAGTTGTGTACTTGCATTGCTCAGAATTACTCCTCCGCCAGCGTAGATCATAGGGCGTTTTGCGCCCAATATTAGTTGCGCCGCTTTTTTAACTTGCTCAAGAGAAACCTTGATAATCGGATCGTAAGAGCGCATAAAAACACTGTCAGGGTAAGAGAACTCTGTTTTCTGTTGACTTATGTCTTTTGGAATGTCTACTAGTACCGGTCCAGGTCGTCCAGTCGAAGCAATGTAGAATGCTTTTTTGATGGTAGTAGCCAATTCTGTAATATCTTTTACCAAAAAATTATGCTTAACACAGGGACGTGTGATGCCCACAGTATCTACTTCTTGAAATGCATCCAAGCCAATAGCGTAGGTAGGTACCTGCCCGCTAATGATAACCATCGGGATTGAGTCCATGTAGGCGGTAGCTATACCTGTAACGGCATTGGTTACACCAGGACCAGATGTTACTAGCGCGACCCCTGTTTTCCTACTAGAGCGCGCATAACCATCGGCCGCATGTACCGCGGCTTGTTCGTGTCGCACTAAAATATGTTTGACTTTGTTCTGTTTACACAATTCATCGTATATGAACAATACAGCGCCGCCAGGGTAACCAAAAATATGATCCACCCCTTCTGCCTGTAAACAACGTATTGTAATTTCAGCACCCGTTAATTCCATACTTTTTTCTACACCCAAGAAGTAATAAATCAAACTTATAACAGTAACGGTTAGCTGACCTCTGGTCAACTCTTTATTGGTAGACGTCCTCTATGTTTGACAGTTTCTATCTATATTATTCGTGATTATTAGTAGTTAGAGTCTTTTTTTGTTCATTTTAAGGAAATAGGTAAGAGGAATGTTTTGAAAGGTGGTGTTCTAATAGTTAAAGCAGTAGCCTAAATTTCGGGTTATTAGACAAGCTATCATCTATAACCTCTTGCAGGTACATTCTCCTAGATTTTTGTTATTTTCAACATAAAGCATGAATTCATTCGTTATTTGAGTATGCGAGACCAAAAATAAAGTCGGTATATTACTTGAGAGTTCACCCCATTACAGGGTAAAATGGATATTTTATGTTGAGCATCTAACTGGAGAATATGCATGTTGGTAACAATCAATACAAAGGCGCAAGTGGTGCGTGACTATCAGAGGGCCGTGGGGGACACGGGTTCTTCAGAAGTGCAAGTGGCCCTACTGACAAATCGTATTAATGAGCTGGGGGATCATTTTAAGACCCATGTTAAAGATCATCACTCTCGTCGTGGTTTATTGCGTATGGTAAATCGCCGTCGCAAATTACTTGATTATCTAAAACGTACCAGTCTTGGTAGCTATCGTTTGCTTATTGAACGTCTTGGGCTTCGTAAATAGAATTTCTTGGCAAAAAGAGGGGGGGCGTGAGAGATATTTGAACCACTTGTTCGGTGCCTAATGGTAAAAATATGTCGCACGATATACAGTTAAATAAAAATAGTTCATCAAAAAGGATAGTTAATTGAAATCGATTAAGAAAAGTGTTGCGTACGGACGTCATCAATTAACGCTGGAAACTGGCGAAATTGCGAGGCAAGCTAATGGTTCTGTGCTTGTTAAGATGAACGATACTGTGGTTCTAGTGACCGTGGTGGGTGCGAAGAATGCTAAGCAGGGACAAGATTTTTTCCCATTGACTGTGGATTATCAAGAACGTAGTTATGCTGCCGGTAGAATACCAGGTAGTTTTTTTAAACGCGAAGGGCGTCCTTCCGAGAAAGAGATTCTTACTTCCCGCTTGATTGATCGTCCTATTCGCCCATTATTTCCAGATAGCTTTTATAATGAAGTGCAAATTGTTGCCACAGTTTTATCTTCCGATAATGAAGTAGATTCAGATATTCCTGCGATGATTGGGGCTTCTGCAGCACTAGTGCTCTCTGGTATCCCCTTTGATGGTCCAGTTGGTGCTGCTCGTGTTGGTTACATGAATGGCGAGTACATGCTAAATCCAACCGCTACTGAATTGAAAAATACCCAATTGAATTTGGTAGTTGCAGGAACGCAAAATGCTGTATTGATGGTGGAATCAGAAGCAATGGAGCTGCCTGAAGACATAATGTTAGGTGCAATTATGTATGGTCATCAACAAATGCAGGTGGTTATTAATGCCATTAATGAACTGGCTGATGAAGCTGGAGTTTCTATATGGGAATGGGTACCTCAACAGAAAGACAAGGAGTTATCTGAAAAGATTGCCCAGTTAGCGGAAACAGATTTACGTAGCGCTTTTCATTTAAAACAGAAACAGGCGCGATCAGAAGCAATTGATGAAGTCTGGCGAAGAGTTTTTGATGAGATCGGCGTTGATTCTGATAATGGACCGACAGGGCAGGTTGTCAAAGAAATTTGTTTTGCTCTTGAGTCAAAGATTGTGCGTACTCAAATTTTAGATGGTGAACCACGTATAGATGGACGAGATACGCGTACCGTGCGACCTATTACTATTCGTAATAGTGTCCTGCCGCGTACCCACGGCTCTTCCTTGTTTACTCGTGGAGAGACTCAGGCGTTAGTGATTGCAACTCTGGGCACGGGACGCGATGAACAGAAAATTGACGCATTACAAGGAGATTATACTGATCGTTTTATGCTTCATTACAATATGCCACCTTATGCTACCGGTGAAACTGGTCGCGTGGGTACACCTAAGCGCCGAGAAATTGGTCATGGACGTCTCGCCAAGCGAGCACTTATTGCAGTTTTGCCTTCTGCTGAAGAATTTGGTTATTCAATTAGAGTTGTGTCAGAGATTACCGAGTCAAATGGTTCCAGCTCTATGGCATCAGTTTGTGGTGGATGTCTTGCGTTAATGGATGCAGGTGTTCCGCTTAAGGCTCATGTAGCAGGCATTGCAATGGGTTTAATTAAAGAAGGCAATCGTTTCGCTGTACTGACAGATATTCTTGGCGACGAAGATCATTTGGGTGACATGGATTTCAAGGTTGCCGGTACTGAGCAGGGCATTACAGCATTACAAATGGACATTAAAATTCAAGGTATTACTAAAGATATTATGCACGTTGCATTGGTGCAGGCAAAAGAAGGACGTATGCACATCTTAGAAATTATGAAGCAGGCATTACCTTCAACTCGAGATGATATTTCTCAGCATGCGCCGCGCATCATAAAAATTAAAATTAACCCTGAGAAAATTCGCGATGTAATCGGAAAAGGCGGTGCAGTAATTCGCGCATTGACTGAGGAGACCGGAACTACTATTGATATCACAGACGACGGCACTGTTACGATAGCTTGTATTAGTGCTGAAGGCGGCGAGCTCGCTAGAAAACGCATTGAAAATATTACTGCTGATGTAGAAGTTGGTAAGATATATGATGGTACCGTATTAAAATTGCTGGACTTTGGTGCAATTGTTAGCGTCTTACCAGGAAAAGATGGTTTATTACACATATCACAAATTGCTAACGAACGAGTGAGTAGCGTTGCCGAGTATCTGAAAGAAGGGCAGATGGTACGTGTGAAAGTTCTAGAAGCTGATGACAAAGGACGACTTCGTTTAAGTATGAAGGCAGTTTCTGTCGACACTAGCGAGAATGTAGTTTCCTAATTTATATCCAGAATTTAAAAGCTTTACTTAATATAAGAATGCCCGGTATCTTCTGAAACGGGGCATTCTTTTTTTACTTAAAAAATGAATATGCTTGACTTATCTCACTAAGAAAAATAGTAACTCTACTTAGCTAGTTGCTTTTCTTTTATTTCATCAAGCGTTTTACAGTCTATACAAAGAGTTGCAGTAGGACGCGCTTCAAGACGCTTTAGACCGATTTCAATCCCGCAGTTGTTGCAGTAACCATATTCACCAGTCTCTATTGCAATAATAGTCTTATTAATTTTCTTTATGAGTTTTCGTTCGCGATCACGATTACGTAACTCTAGCGAGATATCTGCTTCTTGACTGGCGCGGTCGTTTGGATCAGCAAAGACGGTTGCCTCATCTTGCATTTTATGGACCGTATTGTTTATATCTTCACTTAATGAGGCTTTCATCTCATTCAGTATCCGGTGAAAGTGTATAAGTTGCTTTCGGCTCATATAAGCCTCGCCTTTCTTTAGTTGATAGACGGTAGCTTGGGCACGTAGTTCTCGTGGCATTTTTTAGAGCCCTCTTATAATTTAAATATCAGGGTGCTTTAATATCAGAAATTATGTGATATAGCAAGTGAATTTAATATTTTTTTATAGTGCTTTTTTGAGTTTTATGGCGAGAGTGGTGTTAGTCGACATAGGCTATGTTATTGAATCCACAAGTCTGTTAGACAAGTATAACAAGATTACAAATTGACCTTTTATTAGCGGGCGGGTATAGTGCTTTTTTCCGGGGTGTAGCGTAGCCTGGTAGCGCGCCTGGTTTGGGACCAGGATGTCGGGAGTTCAAATCTCTCCACCCCGACCAATCAATACTTCATTGATTTAATTCAATAAAGTAAGTGTAACCCGGCTTGAGTAGTGCCCGTAGCTCAACCGGATAGAGCACCAGCCTTCTAAGCTGGGGGTTGCAGGTTCAATTCCTGTCGGGCACACCATAGAATTTCTTCAGTAAATTGCATCAGTGCATCAGGATTTTCGAACCTGCGTGATCTTAGCTTTTTCAGATGGTGGCTGTAGCTCAGTGGTAGAGTCCCGGATTGTGATTCCGGTTGTCGTGGGTTCGAAACCCATCAGCCACCCCAATAGAATGAAGGCTTGCAGCGATGCAAGCCTTTTTCACACCAAACGGATTTTTTGCTCCGTATAGGCGCAGTGTAGGATTTCTCGGATCGTGCAGCAAGCATCATGTTCATAAAATAAAAACCGTTGGGCTATCTCGGCGGTGACGGCTTAAAGCATTGTCTTAAAAAACGGGATCTACTTTACTTAGAATCATTATCTTCTATAACAACTTTTCTTGTGCTTGTATTTTTACTTTTTTGAACACCTAGGAAGAACATTTCAGGGATTGTATAATGCTAATCTGAGGAGGTAACCCCTACGCCTAACTCATCTGTAAGACCCTAATTCTCTTGGAGATTCTGGCTTACTAGCGTTCAGAAAATCTCAAGAAGTTTAGAGGGAAATTTATTGTTTTTTAATGATTTTTGTGCTCATAACTTTATTTTTGCATGTAATTTAGGAGTTACTCTGTGTTTAAATTTTTAAGCGCTTTGGTAGGCTATTATTATTTTGGAATTTCTGGGGCATTCATTGGTTATTTCTTGGGAAGCATTATTGACCGTTACAGTGCCTATGGTTTTGGTGGAGTTAATCCGCTGAGCGGCAATTATCGGAAGGAAATTTTTCTTGAGACTGTTTTTATTTTAATGGGGAAGCTTGCTAAAGCAGATGGTCGCATATCAGAAGATGAAGTTAATCATGTTGAGCAATTTATTACCAAATCAAGAATGTCTGTTGAGCATAGACAAAAAGCAATTACTCTTTTTAAGCAAGGATCCGCAACAGAGTTTGATTATGAGTCGTGTTTAAAGAAATTTATAGATGTTTGTGGACAGACGCATAATTTAAAACAGATGCTGTTGGTTTATCTCATTGTGATGGCTTCGTCTGATGGACGCGTTGACTCTACTGAAGAGCGCTTACTCGCAGACATTGCTCTCCATCTTGGCTACAACCAGATTGCATTCAAACAGTTGTTGGATATGGTTTTAAATCAATCTCACTTTGCCGGTGGCCAAGTGGTATCCGCTACAGTTTTGGAGGATGCTTATAGAGCGATCGGCGTCAGTAAAGATAGTAATGATCAAGATATTAAGCGGGCTTATCGGAAATTAATGAGTCAATATCATCCTGATAAGTTAATAGGTCAGGGTGTTCCGGAAGATATGATTACTGTGGCCACTCAGCAATCACAGGAAGTTCAGGTTGCTTATGATTTAATTACGAAAAGCCGGAAAAGTAGTTAACCTTAA
>Ga0194074_104_pt1 | contig 48259 bp, 46 predicted proteins | sample LauGreFBDMM110DN_2_FD_133644 | JGI IMG/M metagenome (GOLD analysis project Ga0194074, IMG submission 133644) | reverse complement strand
AGGGCCATTGATATTCATACTACTGCTCTCTTTTGTTGGATATAAGATTATGAAGTCGAAACGAGTGCAACGTTGGCGAGAAACCCATCGCTCGTAGAGAAATCAAGTTCATGGTCGCCATAAAATCTAGATTATCTGCCCCTATATTCTTACCTTGCTCTCAATTGTGTCACATCGAGTAATGTTGAAAATTTCTTAGCATTAACGTGTTGTTCAAATGGCAGAACCCCTAACAACGGACAATTTAATCGTTGTTTGAGTGCATTTATATTCTCTTCGAATGACATCATTTGTGAGTCAATCTGATTTGCCACCCAACCTACAAGTAGCAGTCCACTAGCTCGAATAGATTGCGCGGTCAGTAACGCATGATTCAAACACCCCAACCGCATTCCCACTACCATTATTACAGGGAGATCAAGAACCTGCGCCATATCAGAACCATCATGAAGATCATTGAGTGGAACCAGAAAACCTCCTACACCCTCAATAATCACTACTTCTGCAACACTTCTCAGTTCAAGATAGGCCATTTTAATAACCGATATATCAATCTCGACATTCATCTGTTTTGATATGATGTGAGGAGCTATTGGTAAGTTTAATGCATAGGGATTCATCCACTCACGTGGAACAATTATGGTGCTTGCTATAACAATTCTCTCTACATCCGACCACTCCCCTTTCTCGCAACTAACCGCAACTGGTTTCATGCCTACAACAGACTTACCGCATGCGGAAAAAGCATGAAGCAGAGCGCAACTCACTAAAGTTTTTCCCACTCCAGTGTCGGTACCGGTAATAAAATAGCCTTGTGACATAGAAATTAGTTAATTGAATATCGGTTATTCATAATCTTCTCAATTAAAACACAAGATGTTTTGCATGTAAGGCCAGACTCAATATCTTTTCTGCACTAAATACCTTGGATCTATTTATTTCCAAGCATGACCGTAGATTACTTCAAAAGTTACTGGCAGCTTTCCTTCTATCCGAAATGTTTCGTAAGACTCCACAGCTCTTCGCCATCCATTCTTTCCGGTTAATCCGCGTTGTCTGCCATCAGCTATATTATGCGCACCAATAGCTTTTAAATCACGCATTGCACTCACCACGTCATCGTAAGTTAATGTAATGTATTCCATATCCATAACTGGCGTACTAAAACCGTTATGTGCCAACAAATCTCCAATATCATGCATATCTGTGAAACGGTTAGTATGTCTATATTTATCTACACCACTAAAAACTTGACGAAATTCTTTCAGGGTATCTGGTCCCAAAGTGCTAAACATAAATAAACCATCTGTCTTTAGTACTCGTCGTACCTCAGAAAATGTTTGCTTGATGTTGTCGCACCATTGCAACGTAAGATTTGACCATACCATACCAATACCAGAATCTTTCAATGGCAACTGCTCAATATCACCACATATATAATTTATATTACTTTCGTAGAATGGAGGTAATCTCTTCCACCAAGGAATAAGGGAGCGCGCTTGAGAATGCATCGCCATTGCAATATCAATTGCTATAACTCTAACAGAAGGATAGCGCATTACTAGTTTGCGATTACCATACCCGGTGCCGCTACCGGCATCCAAAAGTGTGTCAGGAATATACTTGATATAATCCAGACGTGACAACATCCTGTTACATACTTCATGTTGTAACACTGCCGCTTGATCGTAACCTGCGGCCGCTCTTTCAAAGGAACGTCTTAATTGACGTTTATCTATGAAGTGATCGTAATTCATACCTGTATTGTCCTCATGACGCTTGCTATAAAATCATCTGGATGCGATAAAAATGGAGCATGGCCGCAACAAGATAATGAGATCAATACCGAATCCTGTAGCTGTTCATGCATCCATTGCGCCGCACCTAAATTAACAATAAAATCATTCTCACCGTGTACTAATATTACGGGCTGATGAATATACTTAATCTTTTTACGCAAATCAGTCGAGAGTAGAATTTGCAGTCCTGCCTGCAATCCAACTATATTTGACTCCGTCTCCCGAAGAACACTTGCACGCAATTGTCTCAATACTTTTCTAGTATTGCCACTTCCTTTGGCTTGCAAGACCAAAAATTTATCCAGGGTATTCTTATAATCTAATTTCAAATTTCTTGTGAATAATTCTAGTACACTAAATTCCATGCCCAGTAACCAATCTTTACATTGAACAAAATGAGGCGTTGTAGAAACAAGAATCAATTTCTTAACACGCTGTGATTCACGTAATGCAAGCTCAATTGCTACCTGCCCACCCAGTGACCAACCACATACAATACTATCCGCAGGTAAAATTTTTGCAATCGCCTCAGTTATGGCTTCTAATTTATCTAGTGTATCTGTTTGAACAGACGAGCTGAACCCGTGTCCGGGAAGGTCTATTAAATGTAGACAAAAATACTGTGCCAATCGCTCATGTACGCTCGTCCAAATACTGCTATGCATTCCCCAGCCGTGAAGCAGAACAAGATTTGGGCCGTTACCAAAAATTCTTACGTGAATATTGTTCATCAATACCCTGCAAAAAAATATTGTTCAAGGGAGGCAGAAAAGATTAGAAACGTTACCAATATCTCTCCAGTAGAAATTATTTATAAGATTTTATTTCTAAAAAAATTAATGGGATGAGGGTATTTTTTCTGAAAATAATCCACTCTTTATTTGTTTTTCCCATTAAATTTCTCTATCACTTAATTTCTATACTTAATTCATACAATACCGTTGCTAGTTGTGTAATATCATCTTCTTTATGCAAAGCAGACAAGGAGATCCTTAGACGTGCTGTGCCCCGCGGAACCGTAGGTGGACGTATTGCTGGTATCAAAATGCCTCGTACTTGCAACGCTTTACTTATTCGCAAGACTTGACTGTTATCTCCAATAATTAGTGGCTGTATGGCAGTTGTGGATTGCAGAAGCTTCCAACGCAGAGGTTTTAATTCCGTTCTTAATTGTGTAATAAGTTGCGCCAATCTTTCTCGTCGCCATTCTTCCTGCTGAATCAGCGTTAAGCTTTTCAATAAAGTACAGGCTAACAAAGCTGGCATTGCAGTAGTATAGATGTAGCTATGGGCACGCTGAATTAGGGTTTCAATAATTTCCGTTTGCGCAGCTACAAAAGCACCGGACACACCAGCTGCCTTGCCAAGAGTCGCCATATAAATAATTCGTGGTGAAATAGCATTAGAATGAGACAGAGATCCTCGTCCCTGTTTACCTAAAACACCGAAACCATGCGCATCATCAATCAAAAGCCAAGCATCATATTTATCACATAACATGGCTAATTCAATAATAGGCGCAATATCTCCATCCATGCTAAATACCGCATCAGTCGCCACTAATTTTTGCTTGGCTTGTGACGCGGCTAATCGTCTTTCCAGTTCAGCTAGATCAAGATGTGGATATCGAATGAATTTTGCTCGTGAGAGTAACGCAGCGTCATTAAGCGAGGCATGATTTAATTTATCGGCAAATATTTCACCCCTGTGGCTCACTAGAGCGGAAATAATTCCAGTGTTAGCCATATAGCCAGTAGAAAATAAAAGCGCTCTGGGGAATCCGGTGAAGTGTGCCAACCTATCTTCGAGATCTTGATGGGGGACATAATGACCACTAATAAGATGTGAAGAGCCTGTTCCTACGCCATATTTTCTTGCGCCTTTACGAGCCTCATTAATTAAATCAGGATGATTAGCTAATCCCAGATAATCATTACTGCAGAATGCAAGGTATTGACACCCAGCTATTGAGACATGAGTTCCCTGAGGACTCTCTGAAGTTAAACGACAACGATACAATCCTTTGCTTTTTAGGTTATCTAACTGTGTTACGAGATCAGAGAACATTCCCACTGCCAAGTTGCAAGGCATGGAGTCCAAGTTTCCTAAACAGAAGCTTGTCTTGTTCTACTCCAGGATTATCAGTAGTGAGCAAGGTATCCCCGTAAAAAATTGAATTGGCGCCGGCAAGAAAACATAGTGCCTGTAGTACTTCAGACATCTCTTGTCTGCCCGCAGATAGTCTTACCATCGCTTTGGGCATAGAAATGCGAGCTGTCGCTATAGTGCGCACGAATTCTAAAGGATCAAGCGTTTCTGCCCCATGCAATGGCGTACCAACGATTTGAACTAGATTGTTAATAGGAACAGATTCCGGGTAGGGTCCAAGATTTGCCAGTTGCGCAATCAATCCAGCACGGGCTTGGCGAGTTTCTCCCATACCAACTATACCACCGCTACAAACATTCATACCTGCACCACGTACTTTTTGCAGTGTATCTAGACGGTCCTGGTATCCGTGAGTCTTGATAATCTCATCATAGAATTCTGATGCCGTGTCAAGATTATGATTATAGTAATCAAGTCCAGCCTCTCTAAGTTGCTCAGCTTGCCCTGATTTTAACATGCCTAATGTGGCACAAGTTTGCAATCCAAGCGCCTTAACCGCGCTAATTATCTCTGTCATTTTATCAATATCACGCTGTTTGGGTCCTCGCCAGGCGGCACCCATGCAGAAACGTGAGGCCCCCCTTTCTTTGGCAATTTTAGCTGTCATCACTACTTCCTCGAGTGAAAGCATATCCAAATTTTGGATACCGGTATGGTAACGCGCTGCCTGGGGACAGTAGCCACAATCCTCTGGACAACCGCCGGTCTTAACTGAAATTAATGTGGACAGTTGTATTGCATTAGGATCGTGGTGTTGGCGATGCACCATCTGTGCACGATAAATCAGATCATTAAATGGCAAGTCCAACAACATTTCTATCTCAACTACAGTCCAAGATACAGAGTTGCTAGAAACAGTTGTACAATCAAGCGGATGCGTTGCATCACAATTTATTTTATTAGACGTTAGCTGGTTCATTCCCTACCTTGTGTTATTCTTAATAGGCAGAATCATCACAAAATCAGTTGTTATTGTCAATTTATTTCTTGTTATATCTAAACGATAGATTAAATATTAGGCTGTAAAAACTAACCTGCGCCCTACAAAGGAGAGTAAAGAAAAGATTTTGTCAGCCTGTCTCTTACACGATAAATCTAATGGATTAATACCCTATAGGGCAACGAAGCATGTTCAATATAATTTTATTTCAGCCTGAAATTCCACCCAATACCGGTAATGTTATACGTTTGTGCGCTAACACTGGTGCACAACTACATCTAATTAAACCACTTGGCTTTACTTTACAGAATAAACAGTTATTGCGGGCTGGTCTTGATTATCACGAGTTTGCTACTATAGCTGTACATAAAAGTTGGCCTGAGTGCAGAGAAAGTTTAAAAGGTCACCGTTTCTTTGCTGTATCCACCAAGGGCAAGCAATATCATCATGTGGCAAATTATACTTGTGGGGATGCCTTTTTATTTGGCTCTGAAACCCGCGGTCTACCCACTGAAATAATGACAGAATTTTCAGAAAAGCAACGCATTCGCTTGCCCATGGTACCTAAAAGTCGAAGTCTTAATTTATCTAATGCAGTTGCGGTGATAATTTATGAAGCTTGGCGACAAATAAAATTCAAAGCATCGTTATAAAACTCTAAATATTGAGATATCTCTTGTTAAAAAGTTAACAAGTCTCTATTTTTGATACGCGATTAAGCAACGTTTCTAATGCTGTCTTGGTTGACACACCCCCATGAAGCACACTGCATACTGCGCGAGTAATTGGCATCTCAATATTAAATTTTAAACCTAATTGCAAGACTTCCTCCGCGGTATACACCCCTTCTGCGATATGTCCAAGTTCTTGCAAAATATCTGACAATGATTTGCCTGTAGCTAACATCAATCCAACCTGTCGGTTACGTGAAAGGTTTCCTGTGCAAGTCAACATTAAATCGCCCATTCCCGTTAATCCCATGAAAGTCTCCATAGTGCCCCCTAGTTTCACACCTAATCTAGACATCTCTGCTAATCCCCTTGTAATCAGAGTCGCTCTGGCATTTTGACCCAAGCCCATGCCATCTGAAATACCGACAGCAATAGCAATTACATTTTTAACTGCTCCTCCCGTCTCTACGCCGATAACATCTTTACTTGAGTAAATGCGTAAGAATGCGGTGTGTAATTGCGTTGAAATATTCCTGCAGAATTCTTCTTCAAATGATGCTAAAGTCAAAGCGGTAGGTAATCTCTGCGCCACTTCTTGAGCGAAACTTGGCCCCGATAATACGCCGTATGGTGCCACCATGGCATACTCCTCCTGTACTATCTGATGAGGTAATTTCGCTGATTGCGCCTCAAATCCTTTACACCCTAGAACCACTGGCACAGGTTTCCCGCAGACAGCAATCGCACGCAATGTTTCACGTAATCCAGCAATAGGAACAACAATTAAAGCAAGTTCAGCAGTTCCGATGGCAGCACTCAGAACAGATGTTAGTTGTACAGAGTCTGGAAGAGGAAAAGATGGAAGGAAACGTCGGTTGACTCGTTGTGAAACAAGTTCATTAAAGTGTTTTTGATCTTGGGTCCATAAAGTAATTTGATGGCGAGAATTTTGGTCTATAGCGAGGTTAATAGCTAGCGCAGTACCCCATGCACCCGCACCTAAAATAGTTATTCTCATGAACCCCAGACTTGGAGAATTCTGACATAACCACTCTGTCCGTCCTGATGACGAACTTTAATCCAACCGTTAGCGGTTGACTCCAGCCACTCCAATACAACATTCTGTTGGGCCTGAAATACCAATACTGAGTTTAGATCTGCTGCTTGATAAATATCAGCCTTTATCGCTGTCACAATCAAAAAACGTTTATCACTTAATGCCCGTTGCTCCACCCAAGCAAGAGCCCCGCTACTATCACGTACTTTAGTCCATCCCTCAACTCTCACCACCGATTCTACTGGCAAGTAGCGACTTGCTACATATAATTTATCCGCTTTTAGTGAGGGTGCGTTATACATGATGACAGCATTCTCAGCCATAGAAAAAAACTCTAACGCTGCAACAGCATTTCCATGGGGTATGCATAACGAGATCAAGCACATCATCTGAATTCCGCATTGCCAAAACAGATTCAAATTGAGCGTATAAATTTTCATTTTGTTATCTAATACCTAGTGTTTATTTTTGATATTTTCTGTCACTGTAGCATTTGCATCTATTTGTTGCTTACTTTGATTGTAAAGTGCCTCGAAATTAACTTGACTCAAAATTACCGGAGGAAATCCAGCGCGCGTTACTACATCTGAAATAGTTTCACGGATATAAGGAAATATGACGTTCGGACAAGCAATACCAAGCACCGGTCCCATTTCAGATTCATCCAAATTACGTATCTGAAATATTCCAGCTTGTCGTGCCTCAACTAGAAACATTGTTTTGTCTTTAATTCTGGCAGTGATGGTGATTATCAGTACAACCTCATACATTCCTTCGCTAATACAATGATCTTCTAGTCGCAATTGCATATCCACTCCAGGCGCCTCTTCTTCAAGAAAAACCATTGGCGCACCCGGAATCTCTAAAGATAAATCCTTAACATATATCTTCTCAATGTTGAAGATACGTCCCGGCTGTTCGCTCATATTAAACTCCATATTTTATATTGAGACATAATATGCACTACCGTGAATAATGAGTAGATAGCAAAAGATCCATATGTCAGATAAAAAATCTCAAAAAACTCATAACTCTAATGTCTAGTCTTTATAACTTTCTTGATAAGATTCTGACAATTAATCTATTAATAACTTGGTTAATTTTTTATCACTATCAAGTTTGACTAAGTCATCGTAACCGCCAACGTAAACTTCACCAATATAAATTTGAGGTACGGTGCGTCGTCCAGTTTTCTTCATCATCTCAATGCGTCGAATAGGATCCGAGTCAATGCGAATCTTTTCTATTTCCCGCACTCCTTTAGAATGCAAAAACCTTTCCGCCATAATACAATATGGACAAGAGCCAGAGGAATACATAGTTATTCTAACCATTTCAGTAACAAACTATTTCTTTACCATTGGTAAATTTTCTTGCTTCCATGTATCAATGCCGCCTGCAAGATTATGCACATGAACAAATCCATGCTTACGTAAAAGTGAATTTGTAGCGCCAGAATTCACACCGCTACGGTATATTACTAGAATTGGCTTATCTTTAAATTTTTCCAACTCCTGTAAACGATCTTCAATCTTATCCGAAGGAATATGTTTAGAATTAGGTATGTGGCCCGCATCATATTCACTGCTCTCTCGTACATCAAGCACCAGCGCATCTTTGTAGTTAATAAGTTGCACCGCTACTAACGTGCCCACTTCACTTCCGGAGCGACGCAATAGCAACTCCCATAATAAAATACCACCACTTACTACGGCAATCATAATTAAAGCAATATTATTCTGTACGAATGCCAATTTTATACTCCTGTATTTTTTAATAGTTAATTTTATCAGAGGCCAGAGCAATCTGGCATCTCTTATTCTGATTAATATTCAATACAAGTAAATTAAAATTTACAAAATCTTGATTAACTGTTTTCTATTTAATTTATGATGAAGTTTATTAGGGTCAATATTTAGACGTTATCACTTAATAATTTTTCTAACAATTGGATGTAGCTCAATAAAAATTTAAGCCTAAAAATACTATCGTCTAGATTATGTAATTAATATATCAAGGGAGTTGTCACAAATTATCCTCACTAACTCAAATAGCATATAAATTTTATGCTGCAGTCTACTTTAGTCAATTCTGTTGATTGAAATAGACTAGAATATAATTTCTGTCCTAATCTCTATTATGAAGGAAAATATGAAGAAACTTGTTCTCTTGAGACACGGGGAAAGTATCTGGAACAAAGAAAATTATTTCACTGGTTGGACAGATGTAGACTTATCTTCTAGGGGTTTTGAAGAAGCAAAAAATTCTGGTCGCTTACTACGAGAAGGTAATTTTACATTTGACATTGCTTATACCTCGGTACTAAAGCGAGCCATTCGGACATTGTGGATTACTCTGGATGAGATGGATCGGATGTGGCTTCCTGTAAATTCTTCTTGGCGACTCAATGAACGACACTATGGTGCGCTACAGGGCTTGAATAAAACTGAGACAGCGGCGAAATATGGTGAAAAACAAATTTTAATTTGGCGTCGTAGCTACGATATTCGGCCGCCTGCACTAGATCTAAATGATCCCCGTCACCCAGGATACGAACCCCAATACCGAGATTTAAACAAGCAGGACATCCCCTTAACTGAGTCTCTGGAGGATATGACTACAAGATTCCTTCCTTACTGGAACAATACCATCCTACCAATGGTAAAATCTGGACAACGCGTCATCATTGTTGCCCATGGGAACTCGTTGCGGGCACTAGTTAAACATCTTGACAATATTTCTAATCTGGATATCTTGAGTCTCAATATTCCTACTGGAATTCCTCTGGTGTATGAATTCGAAAATGATATGACGCCCATTCGACATTATTATCTAGGAGATCAAGCGAAAATTAAAAAAGCTAGTCAAATTGCAAAAAATTAGAGCAAGCTATTATCTCCCTTATAACTCAACCAAATACATACAGGCATAGAGCAACAAGATTACTTCTGCAATTTTTCCCTCTTTTAAAAATAAATCTATGTCGTCATGTCAGAAAAAAATTACACAAAGATACGATTGAAAGTATCGACATTAGTTTCCTACAACTTTCTATCTAGTATACGCTTTGGATTTATTTTTCTCTGCATATCAATGCAGCCGCACCTGCTTTATGCCGCTCAAGAAGTTACTGAAGAAAGCCTAGAGGAGATGCGTAATCACATTGAAATTCTAAAAAAAGATCTAGTAAAAAAAGAGAGTAAAAAATCAAAAATAAAAGATTCTCTGTATGAATCAAAAATAGCAATTAATGAAGCAACTCTTAGACTTATTAAAATTGCTCGCGATCGATATTTAGAGAATAAAAAATTAGATCAATTAAAAAATAACTCCAAGCAAATTAAAATTAGTATCAGTATGCAACAAACGCGACTAAATAAAATACTCTACCAACAGTACATCAATGAACAACAAGCATACCCAGAATTACTTTTTAGCCAGCAAGATTTAAATGGAATTGCGCGCAAATTACATTATTACAATTACTTTTCCCGCATACGATCTGAAGGTATTGGTGCATTGCGAATTAATTTAAAGCAACTTGAAACGCTCGAACAAGAGACTAATAAAAGAGCGTCAAAAATTATATCCACCCAACTCAAACAAAAAAAACGAAAAAGAATTCTAAAAATAGAGGAGATAAAACATCATAAATTTCTTATGGATATTTCTAAACAGGTTGCTGAAAAAAAACAAGAACTTAATAAGTTAAGGCATAATGAAAAAAGACTTTCTCATCTAGTAAATAAACTCGGTAAGTTGCTATTACAGAAAAATAATATAACGACTCAAAATAATGACAAATTACCTAGCACATCTACCGGTGAAAGTTCATTTTTTTCGCTCAAAGGCTACTTGAATTTACCTGTGAATGGGGAACTAACTAATCAATTTGGCGGTCTACATTTAAATGGGAAAGTTACTTGGAAAGGACTGTTTATTCGTTCCTCCATCGGAGAAAATGTCAAAGCAATCGCCAATGGTCAAATAGTCTTTGCCGACTGGTTGCGTGGATTTGGTAATCTTGTGATCATTGATCATGGTGCAGGTTATATGAGTCTCTATGGAGGCAATGAAAATATCTTAAAAAGAGTGGGCGACACGATAAAGAGTCGAGATGCCATTGCTACCGTTGGAAATAGCGGGGACAATGCAGATCCTGGTTTATACTTTGAGTTACGCCATAAAGGTAAGCCATTTAATCCTCTAGACTGGATTCAATCGGAATAAATAGCGATATTAAAATTACATGTCAGGAGAGTCTATGATGCACCAGAAATTTCAACAATTTAGCTTAATTTTTATTGGTGCCGTTGCTGGCGTGATGCTTAGTCTTAATTTTCCCGCCGCAGCTGATAAGGAAAATCCACGCGCGCTTCCAATTGAAGAATTGCGTGCATTTACCGAGGTATTTGGTCGTATCAAAAGTGACTACGTAGAGGTGGTAGAAGATAAAAAACTTATTGATGAAGCTATTAAAGGTATGTTGACTGGTCTCGATCCTCATTCAGCTTATTTAGATGTGGATGCCTACAAAGAATTACAAATTGGTACCCAAGGTGAATTTGGTGGCTTAGGTATTGAAGTAACAATGGAAGATGGCCTTATCAGAATTATTTCACCAATCGAGGATTCGCCTGCACACCGTGCCGGAATCAAGCCAGGAGATCTCATTATAAAATTAAATAGCACTGCAGTTAAAGGTATGACACTCAGTGATGCGATTAAAATCATGCGCGGTAAACCCAACACATCCATAACTATAAGTATTTTTCGTAAAGGCGAATCGAAACCAATCAACTTTACTTTGATGCGTGCCATTATAAAAATTCAAAGTGTGAGATCAAAAATACTGGAACCTGGATATGCATATTTACGTATCACACAATTTCAAGAACAAACAGGTGAGAATCTAGCCAAGGCTCTAGAAAAATTATTTAAAGAAAGTTCGGTGCCAATGAAAGGGCTGGTATTAGATTTCCGCAATAATCCGGGCGGACTATTGAATGCAGCAGTAGGCGTGTCTGCTATTTTTTTACCAGCTAATTCACTAGTAGTCTACACCGATGGACGCACCAATGATGCTAAAATGCGACTCAAAGCAAGCCCTGAATTCTATCTACGTGACAATACTAAAGACGACCCTATTCAGAAGTTGCCATCTGCAATTAAAACCGTGCCCATAATTACATTAGTTAATGCTGGCTCGGCTTCAGCTTCAGAAATTGTTGCAGGGGCATTACAGGATCACAAACGCTCTTTGGTAATGGGCACGCAAACTTTTGGTAAGGGATCAGTGCAAACAGTATTACCTCTAGGTAATAATACTGGTATTAAACTCACCACTGCCCGCTATTACACGCCCAATGGACGATCAATTCAGGCTAAAGGAATCACACCAGACATTATCGATATATCAGCAAAAGATGAATCTGACCGCTTGCGCGAAGCTGATCTAGATCACCATTTGTCTAACGAAAAAATTGAAGGGTCTAAATCTGATGGCATAGTAAAGATAATGCCTAAACCGGAAACTAAAACACCTGAATTAAAAAATGAAAATGAAGGGGAAAAGAAGAATGAACTACCTATAGAATTCGGTTCCAGTCAAGATCTATTGCTGCTCCAAGCAATGAATTATTTAAAAGAACTTGCCCCAACACCAATAAAAGAATCCAAAAAGAATTAGTGAATAAATATAAATTATGCTAAGGAAAAATTCTCGTCTCTGATTATGAACGATGAACAACTGTTACGCTACAGTCGCCATATTTTTCTGCCGCAGATTGATATACAAGGACAAGAAATTCTGATTCGATCACATGCGCTTATTATTGGCGCGGGGGGGTTAGGATCACCAGTTGCCATGTACCTTGCTGCTAGTGGTGTTGGAGAAATTACAATTTGCGATAGTGATGAAGTTGATTTAACTAATCTTCAGCGACAGATTGTGCACAATACTAGGGCTATCGGTACACCAAAAGCATACTCTGCAAAGAAATCTCTCTTAGCTATCAATCCGGAAATAAACGTCATTGCATTAAAAGAACGTGTAGATGAGAGAAAACTATCTTGCCTAGTTGCGAAAGCTGATGTAGTAATCGATGCAAGCGATAATTTTGTCACCCGTCATGCAGTAAACATGGCGTGCGTTACCCACAAAAAACAACTTGTATCCGGTGCAGTCTCACATTTTAGCGGGCAAGTAACTACATTCAATTTATGTGACATTAATAGCCCCTGCTATCATTGCTTATTCCAAGAAAATAATACAGAAGAAGGTAATGTACATTGCACAACTGGGGTTTTCTCTCCTCTTGTGGGAATTATTGGTTGTATACAAGCAGCAGAGGCGCTAAAAATTCTACTTAATATTGGAGAAACGTTAAGTGGTCGTCTAATATTACTAAACGGATTAACAATGGAATGGCGTTCGATAAAATTAAATAAAGACCCCATGTGTCCAGTGTGTAGTATTCTTGGGTCAAAAATTTCTTTCTAAAAATGAAATAGAAAGTAGATCAGTTAAAAATAACTCCCTTCGTTGTATCTCCCAATACTCCATTGGAGTGCGCTTAAAGTTACTTTTAACAAATTGTTGCCAGCGCCCTATAACATAACAAATAAGAAAATTTGCTCGTGCAGCTACATCCAATCCTGCCGCTATTTCTTGCTCATCAGCAGCAAAACGCAGCGCTTGTTTTAACGTTGCCTCAAGACGATCGTGCAGTTGATTGATTCTGATTTGAAGACGATCATCTTCATTTACCAGCGCGTCCCCAACTAATACTCGTGTCATGCCAGGATTTTTCTCTGAAAAACCGAGCAAGAGGAACAGGATCCCTTCTATTTGCTTAATACCGCTTTTTTCTTTCGCGGTCAGTTTATTAATAAGACTAAATAAAGTTTGCTCAATAAATTCAATCAGGCCTTCAAACATTTGCGCTTTACTAGCAAAGTGACGGTAAAGTGCTGCCTCAGAAACATCAAGTTTAGCCGCCAAAGCTGCTGTAGTGATTTTTACAGCATGGGGACTCTCTAGCATTCCTGCTAAAGTTTGTAAAATCTGCTCTCTTCTTCCTGATTTAACCAACATGCGCTTTTTAACTCGGTGAAAATTTATCTCTATATATTCAGATCTGCAAAATAAATTAGTATTACTTCGCTCTTATTAATGTCCCGACGCCCTCGTCTGTCAAAACTTCAAGTAACAACGCATGTTCCACTCTTCCGTCAATAATATGACAGGATCTAACTCCATTTTTTACTGCATCTAGTGCTGATTTAATTTTTGGTAACATACCGCCAAAAATAGTCTGATCAGAAAATAATTTATCTGCCTTACTTGCTATCAATACGGTCAATAAGTCCCCATTTCTATCTAGAACACCCGCGGTATTAGTCAGTAGTACTAATTTTTCTGCATTTAAAATCTCTGCTAATTTTCCAGCTACTGAATCAGCATTAATATTATAAGACTCTCCATTTTTACCAACACCAATAGGGGCAATCACTGGAATACAATTACGCGTATCAAACAAAGTAATTAAAGTAGAGTCGATACTTTCAATTTCTCCAACTTGGCCAATATCTATCCATTTATCCACTTCTTTTTCACTCTGAATTAACATTTTTTTTGCACGGATGAAGGAGCCGTCTTTGCCAGTCAAGCCTACCGCGGTACCGCCATGAAAATTAATAAGGTTAACAATATCCTTATTAATTAATCCTCCTAATACCATCTCTACTATATCCATGGTCTCAGGATCAGTGACACGCATACCTTGAATAAACTCAACTTTTTTACCAATTCGCTTAAGCATATCATTAATCTGTGGTCCTCCGCCGTGAACAATGACAGGATGCATTCCCACTAATTTTAAAAGTACCACATCACGAGCAAAACTTTGTTTCAAATGCTCCTCAGTCATTGCATTGCCGCCATATTTTATTACTATGGTCTTGCCATGAAAACGCTGAATGTAAGGTAAAGCTTCAGCCAGAATCTTAGCTTTATCTTTTGCAATAGATGTGGATAGCGACATGATTCTTCTCGATAAATTTTGACTATTTTACACCGAAAATTGCTGTCCAGAATTTTTCATACTGATCATCAAATTTCGCTACATTTATCCAATATTCTATGTAGCGTCTATCTGATAGATCAAATTTTTTAAGTCAACCAATACGAATTAATTATTTAGAAGTCTAAGTTGTCAATAGCAATAACTCGTTAAGTCTCTTAACAAATCCAGACGGATCCTCAAGCTGCCCGCCCTCTACTAATAATGCCTGATCAAATAAGATGTAACTCCAATCGGAAAAATGTGTCTCTTCATACTTTAATTTCTGAACTATTGGGTGATGCGGATTTATCTCAAGAATAGGTTTTGCATGAATCACTTTCTGTCCTGCAGATTTGAGCAAACGCTCTAAATTTCCGCCCATTTCGTGACTATCTGCAACTAGACAGGCAGGAGATTCTGTCAGACGTAACGTGATGCGCACATCTTTCACTTTTTCGCCCAGAATACTTTTTATACGCTCAGTGAGCTCTTTGTAGTCGCTTGCTTCTTTTTCTTGCTCTACCTTTTCACTCTCATCGCCCAATTTTCCTAAATTAAGGTCACCTTTTGCTATTGACTGCAATGATTTTCCATCAAATTCATTTAGATTGGCCGCTAACCACTCATCTACACGCTCGAATAACAGTATTACTTCGATATTTTTTTTTCTAAAAATTTCTAAATGCGGACTACTTCTTGCTGCTTTAATGCTATCAGCGGTAATGTAATAAATTTTCTCCTGCCCTTCTTTCATGCGATTGATATAATCGGCTAGCGAAACAATCTGATCATCAGAATTAATATGTGTGGAAACAAATCGTAATAGCCTAGCAATGCGCTCACGATTAGCATAATCTTCTCCCACCCCTTCTTTTATAACTTGACCGAATTCTTTCCAAAAAATTTTATATTTCTCTCTATCTTTATCTTCTGTGCTTTGGGCTATATCCTCAAGAAGTCCCAGCACTTTTTTAACTGATCCGGAACGAATTGCTTCGACATCCTTTGACTCTTGTAATATCTCACGCGAAACATTTAATGGTAAATTATTGGAATCAATTACTCCCTTTACAAAGCGTAGATAATTTGGCAATAGTTGCTCCGCATCATCCATAACAAATACTCGTCGTATGTAAAGTTTAATGCCGTGACGATGCTCGTGATCAAATGTATCAAATGGTGCACGCGATGGAATATAAAGTAATTGGGTATATTCTTGCTTTCCCTCTACTTTAGTATGGACATAAGCCAATGGAGACTCTTGATCATGCGCCATATGTTTATAAAACTCCTCATATTGATCAGGAGTAATATCAGTCTTGGCACGCGCCCACAATGCATTTGCTTGATTGATGGTTTCATCTTCATCAGAAATTACATTTTCACTCTTCTCTTTAGACCACTCCTCTTTTTTCATTAAAATAGGCAGCATAATGTGATCAGAGTACTTACGAATAATAGAACGTAATTTCCAGCCATCGAGCAAGTCATCTTCACCTTCACGCAGATGTAAAATAACATCTGTACCGCGATCTATTTTCTCTGCTATTTCCAATGTATAGTCGCCCTCGCCAATAGACTCCCAACGAACACCATGCTCTGGAGATAGCCCACCGCGACGAGTGAAGAGTGTCACTTTGTCTGAAACAATAAAAGCAGAATAAAAACCAACGCCAAACTGACCTATTAAATTTGCATCTTTAGCCTGATCACCTGTCAGTGAATTAAAGAATTCGCGGGTACCCGATTTAGCAATAGTACCGATATGATCAATCACTTCTTGTCGTGACATACCAATACCATTATCACTAATAGTAATAGTACGGGCTAGGGTATCGTAGCTTATACGAATTCTTAAATCCGAATTAGATTCATATAAAGAGCCGTCTGACAAACCTTCAAAACGAAGTTTGTCGACGGCATCAGACGCATTAGAAATCAACTCACGTAAAAATATCTCTTTATTGCTATACAAAGAGTGAATCATTAACTTCAAAAGTTGTTTTACCTCAGCCTGAAAATTTAGATGTTCTTTTGTAACTATAGTTTCCATAAACTTCCTCTAAAAATAGTCGCTTTAAAAAAATATAACCAGTCGCAATTTAAGACTGCACCGAACTCTGGATGGCATAAATACATAATGCCATTAACGTTTGAGGGAAAATGCCAAGTAAAAGAATAACTAGGCCATTTGTACTAATTAGTAGTTCGACATCCTTCTGTGGTGAAATAAAAATATCATTCTCTGGCTCATCAAAATACATCAATTTAATAATACGCAAATAGTAAAATGCACCGATTACTGAGAATAATACAGCCATCACTGCTAACCAGATATAGCCAGCGTTCATAACTGCCTGCAATACCGAAAGTTTAGCGTAAAAACCCACCGTGGGTGGAATGCCAGCCAAAGAGAACATTAATAGTAGGGTAATAAATGCATAACGTGGATTACGGCGATTAAGTCCCTTAAAATCATCAAGTTTCTCAGCTTCGTACACTCCGTGTGATAAAAGCATAATTATACCGAATGTACCTAAAGTCATAATCACATAAATTACAACGTAAAACATTGAAGAACCATATCCATCAACATTTGCACTAACGATGCCAAGCAGCATAAAACCCATATGTGAAATAGTTGAGTAAGCTAGCATGCGTTTAATGTTAGTTTGCATAATTGCACCCAAATTACCAATAGCCATTGACATCAGTGCCAAAATAATAAGCATCCCCTGCCAATCATTTGCCATTCCCCCAACGCCCTCTATTAACAGACGCATAACAAAACCAAACGCGGCCAGTTTTGGCGCTGAACTAATAAACAAAACGACTGCTGTGGGTGCTCCTTGATAAACATCGGGTGCCCACATATGAAATGGTGCTACACTCAACTTAAAGCCGATGCCAGCAACGATAAAAACAAGACCTACTACTAATGTCGCGTGATTGACGACACCACCCTGAATTATTTCTGAAATACGAGCAATATTAAGGGAACCAGTAACTCCATAAATCATGGACATACCGTACAATAAGAAACCAGAAGCCAATGCGCCCAATATAAAGAATTTCATTGCCGCCTCAGTGGCGATTGATGAGTCACGTCGCAGCGCAACCATGGCATAAAGTGATAGCGACAGAAGTTCCAATCCAAGATAGAGGGTTAGAAAATGACTGGCTGAAATCATGACCAACATTCCTAATGTAGCAAACAACACTAGACTAAAAAACTCACCACTAAGCATACCTCTTAACGAAATATAGCTCCTTGAGTAAATTAGACATACAGACACCGTGATATACACCAACATTTTCAGCGTATCGGCCATAACATCATCTACAAACATATCGGAGAAAGTATAGATTGCATCAGGAGTGAAAGTAATAAAGGTAATCAGCGCACAGCCAAATAAAGCAATCTGCGTTAACAGATATGTTAAATTGGGTAGCTTTTCACGCGCCACAAGTCCGGTTAATAGAACCAAACATCCCATTACCAGTAAAAATATCTCTGGATAGGCAGGGGATAGGTTAGGTAACAGAAAGTTCATTTGGCATCCTTAAATATGACGCGTGCTATTTTTTTAGCAATCACAGTTTACTACGTGCTATATGTGCTAATAAATTATCTACTGTGACATGCATCACTTCTGTCAATGGTAATGGATAGAGTCCCATCCATAGAACCATTGCTGCCAAGATTGTCAATATTAATACTTCCCTTCCAGTGACATCTTCTAACTGATTTACATTAGGGTTAGTTACCGTGCCAAATACTACTCTTTTGTACATCCATAGAGTATAGGCTGCACCAAAGATTAACGTGCTGGCAGCAAAAAAAGCATACCAAAAATTTATCTTGATTGCTGCCATTATGACCATAAATTCTCCAACAAAACCGCTGGTGCCGGGCAATCCAGCATTAGCCATAGAAAATAACATAAAAAACGCGGCGAAGACCGGCATCTTGCTAACCACCCCTCCATAGTCGGCAATCTGCCGACTATGGAGTCGATCGTACATTACTCCCACACAGAAAAACATCGCACCCGAAATAAAACCATGTGAGATCATCTGCACCATCGCTCCTTCTACTCCGTAAACATTAAATAAAAATAGACCCAATGTAACGAATCCCATATGCGATACAGATGAATAAGCTATGAGTTTTTTCATGTCTGCCTGCACTAATGCAATCAATCCGATGTATACAACTGCAATTAATGACAACACTATCATCATGTCAGAGAGATAGTGACTAGCATCTGGTACGATAGGCAGAGAGAAGCGTATAAAACCATACCCACCCAACTTTAATAAAATTGCAGCTAACACGATTGATCCGCCCGTAGGCGCCTCAACGTGAGCATCTGGAAGCCAAGTATGCACTGGCCACATTGGTACTTTGACGGCAAATGCTAGAAAAAAAGCAATAAATATAAAAATCTGCGAAACTAAAGGTAATGGCAACTTATGATAGTCAAGTATCGAAAAGCTACCGCCAGAAATTCTATATAGGTAAATAAATGCTATCAACATTAGTAATGAGCCAAGTAATGTGTAGAGAAAGAATTTAATTGCTGCATAAACACGGTTGGGGCCGCCCCAAATACCAATAATAAGAAACATGGGTATTAGCGATGCCTCCCAAAAAATATAAAACAGAATTGCGTCGAGCGATGAGAACACGCCATTCACGATACCCGACATAATAAGAAATGCGCCCATATATTGAGATATTCGTTTATTTATTACCCGCCATCCAGCTATAATTACCAATGGAGTAGTAAAGCAATTCAGTAAAATTAATGGCATAGAGATGCCATCTACGCCCAGATGATAGTGAACGTTAAAACGTTCAATCCAAACACGATACTCAACAAATTGCATGCTGTTCACTATAGGATCAAATCGAGTGTAAAGTGGAATCGCTACCAATAGTCCCGCTAATGAACCAATAAGCGCCAACCACTTTATCAGCTGAGCATTACGATCATCATTAATAGTCAGTATTGCAATGCCAACGAAAATTGGCAGCCAAATGACAAGACTTAATAAGGAGAAGTCAAACAACATTTACATTCCATTTGATCTATCAGTATGCAGCTAGCTTATAAAAAAAGGGGGTTATTTTTTTCATTTTTTTTATCTGCTCTCTCATGTTCGGTATAACCATAGGCTCATCAATACACACACACCAACAATCATAGTGAACGCGTAATGATAAATATAACCTGATTGAAATCTGCGCACTAATGTAGCAGTCAAGACTACCAATCGTGCCGCGCCATTAACAAAAAATCCATCTATAATCTTTACATCGCCAAATTTCCATAACCAACCACCAAGGATTCGAGCGCCGCCAGCAAAAAACCAAGAGTAAAATTCATCAATAAAATACTTACGATCAAGCAGAGTATATAAAGGACCGGACGCTTTCTTTATTTTTTCTGGCAGCTCAGTTTTGACCAAGTAAAAGTACCAGGCAGCAAAAATTCCACTCATAGAAAACCAAAAAGGCACGGTGATTAATGAGTGCGACATCATTCCCCATATACCATGGAACTGTGCCGCCATATTGCCGATTACATTATGTTGTAAAGTAATTAATATGGATCCACCAAAATAATCGCCAAATAGCATTGATCCGATCACCCATCCACCACTAATAGTAGGTATTGCCAGAATTGCCAAGGGCAATGTAACCACCCAAGATGACTCGTGTAAGTGTTCTTTAGTATGTTGATCCATGCGTGATTTGCCATGAAAAGTCATAAACATTAAACGAAAGGTATAAAAAGCTGTTATAAACACAGTGAACAATACGCATAAATAGGCAAAATTACCGCCGGGAAGCGCAGTAAGATGTGCGGCCTCAATAATAGCGTCTTTAGAAAAGAATCCTGAAAAACCAGGTACGCCAGAACTTGCTAGGGCAGCAATAAGCATAGTCCAATAAGTAATAGGCATATACTTTCTCAATCCACCCATTCTCCGCATATCCTGCTCATGATGCATGGCCATAATTACCGAACCTGCGCCCAAAAAAAGTAGCGCCTTAAAAAATGCATGGGTCATGAGATGAAATATTGCCGCTGAGTAAGCTGATGCTCCCAGTGCTACTGTCATATAGCCCAATTGCGACAGGGTGGAGTAAGCCACTACACGTTTGATATCATTCTGCACAAGAGCCACAAGCGCCATGGATAAAGTGGTAATGCCGCCGATTACTAGTATCACTGAAAGAGCGGTTTCTGATAACTCAAACAATGGTGACATACGTGTTACCATAAAAATACCTGCAGTCACCATAGTAGCTGCATGAATCAATGCTGAAATTGGTGTCGGTCCCTCCATTGAATCTGGTAGCCATACATGCAAAGGGAACTGCGCAGACTTACCCATCGCGCCGACAAATAACAAGATACATATCACCGACATCAGCATCCAAGGTGATCCAGGGAAAATTTCAATCACTTGATTGGCTATCTGCGGTGCCTGACCAAATACTGTTACATAATCTAAAGTTCCAAAATAAATTAGCACCACACCAATTCCAAGGAGAAAACCAAAATCACCAATACGGTTGACTAAAAAAGCTTTCATGTTGGCATGGATGGCTGTGGGACGCACATACCAGAAACCAATTAATAAATATGAAACTAGCCCTACCGCTTCCCAGCCAAAGAAAAGTTGTAAAAAGTTATTAGCCATTACCAGCATTAACATCGAAAAGGTAAAAAGCGAAATGTAACTAAAAAAACGCTGGTAACCCGGGTCGTTCTGCATGTAACCTATCGTGTAGATGTGTACCATTAGAGATACAAAGCTTACTATGACCATCATTGTGGCCGAAAGCTGATCAATCATAAACCCAATCTCAAAAAGAGTATCTCCAGATGTCATCCATGTATAAACAGCCCCGTTGTAAAGATTTCCTTGCAATACGTCTATAAAAACTAAGCTAGATGCGATAACGCATACAAACATCAATGCAATAGTGGTGCGGTGGGTCCATGCCGGTCCAATTAAATAACCCAGAAACCCAGCAATAATGGCTCCAGCTAGTGGCATCAACGGGACCAACAAATAAATATTTTCCATCTCACTCATAAAATTTATTCTCAATAATAGACTTTTCGTTTCTAATTCTAGATCTCACACTCTAAGAATTATCCTTTCAATTTATCAAGATCGTCTACATTAATGGTGCGTAAGTTACGAAACAAAACTACTAATATTGCCAGACCAATGGCAGATTCTGCTGCCGCAACAGTAAGTATAAAAAATACAAAAATCTGCCCAGATGCGTCCTGCAAATAATGCGAGAAAGCGATGAAATTTGTATTCACTGCCAATAACATTAGCTCAATCGCCATTAACAAAATGATTATATTTTTTCTGTTAAGAAAAATACCAATAATGCCAATGGAGAACAGAACTGAAGCAAGCAGGAGGTAATGAGATAATGAAACCAAACAGGCAATCCCCTTTTTCAAAAAAAAAATTTATTATTCTTTTGTCTCAGAAGTCATCGATACCACTCGTATACGATCTTTCTTTTTCACTGCAATTTGTTGTGCCGGATCAAGAAACTTACGGCCCACACGATGACGTAAAGTCAAAGCAATGGCAGCTATTATTGCCACCAGCAAAATTACTGCGGCTAACTCAAAGGCATAGAAATATTCGGTGTAAATTAAACGTCCAAGTTCTTTGGTGTTGCTATAGTCAACCGGACGCAAAGGTGGCGTGGGCATTTTATTCAAACTAAACTGCTCGTTCATTATAACCATGGATATCTCAGCGGCCATTATTAATGCTAATAATGCGCCAAATGGAAACCATTTCCAGAAACCCTCTCTTAAACGATCCAAGTTAATATCCAACATCATTACTACAAATAGAAATAACACCATTACCGCGCCCACATAAACCAATACCAATGTAATGGCCAAAAATTCCGCATTTAACAACAACCATAATCCGGAAGAAGTAAAAAACGCTAACACCAAAAGTAACGCTGCATGCACTGGATTGCGGGCCGTAATAACGCCAACTGCAGAGCACACAAGCACAGTTGCAAAAAAGTAAAAAATTGCATTCTGGAAATTTATATACACTTAAACTCAATAAAAAATTTAACGGTAATTTGCATCTGCTTCTCTATCTTGCGCTATTTTTTCTTCGTAACGATCCCCTACTGCCAGTAACATATCTTTGGTATAGATTAGATCTCCGCGTTTTTCACCGTGATATTCAAGAATATGGGTTTCAACAATAGCGTCTACTGGGCAAGATTCCTCACAAAAACCACAAAATATGCATTTAGTGAGATCAATATCATAGCGTGTCGTGCGGCGAGTGTTATCTTCACGCTGCTCTGAATCAATAGTAATTGCCAAAGCCGGACATACTGCCTCGCATAGTTTACAAGCTATACAGCGCTCTTCCCCGTTAGCGTAACGACGTAACGCGTGTAGTCCTCTAAACCGAGGGGATTGAGGTGTTTTTTCTTCTGGAAAATGTACCGTAATTTTACGGGCAAACAGATATCTTCCAGTAAGCATCATACCTTTGAGTAACTCAAACAACAGAAAAGTACTAAAGAAAGATTTGATACGGTCTATCATTTTTTCACTCTAATGAAACCAAAGATTAAGCGGCCATAAATTTAAAAATGAGGGCGGAAGTTGCATAATCCCTCCTAATAGAATAATCCATACCAATGTAATAGGAATAAATACCTTCCAACCAAGACGCATAATTTGATCATAGCGATAACGTGGAAAAGTAGCTCTGAACCAAAGAAAGCAAAACAACAAAAATGCAATCTTCAATAATAGCCAGATAAAACCTGGGATTAGGGTAAATGGAATAATATCAATAGGCGGTAACCAGCCTCCTAGGAACATAATACTGGCAAGAGATGCCACCAGAATCATATTAGAATACTCTGCAAGAAAAAATACAGTAAAAGCCATGCCAGAGTATTCAACGTGAAATCCAGCAACTATCTCTGACTCGCCTTCAGCTACATCAAATGGAGCGCGGTTCGTTTCCGCTACACCAGAAATAAAATAAACTAAAAACATAGGAAATAGCGGGATCAGATACCAATTCAAAAAACTTCCCCCTTGTTGACCTTTGACAATATCACTCAAATTTAAACTCTCTGACATCATTAAAACGCATACAAGAGCAAACCCCATTGCTAACTCGTACGACACTACTTGCGCAGCAGTACGCATTGTTCCTAAAAAAGCATACTTGGAATTAGACGCCCAGCCTGCAATAATGATGCCGTAAACACCCATTGAGGTCATCGCTAAAATATAAAGCAAGCCAGCATTAATATCTGCTAACACTATTTCCGGAGAAAATGGTACTACTGCCCAAGCTGCTAGCGCAGGTGCGATTGTTAGTACCGGGGCCAATACAAACAAGAATTTATTGGCACCACTCGGGATAATAATTTCTTTCATTATTGCTTTTACTGCATCAGCAATAGGCTGGCCCCACCCAGCTAACCAAGGGATGCCAAAAAAAGTTACCCGGTTTGGTCCAACACGAATCTGCATATAAGCAATAATCTTGCGCTCTGCTAAGGTCAGATAGGCTACTCCAAGCAACAGGGGTAATACAATGAGAAGAATTAATGCTAAATTCCTCGTCAAGATGAGTAATGCTCCTCCCCACTCGATCCCAAAAAATTGCTCAAATAATTGTTGTACGTATTCCATCGGAAAATTTTAACTTTATTTTTTATGCTTTTTTTATTAAAATTTCACCAAACATTTCACCTAATTCTGCTGTTAACCGATGTCCGGAAGCTACGCGTGTACAATTACTAGGTAACTTATCATCGCGGGCCGCCTGTAACTGAATCTCTCCTTCGCCTTGTCTTAAGATTACCTTCTCGCCTTCACATACACCGATTGCTCTTAATAATTCAGACGACATCCATGCCACTGGCGAGGCAGCATCATCGGTAAGTTGCAGCGATAAGGCGCGACGCACAATAGAATCAGTCTGATAAATTGACACCTCACCAATACGCTGAATTTTTATGTTACTTTGCTTGATTTCGTTCACAGTGAAGCCTTGAAGTTTGTTATTCAAGTGCATTTTAATGTCGGTCTCGTTAGGAAGAATCTCTCTATACACTTGTTCAGATGTTTCATAATCAAAACCTTGGAGATTTAGTAAATTGCCTAATACTCGTAACACTTTCCATGCCGGGCGTGTCTTGCCTAAAGGTGCTACTACCCCATTAAAATTCTGTGCACGACCCTCAGTATTGATAAAAGTACCAGAAGTTTCGGTAAATGGTGCGATTGGAAGCAGCACATTGGCATAGTCAACAGGAGATGTAGCGTGGACCTTATAAGGGCTCATTACCACAACTAATTCTGCTGCATTTAGGGTTTTCATTGCATCTTGGGGGTTATAGCTATCAAGTTCCGGCTCTAGATTCATTAGTAGGTAAGCCTGGCAGGGTGCTATAAAGTGCCCTGCTATATTTGCACCTAGCATCTGTGCGGCATTCAATCCGTTGTCAACTGATCCACCTAATACACTCTTCCCAGGAAGTGCCCCGGCCAGGTAAGCTCCAACGCTATTGGCGGCCTCTCCCAATACACCGAAATCTATCCCTGCAATCTCTGAAATATGCTGCGATATTGCATGTATATCCGTGTACTGTGGATGATGTTGCGTTAAGTTGCCAAGAAGAATTGCAGCAGGCTTATTATCTAGGAGACTGATTGCCATTCTACGTGCAGCATCAGTAATATTTTCCGTATCAACTATATACCTCAAAGCAGTTGGAATCTCTGCTCCCTTTAACTCTATTACCGCCCTTAAGACTTGCGTCAATACCACCGCCATTGCCGAAGGGGCTACAATAATTTGATTGGATACTGTTGTAAAAAGATCATCATCAACTGGGTTAATTAAATTTAATTGTGCACCTTGTTTTACTGCTTGACGTAGGCGCTGTGCTATCAAAGGGTGATCTTTACGTAAAGTGCTACCAACAATCAGCACCGATTTTAATTGTGAGATATTAGCAATGTTTATCCCTAACCAAGGCGCACCCTGCAAATGACTATCTGCACGAAAGTCAGATTGACGAAGTCGATGGTCTATATTTCTACTACCTAACCCTCGCACTAACTTCTGCAAAAGATATAACTCTTCTACGGTGCTGTGTGCGGAAGCTAATGCACCAATACTATGTACGCCATGTTTCTCTTTTATTACCTTCAGTCCATTGGCGATAAATTCTAATGCAGTTTGCCAATCACATTCTTGCCATTCGCCATTGTACTTTATCATTGGCGTGGTTAGACGCTCTTCTGAATTCAGCCCCTCATAAGAGAAGCGATCTTTATCCGATAGCCAACACTCATTAATTGCTTCATTATCGCGTGGCAATACACGCATTACACGATTCTGTTTCACTTGCACACTCAAGTTGGACCCAAGACCGCAATGTGGACTTATAGATCTTCTGCGCGCGAGTTCCCAAGTACGCGCAGAATAACGAAATGGCTTGCTAACAAGAGCGCCTACCGGACAAAGATCGATCATATTACCAGATAACTCCGAGTTTACTGTATTACCTAAGAATGGCAAGATCTCAGCATGCTCGCCACGACCCGCCATTCCAAGCTCCATGATACCGGCAATCTCCTGACCAAAACGTACGCAGCGAGTACAGTGGATGCAACGGGTCATATCAGTAGAAATCAATGGGCCAAGATTTTTATTCTCCACCACACGCTTTGATTCCATATACCTCGATGCGCTTGCACCATAACCTACCGCCAAATCTTGTAATTGACACTCACCCCCTTGATCGCAAATTGGACAGTCTAAGGGGTGATTAATGAGTAAAAATTCCATCACTCCTTTCTGGGCCGTGATTACCTGTTCACTATATGTAGATACCTTCATTCCCTCCATTACGGGCGTAGCGCAAGCTGGCAATGGTTTTTGTGCCTTCTCCACTTGTACTAGACACATGCGGCAATTAGCAGCAATGGATAATTTCTTGTGATAACAAAAATGTGGAATATAGATGCCTAGCTGACTAGCTGCATCCATGATGGTTTTACCATCTAATACCGATACGTGTTTACCGTCTATTTCAATATTTATCATTAGGCAAAAGTCTTCTAATTAGATATGCTAAGCGTGAACAATGAAAAAAAATTCTCTCATTCTACTAATACACATTTATATCAAACCATACATTTTTTGTGTTTAATGTGATACTCAAACTCATCACGAAAATGCTGAATCATCGCGCGTACTGGCATTGCCGCAGCATCGCCAAGAGCACAAATAGTTCTTCCTTGAATATTGTCAGCAACATTGTTAAGAAGATCAATATCTTCCAATCGTCCCTTGCCGCCTTCAATACGTTGTATTACGCGATAGAGCCAGCCGGTGCCTTCGCGACATGGCGTGCATTGTCCACAAGATTCTTCAAAATAGAAATATGATAATCGCTCTAACGCTCTCACCATACAAGTAGTGTCATCCATAATAATAACTGCTCCAGATCCCAACATAGAGCCAGCTCTAGCGATGGAATCGTAATCCATATCCGTCTGCATCATTACATCGCCGGGTAATATTGGCATGGATGATCCACCAGGAATGCATCCTTTTAATTTTCTGCCGCCACGCATACCGCCAGCCATTTCCAGTAATTTCGCAAAAGGAGTTCCCATGGGCACTTCATAATTACCTGGTTTGTTAACGTGACCGGATACTGAAAAAATCTTAGTACCTCCATTATTGGGTTTCCCAATCTTTAAAAACTGCTCGCCACTGTTACGAATAATCCAGGGTACAGAGGCAAATGTTTCGGTATTATTGATAGTTGTTGGTTTTCCATAAAGACCAAAACTTGCAGGGAATGGTGGCTTAAAACGCGGCTGACCTTTCTTACCTTCGAGCGATTCCAATAAAGCAGTTTCTTCGCCGCAAATATAAGCTCCATAGCCATGATGATTATGCAATTGAAAACTAAAATCAGAGTCTAATATGTTCTCTCCCAATAGACCTGCGACGCGCGCTTCATCTACCGCTTCTTCCATGCGTTCATAAGTACTCCAGATTTCGCCATGAATATAGTTATAGCCAGTTCCAATACCCATTGCATACGCAGCAATAGCCATGCCTTCAATAAGAATATGTGGGTTATGGTGCATAATGTCACGGTCTTTAAAGGTACCAGGCTCCCCTTCATCAGAATTGCATATCAAATATTTATCTCCCTCGTACTTCTTGGGCATAAAGCTCCATTTTAGACCCGTTGGAAAACCTGCACCCCCACGACCACGTAATGCAGATTTCTTTACCTCTTCTATAATTTTCTCCGGTGGAATTTTTTCATTCAAAATTTTTCTTAATGCGACATAACCTTCTCGTTGTTCATAATGGCTAAGTCGCCAATTATTCAAATCCGATGGATTCACTCCTGGGAGTAATACGCCTGGAGAAAGTATATTAGTTGACTGAATCATTTATTCAGCTCCTCCAATAGTCGGTCAATTTTTTCTTGAGACATGAAACTACACATGCGTTTATTATTAATTAGTAACACCGGTGCATCGCCGCACGCACCCATGCATTCTCCTTCTTTTAGTGCAAATTGAGCGTTATCTGTGATCTGATTAAAATCAATTCCTAATTTTTGTTTTAGATAATCAGCCGCATCATTACCGCCAGATAAACTACACGGTAGATTAGTACAGACGGTGATTTTGTATTTTCCCGTTGGTTTCAAATTATACATATTGTAGAACGTTGCCACTTCATATACTGCGATTGATGGCATGCCCAAATAATGTGCAACAAAATCCATAATTTCATTAGTTAACCAGCCCTTTTCATCTTGAGCAATAGCAAGCGCCGACATCACCGCAGATTGCCTTTGATTAGAAGGGTATTTTTTGACTTCAGCATCTATTTTCTTAATGGATTCAGAATTTAACATTTTAATAAGGAAATATATTTTGCAGAATACTCCGTTATCTATCTATCTCACCAAATACAATATCTTGTGTGCCGATGATTGCTACTACATCAGCAATCATATGACCCCGCGACATTTCATCTAACGCTGCCAAATGAGGAAAACCAGGTGCGCGGATCTTTAAGCGGTATGGCATATTAGCGCCATCCGATATGAGATAAATACCAAATTCTCCCTTAGGGTGTTCGACAGCCGCATAAGCCTCGCCTACTGGTACATGAAAACCTTCGGTGAAAAGTTTAAAATGATGGATTAACTCTTCCATATTCTGTTTCATCCCCGTTCTTGAAGGTGGCGCAATCTTGTGATTGTTAGTTATTACTGGGCCCGGATTTCTACGTAACCACTCAACACATTGTTTAATAATGTAATTTGACTGCCGAAATTCTTCCATACGTACTAAATAACGGTCATAACAATCGCCATTAACTCCTACCGGTATATCGAAATCAATACGGTCATAAATCTCATATGGTTGCTTTTTTCGTAAGTCCCACTCTACACCAGAGCCACGAAGCATTGGACCCGTAAATCCTAGGGCCTGTGCACGCTCTGGTGAAACCACTCCAATACCAACAAGACGTTGTTTCCAAATGCGATTATCCGTAAGTAAGGTTTCATATTCATCTACATAAGTGGGGAAACGGCTAGTAAAATCCTCTATGAAGTCCAGCAACGATCCTTGACGATTCTTATTCAGAACTTTAGTATCTTTTTCATTATGAATCTTGGATGCTCGATATTGCGGCATCGTGCTCGGTAAATCTCGATACACCCCACCTGGTCTATAATAGGCTGCGTGCATTCTTGCTCCTGACACCGCCTCGTAACAATCCATTAGATCCTCGCGTTCACGGAAAGCATAAAGAAATACTGTCATTGCACCCACGTCTAATGCATGTGCACCTAGCCACAGGAGATGATTCAGAATGCGAGTAATCTCATCAAACATTACCCGAATATATTGAGCGCGTAATGGCACTTCAAGCCCAAGTAACTTTTCTATGGCCATAACATAGGCATGTTCATTGACCATCATAGAAACATAATCCAACCGGTCCATGTAAGGAAGAGATTGGATATATGTTTTATGTTCAACTAACTTCTCGGTAGCGCGGTGTAGCAGTCCAATATGCGGATCAGCACGTTGCACTATCTCGCCATCTAATTCCAACACTAAACGGAGAACGCCATGCGCAGCTGGATGCTGGGGACCGAAATTCATGGTGTAATTACGTATTTCAGCCATGATCTAAGAGCCTTTATTATTAGAGTCTAATTTACCATCTCCATAACTATCTTCTCGAATTATACGAGGTACAATTTCGCGCGGCTCAATACTAACTGGCTGATAAATTACTCTTTTTTGATCTGAGTCATAACGCATTTCTACGTTCCCAGATAATGGAAAATCTTTACGGAATGGGTTGCCAATGAACCCATAATCAGTGAGTATACGACGCAAATCTGGATGATCGGTAAAAATAATGCCATAAAGATCAAAAGCTTCTCGCTCAAACCAATTGGCTGCCGGCCATATATTAATAATCGAACTCAGTACAGGAAGCGCATCATCATCAGAGAATACCTTGACTCGTAATCTGTGATTATGTTTAATTGAGAGTAAATGGTATACAACTGCAAAACGCCTCTTGGGGCGATTAGTCTCAGAAATGGATTCGGCACCATAAGTTAAATAATCAACCCCGCATAGATCAATAAGCATCTCAAAACTAAACTCAAGATCATCGCGAAGTGTCTCCATAACCTCTAACACGCTGGCTGAATCCACTTCAATAGTTAATTCACCTAATTGTTGATTTATACTAATTAGTTGTTTATTAATTAGTAGATTCTGTAAACCAAGAGAAAGTTTTTCCAAGCGAGAGGAGGGCATATGTATTTCAACGCGCGATAGTGTTGGTACGTTTGATTTTGTTCTGTAACTGAATAATCCCGTAAAGCAGCGCCTCTGCTGTCGGTGGACAACCTGGTACATAAATATCTACGGGTACGATGCGATCGCAACCACGCACTACTGAGTAAGAATAATGATAATAACCACCCCCATTAGCACATGATCCCATAGAGATAACCCAGCGTGGTTCAGCCATTTGATCGTAAACTTTACGTAGTGCAGGGGCCATTTTATTGCACAAAGTACCAGCAACTATCATCACATCTGACTGACGTGGGCTGGGACGAAAAACAACACCAAAACGATCGAGATCATATCGTGATGCGCCAGCATGCATCATTTCTACCGCACAGCAAGCAAGACCGAAGGTCATTGGCCACATAGACCCAGTACGCCCCCAGTTAATAATATTATCTAGGCGAGTGGTAACAAAACCTTGATCTAATACGCCATTAATACTCATATAATCAGTCCCATTCTAGGGCACCCGTCATCCATTCGTAAATAAAGCCAACAATCAAAATACCTAGAAATATCATCATTGCAATAAAGCCAAAAAAACCAATCTCATTAAGAACAACTGCCCATGGAAATAGAAATGCAATTTCTAGGTCAAAAAGAATAAAAAGAATGGCGACTAGATAATAACGTACATCAAACTTCATTCGTGCATCTTCAAAGGCCTCAAAACCACACTCATAAGGCGATAATTTTGCGCTATCAGGATGATTAGGTGCGAGCAACCAGCCAAGGGTCATCGGCACCACACCTACCAGAAAACCTACGCATATAAACAATAGGATAGAGAGATAATTCTCAAGCATCTTTATAGTTGATAATTAAGTATAGGAAAATTATACATCCTTAGCTCGTAACTCCCTACAGAACATTATTTTTTTTAGTTGGTGCCGACGGCGAGACTCGAACTCGCACAGCTTTCGCCACCGCCCCCTCAAGACGGCGTGTCTACCAATTCCACCACGTCGGCGCAGATTCACTCGAGATTTGAACCCAGAATCCATTCTTTTAGAATATAGCCCGAAAAGTTTCTCACAGTGAGCTATTCAAAGTTATTTCGGGATCTCCTTAACCTTAGAAACATCATCATTTGCAGAGGGAAGAGATGGGGTTGGCCCTAATTGAGTTGGGATCACTTTCTTCATAACACCTTCACCCCCAACTTTATGACTAGAAAGATATGTAAGACCGAGAGTGGTTACAAAAAATACTGCAGCCAACGCACCAGTAGCTCTACTTAGGAAATTTGCAGAACCACTTGCTCCAAACAAACTTCCCGACGAACCGCTACCAAATGCAGCGCCCATATCGGCTCCTTTGCCATGTTGCAATAGAACCAAAATAATTACCCCAAGAGCTGATAACACATTCATTACCAAAATAAATATTTCCACCATTTACTCCAAATTAATTAATTCTGTGCTGCATGACAGATGGCAATAAATTCATTAGCGATTAATGAAGAGCCGCCAATTAAACCACCATCAATATCTGGCATGGTAAAAAGCTCTGTAGCATTATTTGCTTTGACGCTACCACCATAAAGAATTTTTAATTCCGCGGCAATCTTATCATTATGTGCTAAAACTCTATTGCGTATAAAAATATGTGCGCCTTGGGCCTGTTGAGGCGTAGCAGTTTTACCGGTGCCAATTGCCCATACCGGTTCATAGGCCAATACTGATTTGGCTAAAGCATCTACGCCCATTAATTCAATAACTGCATCTAATTGCTCAGCTAAAATCTGTTCAGTAATTCCCGCCTCACGCTGTTCCAAAGTCTCTCCAACACATAGAATTGGAATTAATCCAACACGCTGAACTGCTCTAAATTTGAGCGCGACAGTAAGACTATCTTCTCCGTACATAATTCTCCGTTCAGAATGACCAACGATCACATAATGACATAAAAAATCTATCAGCATTTTTGCCGATACTTCACCGGTATAAGCACCCTCTTTGTCATATTGACTGACATTCTGGGCACCCCACAAAATGTGAGTGTTTCCTAATAATGATTGCGTCTGTGATAGATAAGGGTAAGGTGTACATACTACACAAGATACTCCTTTCAGCGCTCTAGTGCCCTCAACAACTAGGTCTAATAAACATTGATTCTGTTCAATTCCGCCATGCATTTTCCAATTACCTACAACCAATTTCAAACGCATGATTACCTCTTCCTAAAAGCCTAAGATACTACCCGCGAATGGTCGCTGGGTCAATTATGCAAAGCCTGGTAAAGACTATCAAAATAGAAAAATTCATGCAAAATACAGCATGTAGAATCTAAGACAAAAGGGCATCCTGTACACTAATGAGGGTCAATTCAAATAAGATTAATGGTTAACCCTGCCTAACATAATCAAAATGATAGCGACAGCAGATAAGGATAATTCTATTTCAGTAATTACAGTTACAGAATCAATATTTTACCAGTCACAGTGTATTTGAACTTAACCAAAACGCCCGGTAATGTAGTCCTCTGTCCTTTGATTTTTTGGTTTTATGAAGATAGTGTCGGTAATGCCAAATTCAATCAACTCACCTATATACATATAAGCCGTATAATCAGAAACTCGTGCGGCTTGCTGCATGTTATGAGTCACGATGAGAATGGTAACTTTATTTTTTAGATCGGATATTAGTTCTTCAATGCTGGCAGTAGCAATAGGGTCAAGTGCTGAGGTGGGCTCGTCAAATAGCAGAATTTCTGGATCGGTAGCAAGTGCGCGCGCGATACACAGACGCTGCTGTTGGCCGCCAGAAAGATTAAAAGCGAGTTGATTCATACGATCCTTTACTTCATCCCATAATGCCGCATTACGCAAGGCTTCCTCTATTTTCTCATCAAGTATAGAACGTTTTTTTATACCCCTTACTCTCAAACCATAAGCAACATTCTCGTAAATAGATTTTGGGAACGGATTGGGTTTCTGAAACACCATGCTAATACGCATGCGTACTTCTATTGGATCCACAACAGAAGAAAGAATATTAACATTATCCGGGTATAGGATAATGTCACCTGTATAACGGTTGCCAGGGTACAGATCATGCATGCGATTGAAACAACGCAGAAGGGTAGATTTACCACAGCCAGATGGGCCAATAAGTGCGGTCACTTTTTTCTCATGCACTATCATGCTAACATTCTTCAGTGCATTGAATGTACCATAATGAAAACTCAAATTCTTAACTTCAGCCTTACACAGCTGTAAATCTTTATCTGTGTTAGCACTCGGCCACGTCATAAGATCTTTTACCATTTGATATTCTTACGCATACGATATCGAAGATAGATAGCCAATCCATTCATGGTAAGAGTCATTATCACCAAAATTAATCCCGCCGCTGCTGCATTAATCTGAAACGCTTCCTCTGGTCGCGAAACCCAATTAAACATCTGAATTGGCATAACGGTGAATGGTGCCATTAGCCATTCAAAAGATAAGAAAGGGGGGTCGGTCTTGATGAGTGATGGTGGCAAGAAGGCAATAAAGGTTAACGCGCCTATTGTTATGATAGGTGCAGTTTCACCAATTGCACGGGCCAAACCAATGATAATACCAGTTAAAATACCTGCCGCAGAATAGGGGAGTATATGATCAGAAACAGTCTGCCATTTGGTTGCCCCAAGAGCATAGGCACCTTCACGAATAGCCACAGGAATGCTCCGAATGGATTCACGAGTGGCAACAATCCCTATTGGTAGAATCAGGAGAGCTAAGGCTAATCCTGCTGACAAAATGCTCTGACCAAATCCAAATTGATATACAAATAAGCTTAGTGCCAAGAGACCATAGATAATTGATGGGACCCCGGAAAGATTGGTTATGTTAATTTCTATTATCTCAGTGATAAAATTTCTAGGAGAATACTCTTCTAGATAAATACCTGCCGCTACGCCTATAGGTATAGCAGCAGCGGCTGTCACCAACATCACTAGAATTGTTCCAACCCAGGCTGATAATATGCCTGCAGAACCTGGACGACGTGATGGAAATGAGGTAAAAAAATCCCACGACAAACGAGGCGCTCCATCAATTAACATGTAAGAAAACAGCCCTATAAATGTAAACACTCCGATCATTAATGCAAATGCGCCAACAACCCTAAATACAGAGTTAAAAAATTTATGGCGTGCAATGATGGCACGAATTTCATTGAGATTATCAGTGGCTCTCATTAAATTGGCAGTTTAAAATTAAACATTTCTATCAAAATATCCAAGGTTTAAAATTTATAACCGGGGATAACATCAATAAATTTGACGGTATCTCTCGCGTAAAATATGACCAATAATATTAAACACGAGGGTTATCAAAAGTAATGTAAACCCAGCGGCAAAGATTGTCTGGTAACCGATACTACCATGGGGCAGATCGCCTAGACTCACTTGCACAATGTAAGCAGTGATAGTGGCCGCTGGTTCCATCGGATTCCAAGTGAGATTTGGCTGCATACCAGCTGCTATTGCCACGACCATAGTCTCGCCAACTGCACGAGAAATACCAAGAATATATGCCGCAGCAATGCCAGAGAAAGCTGAGGGCATTACCACTCGTATCGCAGTCTGAAAACTTGTTGCGCCCATCGCATAAGAACCCTCGCGCAAACTCATTGGAACTGCACGCATTGCATCCTCAGACATTGAACTAATATAAGGGATGATCATAAGCCCCATTACCAATCCAGCAGAAAGTAAACTAAATCCAGGTAACTCCGGAAATATTTTTTGTAATAGAGGTGTAATAAATAGCAGCGCAAAATAACCATATACGACAGTAGGTACCCCACCCAATAGCTCGAGAAAAGGTTTGGCTATTTCACGTACGGAAAAAGATGCAAATTCTGATAAATATATGGCGATTACAGTGCCAAGAGGAATTGCGATCACAGATGCTATTAGAGAGCTTACCAAAGTACCGGAGATAAGTGGGCGTATACCATAATGCGCATCATCAAATAACGGCGTCCACTGAGTATCAGTAAGAAAATCAAGAATGGAAACATGCTGAAAAAATACAAACGATTCCTTTGCTAACATAACTACAATAGCCAGCGTAACCGCAACTGAGAAAAATGCTGTTAAAAACAGGGTTATTTCAATAAGACGCTCGTGTAAATGTCGACGGTGACTATATCCTAGCCTTCCTGATTCTTCTGTTTTACTAAGAGATTTTTTGATCACAGACAGATATTTTCTTTGAAAAAGTTCTTTAAAAACACTAAATATCGTATATGTTATAACAGAAATATTACATTATTATGACAAGATGGCATAACAACTTATTAAAAATAAATGAGCCGCTATTAATCCAATGTTATCTCTATTTTACGAGGAATACCGGACTAATAACAGCTCATTAATAGTATAATTTAATAAGGGTGCCGTATCTAAAATTACTAAGTAATCACGGTTATTACTCAGGATAATAACCGTATAGCAGTTCTGAAGAAATAGAATCTATCTCACTGTGTAATGGACTCACTATTCTCCGCCTCCTTTATACTCGCCGCACCCAAACTATAACTGTCACGAGCATCCAAACCAAGTCTTTGTTTTCTAATACGATTATGGGAAGTTAGGCCGGTGCCTGCTGGAATAAGACGCCCAACAATAACATTCTCTTTAAGACCCCGTAGATTATCTCTCTTACCCATAATAGCCGCTTCGGTTAATACGCGTGTGGTCTCTTGGAATGAAGCAGCTGAAATGAATGAATCTGTAGAAAGTGATGCCTTGGTGATGCCAAGCAACATAAATTCGTACAATGCAATTTCTTTGCCCTCAGCTATCATTCGCTCGTTTTCTGATAATAAATCAGCGCGTTCAACCTGTTCGCCTAAAATAAAATGAGTCTCGCCAGCATTAACAATCTGTACCCGACGTAACATCTGACGTACAATTACCTCAATATGTTTGTCATTTATTCTTACGCCCTGTAAACGATAAACGTCTTGCACCTCATCTGTTATGTAGCGCGCTAACGCCTCCACTCCTAATAAACGTAAGATATCATGTGGGTCGGCGGGGCCATCGACAATACTCTCTCCCTTGTTTACTACTTGACCATCATGTGCTGTCACATGCTTATCTTTAGGGATAAGGTACTCATGAGCGACGCCGTCTAAATCCGTTATGATTAAACGTTGCTTACCCTTCGTATCTTTACCAAATGACACGGAGCCAGTAACTTCCGCTAACACACCAGCATCCTTAGGGGGGCGAGCTTCAAATAATTCTGCTACACGCGGTAAACCACCGGTAATATCACGAGTCTTCGAAGTTTCTTGAGGAATTCTCGCCAGTATCTCACCTACGCTTACCTGTTGTCCATCACGTACAGTGATGATGGAACCAGTTTGAAAGGTTATATTAACCGGAAGTTTGCCGCCAGCAACTTTTACTTCCTGCCCATTTTCGTCTAAAAATTTTACTAATGGACGCAAACCTTTTGCTTGAGATACTCCTCGTCGTTTTGGATCTATAACTACCAGTGTAGACAAACCCGTTACTTCATCAATCTGTTTAGCTACAGTGACGCCCTCTTCGACATTCTCAAAACGTACATTACCCGCATATTCCGTTACAATTGGACGGGTATGCGGATCCCAAGTTGCGAGAACCTGCCCTGCTTTTACTGTTTGCCCGTCATGAATCATGAGTGTTGCGCCGTAAGGTGATTTATGACGTTCTCGCTCACGTCCGTTGTCATCGTTTATAATTACTTCACCGCTACGAGAAATTGTTATTAATTCTCCACGGGAATTAGTCACATAACGCATTGTAGATGAGTAACGTGCCATGCCATTAGATTTACTCTCCACCTGACTAGCTACAGCAGTTCTAGAAGCTGCGCCGCCAATATGAAAAGTGCGCATCGTGAGTTGGGTTCCCGGTTCACCAATAGACTGCGCCGCAATAACACCCACGGCTTCACCTACATTAACTAGCGTACCACGTCCTAGATCGCGCCCATAACATTTAGCACACAACCCATACCGTGTTTCACAAGTAAGCGGTGTACGAACCCTCACCTCATCTATACCCATAGATTCAATATGATCAACGATATTCTCATCCAATAAAGTGCCAGCAGGATAGATCTCCGTCTGATTTCTTGGATCAATGATTGCATCTGTCGTTACTCGTCCAAGTATGCGTTCATGTAATGCCTCAATAATTTCACCGCCCTCAACTAACGCCCTCATCACTACGCCTTTGTTGGTGCCGCAGTCATCTTCAATCACTACTAGGTCTTGAGTCACATCAACTAGGCGACGGGTAAGATAGCCCGAGTTTGCAGTCTTTAGCGCAGTGTCAGCTAATCCTTTACGGGCACCATGAGTAGAAATAAAATACTGCAATACATTCAATCCTTCACGGAAATTTGCAGTGATAGGCGTCTCTATGATTGACCCGTCTGGCTTAGCCATCAAACCACGCATACCGGATAACTGGCGAATCTGAGCTGCGGAACCACGGGCTCCGGAATCTGCCATCATGTAAATGGAGTTAAATGATTCCTGCATTATCGGATTCCCTTTCTTGTCTGTCTTTATTTGGCCGGCAGAATCGAATACGGGCTCAACACCAAGCTGATCCATCATAGCTTTAGCTACCTGATCTCCAGCGCGACTCCAGATATCTACTACCTTATTGTAACGTTCGCCTTGCGTCACTAGACCTGAAGTATATTGAGATTCAATCTCTTGCACTTCTTTCTCAGATGCAGAGATAATGTCACCCTTCTGTATTGGTGTCACCATGTCATCTAGACAGATTGAAATTCCAGCACGGGTAGCATAAGTAAAACCGGCATACATCAATTTATCTGCAAATATCACAGTTTTTCGTAATCCACAACGACGAAAACTGGCATTAATAAGTTTTGAAATCTCTTTCTTTTTTAGCGCTCTATTCATGAGCGAGAAAGGTAACCCGATAGGTAATATTTCAGACAACAACGCGCGTCCAACAGTAGTATCGTAACGCGTAGTTTTTTCATGGCACTCGCCACTGATATCTATTTCGTATTCTTTTATCCGAACTAAGACCCTGGCATTAATTTCAACTACACGGTTCTCGTATGCACGGGACACTTCACTAACATTAGAAAAAATCATGCCTTCGCCACGTGAACCAATTCTCTCACGAGTACCATAATACAAGCCTAAAACAATATCTTGTGACGGAACAATAATTGGTTCGCCATTAGCTGGCGACAAAATATTATTAGTCGACATCATCAGAGTGCGGCACTCCATTTGCGCTTCTAATGACAACGGAATATGCACAGCCATTTGATCGCCATCAAAGTCGGCATTAAATGCAGCGCATACCAGGGGGTGTAACTGAATAGCTTTGCCTTCAATCAACACAGGCTCAAATGCCTGAATACCCAGACGGTGCAACGTTGGAGCTCTATTCAGCATTACTGGGTGCTCACGAATTACATCCTCTAAGATATCCCATACTATTGGAGTTTCGTTCTCCACCTCTCGTTTAGCTGCTTTAATAGTGGTGGCAATGTTCATTGCTTCTAATCTGCTAAAAATAAATGGTTTAAACAACTCCAAAGCCATTTTTTTCGGTAGACCACACTGATGTAATTTAAGTTGCGGGCCAACTACAATTACTGATCGCCCAGAGTAATCAACACGTTTACCAAGTAAATTTTGACGGAAACGCCCGCCCTTTCCTTTAATCATATCCGCAAGGGATTTAAGTGGACGTTTATTGGCACCTGTCATAGCTTTACCACGACGTCCATTGTCTAAAAGAGAGTCTACCGCCTCTTGTAGCATACGTTTTTCATTGCGCACAATGATTTCAGGCGATTTAAGTTCAAGCAGACGCTTGAGACGATTGTTACGATTAATAACTCGACGATATAAATCGTTAAGATCGGAAGTCGCAAAACGACCACCATCTAACGGCACCAAGGGACGCAATTCAGGCGGTAATACCGGTAAAACTGTTAACACCATCCACTCTGGTTTAATTCCAGATTTACTAAACGCCTCTAATATTTTTAGACGTTTAGAAATTTTCTTGATTTTGGTTTCCGAACTAGTTGCCCCCATTTCTTGTCGCAAATTACCAATTTCCATTTGAATATCTATATTGCTTAATAAGTCACGAATACCCTCTGCACCCATAATGGCACGAAAATCATCCCCGTACTCTTCAGTCTTAGCGAGATAATCATCTTCTGTTAATAACTGACGTCGATTCAGTGGGGTCATGCCGGGGTCAGTTACAACGTAAGCTTCGAAATAGAGCACTCGTTCAATATCACGCAGGGTCATGTCTAGCACCATGCCAAGACGAGACGGTAATGATTTAAGAAACCAGATGTGCGCCACTGGAGAAGCTAACTCAATATGTCCCATGCGCTCTCGTCGCACTTTAGACAAAGTAACTTCAACACTACATTTCTCACAAATAACACCACGATGTTTAAGACGTTTGTATTTACCGCACAGACATTCGTAATCTTTAACTGGGCCAAAAATTTTAGCGCAGAACAACCCATCACGCTCTGGTTTAAAAGTACGATAGTTGATAGTCTCGGGTTTCTTTACTTCGCCGTAAGACCAAGAACGTATCTTCTCTGGGGAAGCAAGACCAATCTTAATTGAATCAAAGTCTTCTTTCTGGGTAACTTGTTTAAATAAATCAAGCAACGCTTTCATTTTCTGCTCCTGTTAATCAGGGATCAATATAAAAATAATTCAGTCAAGTGGTCAAAAAATGTAGAGAGCTGGTTTCTGCTCTCTACATTTTTAAAACGTAAATCATTAACGCCGATCCAAATCTATGTCCATGCCCAGAGAACGAATTTCTTTCACCAAAACGTTGAATGACTCTGGCATACCAGCATCTATTTTATGATCGCCCTTGACAATACTTTCGTATATCTTAGTACGTCCATTCACATCATCAGATTTCACGGTTAACATTTCCTGCAGCGTATATGCGGCACCATAAGCTTCCAAAGCCCACACTTCCATCTCACCAAATCGTTGACCCCCAAATTGAGCCTTACCACCCAAAGGTTGTTGAGTTACTAAACTATATGGGCCAGTAGAGCGCGCATGCATCTTGTCATCCACTAGATGATGCAATTTTAATACATGCATGTAACCCACCGTAACAGGGCGGTCAAAAGCTTCCCCAGTTCTTCCATCAAATAACTTAATTTGTCCGGATCGCGGTAAACCGGCAAGTTCCAACATGTCTTTAATCTCATGCTCGGTAGCGCCATCAAAAACTGGCGTAGCAAAAGGCACGCCGTCTTTTAAATTCTCAGCTAAGTCTAAGATTTCTGCATCGGCAAGCGAGTCAATATCTTCTTTTTTGCCGCTACTGTTATAGATCTTATTTAAAAATTTTCTGATTTCAGTTATTTTATTATGAGCATGAATCATATCAGCAATCTTCTTTCCCAATCCCTTTGACGCCCATCCTAAATGAATCTCAAGTATCTGCCCAACATTCATACGCGAAGGCACGCCTAAAGGATTCAACACAACGTCAACTGGGGTACCATCGGCCATGTATGGCATATCTTCAACTGGTACAATTCTGGAAATCACGCCTTTATTACCATGACGCCCTGCCATTTTATCTCCAGGTTGCAAACGTCGCTTCACTGCTACATAAACTTTAACCATTTTTTGTACGCCAGGGAGCAGCGCATCTCCTTGGGTGAGTTTCTTTTTCTTCTCCTCAAAAGCGCCATCAAATGCTTTGCGTTTCTGCGTCAATACTTCCTTTATTCCCTCTAATTGCAGGCTTGTATCCTCTTTAGACAATCTAATATCAAACCAGTGATGTGGATCAAGGCCATCTAAATACTCTTTGGTGATACGTGTATTCTTGACAAGTTTGTTTGGTCCACCAGTCGCTACTTTACCTTTTAGTAGTCGTTCAATGCGCTGGAATGCATCGGCCTCTACAATTCGCATCTGATCTGTCAAATCTTTTCTATACCGCTTTAATTCATCATCAATGATCTGCTGAGCACGTTTATCACGCTCAATACCTTCGCGAGTGAATACCTGCACATCAATGACCGTTCCAGAAATACCTGATGGCACGCGCAATGATGTATCTTTTACATCAGAAGCTTTTTCACCAAAGATAGCACGCAGAAGCTTTTCTTCTGGAGTCAACTGAACTTCGCCTTTTGGCGTCACTTTACCGACTAAAACATCACCTGCCTCAACCTCTGCGCCGACATAAATAATACCAGAACCATCTAATCGTCCAAGTTGCCCCTCTGACAAATTAGGTATATCGCCGGTGATCTCCTCAGTCCCTAATTTGGTATCACGACTGACTACCGATAACTCTTCAATATGAATAGAGGTAAACCGATCTTCCGAGACAATACGTTCTGAAATAAGAATGGAATCCTCAAAGTTGTAGCCATTCCATGGCATAAATGCAACCAGCATATTTTGCCCTAATGCTAGTTCGCCCATATCGGTGGAAGCGCCATCTGCAACCACGTCACCACAGGCAATAATATCTCCTATTTTTACTAACGGACGTTGGTTTATATTAGTATTCTGATTAGAGCGGGTATACTTAGTTAGATTATAAATGTCTACACCAATCTCGCCAACACGCGTCTCTACGTCATGGACTCTCACTACAATACGCCCTGCGTCTACATAATCAACAACACCAGCCCGTATTGCCTGTACTGCGGTACCAGAATCTACAGCTACTACACGCTCAATACCCGTACCCACTAATGACTTCTCGGCACGTAAACAAGGTACGGCTTGACGTTGCATATTTGAACCCATTAATGCACGATTAGCGTCATCATGCTCCAGAAATGGGATCAACGAGGCCGCTACCGACACAATTTGTGCTGGTGCTACATCCATATACTCGATACGATCTGATGTTATCAAAGCAAACTCATTCTTATGACGACAAGAAACAATATCATCGACAAATTTACTGTAACGATCCAAATCTGCGTTCGCTTGCGCAATAATATATTGTCCTTCCTCAATAGCTGAGAGATAATCAATCTCGTCAGTCACTTTTCTGTTTCTTACCTTGCGGTAAGGGGTCTCCATAAAACCGTATCTATTGGTTCGGGCGTAAATAGCAAGTGAATTAATAAGGCCAATATTAGGGCCTTCTGGAGTCTCAATCGGACACAATCGGCCATAGTGAGTTGGATGTACATCACGCACCTCAAAACCTGCGCGTTCACGTGTCAGACCACCTGGCCCAAGAGCAGAAATACGACGTTTATGGGTAATTTCAGATAGCGGGTTAGTTTGATCCATAAATTGAGACAGTTGACTTGAACCAAAAAACTCACGCACTGCTGCAGATACTGGTTTAGCGTTAATTAAATCATGTGGCATAAGATTCTCTGATTCTGCTTGATTTAAACGCTCCTTTACCGCCCTCTCAACTCTAATTAAACCAGAACGAAATTGATTCTCTGCCAGTTCGCCAACATAACGCACACGACGATTACCGAGATGATCAATATCATCTATCTCACCACGTCCATTGCGCAGATCCACTAAAATTTTAATAACAGCAATAATGTCTTCATTCGATAAAATAGTGGCGCCAGTCAACTCAACTTTCCCCACGCGACGATTAAATTTCATCCGTCCCACTTCTGATAGGTCATAACGTTCTGGGGTATAAAATAATCCGCCGAATAGTGACTTCACAGATTCCTCAGTCGGAGGTTCGCCGGGGCGCATCATACGGTAAATTGCTGTTTGAGCGGTAAGTTGATCAACGGTCTCATCTATCCGTAATGTTTGGGATATGTATGCGCCTTGATCAAGATCATTAGTGTAAATAGTATAAAATTTTTCAATGTTAGCTTCACGCAATCTGGTAAACAAAATCTCTGTTATTTCGTCATTAGCTAAAGCTATGAACTCGCCTGTTTCTTTGTCTACTATATTGTGACCTAGAACTCGTCCCAACAAAAAATCTTCTGGTGCAGAAATTTTCTCAATACCTCCTTGCTCCAATTCACGAATATGTTTGATAGTAATCCGTTTGTCTTTTTGAATAATAATTTTGCCACTTTTGTTAACGATATCAAAGCGCGCGATATCTCCACGTAGACGTTCTGGGACCAATTCAAACTGAATACCTTTCTTAGATAAATGAAAAACATCAAATGAGAAAAAACCCGCAAGAATCTGTTCCGATGTATAACCTATAGCTTTTAGCAGTATGGTAATTGGCATTTTACGGCGGCGATCTACTCGGAAATAAATACAATCCTTAGGATCAAACTCAAAATCAAGCCAAGAACCACGATACGGAATAATGCGCGAAGAAAAAAGTAACTTTCCAGAAGAATGAGTTTTACCTCGATCATGTTCAAAAAATACACCAGGTGAACGATGCAACTGCGACACAATCACACGCTCAGTGCCATTAATAACAAATGAACCGGTATTTGTCATTAAAGGAATTTCTCCCATGTATACTTCCTGCTCCCTGATTTCTTTTGTTGTCGGTTTGGACGCCTCTTTATCCATAATTGTTAATCGCACTCTGGCGCGTAGCGGAGAAGCATAGGTGAGTCCGCGTTGCTGACATTCTTTTACATCGAATGGAGGAACTCCAAGCACATAGCTAATAAAATCAAGGTGGGCGTTTTTGGAATGGCTCTCAATTGGAAAGATGGACTTAAATGCCAATTGCAATCCCTGATCAACCCTTTGAGAAGCTGGAACCTGTGCTTGTAAAAAAGCCGCGTACGATTCAAGCTGGGTAGCAAGAAGAAAAGGAATTGGTAAAACGCTGGCACGCTTAGCAAAGCTCTTACGAATGCGTTTTTTCTCTGTAAACGAATAGCTCATAAAATCTCCGAGGGCAGAAAACAAAATTTCTGTTTCTAACTACTATGTTTCACATCCAATATCACAGGTAAACGAGAATTAAAATATTCAATAATTAAAACTAGCGGCATGCTTCATACCGCTAGTTTATCTACTTACATCACTATTTACTTAATCTCGCAAGTTGCACCAGCTTCAATAAGTTGTTTTTGAATGACTTCTGAATCGGCTTTACTAATTCCTTCTTTAACTATCTTGGGCGCACCATCTACCAAATCCTTTGCCTCTTTCAAACCAAGGCCAGTGACTGAACGCACAACTTTTATCACGTTAACTTTGCTTGCGCCTGCAGCAGTCAAGAGCACAGAAAATTCAGTTTGTTCTTCAGCAGCAGCAGCAGCAGCAGCAGGGGCGGCCACCGAAACGGTTGCAGCAGCGGCAGAAACACCGAATTTCTCTTCCATTTCTTTGATCAACTGAGAAAGTTCTAATACTGTCATGCTGGCAATTGAATCTAAAATTTCTGATTTAGCTACGGCCATAATTCTCTCCTAATAAGTTTAAATTTATTACACCAATTCTGGGTCGTTAAATTTCTATTCTTATAACAAATTAAATACTCTGTTTTTGATCGAGTACAGCGGCAAGACTACGTACAAATCTTGCCGGGACTTCGTTAAGTGTTCGCACAAAACCGACAATTGGCGCTTGCATTGTGCCTAAAAGTTCTGACAACAACTCTTCGCGACTCGGTAAAGTAGCGAGCTTTGTAATTTCTTGATGAGACATCAAGAAATTAGCCATTGCACCTGCTTTAATTACAAATTTGTCATTACTCTTAGCAAACTCATGCAGGATCTTGGCTACCGCCACTGGATCAGTTCCAATACCATAAGCAAGAACACCAACCATGTGTGCAGAAAGTACAGAAAATGACGTATCCGCAACCGCTCTTCGCGCAAGCGAGTTCTTCAGTACCTTAAAATAAATCCCGGACTGACGTGCTTTAGCCCGTAACTGAGTCATTTTTTCCACTTCAAGACCCCGGTACTCTGCAATAATAATTGCTTGTGCTTCCGCTATTTGAGCACTAACTTCAGCAACTACTGCTTTCTTCTCTTCAAGATTAAGACTCAAAATAAACTCCCGTTGGTTATATGCGAGTTAAGTTTACAGTGTCGAACAGTTTCTGCACTTTATCCTAACATCGCGAACACGCGATCTAAAAATTAGGAAACTAACTCACCTTTTTTAGATACGCCATCTGCGTTGGACGCTAAAAATTGTAACAAATTAAAAGTCAAGGGTATGTAATACATAAACTCCTAACTTAAAAAATTTCCTTCTTTTACAATTTTGCAATTAAGTTTCTAAGTGACTATAAACAACATGATAGAGAACGTTTTTTAATACAACTTCTACACGCCTTTACCCTTCGTACACCTAAAATCTCCAACGGTCTTTGACAACTCTACTAGACTAAATAAATATGAACATCTAGCAGAACAAAGTTCTTAAAAAATTATCTTAAATTTCTATTGCGTCAGAGTAGACTGGTCTACTCGAATACCAATTCCCATCGTGCTAGAGACGGCTACTTTTTTCAGATAAACCCCTTTAGATGTGGCAGGCTTAGATTTATTAAGCGCATCTATCAATGCCAGCATATTTTGTTTCAGGGCATCCGTGCTAAACGATGCTCGGCCGATAGTACATTGGACTATGCCAGCTTTGTCGGCACGGTATTGAACTTGACCAGCTTTAGCATTCTTGACCGCACCCACAACATCTGAAGTTACCGTGCCCACTTTAGGATTCGGCATCAGCCCACGCGGACCAAGTATTTGTCCTAATTGCCCAACAATACGCATGGCATCAGGGCTCGCAATAACTACATCAAAATTAATATTACCCAACTTAATTTGTTCAGCCAGATCTTCAAATCCAACAATATCAGCACCCGCAGCGGTAGCTTCCTTAGCTTTATCACCCTGAGCAAAAACAGCTACGCGTACAATTTTGCCCGTACCTGCAGGCAGTACCACCGAACCACGCACAGTTTGATCTGATTTTTTTGCATCTATGCCTAGGTTCACAGCTAAGTCAACTGACTCATCAAATTTTGCAGTAGCCGTTTCCTTGATAATTTTAAGCGCATCTGACATTGCATATGTCTTGCTTCGATCTATTTTTCCGGCTATCTCTTTGAAACGTTTAGATGTGTATGTCATGTTATATACCCTCAACCTCTATGCCCATACTACGAGCACTACCAGCAATAGTACGAACTGCTGCATCCATATCTGCAGCAGTTAAATCTGGCATTTTTGCTGTAGCAATTTCTTCTGCTTGTTTACGGGTTAGCCTCCCCACTTTATCACTGTGAGGTCTAGGACTGCCTTTTGTAATTCCTGCTGCTTTTTTAATTAACGCCGTTGCAGGCGTCGTTTTCATAATAAAAGTAAAGCTTTTATCGGCGTAAGCGGTAATCACTACCGGCACAGGTAAACCTGTTTCCATTTTCTGAGTAACGGCATTAAATGCTTTACAAAACTCCATAATATTTAGACCTCGTTGGCCCAGCGCTGGGCCAATAGGTGGACTAGGATTTGCTTTGCCTGCCGGCACCTGTAGCTTTATATAGCCAACTATTTTCTTTGCCACGATAATTCCCCTGTTGGGTACAAACGAACGTTAGTACGCTCTCCCCTTTTTTATTAAAAAAATTTTGCGATATGAAAAAATTATTTAATTAAATAAAAAACTGCCCTATCTCTCATCTTAGGATTTCTCAACTTGACTGAAATCTAACTCGACTGGAGTTGGTCGACCAAAAATAGAAACCGATACCTTAATTTTGCTTTTTTCATAGTTAACACTTTCTACATTGCCATGAAAATCTGTAAATGGGCCTTCTTTAACCCGTATTGCTTCACCTGACTCAAAAAGAATTTTAGGTTTTGGTTTCTCTACGCCCTCTCGAATTTGTAAAAGAATATTTTCTACTTCTTTTGCGCTAATTGGAGTTGGTTTCATAGCCGAACCACCTACAAATCCAGTAACTTTAGCAGTACTACTGACTAAGTGCCATGTTTCATTAGTCATCTCCATTTCTACCAAAACGTATCCTGGAAAAAGTTTTCTTTCGCTGATACTTTTTTGACCATTCTTCATTTCAATTACTTCTTCTACCGGCACCAGTATTTGTCCAAATTTATCCTGCATGCCAGCACGTTGAATTCTTTCCTGTAATGCGCGTAACACATTTTTCTCAAAACCAGAATAAGCATGAACTACAAACCATTTTTTATCCATTACCCGTTCTGCTCCATCAAATACTTCACTGCTAGCAATAGGCTGGCATCCACCATCCATAAAAATATGGCCATCACTACAACAAACGCAAATACAATACCGGTCATCTGAATTGTTTCCTTCTGACTAGGCCACACTACTTTCTTTGTTTCTTCTGAGGATTCCCTGCTAAATGCATAAAACTGTTTACCGTGCTCAGTGAACCAGGCTACCGTAACCGCTAAAATGAAACCTGAAAGTACAGAAATTACCCGAATTACCATAGCGCTATCACGCAGGTAATAAAAGCCAGCAATACCCGTTGTCATCAAAAGAAGGGCTATTCCAAATTTAATCTTATCCACTTTGCCCCACTCCACCCTTAATCTTCGTCAATCCACATATTTGC
>Ga0194074_135_pt1 | contig 52785 bp, 42 predicted proteins | sample LauGreFBDMM110DN_2_FD_133644 | JGI IMG/M metagenome (GOLD analysis project Ga0194074, IMG submission 133644) | reverse complement strand
AAATAAAAGTTTATATGAAAACAGATAAATTCTACAGATATCCTACAAGCATGATTATAAAAATTATCTTGTAGTAAAAGAACTGCTGCCCAATTTGGTAAGCGTTATTCTTAATATTTTCGCTGATCTTTAATTGTGCATGTGGTAGTAAGTGTAACAAGTGTAGTAATTTTTAGTCCCATGTAACTTTAATCCGGAGGTTGAAATGGCAACTACTAAAAAACCAGCAGCGAAGAAAGCGGTAGTAAAAAAACCAGCAGCAAAGAAAGCGGTAGCAAAAAAACCGGCAGCTAAGAAACCGGCAGCAAAGAAAGCGGCAGCAAAGAAAGCGGTAGCAAAAAAACCGGCAGCAAAAAAAGCAGCAGCTAAGAAACCGGCAGCAAAAAAAGCAGTAGCTAAGAAACCGGCAGCAAAAAAAGCAGTAGCTAAGGCAACAATTACACCCGCTATTGTCAGCAGCTCGGCTTCTAGTTGGCCATTTCCAATCTCGGGCTCACGCCCTTAGGCTTGTGGATATTGCTGCAAACAGCCCTAGCTAGAAGATTAGGGTTGTTTGCAGATTTCATTTTTACTTGATTTAATTAAATATTTTTTTATCTTAGGCTATTAATTTTTCTGCTAAGATTTTTTTTACTTGTGCGGGGTTAGCTTTGCCAGTAGTAGCCTTCATTACCTGCCCAAAAAAGAAATTAAAAGCCTTCACTTTTCCATTACGATAATCAGACAGCTGTCGTGGATTGGTAAAAAAAATTTCATCAATAATTCTTTCAATTTCTTCTTTGCTTGAAACTTGTTTTAAATTCTTTGTTTCAATAATAGCGTCAGCAGTAACTCCATCCATACTATTCCACATATCATTCAGCACATCCTTAGCGGTTTTGCCTGAAATAGTCCCATCAACAATGCGCAACAATAATCCGGCTAACTGTTGTGCAGAAATTAAAGAAACAACAATGATTTTGCTCTCTTGATTCAGACGAGTAATAATTTCACCCACAACCCAGTTAGCGCAAAGTTTTGCGTGTGTGTTACCAACTATTTTCACAACTTCTTCAAAATAATCAGCCGTGGTTATATCGGCAGTTAACATTGCAGCATCATATGCAGAAAGTGCATAGATCTTATGGATGTCATTAACGGTAGCCATGTGGCAAGACTGCTTAATCAAAATATCCGGATTTGTTTCAGGTTTTGTACCAAATTGTTCTCGGAGAGCATCCGCGTAACTAGTCGTATCATGTGCCATAAAACGACAAGATCGTTGCATTGGAAGTTCTGGCATAGAATTATTAATTTGCTCAATCCACTTTTGTGATATTTCTAATGGCAATAAATCTGGATCCGGAAAGTAACGGTAGTCTTGTGCATTTTCTTTATTTCGCATGACTCGAGTTTCACGTTTACTGGAATCAAACAATACTGTCGCTTGCTGAATTTTTCCACCACTCTCTAGAGTATCAATTTGCCATTGTGCCTCATAGTCTATGGCTTGCTGCAGAAAACGGAATGAATTTAGATTTTTTATTTCCCGACGCGTACCGAGTGTGTTTTCTCCCAATCTACGTACTGATACATTAGCATCGCAACGAAACGAACCTTCCTGCATATTGCCATCGCAGATACCAATCCAGCGAACTAGGGAGTGCAAGGTTTTAGCAAAAGCTATCGCTTCCGAGCTGCTGCGCATATCTGGTTCAGAAACAATTTCTAGCAAAGGGGTGCCAGCACGATTGAAATCAATGCCAGTAACGCTATCAAAATCTTCATGTAGAGATTTCCCTGCATCTTCTTCTAAATGTGCCCGAGTAAGACGTATATTTTTATTGTGCTCACTACCATAGTGACCTGCTTGAATTTTGATAGAGCCACCTTGAACTACTGGCAATTCATATTGACTGATTTGATAACCTTTCGGCAGATCAGGATAAAAGTAATTTTTACGTGCAAAAATAGACACAGGGTTGATTGTTGCGCCTACCGCTAGGCCAAATTTGATTGCTCGTTCTACCGCATCACGATTCAATACCGGTAATACTCCTGGAAACCCAATATCTATTAGGCAGGCCTGAGCATTTGGTAAAGCACCAAATATAGTTGAGGCGCCAGAAAATATTTTTGATTTGGTTGAGAGCTGTGTATGTACTTCAAGACCAACAACTATTTCCCATTGCATTTCTTTTTCCCCAATGACTTTGGTTCTATAATAATTTTACTGTGTAAATGGCATTTGAGCATGCCAGTCCATGACTTGCTGATACTGGTATGCGACATTTAACATTTGTGCTTCAGAAAAGTAATTTCCAATGATATGTAATCCTACCGGTTTGCCTTCGTTGCCAAAACCTGCTGGAATTGACATGCCTGGCAAGCCGGCTAGGTTAGTCGCAATAGTATAGGCATCCGATAGATACATGCGTAAAGGGTCGTTACTTTTCTCCCCCAAAGAAAAAGCAGTTGTGGGTGAGGTTGGCCCCATAATAATATCGCATTGTTTGAATGCTTCTATAAAATCTTGTGCGATCAAACGTCGCAATTTTTGGGCTTGAATATAGTAAGCATCGTAATACCCGTGAGATAAAACATAGGTGCCAATTAAAATGCGACGTTTCACTTCCGCACCAAAACCTTGGGCGCGACTTTTCTGATACATGTCATTAAGATCAGTGTATTTTGGGGCACGGTACCCATAACGAACCCCATCAAATCGAGAGAGATTGCTGGATGCTTCTGCTGGAGCCAGTACATAGTAAACAGGAATTGAAAGTTTTGTGTTGGGTAATGATATTTCTACAGTTTTTGCACCGAGCTTGCGATATTCTGTAATAGCTGCTTCGACTGCACGAGCCACATCATCACTCATCTCTTTAACAAAATACTCTCTTGGAAGACCAATGCGCAGGCCATCCAATGGCTTCCCTAAATCATGCGTGTAATCTTCTTTTTCTCGTTGCAAAGTGGTTGAGTCTCGTGGATCAAAACCCACCATAACATTTAACATCAATGCCAGATCTGCTGCCGATTTTGCTATTGGCCCACCTTGATCAAGACTTGAAGCAAACGCAATCATGCCATAGCGTGATACTAGTCCATAAGTCGGTTTTATGCCAGAAACGCCACATAACGCAGCTGGTTGACGAATAGAGCCGCCAGTATCAGTACCGGTAGCAGCTGGTGCCATGCGGGCGGCAACTGCACAAGCTGAACCACCAGAACTTCCACCCGGAACAGTTGCAATATTCCATGGATTTTTTACGGGACCATAAAATGAAGTTTCGTTACTTGAACCCATGGCGAATTCATCCATATTAGTTTTACCAATATTTACTGCGCCAATTTTATTAAAGTGTTCAATGACACCAGCATCATAAGGAGAAATAAAGTTCGATAACATTTTCGATCCACAAGTGGTCAACCATCCTTTTGTGCAGAAAATATCTTTTTGTGCGATAGGGATGCCAGTCAATGGATGAGCGTCACCGGATGCAATTATTGCATCTGCATTACGTGCTTGAGCAAGACTCATCTCTTCATTAATTGTGATGAAAGCATTGTAATTTGGATTTAGTGCCTTTATCCGTTTTAGAAATTCACAAGTTAGTTCAACACTAGAAATTTCTTTTTGCGCAAGTAGCGCGGAGAGTTGCTTGAGACTGGAATTCAGCATAGAAGTTATAAAATTCGGGAGTAATTACAAAAAAGAAGATTTGTCTTAAAGTTGAGCCCGCTCCTCACGCCTCACTCAATAACTTTTGGCACCAAATAAAACCGCGCCTCTACTTGAGGCGCTATTGATTGAAACAATTTATGCTGGTCTGTTTCGGTTACTACGTCATCACGCAGTCTTTGTACGGCATCTTGGGGGTGAGACATGGGTTTAATGGCAGATGTATCCACAGCCTGCATTTGTTCTATTAAACTAAAAATGCCAGTTAACTGGGCTAATGTAGCACGTGCCTCATCTTCGCCCACCTCAATTCGGGCAAGATTTGCAACACGCTTTACGTCGTCAAGAGATAGTGACATGAGTTACCAAAATTTCTATACACATACAATAAGTAGTAGGGTAACATAGCTGATCTGTTTGACGTATTATTTTCATCTGCTTTTATTGTCATTATTCATAATCTCCGCTGCCATGTTGAAATTTATAAATAACACCTTATTAAAAAATTATTTTTCAACTGATATGGCCATAGATCTGGGTACAGCCAACACCTTGATTTACGTTCCTGGCAAAGGCATTGTGTTGAATGAACCCTCGGTAGTAGCAATACGTCAAGGTGATGGGGAAGGTGGCAAGAAAATAGTTGAGCAAGTAGGGCTTGGAGCCAAATTAATGTTGGGGCGTACGCCTGGTAATATCACTGCCATTCGGCCAATGAAAGATGGAGTAATTGCAGATTTTACCATTACAGAACAGATGCTTAAGTATTTCATACGAAAAGTAAGTCCTCCCCGTTTATTTTCCGTGAGTCCGCGCATTGTAATTTGTGTCCCCTATGGATCTACTCAGGTAGAGCGTCGTGCCATTCGCGAAGCAGCTTTTGGGGCTGGCGCGCGAAGAGTTGAATTAATTGAGGAACCTATGGCCGCAGCCTTAGGTGCCAATTTGCCAATTGAGGAGCCGATTGGTTCAATGGTGGTTGATATTGGCGGAGGAACCACAGAAGTTGGAGTGATTTCGCTCGGTGGTATTGTGTACGCAAATTCAGTGCGCGTAGGCGGAGATAAATTTGATGCAGCCATTATCAATTATATTCGCCGCAATTATGGCATGCTCATCGGCGAAGTTACTGCCGAAAAAATTAAGAAACAAATTGGTTCGGCCTTTCCTGGGTCAGAGGTACGTGAAATGGAAATTAAAGGCCGCAATCTTGCAGAAGGAATTCCGCGCAGTTTCTCAATTTCCAGTAATGAAATTTTAGAATCTCTGGCCGAACCCTTGAATCATATTATCAGTGCGGTTAAGTTTGCATTAGAACACACACCGCCTGAACTTGGCTCAGACATCGCTGAAAGAGGTATGATTTTAACTGGCGGCGGCGCATTACTGCGCGATATTGATCGTCTAATCATGGAAGAAACTGGTCTACCAGTAATTATTGGAGAAGACCCTCTTAACTGTGTAGTTCGGGGATCGGGTATTGCATTAGATAATATCGATCAAGTAACTAGTATATTTACTCATGATTAAATAAGTATCAGATTAAGATTAAGACTGAATCCATCGTTAACTGGGTGTAAGTATAAGAGCCATGGAATATCAGATCTAATGGAGATAATCCCACAGTCTTTTAAATACACTCCAGGGGCATTTATGCGACTGGCATTCCTTCTCCCGTTATCACTACTGATAATGTTAACTGATAACCATTTCAAGTATCTCCCAGAAATACGTCAAATTCTTGCTACCGCGATCTATCCGCTACAAATAATATCTACTGCACCAGTAACAGCATATGCTCGAATAAATGAAATTTTCAGCAGCAATCAACAGTTAATTAATGAAAATAGGCACCTTAAAAGGCAACACTTCATTGACTCTGCTCAAGTCCAGGGGGTGTTAGCATTAGAAACTGAAAATAAACAACTACGTAAGCTATTAGAAATTAGACAGCAAGATAAGAATAAAGCTGTCATGGTAGAAATTGTTTCTATACCACGTGACCCCTTTAGTTACAAAATTACAGTTGATAAAGGTAGCCAGAATGGCATTCAACCAGGCCAGGTGGCAATCGATGATGTGGGGGTAATTGGTCAAGTTACGCGCACTTATCCATGGTCGTCTGAAATTACCCTAATTACCGATCCTGAACATTTCGTACCGGTACAGACGATACGAAATGGTCTGCGCTCGGTAGTTTCTGGTACAGGCAAAGATGGAATCTTGACATTAAATTATCTAGCAATTAATGCAGATATTCAAGAGGGTGATTTATTAGTTACTTCCGGAATAGATGGTATTTACCCTCCGGGTTTGTTAGTGGCAGTGGTATCAAAAATAGAACGTGATGTTGCACACACCTTTGCCCGTATTATTTGCGCCCCAGTTGCCGGAGTAAATCTGAATCGGCAATTATTGGTTCTCTCCCCACTGTTGCCTGGCCTAGAAGATTTAACAAAAAAGATCGGCATTCAGATTAAGACAAAGGAGCGGTAAGCGACTAATGCCCATTGAGTATACCAAACAAGAAATTGTGCGGCCTATTAAGGCCCGCTTCATTATATTTAGCCTGATAGTAGCGCTATTGCTAAATCAACAGTCTTTACCAGGTATTATGTCATTACTGTGCCCAGACTTCCTTGCACTAGTGATACTTTACTGGAATATCTATCACTCAAAACAATTTGGCATGGGTGCCGCCTTTAGTATGGGTCTGTTGATGGATGTGAGTGAAGCTAACGTACTTGGCCAGCATGCTATGGCGTATAGTGTCATGATTTTTTTTGTGTCAACGTTGTGTCAGCGTTTTCAAATGTTTCGGCTACCAGAGCAAATTTTTCAGATTGGATTGCTGTTACTCGCAGCGGAGTCCCTCATTCTTTTAATAAAGTTATTAAATGGAGCACAATTTCAGGATTGGAATTTTTTCTTCGCCAGCCTTATCGGCGCCCTATTCTGGCCCCTGCTCGTCTTTTTTTTAAGAAAATTAAGCTCCGGGGCACATTAGCCATAAATGCACTATGAAACGTAAAGCAGAGCTTCTCAATTATCCGCGTCAATTATATTATTTCCAACAGCGACTCGGCATCAGTGTCGGATTTATAGTACTGTTATTTCTTTTGCTCCTCGCTCGTTTCTGCTATTTACAAATATGGCAATACGAGCATTACCAAACTCTGGCAGAAAAAAATCGCATATCTGTCCTCCCAATCTTGCCTAATCGGGGATTAATTTTTGATCGCAATGGAGAAATATTAGCCGCTAATTATCCGGCGTACACGCTAGAAATTATACCGAGCAAGACTATCGATCTTGAAAATACTATTAACAAATTAGCCTCTATAATTAATATAGAGATAAAAGATCGAAAGTATTTTAATAAATTGGTGAAGGAGAACGGAGGGCTTGAAAGTTTACCTATTCGCGCTCGTTTGTCCAGTGCTGAGGTGGCACGTTTTTCTGCTAACCACTATCTCTTTCCTGAAGTAGATCTTAGAGCACGTTTATTTCGTCAATACCCAAGAGGGGATGCTGCCTCACACGCAATAGGCTATATTGGCCGCATTAATGATAAGGATTTAAAAAAATTAGAAATTAATGAGGAGTTAGCTAATTACCGTGGTTCACAACATATAGGGAAAATTGGTATTGAGCAAAGTTATGAGAAAGAGCTACATGGCATAACCGGTCTTGAGAAGATAGAAACTAACTCAATTGGTCGATCCATAAGAACCATATCACGCACCCCACCAATCTCAGGCAATAATCTAACGCTGACATTAGATATTAAATTACAAGAAGTAGCAGAAAAAGCATTCGGAAATAGACGGGGTGCGTTGGTGGCGCTTGATCCCAATAACGGAGAGGTGCTTGCGTTTGTCAGCAGACCTGGGTTTGATCCCAATCTCTTTGTTAATGGCATCGATCTGGATAGTTGGAATTTGCTCAATAACTCAACGGACAGGCCGCTCAATAACCGTGCTTTAAGTGGCTTATATCCGCCCGGATCGACTTTCAAACCATTTATGGCACTGGCTGGTCTTGAGCTCAAGCAACGTACGCCCGAGCACACCATAAGGGATTTGGGATACTTTAGTTTACCTGGGAGCACGCATCGTTTCCGAGATTGGAAGGTCGGGGGACATGGGGACGTAAACATACATAAGTCGCTAGTTATCTCATGTGATACTTATTACTATGGACTTGCTAATGATCTTGGTATAGACAGTATTCATGATTTTATCAGTCAATTTGGGTTAGGGAAGAAAACAGGAATTGACATTGAGGGAGAGGCTGCTGGTCTATTGCCCTCAAAAGAATGGAAAATGAAGCAATATAAGAAAAAGTGGTACGTTGGCGATACTATTTCCGTTGGTGTTGGACAAGGATACAACCTCACTACACCTTTGCAATTGGCCTTCGCTACTACGATACTTGCCAGTCAAGGAAAAGCTTTCCGACCCCGATTTTTGAAGAAGATCCAAGATAGTAGTACCGGTAAGATATACAAAAGTGTGGCACAACCACTATACACCCTCAATTTTGAACCAAATAATTTTAAGTGGATTAAAGATGCATTAATAGATGTGACTCAGCCTGGAGGCACCGCTGCTATTGCGGGCGCCAATGCTGCCTATACTTTTGCCGGTAAGACCGGCACGTCACAGGTGGTTGGTATGAAACAAGGTGAAAAATATAATGAGAGTAAAGTGAAAGAGCATCATCGCGATCACGCCTTGTTTATTTCTTACGCGCCGGCAGAAAAACCAAGCATTGTGTTATCTGTATTAGTAGAAAATGGCGGACACGGCGGCTCTTCTGCTGCACCAATTGCGCGCCAGATAATGGATTACTTTTTACTTGGTAAGCTACCTGTGGAAGAGGCAACAAGAATCGTGGACGAGGAGGAAGGTACGCATGATTAGTTTTCTTATATTTATATGGCGTTATCTTACGCGCCATGTAGATAACTTCTTATTAGGCAGTATCTTCCTATTGATGTTGACCGGTCTGGTCACGCTCTACAGTGCTACCGATGGCAACCTAGACCGCTTAACAGGCCAAGCAATTAACATGCTGACGGCACTTAGTTTCATGTGGTTAGTTGCCAATGTTCCATTACGGGATATATTACGTCTTGCAGTGCCAATATACGTAGTTGGTCTCATTTTGTTAATCGGTGTAGCGTTATTTGGTGAGATTAATAATGGTGCGCGCCGATGGTTGAATATTGGGATTACCCATATTCAACCATCGGAATTAATGAAAATTGGCGTACCACTGATGTTGGCATGGTATTTTGATCGACGTGCAGCAACTTTGGGAACCTTAGATTATGTAATAGCAACAGTACTACTATTAGTGCCGGCGCTTTTAATTATGCGTCAACCAGATTTAGGCACCGCGTTGTTAATTATCTCTAGCGGTTTCTATATACTTTTTCTTGGGGGGTTATCATGGCGTATCATGACTGGGCTGTTAGTATCTATAGCAGGTAGCCTTCCTATTCTTTGGTCAATGATGCATGATTACCAACGACAACGTATCGCAACATTATTTGATCCAACTCAGGATCCATTAGGTTCTGGCTATCACATTATTCAATCTACCATTGCGATAGGCTCAGGCGGCCTGATAGGAAAAGGTTGGCAGCAAGGTACCCAAACTCACCTTGATTTTCTTCCCGAGAAGAGTACCGATTTTATTTTTGCAGTATTCTCTGAGGAGTTTGGATTGATTGGCAATATTACGCTGTTATTTCTTTATGCGTTAGTGATAGGACGCAGCATAGTGATTGCTGCTGATGCGTCGACCCAATTTACTCGTCTTATCTCCGGCTCGATTACCTTAACTTTCTGTACTTATATTTTTGTGAACATAGGCATGGTTACAGGTATTTTGCCGGTGGTGGGCGTACCGCTCCCATTAATTAGTTATGGCGGCACTTCGATGGTAACTATCCTCCTAGGTTTTGGTATCTTAATGAGTATAAGAACACATGCCACACTAGTTAAAGCGTGATACAAAAAAATTGTAGAGACAAAAATATATTGGGTTATTCATCTATCTCCTCAATAGGAGTGACCTCAAGCATATTAGCAATTTTTCTTACTTTTTTTCTGGGGTGTAGCAATACTTTGAGAAAAGATACATCAGAAAAGACGCCCCTTATTGCAACAAAAAAAAGCGGTAGTTACTATCTTGACGATGGTCCCGGAGATAATCAACCGCCTCATCTTAATTTGATTCCTGATGCCACCCCCCGAGTAGAACCTTTGCGTAAAATAAACATGCGGCCTTATGTTGCGCTTGGAAAACTTTATGTGCCAATGACTGCCCTGGGATTATATAAAGAGCAAGGAATGGCTTCATGGTATGGCCGCCGTTACCATAAACAGAAAACTGCATCTGGCGAGATTTATGATATGTATGCCATGACTGCTGCTCACGCTACTTTACCATTACCCAGTTACGCCCGCGTAACCAACATTGTTAATAAAAAATCTGTGGTGGTTCGTATTAATGATCGCGGACCATTTCTCTCTAATCGGTTAATTGATCTTTCCTACACTGCTGCTTATAAGTTAGATGTGCTCAATGGTGGAAGTGCCTTGGTAGAGGTGGAAAGTATTGTTCCCACAGAGAGCAACGCAGATTGAAGTGCGGAGCAAGTTTGCTAAATGGTGGTAATATTCCAATCGAAGCTGGCTAGACAGTCGCTGCCTTTTTCAGCAATGAAAAATAGGGAGAGGAAAGTCCGGGCTCCATAGAGTAGGATGCCGGCTAATGACCGGCCGCCGTGAGGCGAGGAATAGGGCCACAGAGACGAGCGTATTAAATTACGGTGAAACGCGGTAACCTCCATCTGGAGCAAGACCAAATAGGCAGGCCATGACGTTACTCGCTGAGCCTGCGGGTAGGTTGCTTGAGTGCACGAGTAATCTTGCGCCTAGAGGAATGACTGTCCAAGACAGAACCCGGCTTATCGGCCAGCTTCACTTATTTTTAAACAGATTCTCTAACTGATTAAGAAAACCCTATCTGTAAGTAGTTTTTTTATAAGGCCCCTCATTGAACGTTTCCATGCCCTGTGTAGGCAGCCCTTTTTAAGCGTTGAATTTCTTCTAGTTTAAAATTTATCCCCCTATTTATTTAGCATGTCTCTCCACATTTAGGAAGATATGCTCTGCTTGTCTCTTCACTCTTTATCCCGTAATTGGAAACTGTCAACTCTCTTCTTGACTTCGTCATTTCTTTTAATTAAAGTGGGTAAAAGTGGGTAAAAGTGGGTAAATTTGAGATACTAAAAACTGTATCTTCTATATTAAAAGAAAAAAGAACAAAGGATTGAAATGTTTCGCGGTGTCACACAACTAAATTTAGATAACAAAGGAAGGCTTGCGGTGCCTGCAAAGTATCGTGATAGTTTGATAACTGCTTGTGCCGGACATCTCGTCATCACTGTAGATTCTCCCAAATGTCTGTTGATTTATCCTAAGTCAGCTTGGGAGCCCATAGAACAAAAACTTAGCAGCTTGTCTAGTTTTCATCCGCAAATTCGCAGTCTACAGCGTCTCTTAATTGGTAATGCTAACGATGTAGAAATGGATAGTGCCGGACGCATCTTGGTGTCATTGCCTCTGCGTCAATTTGCTGAGTTAACAAAAAATGTTGTGCTGGTAGGACAAGGCGCAAAGTTCGAGCTATGGGATGAAGAGAAATGGAATCAACAGATTCAAGACTCTCTTACTCTTAGAAATGATGATATGTCGTCAGAACTTTACGGCTTCTCCTTGTGATTTCTTAGTAATGAATTTATATGCATATTACGGTTTTGCTACATGAGGCAGTGGATGCGCTAGAAATCAAATTAAATGGAACTTATGTTGACGCTACTTTCGGTTATGGCGGACACAGTCGTCAGATACTGAAACGTTTAGGAAGAAACGGAAGATTAATAGCGTTTGACAGAGATCCAATCGCAGTAATGAAAGGGCGAGATATTGAAGATGTGCGTTTTTGTATTGTGCATAGTAAATTTTCGCAGATACAGAGAATATTACAGAAAATGAATGTGAATCAAGTAGATGGCATATTGTTAGACTTAGGGGTATCTTCAACACAACTTGAAGAGGCGTCGCGTGGGTTTAGTTTTCGTTCCGATGGGCCACTTGATATGCGTATGGACACAAGCACTGGTCAGACCGCTACAGAATGGCTTGCTTCCGTTCCAGAGAAAAAGTTAGGACAGGTAATAAAAGAATATAGCGAGGAACGATTTGCTAAAAATATCGCAAGAGCAGTTGTTGCAGCAAGAATGCAACAGCCCATTGTTACGACACTTCAATTAAGTACGATTGTGGCAACAGCCGTGCGCTCACGTGAACCAAACCAGAATCCGGCAACACGTACTTTTCAAGCCATACGAATTTATCTTAATCAGGAACTTGAAGAATTGTCTTCGACTTTACCGCAATGTTTGGAACTTTTAAATCTAGGGGGAAGATTAGTGACCATTAGTTTTCATTCGTTAGAGGATAGGATAGTTAAGCACTTCATGCGTGCAGCCTCAAATCCAGATACTTTGCCTAAGGGGGTGCCATTAAGAGCAAGAGAAGTGCGACATTTAAGTTGTCAGAAATTACAATTAATGGGCAAGGCAATACGCCCCAAGACAGGTGAAATTGTTTCTAATGCTCGAGCAAGAAGCGCAGTAATGCGAGTAGCGGAGCGCATTGATCTGAATAATTGCGGAGCGTGAGTAATAATTCACAGTAATAAGAATTCTATGACTAGACTAAATATTTTTTTGATTTTAATTATGATTGTTTGTGGATTAAGTATTGTGACTTCACAGCACAGGGCGCGTAAACTTTTTTCGGAACTAGAAGAGGAGCAAAAATTAGCAGAACAACTAACAATAGAGTGGGGGAAATTACAACTTGAACAAAGCACCTGGGCTATGCGTTCGCGCGTTGAAAGGATTGCTACCAAACATTTATTAATGAGAGTGCCAGATGCACCATATATTCAGACCATCTCATTAATTGATCCTCATAATTTAACCGTTCTTGGAAAAAAACTAGATCCATGACACAAAATCTAGAATCCCATATTGTTTTACCAGCATGGCGCTCACGTATGCTGTATGGATTATTGATACTAAGTTTAATTGGGTTAGTAGGGCGAGCTTTTTATTTACAGGGTATGCATAAGGATTTTTTGCAACAAAAAGGTAGTTCCCGTTACAGTCGTGTACTAGAAATGGGTACGCAGAGGGGAATGATCACGGATCGACATGGAGAACCGCTTGCAATTAGTACGCCGGTAGATTCAGTGAAGGCAAATCCACGAAAGATTAATGCAACACCCGAGCAATTGAAGAAATTAGCAGATTTAATAGAGACTAATGTCACTGATATAAAAAAAAATCTTAATAGTCGGCAACGTGATTTTGTGTACCTTAAAAGACACGTTTCACCCGATGTAGCAGAAAAGATAATCCAACTTGCTATACCAGGTATATCTCTTGTAAGGGATTTTCGTCGTTATTATCCAACAGGCGAACAAACATCACACATGCTCGGTTTCACAGATCTGGATGACAATGGACAAGAGGGAATAGAACTGGCATTGCAAAAAACACTTGCAGGTGGGGTTGGTAGCCGTCGTATTATTTGGGATAGGCGTCATCGCGTTATCGAGGGCGTTGGAAACGTAAACGAACCTACGCCAGGAAAAAACATAGCGTTATCAATTGATAGTAAGATCCAATACTTGGCCTATCGTGAGTTGAAACAGGCTATTGAGGTTAATCAAGCTAAGGCCGGCGGGATTGTAGTGCTGGATACACAGACTGGCGAGGTATTGGCATTGGTTAATCTTCCTACTTATAATCCTAACAATCGAATGAGAGCAAAAGGTGGCAGGGCCCGTAATAGGTCGGTAATAGATACATTTGAGCCAGGGTCAACTCTCAAACCGTTTACCGTAGCGGCGGCTCTTGAGGCGCGTAAAGTGACACCTAACATGGAGTTCCAGACGGCGCCTGGTACTCTCACCATAGGCAATAGAACGATACATGATACCCATAATTATGGGCGCGTGACGGTAGAACAAGTAATTCAAAAATCTAGCAATGTAGGTGCTGCAAAAATTGCCTTGTTGTTATCTCCACAAACACAATGGGAAACTTTGAGTGGCTCCGGTTTTGGCGCATCCACTGGGTCAAAATTCCCCGGGGAGGCTAACGGCACACTTCATCCATTTAAGAAATGGGGGCAGATAGAACAAGCCACCATATCTTATGGCTATGGTATTTCAGTGAGTCTTTTGCAGCTAGCCCGAGCTTATACTTTATTCTCTTCAGAGGGGTATTTGAAATCAGTGTCGCTATTGAAAATTGATGCACCAGTAGAGGGAAAACAGGTAATTTCACGGGATACAGCTCTTGCTGTAAGCAAAATGCTAGAGATGGTGGTGGGACGTGAAGGCACTGCACAGCTTGCGCAAATCAATGGATATAGAGTGGCAGGAAAAACTGCTACTACACATAAAACTGAGGGTCGTGGTTACTCAAAGAATCGTTATACCGCAACATTTGTTGGCTATGCCCCAGCTTCTAATCCACGTTTAATTGTTGCAGTAATGCTGGATGAGCCCTCAGCCGGCCAACATTTTGGGGGTCAGGTAGCCGCACCTATTTTCAGTCGTGTGATGGGGCGTGCTTTGGAGATTCTGAATATACCGCACGATACACCCATTAAAAATATGTCGTTATTGCCAATAACACTAAACCCCAAAGGCGATGTGTGAATTTAGAATCTAAAGAACGACCAAGAATCCAAGCGGACTTACGTGCCATCAGTTGTCTTAGCGTCATTATTAACAATCTTACTACAGATAGTCGTAGGATAAAACCAGGGGACACATTTCTTGCTTATGCTGGACAGAAATACGATGCTCGTCAATTCATTTCTGAAGCTATTGCAGCGGGAGCAAATGCAGTGTTGTGGGAACGTCATGGTTTTGCATGGAATCCGGCATGGAAGATACCTAATTTGCCGATAACTCAATTGCGAGTCAAAGCAGGACTTCTTGCTAGTTATATATATGACTATCCGTCAAAGCAATTAAATCTTATAGGGATTACAGGAACCAACGGCAAAACCTCATGCAGTCACTGGATAGCCGAAACGCTAACTGCTTTAGGAAAAAAAACCGCAGTCATTGGTACATTAGGAGATGGTTTTTTAGGTACATTGCAACCCAGTTCTAATACCACACCAGATCCTATTTTGTTACAGCAGAAAATAGTCGACTATCTAAAACTTGGTGCCAAGTACGTGGCGATGGAAGTGTCATCACATGGGATAGAACAAGGACGAATTCATGGCTCTACATTTACGACAGCCCTGCTGACTAATCTGTCACACGATCACCTTGATTATCATGGCAGTATGGAAGCATACGCTAAAATAAAAGCACGGTTGTTTAAATGGCCCGGTCTCAAGTGCGCCGTGCTTAATCTAGATGAGAAATTTGGTGAGACACTGCTAAAAAAACTTATAGACAAAGATGTAAAAGTTGTTGGATACGGATTTAAAAAACCAAAAATTAAAAATCTAAATTTTAAAAAATTTAGATTAGTGTGCGGGCATAATCTTAAGGTAAGTAATCATGGTCTAGAGTTTGATGTAGAGTTTGGGACCGAGTGTGTAAAGTTTGAGACCCGTTTATTAGGTAGATTTAATGCTTCAAATTTATTGGCAGTACTGGCCACTTTGTTAACCAATGAGATCAAATTAACTGATGCTGTGCTGGCGTTGCAGCAAGTTCATCCAGTGATGGGCAGAATGCAAAGATTAGGTGGCGGCAATCATCCAGTAGTGATAGTAGATTATGCTCATACCCCAGATGCTCTAGAAAGAGTGTTAATGACGTTACGTGAAATCTCTCTCAGCCTCGATCCCTTGTTAAAAACTAAAACTCAAGATTCAAAATTAATCTGTGTATTTGGTTGCGGTGGTGAGCGTGATAAAAGTAAACGTCCCCTCATGGGCGGAGTAGCCACAAGGCTAGCAGATAGGGTCATTGTTACTAGTGATAATCCGCGCGGTGAAAATCCATTTACCATTATCCATGAAATCCTAGAGGGCGTATATAAAGACAATTATTATGTAGAAGCAGATCGGGCATCAGCAATTTATCTGGCGATACAAGGCGCGTGTAAAGATGATGTAGTGTTGGTTGCCGGTAAAGGACATGAAGAGTATCAGGAAATCAGCGGACAAAAGCACCCCTTTAACGATGTGAAGCTCGTGCAACAAATACTCCAAAGCTCGATAATCAGAGTGAAGGTATAGAGATGATGATGATGCGAGAAGTCGCCGACGTATTGCATGCAGAATGGAATGCTAGAGATGTACTTTTTACCGGCGTAAGTACTGATAGTCGTACGGTAAAAATGGGTGAGTTATTTATTGCTCTGAAGGGAGATAAATTTAATGGGCATGAATTCGTTACTGAAGCAGAAGAACGGGGAGCTGTAGCGGTAATAGTGAATCAAGAGTCAGGAGCTAAGAATAAGAAATCAGGCATCCCTTTAATGCTAGTGAAGAACACGCGGTTGGCTTTAGGGCAATTAGCAGGACATTGGCGACAGCGTTTTGCCGGTTCTTTAATTGCAGTGACTGGTAGTAACGGTAAGACTACAGTTAAAGAAATGATCACGTCAATTTTACATCAAACAGTTGGTGAGATTAATAATGTGTTAGCGACTGAAGGTAATCTTAATAACGATATTGGAGTGCCCCAGACATTACTCCGATTGCGGAAACAGCATGTTTATGCAGTGATTGAAATGGGCATGAGTAGTTCCAGTGAGATTTCCTATCTAACCAAGTTAGCAAAACCAAATATAGCATTGATAACTAATGCTGGTTTAGCTCATGTTGGAAACTTTAATTCGGCGGAAATGGTAGCTCACGCTAAGGGTGAAATTTTTGAAGGATTGGATGAACTGTCAGGAATAGCTGTTATTAACACCGATGATTCTTATGCTCCTTTGTGGCGGAAGTTAGCTGGTGGTAGACAGATAGTAGATTTTAGTTTGCTTCAAGCGGCAAAGGTAAGCGCTAATTACCAGTTAAATATGTTTGATAGCCAGATGATTTTAAAGCTTCCTGACGGGGATGAGAAGATAGATTTACAGGTTCCTGGGGAACATAACGTGCGTAATGCACTTGCAGCAGCTGCTGCGACAGTGGCAATGGACATTGGAAAAAAAAGTATTGCATCTGGATTAGGTAAGTTCACTGGGATAAATGGGCGAATGCAGAGGAAGCAATGTTCACATGGAGCCACGCTGATAGATGACAGTTATAACGCGAATCCAGATTCAGTCAGGGCTGCTTTAGCTGTACTAGCTAGAATCCCTGGTACCAGGATTTTGGTGATTGGTGATATGGGAGAATTAGGTAGAAATTCAGAAAATTTTCATGCGCTTATTGGCAAGGAGGCGCGTCTTATGGGAGTAGATAAATTGTTGGCTCTTGGCCAACTAAGCCAACACAGTGTCTTGGCATTTGGCACTGGTGCGCAACATTTTAAATGCATTGAAGACCTGCTAGTTGTAGTTAAGAGTCTTCTCGCACCTAATGTAACCTTGTTGGTCAAGGGATCTCGCTTTATGCAAATGGAACGAGTGGTGAAAAAGTGCGAGTTGTGATGATAAGTGTTTAGGCATAAAGAGACTGTGCAGAATTCAGCGTAAACAAGAGAAGAGACTATTAAATGGATAGATTGTGATATTAGCATGTTATTAGAGTTAGCTCAATGGCTTTCCCAGGACATTCGGGCATTCAATGTACTCAGTTACATAACGCTCCGTACATTGTTGGCGGCACTCACATCCTTAATAATTTCATTTATGATCGGACCGATTATGATACGCAAACTTCTTGCTTATAAAATTGGTCAATCGGTGCGTGATGATGGTCCAAAAACTCATCTTGTTAAGGCGGGCACTCCCACCATGGGCGGCGCATTGATATTAACATCGATAACTATTAGTACATTGTTATGGGGAGATTTGAGTAATCGTTATATATGGGTGGTACTCATAACGACATTGGGTTTTGGTGTTATTGGCTGGGTGGATGATTACCGTAAGGTAGTGCATCGTAATCCACAAGGAATTCCAGCTAGGACCAAACTTTTATGGCAATCAGTAATTGCAATTTTAGCGGGGTTATATCTTGTTCTTACTGCTGAATTACCAGCTCAAACTATTATGATTGTGCCGTTTTTTAAGCAAGTTGCTTTGCCATTAGGCGCAATTGGTTTCGTAATGCTGTCTTATTTTGTCATAGTGGGTAGCAGTAATGCAGTGAATTTAACTGATGGCCTTGATGGTCTGGCTATAATGCCGACAGTGATGATTAGTAGTGGTCTTGCGATTTTTTCTTATGTGGCCGGTCATGCTCTATTCGCAAAGTATCTTGGCATTCCTCATATTCCCCAAGCCGGTGAATTGGCTATATTTTGTGGCGCATTAGCAGGTTCTGGACTTGCTTTTTTATGGTTCAATGCGCACCCAGCACAAGTATTTATGGGTGACGTTGGCGCCCTTGCTCTTGGTGCCGCATTGGGCATAGTAACTGTAATCATACGTCAAGAGATTGTACTGCTCATCATGGGGGGTGTGTTTGTAATTGAAACGCTCTCGGTAATATTACAAGTAGCCTCATTCAAGTTAACTGGTAGGCGCGTTTTTAAGATGGCCCCGTTACATCATCACTATGAATTAAAAGGCTGGAGTGAAAATCAGATTGTAGTGCGGTTCTGGATCATTACTATGATGCTAGTGTTATTTGGATTATCCACATTAAAGTTGAGATGAATCTACGAAAGAAAACTGTTTTAGTGTTGGGAATGGGCGAGACCGGATTATCCATGGTTAACTGGTTATTACGTCTGGGAGCAAATGTACGTGTTGCTGACAGTCGTTTAATGCCACCAAATCTGGATGAATTACGAAAACTTGTACCCCCCGAACATTTATTTATTGGTGCATTCTCAGTTGATATTGTAATGAATGTGGATCTGATCTCCATTAGTCCAGGGGTATCTTTAGCGGAGCCGGTAGTACGTCAAGCAGTTAAGTGCGGGATCCAATTAGTAAGTGATATAGAATTATTTGCTTTGGCGTTAAAAGAATCGAATAACCCAAGACCAAAGATCCTAGCAATTACTGGCTCCAATGGTAAGACAACGGTGACAGCCATGGTAGGAGCGATGGCAAAAAAGGCAGGATGGGATACAGAGATAGCTGGAAATATAGGACCAGCAGTTATGAATGCGTTTATGCGACGTGAGAGCTCTAGAAAATTTCCCCAATTATGGGTCTTAGAGATTTCAAGTTTTCAGCTCGAAACCACACAGAGTCTAAATCCTGATGCAGCCGTTGTATTAAATTTAAGCGAGGACCATTTTGATCGTTATGAAGGCATGCAGGATTACGCTTTAGCCAAAGCCAGAATATTTTTAGGAGATCTTGATAACGATACTGTGCAGATTCTTAATCGCGATGATTCTCTGGTGGGCCCCATGGCGTTACCCGACAAAAGACAAATAACTTTTGGCTTGGGTGCACCACCTTCCGAAAAAGATTTTGGTTTATTGCGGGATGGTGCAGACATATGGTTAGTACAAGGAGAGGTGCGTTTAATAAAAGCCAGTGAGCTTGCTATAACTGGTCTTCATAATATCAGTAACAGCCTGGCTGCGCTTGCATTATGTCACTCTATAGGGTTGCCTTTTGAGCCATTGTTAGAGAGTTTGCGAGAGTTCCAGGGGTTGCCGCATCGAATGCAGAAAATTACATCATTAAACGACATCACATTTTACGATGACTCAAAAGGCACTAATGTAGGCGCCACAGTTGCGGCACTGCAAGGAATGACACAAAGCGTAATATTAATAGCGGGCGGCGATGGCAAGAAACAAAATTTTTCACCCTTAAAGAAAGTAATTTCTGAACATGTGCGGGCAGTCGTCTTAATTGGACGTGATGCGGGAGAGATTGCTGCCGCAATAGATGGTTGTGGTGCGTCTCTTCATAGTGCAATAACTATGGAAGAAGCAGTACAAAAAAGTTTTTTATTAGCGCAGACAGGTGATGCAGTGGTGATGTCACCGGCGTGCGCAAGTTTTGATATGTTTAGGGACTATATTCATAGAGCCGAAGTTTTTATTTTAGCAATAAACAATCTACAGCCGAAAAATTTGACTGTAGAAACCAAAATGCACTAATAAAGATACCAACGATGATTTATCAAACCAATATCGATAATCGGAAAGTTTTACCTGATTTTGATCAGACTTTAATTTGGTCTGTGATACTTCTATTAAGTCTGGGATTGGTTATGGTTTACTCAGCCTCTATTGCCACTGAGCTGGGAGGGGGTACTAACGATCATACGACTTATTTTCTTGTGCGGCATAGCATCTATTTGGTAATAGGGTTGTTAGTAGGACTCATTGCATTTCAGATTCCAATTCGACTATGGCAGAAATGTTCGCCTTATTTATTTTTGTTTGGGGCGATATTACTAGTGCTGGTATTAATACCTGGCATAGGGCGAGAAATTAACGGTAGTAAACGCTGGCTTTCCTTATTAGTAATTAATTTACAGCCATCTGAGCTCATGAAACTTTTTGTAGTGATTTATGCAGCTGATTACACAGTTCGTAAGGCTGCGTATTTAGATAGTTTTCGCAAAGGCTTTTTCCCCATGTTAATCGTCATATTATTAGTGGGTGCATTACTGTTAAAAGAACCGGATCTTGGTGCTTTTGTTATTATTATTAGCATTGTCATGGCAGTCTTGTTTTTAGGAGGGATAAGTTTAAAGCTATTCTTAGGGCTCATTGGTTTATTATTTATTAGTTTATTAGCACTGATTGTGTTTGAGCCTTATCGTTACGATCGCATGGTTGGATTTATGAATCCATGGACTGATCCTTATGGGAAAGGCTATCAACTTAGTCATTCACTCATGGCGTTTGGACGTGGCGAATGGTTTGGCGTGGGTTTAGGAGGTAGCGTGGAAAAACTTCTTTATCTGCCTGAAGCGCACACCGATTTCCTGCTTGCGGTAATTGCAGAAGAGCTTGGTTTCTTGGGCGTCATAATAGTAATTATGCTATTTGGATGGCTGGTGACGCGAGCCTTTTTAATAGGTCGTCAAGCATTTATCCAAAAGCAGTGTTTCGGCGCATTGGTAGCACAGGGCATTGGAGTATGGTTTGGAGTTCAGGCCTTCATCAATATGGGTGTGAATATGGGCATCCTGCCAACTAAGGGAATAACCTTACCGCTAATGAGTTTTGGCGGTAGCAGTATTGTTACCAATTGTCTTGCATTAGCAATTTTGTTACGAGTGGACTGGGACAGTCGGCAACTTCAGAAAGGCTATAAGACATGAGAAAAATTTGAATCACGATTTAAAGTAGGAGCGTTAATTTGTCTCAAACTATTTTGATTATGGCCGGAGGAACTGGGGGCCATGTATTTCCAGCACTGGCAGTTGCAGACTATATGAGAACAGCAGGCTGGCATGTAGTGTGGCTCGGAACTCAAAAAGGAATAGAAGCTAAGCTGGTCCCGCAGCATGGGTATGAAATAAAAATTATGAGTTTCTCCGGTTTGCGTGGGAAAGGCATGATGACCTGGATTACGTTACCGCTGAGATTATTTCTGGCACTCTGCCAAAGCGCCAAAGTGTTATTAAGAACTCGGCCTGATGTGGTCCTCGGTATGGGTGGATACCCCGCATTTCCTGGAGGCATGATGGCTTCACTAATGAGGAAACCGCTCTTAATACATGAACAAAACTCGGTACCTGGCCTTACTAATACAGTGTTGGCCAAGTTTGCAGACAAAGTGTTATTAGGCTTTCCTAATGCAATTGCAAACAACCAGAGAGTAGTATTTTCTGGCAATCCAGTACGTAATGAAATTAGCCAATTAGAGATACCAGAAAAAAGGTATGCAGGACGGAGTGGAAAATTGAGACTGCTGATAATTGGGGGTAGTCTTGGTGCGCAGGCGCTAAATAATATTGTGCCAAAAATGTTGCAATTAATTCCAGAAGATCTGCGCCCGTTGGTAGTACATCAGGCGGGAGAAAAGTACCTAGATTCGTTAAAGGAGAATTATGCTGAAGCTGGGGTGGAAGGTAATTTGGTGACATTTATCGAAAATATGGCGGCTCGTTACGCCTCTTGTGATTTAGTGATATGTCGGGCCGGAGCACTTACTATTGCCGAATTGACTGCGGCAGGTGTAGCAAGTATTTTAGTGCCTTTTCCCTATGCTACAGACGATCATCAAACCAGCAATGCAAAATTTCTAAGCGATAAGAATGCGGCAGTTTTATTACCGCAGGATCAGTTAACCCCATATAATTTAGCGAAATTATTGATGGGATTTACTCGGAAGGGATTGCTGGAAATGGCGATGAAAGCTCGTGAATTAGCTGAACCAAATGCAACCAAATTAGTAGCAGAAGCATGCATGAGCCTAGTTAAGACATAAAAGGAACCGTATTTTTTTCCACTATTTATTTTTCTAACGCCATATATTTGCATTTGAAGAGATGAGACACAAAGTAAAGCATATTCATTTTGTTGGCATTGGTGGTTCTGGTATGAGCGGCATTGCTGAGGTGTTACTTAATCTGGGTTATCAGATAAGCGGCTCTGATATTTCAGATAATATCATTACACAGCGTCTCAGAAAACTCGGGGCAATTGTGCACGTTGGCCATGCGAGCAATTATCCTATGTTAGCGGACGCCGTGGTGGTATCTGCCGCAGTGAGACCGGATAACTTAGAGGTAGTTGCTGCGCGTGAGCACAATATCCCAATTGTGCCGCGTGCGGTAATGTTAGCAGAGCTACTAAGATTACGTCGAGGCATTGCCATTGCAGGCACTCATGGCAAGACTACCACTACCAGCTTAGTTGCTAGTATTTTAGGGCAAGCGGGAATGGACCCAACCTTTGTTATTGGTGGCAGACTAGAAGCTGCAGGTTCTCATGCCAAGTTAGGCAGTGGTGAGTTTATTGTAGTGGAGGCAGATGAATCTGATGCCTCATTCCTATACCTACAACCCGTGTTAGCAGTAATCACCAACATAGATGCAGATCACATGGAAACCTATGGCCATGACTTCGGCCGCTTAAAAAAGGCATTCATAGATTTTTTACAGCATCTACCTTTTTATGGCATGGCAATTCTATGCATAGACGACCCCAATATACGTGAAATAATCCCAGCCGTTAATAAACCTATTACAACTTACGGTTTTTCAGATACAGCGCAGATTCGGGCTATTAATATCTATCATCACAAAGGGCGAATGAATTTTATTGCTCTGATAGGAGCGAACGGTCAAGAACGTAAGCTTAACATTACATTGAATCTGCCAGGGTTACACAATGTACAGAATGCGCTTGCTGCAATAGCAATAGGGAATGAATTGGGCGTACCAGATACAGCCATAATTAAAGCATTGGCAGAATTCAAAGGTGTAGGGCGACGTTTCCAGCGTTTCGGTGAGATTAAATTAGTTGGTGAAAAAGATAACCAGAATAAGAGCTTCACATTGATTGATGATTACGGTCATCACCCGGTAGAGATCGCCGCTACTATTGCCGCGACGCGGGGCGCATTTCCTGAACGCCGCCTAGTTTTGGTTTTTCAACCGCATCGTTATACTAGAACCAAAGACTTATTTGAAGATTTTGTTAAGGTTCTATCGACCGCTGATTTGTTAGTGTTAACGGAGGTTTATTCTGCAGGTGAGTTGCCTATTATTGCTGCTGATAGTAGGGCACTTGTACGAGCAATAAGAATACAAGGAAAGATGGAGCCAATTTTTACTGAGGCAGTAGAAAATTTACCTGACATCATTCACAGTGTAGCAAGAGATAACGATGTAGTGTTAGTGATGGGAGCTGGGTCAATTGGAGGGGTGGCATATAACGTTGCGGAGGGACAAAGATATATAGAAGACGAGCATTTTTGTATTAATAATGAATTGATTTATAGATGAATATACTCGAGATTGATAAATTATCTTGTGATCTGCATGCGCCAGAAACAGGAACATTAAGCAAAAGTCTGCGTGGCAAAGTGCACATGAAAGAGTCGATGAAGAAACATACCTCTTGGCGGGCCGGGGGCGAAGCTGAGCGTATCTATATTCCGGCTGATTTGCTTGATTTAACTTATTTTTTATGTAGTCTGTCGGAGAGTGAGCCGGTACATATGTTAGGGTTAGGGAGTAACTTGTTAGTACGCGATGGTGGACTAAAGGGCACTGTAATATTATTGCATGCACAGTTGGGCGATCTGCAACTAGAGCATCAAGATGAAATTGAAGGATTAATTTACGCTGAAGCGGGTGTAACTTGTGCCAAGGTGGCAAGATTTGCGGCATTACATAATTTAATAGGAGCAGAATTTCTAACCGGTATTCCTGGAACCGTGGGTGGAGCGTTAGCAATGAATGCTGGTTGTTATGGTGCCGAGATGTGGGAGGTGATTGAGAAAGTGAAGATTCTCAACCGATCAGGACAAATATATGAAAGAAGGCCAATAAATTACGAAATTAATTATCGGCACGTGAGTCTGAAAATAAAGTCGTCAATAGAGAATCAAGAATCAAAGAATATTATTAGTGAAGAATGGTTTGTTGGGGGGTGGCTCAGACTTAAAAGTGGCAACGGTGCAACGTCTAGAAAGAAGATTAAAGAGTTGCTCATTAGACGTATTGGTAGCCAGCCATTAAATTTACCTAATGCCGGTTCGGTATTTAGTAACCCACCGGGAGATTATGCGGCACGACTGATTGAATCATGTGGATTAAAGGGTTTTCGTGTTGGCGGTGCAACTGTTTCTACCAAGCACGCTAATTTTATTGTTAATACCGGTCACGCCACAGCTGCCGATATTGAGGAGGTGATGAGAGTAATGCAGGACACTGTAGAAAAAAAGACTGGTGTCAAATTAATGCAGGAAGTACGGATTATCGGAGAGCCCCGTTGAATTTAAATGAACCCAGACTCTATACGGATCATTTTATTAGAAGGGGCTGGTCGTGAGTACTTACAACTTTGGAAAAGTTGCAGTTCTTCTTGGCGGTCACTCAACTGAACGGGAGATCTCACTTAGAAGCGGGGCGTCTGTATTAGATGCATTGCGGAGAAGAGGCATAGATGCTCATCCATTTGATCCGGCCAAGGAATCGATGGGAACTCTTTTAGAAAGAAAATTTGATCGAGTGCATATTGCTTTACATGGACGCTATGGTGAAGATGGAACAGTACAAGGTGCACTCGAGCTTATGGGAATTCCGTATACAGGTAGTGGTGTATTGGCTAGTGCGCTTGCAATGGATAAATGGCGTACCAAGCTTTTATGGCAAACAGCAGGAATTAATTCGCCTCGTCACGTTATGCTGAATACACCAAATGATCTTAGTAGGGCGGCAAGGGAACTTGGATTTCCTTTAATTATTAAGCCTTCACGCGAAGGATCGACCATCGGTTTAAGTAAAGTGACGTCGGTGGAAGATTTAATAACTGCATATCAGTTGGCAGTTAAGCACGATGCCATGGTATTAGCAGAGCAATTTATTGAAGGGACAGAGCTGACCATCGCAATTCTTGGAGAAGTTCCGTTGCCAATAGTCCGGATTGAAACAGCAGGGAAACTCTACGATTACAAAGCTAAATACTTTTCTAACGAGACCAATTATTTTTGCCCAAGTGGTTTACCTGTTGGGCAAGAACAGGAAATACAGGAACAGGCATTGCACGCTCATAAGGTATTAGGATGTGAAGGTTGGAGCAGGGTGGACATGATACTTGATAGATCAGGAGAATATTATTTCCTTGAGACCAATACCTCGCCTGGCATGACTGATCATAGTCTTGTGCCTATAGCAGCGAGAGCAGCGGGAGTATTATTTGAGGATTTAGTGATACGAATATTAGAGTTAGCTCATGTGGGATAACCATCAGACGTTACGTTTATTAGCTAATACTATGTTTGTTTTTTTATTGGTATTAATCATGTATATTGTCGGCCCATGGGCGATAAATTTACCGATTTTTCCTTTGAAAGAAGTCAGTGTTGCCGGTAATGGTGGAAAGCTGGAGCATGTAACACGAGATCAGATTAATAGCGTTATTCGTAGCCAGGCGGGGGGAAATTTTTTTACAGTCGATCTGGAGGCGATACGCAACGCACTTATAAAATTACCATGGGTGCGTACTGCTAGTGTGCGTCGACATTGGCCTAAGAGTTTGGAAATAGTATTGGAAGAACATATGGTGTTGGCTCTCTGGGGAGATCTTGCATTAGTAAACACCTACGGAGAAATATTTGAGGGCGTAACAAATACAAGATTACCAAAATTCATAGGACAAATGGAAAACGTGCGTGAAATGACTAATCAGCATGCCATTTTCAACAAGTTGTTGCAGCCATTGGGGATGAATATTGCTCAGATAGATCTTTCTCCCCGTCGTGCTTGGCGTATTTATACGAACAATGGAGTAGCTCTGGAGCTGGGACGTGAGCAGGTGGAAGATCGGCTAGTATTTTACATATCTGCGCACAATCAGATGATTGAAAAATTTAAAAAACAATTAACTTATGTAGATCTGCGTTATTCGAATGGATTTGCTGTACGTTTACCAGAAATTACACAATAGAAACCTTTAAAATAAAATTTGAAGAAACCGTATTTATGAAGAGGATTTCCGAGATTAATGAATAAGATTAATGAAAATAGAAATCTGGTTGTTGGTCTTGATATTGGTACCTCAAAGATTATTGTTGCCGTTGCTGAAGTAAAACCTGAAGGCGGGTTCGAGATTATTGGTATAGGCAGCCATCTCTCAAGTGGTCTTAAAAGGGGGGTGGTGGTAAATATTGAAAGTACGGTAAATGCAATTCAGCGCGCGTTAGAAGAGGTCGAGTTAATGACTAATTGTAAGATTCGAGAAGTCTATACAGGTATTGCTGGTAGTCACATTGGGAGTTTCAATTCGCATGGGATGGTAGCAATTAAAGATAAGGAAGTATCGAAAATAGACGTAGAGCGTGTAATGGAAACTGCCAAAGCAGTGAACATCCCTACTGAACAGCAAGTTTTACATATTCTTAATCAAGAATTCATTATCGATGGTCAAGAAGAAGTGTGCGAGCCAATAGGGATGAGCGGCATAAGATTAGAGGTAAAAGTGCACATTGTTACCGGCGCTGTATCGGCCATACAAAATATCATGAAATGTATTCGTCGCTGTGGTTTGGAGGTGCGCGATGTGATATTACAACCGCTTGCTTCAGCAATGGCAGTTTTATCAGAAGATGAAAAAGATTTGGGCGTGTGTTTAGTTGATATCGGCGGGGGCACTACTGATATCGTAGTGTTTACTCATGGGGCAATACGTCATACCAAAGTTATCCCGGTTGCTGGTGATCAGATCACTAACGATATTGCAATGGCGTTGCGCACCCCTACTAAAGATGCAGAGGACATTAAGTGTCACTACGGTTGTGCTCTGCGTGGAATGACTGATCCAGAAGAAATGATAGAGGTGCCGAGCGTAGGTGACCGTGGCGTACGCCAACTCTCTAGACAGACACTTGCAGAAGTCATTGAACCAAGAGTAGAAGAGCTGTATTCTCTCGTGCAGGAGGAGTTGCGTCGTAACGGTCTTGAAGACCTGCTCTCTTCTGGAATTGTCATTACTGGAGGTAGCAGCTCCTTACAAGGGATGGTAGAACTTGGTGAAGAAATATTTCATATGCCAGTTCGATTAGGGCTGCCAAATTACCGTGGGAGCTTGGTAGAGGTAGTACGTACCCCGCGATTTTCAACTGTCGTCGGTCTGATTATTGCAGGTATGGAACAGATACATTATCGTCAGGATACTCGATTAAAGGGCAATTTATTACAGCAAATTTTTGAAAGAATGAGGGGGTGGCTTCGGGTAAATTTCTAAATAGTTTTTCAAGAAATAGATTGTGTATCTCATTAATTCCTTTAAAGACAGGTAGCATCTAGAGAGATTAAGGGTAAACAATTTTGAAGAGTGTAACTATGGTGCTTAATTCACAGAAGGAGACATTGTATGTTTGAAATCATGGAAGCAAAAAACCAAGAGGCCGTAATAAAAGTTATCGGTGTTGGTGGTTGCGGAAGCAATGCAGTGGATCACATGATTCAAAATGGTGTGCAAGGTGTTGAATTTATTTGTATCAATACCGATGCACAAGCACTTCAGCGTAATAAAGCAAACAATCTGCTCCAATTAGGGTCTGCCACAACGAAGGGCTTGGGCGCAGGAGCAAATCCAGAAATTGGGCGTGAAGCAGCGTTAGAAGATCGTGAGCATATTGCTGAACTGATTAAAGGTTCGGATATGTTATTTATCACTGCCGGGATGGGTGGTGGCACTGGCACTGGTGCGGCGCCAGTGGTGGCAGAAATAGCAAAGGAAATGGGTATTCTGACTGTTGCAGTTGTAACAAGACCATTTTCATTTGAAGGGAAACGTTTAAAAGTAGCACAAACTGGAATGGAGGCGTTGTCGCAATACGTAGACTCTCTAATCGTGATTCCTAATGACAAACTGATGGCGGTCTTAGGAGATGATATCACCATGCTAGATGCGTTTAAGGCTGCAAATAATGTTCTGTATGGTGCAGTTGCAGGAATTGCAGAAGTTATAAATTGCCCAGGTCTTGTTAATGTAGATTTTGCTGATGTAAAAACAGTGATGTCTGAAATGGGCATGGCAATGATGGGTTCTGCATCTGCAGCAGGTATAGATCGAGCTCGTTTAGCGGCAGAGCAAGCTGTGGCAAGTCCCCTTCTTGAAGATGTGAATTTATCCGGAGCACGTGGTGTTCTGGTCAATATTACCGCTAGTTCTGGAATGAAAATGCGAGAAGTTAATGAGGTAATGAATACGATTAAAGATTTTACTGCGGAAGATGCTACCGTTATTATTGGCACTGTAATTGACGAGAATATGCAGAATGATTTACGAGTTACTGTGGTTGCAACTGGGCTTGGTGAGGTGGTCAATTATAACGCTCATTCACGACCATTAAGTATAGTCAATGTTCGTACTGGAACCAACGATGCTGTGTCAGAGAATACGATGCACTGGAAAGATCCAGAAATTCCTGCCGCGCTACGTTCGAGTAGTAGACGAGATGCAACAATAGAAGCAATGAAACAATCCGGCATTGATGTATTAGATATACCGGCCTTCTTGCGGAAACAGGCTGATTGAAAGATTGCTGTAATAAAAAAATGGATGCAGTTTTTTTGGAGGACTTACAATTACTATGAGAGGAGATTTGATTATTTGCTACATAGACTTCACATATCTTTTAGACTCTCAGTAATTGACGATCATGTCCCTTGGAGCATGAGGTACTAACCCCTTTGCTCTATATATTCAATCGATTTATCATATTCATATAAGGTCGCAAAGCTTCTGGGATAGAGACGCTTCCATCTGCATTTTGGTAATTCTCTAGAACTGCCACTAAAGCCCGCCCCACTGCCAATCCAGAGCCATTAATGGTGTGTAACAATTCTGGTTTACCACCTGGATTACGAAAACGTGCCTGCATACGTCGTGCTTGGAATGCTTCACAGTTACTGCAGGAAGAGATCTCTCGATAAGTATTCTGTGATGGCAACCAGACCTCGATATCATAAGTCTTGGCAGCAGAAAACCCCATATCACCGGCACATAAGATCATAACTCGATAAGGTAACTCTAATTTTTTCAGAATATTCTCGGCATGACCGACAAGTTGTTCTAGTGCCTCATAAGATTTCTCAGGATGAACAATCTGTACTAATTCCACTTTATCAAATTGATGTTGACGAATCATACCGCGCGTGTCTTTGCCGTAGCTACCCGATTCTGCCCGAAAACAAGGTGTATGTGCGGTTAACCGAATAGGTAGCGATTTGATCGTAACAATTTTATTGCGCACGAAATTAGTGAGAGGCACTTCAGAAGTAGGTATTAGATACCAGTCCCCTTCTTGCAACGGAAGAGAGCTCTTCTGATTAATTCTGTCTTGCGATATTTGTGTAGCTGTATCATTCTTATTTCCATTTTTTTTTCTAGAAATTTTAAACAGGTCCTCTTCAAATTTCGGTAGTTGCCCTGTGCCGTGTAAACTTTCAGCATTAACAAGGTAAGGTACATAAGTTTCAATGTACCCGTGCTCTTGAGTATGTATATCAAGCATAAATTGTGATAGTGCGCGGTGCAGACGAGCAAGTCCACCCCTCATAAAGGTAAAGCGCGCACCGCTCAACTTTGCAGCGGTTTCAAAATCTAATAGTCCTAAATTCTCACCGATACTGACATGATCCTTTGCTATAAAGTCAAATATACGCGGTCCCTTCTCTCCTTTTGACCAGCGACGTATTTCTTGATTGCTAATACCATCTAGACCATTTGGAACGCTGTTATGAGGTAGATTCGGGATTTCTTCCAAGAATTGTTGTAATTCATTTTGGAGCTCACCCAGCGTTCTTTCGGATTCTTTTAGACAGCTAAGATTTTTCTGTGTCTGATGCAGCAACTCTTCAATCTTTTTATTATTTTTGTTATTCCCATTGGCACGAAGTTGGCCAATTTCTCTTGAAATATGATTTCTTGTTGCCTGTAATTCCTGGGTGTTAGTTTGGATAGATTTGCGTTGCGTCTCCATATCATTGAATCGTTTAATATCTAGTGCGAAACCACGTTTAGCAAGATGTCCGACGATACTTTTGAGATCGGTGCGTAATAGCTGAATATCTAACATATAGATCCTAAATGATACATACTGAATTAATATTTATCGTAACAAATCCCATTCTTTTTTATTTTTTTATTAATTCACGTAAGTGTGCGAGTCTATCTAAAATTTTACTTTCCGATCCCTATGTCATTGGCTGATAAAATTTTACTTCTGGCATGCTATCAGGAAAATAACTCTCATTGGTAGCATAACCCCCCTGGCCCATCATGAGAATGACGGTATTTTTTCAAACCCCATTTTTTCCATTAGACTTGTCGGCGCGTTGCGCAAATTTTTTGGTACTTCGCGCGACCTGTCATTGGTTACAAAAGATTAAATCTTATTATACGCGAGATAAGCAGCATTGCTCTTCGACGTACTGGCAAGATACAAGACTGCCCGTTTTAATGCTAAATCACCCTCTGGACTCCCTTTTAGGCGTTCGTAGGTTTGACAGGCTTAACGTGAATCGTAGAGGCCATAAATAACATCCTCCAATATTCTTGGATGTGATTGTTTCGCTAATGAAGCGGCAGGTTTTTCTTTTGTAAATAGATCAGTCACTGATTATATCTACACCCTTAGGTGGAATAAATTTGAATAACTCGGATGAAAATTTAGGGTTTCTCTCAAGATTAGAGAACGTAAGAATCGTAGTTTGACCAAAATTGTCTTTTAATTCCATAATTTTAAGTAGCCCTGCTTTTGTGAATCCTAGACGCACTAATTCAAAAGAACCTTCTTTTTTCTTGGGTTCGGCTGCTAGCCATTCTAGCCCCCCTTGCAGACCAACCTCGCTAAGATGAAAATGATCTTCAATGGCTTTGTTGCTAGCAAGAAGGCCGGCCGGACTACTGTCTATAGTTGAATCAAATTTCCGTACGGTCACCTGATTAAGATCATTGTCATAAAACCATATCTTGGCGCCATCTCCAATTATTACTTGCTCATAAGGTTTTTTATATACCCACTTGAACTTCCCTGGACGTTCGAATTGCATCGTCCCATCAATTCTTTGTATTGGGCGAGCATTCTTATCGAGCAGAGTTTGAGAGAATGTTGCATAGACGGCATGAGAATCTGCAATAAAGGCTTCTAGACTTTTTATAGCGCCAGCATGAACTGTACAAGGGATTAAATAAGAGAGGAGTAAAAAATAGCAGAAATTAGGAAGACATCTAGTAGAATTTTTTCTAACAAGAGTCTGTAAAAAACTTAGTCGAAAATTCTTCATAAGTAAGATTCTTTGTGGGGCAATTACTCATTTCTCTCTGGGATTAAAACTTCCCGATTACCATTACTTTGCATGGCAGAAACAAGACCGGCTTTCTCCATTCCTTCAATTAGTCTTGCGGCACGATTATAACCGATGCGCAAATGTCGCTGTACAAGTGAAATTGAAGCTCGGCGAGATTTTAGCACCATCGCAACTGCTTCGCTATAAAGCGGATCAGTCTCACTATCTTCTGATTTGATTACCCCACTACTTTCACCCTCGCCGCTACTTTCTTCTGATAAATTAAATATCTCATCTACGTAACGGGGTTCGCCGTGAATCTTGAGATAATCCACTACTCGATGTACTTCTTGATCGGCAACAAAAGCACCATGTACTCGTTGGGGATAACCGCTACCAGAGGACAGATAAAGCATATCACCTTGTCCTAACAAGGTTTCTGCACCCATTTGGTCGAGTATGGTGCGAGAATCTATTTTACTTGATACTTGGAATGCAATTCGTGTAGGAATATTAGCTTTAATGAGGCCAGTAATAACATCCACAGAGGGCCGTTGAGTGGCAAGTATTAAATGTATACCGGATGCGCGGGCTTTTTGTGCAAGCCTAGCAATTAACCATTCAACTTTCTTTCCTACGACCATCATTAAATCTGCTAATTCATCTATAACTACTACAATCAGCGGCATTTCTTCTAAGAGTTCGGGCGCATCAGGCGTCACACTAAAAGGATTGGTAAGTGGATCAGAATTCTGAGCTGCATCGCGAATTTTTTGGTTGTAGCCACCGATATTTCGCACCCCCAGAGATGACATTAGCTTGTAGCGTCTCTCCATCTCTGCTACACACCAGCGAAGTGCGCTTGCCGCTTGGCGCATATCGGTTACCACGGGTGCTAGTAAATGTGGGATGCCTTCATAAATGGATAATTCAAGCATTTTTGGATCTACTAGAATCAGTCGCACTTGTTCGGGCGTGGCCTTGTAAATAATACTTAAAATCATGGCATTAATTGCCACTGATTTACCGGATCCAGTTGTTCCGGCTACAAGTACATGTGGCATTTTAATCAAATCGGCGACTACTGGATTCCCGCCAATATCTTTTCCTAGGGCGATTGTCAATGGTGAGATCATGTCGGCATAGGCTTTTGAACTGAGAATTTCTGACAGCCGCACTATCTGACGTTTTGGATTTGGAATTTCCAATCCCATGCTGGTTTTACCAGGAATAGTTTCAACTACACGTATACTTGCTACCGAAAGTGATCGCGCCAAATCTTTTACTAAATTAAGAATCTGACTTCCTTTCACGCCCACTGCAGGCTCTATTTCATAACGGGTAATGATCGGTCCTGGATAGGCCGCTATAACTTTAACCTCAATGCCAAAATCAAGTAGTTTGCGTTCAATAAGACGCGAAGTGAATTCAAGTGTTTCCATGGAGAGGCCCTCTACATCTTTTTTTGCTTCATCCAGGAGATGCAAAGGAGGCAAAGATGAGTCAAGTAGATCAACAAACAGAGGGACCTGTTTCTCTTGAATGACACGCGGTGATTTCAGGATCTCACCAACAGGTAGTGTGATATGTAGCGGAGGATAATCTTCAAGGCGCTTCTTCTCTGTTTCAACCAGCTCTTCACGTTTTACCAGAGAAATTATACCCGCCTGCCGGTCTTGCCGGTCTTGCCAGTACCCCTGGATACTTGAATAACTATTTTCAATTAGTTCACCCAGTTTTTCCACAAAACGTAACCATGAGAGACCGGTGAACAAGCTCAGACTAATCGTGATTAGAGCCAGTAGAGCGAGTGTTGATCCAGTGAATCCTAATGCCTGAGATAGATTTTTGCTGATTGTATTGCCCAGCATCCCCCCCGGTGTCTGAGGTAACGTGACACCAAGTGTATAAAATCGCAGCGCTTCAAGTCCGCTACTGGCAGCTAAGAGCGTTATAAAACCAGCAGCTGAAACAAACAACGAGCGTCGGTTAAACACCCCCCCCGAGGCATTAAGACGGCGATAGCTCCATAACACTAGACAGAGGCATAACAAGACCCATAACCAAGCCGAGACGCCAAATAGATATAGCAGTAAATCGGATAACCATGCGCCCACATACCCACCAGGGTTCTGTACTAGAGCGCTACCAACATTGTGAGACCAACCGGAATCAGCACGATCATACCCATAGAATATTAATATCAAATACAACATCATACTTAACAGCGCAAGTGAAGTTGATTCGCGCAGCAAACCAATAATCTTGGGCGGTAGTGGATCTACACTTGGCTCTTTCATTATCTGTTTTTTTGTTGGAGTCATGGATAGAGTTAGGGAGAGGAGTGAGGATTTGAGTTTTGATTATACAAGACAAGACAATGAAGGCAGATAAGTGTCAGTAAGATCTCGCAGGGTTTGGAAGAGCAAGTATTAACAATACAGCCTTTTTTACCTACACAGGTTACATCAAGAGAGTCAATTTTGTGATTAGCAGAAAAAGTCATCCTATTTCTTAGCCCCCCATTTTTTATGATGCTTACTAGAAAACTCGGAGTTTTTTTATAGTTTCTGTCCTGTTATTTTTTGATGAATCCAAGAGATTGAGAGGGGGCATTATTTATTTTACCATTCTATCAATGAATATGGAGATTACTCATACGTTAATAGAGTGGTGTAGTTTCTCATCGAGCATCTCTATCCAATGTTTAACCGGCACTGCCGCAACACCCCTCAGGTGTATTAGGCAACCAATGTTAGCGGTGACGATTTGAGAAAGATCATCAGATTCGAGCGCCACAATTTTATTTCTTAATAATTGTTGCGATAATTGTGGTTGTAGAATCGAATAAGTTCCTGCTGCACCGCAACAGAGATGAGAATCCTGAGGGACAATCAAATCAAAGTCCGCAGCAGCCATAATCTTTTCCACGATACCATTGATTTGTAGGCCATGTTGCAGGGTGCAAGGAGAATGGAATGATAACCTAGTCTTTTTGTTACCGGGTGTTGGTTTGTTGTAGAGAATTATTGCCATATTGTTTTCGGCATTAATGATTTCACTAATGTCCCTAGCCATCCCTGAGATGCAAGCCGCTTTCTCTGCATAGACTGGATCATGTTTTAAGAGATGCCCATACTCTTTGACAGTCACTCCACAACCACTAGCAGTTATGATAATAGCCTCAACTTTTTGTTTTGTCTCGTTTTTAATGTACGGCCACCAAGCATCTACATTGCGACGCATGTACCCCAACCCTTCTTGTTGAGCGCCGAGGTGGTAAGAAACTGCGCCGCAACAACTTTCATTTTCTGCTTGAATAAGTGATATACCAAATCTATCCAGTACCCTTGCTGTTGCTGAGTTGATATTCGGAGCTAGTACTGACTGTACACAACCATTTAAAATCAGCATTTTACGTGTATGCTTTTCTGACGGCCATGCCCCAGCATTTTTGATTTTTGACGGCACTGAATTTTTAAGTTTTTTCGGCAATAGCGGTCGAAGAAATCGTCCTAATTTAAGCAACAATTTAAGGGTACTTGTTTTAGATAGTACTTGGCGTAGTGTATATCTTTTGGTGCCTGCTATTAATTTACGTCCGACCTGTTTTTCAACGATATTTCGACCAATATCCAACAGTCGACCATAGCGCACACCAGAAGGACAGACTGTCTCACAAGCTAGACAAGTAAGACAGCGATCCAAATGTAGTTGAGTTTTGTCTGTGACGGGCTGACCCTCCAACACTTGTTTTATAAGATAAATGCGTCCGCGGGGACTATCTAACTCGTCACCCAACAACTGATAAGTTGGACAAGCAGAGAGGCAGAATCCACAGTGAACGCAATTTCGTATTATGGCTTCGGCCTCTTGGCCATCAGAGGAATTTTTGATGAGATCAGTGAGGTTAGTTTGCACTGTCCTATAGTCCTTGGTATGTACGACCAGGGTTTAATATCCCCATGGGGTCGAATATCTTTTTTAGGCGCCGATGGATTCTTTCCATCTCTGGTGCAAGAGGGTGAAACACAGAAGAAGATTGTCTATTATTACGAAATAATGTAGCGTGCCCACCAGCAGTCTCTGCTGTTACTCGCAAAATATCTTCGGTTGTATTTACATTGCATATCAACCATCGTAGTGCACCACCCCATTCAATTAGTTGTTGTTCAGATGATAATAATGGCGGAGTACTAGATTTTATGGATAAGCGCCAGAGCGGCGCGTTAGATTGAAAGAATGCGTGGGTCTGTTCGCGTATGGATTCCCAGAAAACAGAATCCTCGATAACTTTTTCGCCACCTAATTTCTTAGAAGCTGCATGTACTGCAGACTCGGCACCAGAGAGTCTCAATGTTAACTCATTATTATAGAAACAAGTGGCAGAAATAGGCAGTGGTTTGCTTGCCCATATGTTCATTTCTTTGATAGCATCAGATTCTTTCATTTCCATACGTAGAGTCAACTCAACTCGTGGTAGCGGTAGTACTTTAAGTGAGATCTCTAGTAGCAAACCAAGTGTTCCCATTGACCCTGTCATTAAACGTGAGATATCGTAGCCAGCAACATTTTTCATAACTTGCCCACCAAAACGCAAGTCATTTCCTTTGCCATCAAGCATACGCACCCCTAGTACAAAATCACGTGCTGCACCAACAGATGCTCGACGCGGACCACCTAATCCACTAGCAATGCAACCTCCAAGAGTGGCAGTAGAACCAAAATATGGCGGTTCGAAGGCCAACATTTGATTACGTGCATTTAATTCTGTTTCCAGATCAATTAAACGAGTGCCAGCACGAGCAGTCAAGACTAATTCAGCTGGATCGTAGTCTACAATACCGGAATATACTGTTGTATTAAGAATTTCACCCTCTTGTTTATTAGTGTAGTTACCATAGAAATCCTTGCACCCCCCACCTCGTATGTACAGCGGTGTTCTATTCTTAGCTGCAACATGAATGATGTCGATAAACTGGTCAATAAAATGTTGCATATTTTTTATTGTGGAATGTGATGCTAGTAACTGAAGTAGTTATTTAGAATCTAGGCAATTCTGGGAATTTATTGTTAATTTTATGTACATGCATTGCGCCATGTTCTGCACAGCGACGTAGAGTCGGCACTGCTTTCCCAGGATTTAGTAATCCATCTGGATCAAATGCTGCTTTGACGGCATGAAACACTTCTAATTCAGAGGTCTTGAATTGAGAGCACATTTGATTAATCTTTTCTATACCCACACCATGTTCCCCGGTAATGGTTCCCCCCACTTGAATGCACATTTCAAGTATTTTCGCACCAAATTCTTCTGCTTTCTTGAGTTGGTCTGGCAGATTTGCATCGTATAGTATTAAAGGGTGTAAATTTCCATCGCCAGCGTGAAATACATTCATACAGCGTAAATTATACTCCGTAGAAAGTTTCTCAATAATGTTTAGCACATGTGCAAGATTTTTGCGCGGAATGGTACCATCCATACAGTAGTAGTCTGGCGAAATTCGACCTGCTGCAGGGAATGCAGCTTTGCGCCCAGCCCAGAACATGAGTCGCTCAGTTTCGTTGCTGGATATTTTAATTTCTATTGCACCACTTTCCTCCATAATTTCACTGATACGTTGTATTTCTTCAGTCACCTCCTCTGCTGTTCCATCAGATTCACACAATAGAATCGCCGTAGCTTCAAGGTTATAACCAGCGTGCACATACCCCTCTACTGCATGAATAGCAATTTTATCCATCATTTCCATACCGGCGGGAATGATGCCTGCACCAATTACATTCGCTACAGCGTTACCCGCTTTACGGATATCGTCAAAAGCCACCATAACAACCTGAGCTTTCTCCGGCTTAGGAATAAGTTTCACAGTAACCTCAGTGATGATACCTAGCATACCTTCGCTGCCAGTTATGAGCGCCAGTAGATCATAGCCTGGGGTGTCTAGACCAGAACTTCCAATTTCAAGGCATTTACCCTCAATAGTTATTACCCGTAACTTGAGAATGTTGTGTACTGTGAGCCCATATTTAAGACAGTGTATCCCCCCAGAATTCTCTGCCACATTGCCACCAATTGAACAAGCAATTTGTGAGGAAGGATCTGGCGCGTAATACAACCCGTATGATTCCGCTGCTTTACTTATGTTAAGATTCTGTACCCCTGGCTGCACTCGTGCAGTACGTGTAACCGGATCAATTTCAAGTATATCTTTTAATTTGACAAGTGATAATAGTATACCTTCTGCATGAGGCAGAGCACCACCGGACAGCCCAGTGCCGGCTCCCCGTGCGACTACAGGAATCTTTGATTCGTGACAGATCTGAAGAATTTTTATCACTTCTTTTTCAGTTTGCGGCAGAACTACAATCATTGGTATTTGTCGATAAGCTGACAGACCATCGCACTCATAAGGCCTCGTGTCTTCTGCTTTATACAGTACTGCATCAGGTGGTAGGAAAACTTTCAGGCTATTGACAAGTTCCGGATAATGCATAAATTTAATCTATTAAGTCCAAAATTTTTAAATTTTTTTAACAGTGCTTCGCCAATGCGTAACTACTTTATTTAAATAATCGAGCCAATTCTGTTCCCGGATCTTCGGCTCGCATTAAAGCTTCTCCTACTAGGAAAGCATTGACATGATAGCTGCGCATCAAGGCAACATCAGTAGGTGCAAGTATGCCGCTTTCAGTGACCACAATACGCTCACTTGACAATTTAATTTCATTTGACGGAATCCTGTTCTCCGAAGAAACAGTATTGAGAAGTTTTAAAGTAGTATCTAATCGTGTTTCAAAAGTATGTAAATTGCGGTTGTTAATGCCAATTAGAGGAGTATTTAGTTGTAACGCAAGCTCTAGTTCCTCTTTATTATGAACTTCTACCAATACTGCCATTCCAAGAGAACAAGCAAGAGACTCAAATTTAAGCATTTTAGTGACTATCTCACGTTCCTTGATCTTCTCCTCTTTTAGCAAAGGAAGCGCCAAAAAAGTCGCAACGATAAGTAAGATACAGTCTGCTCCCATGGCCCGCGCTTCTAGAATTTGATATTCGTCTACTATAAAATCCTTGCGTAGCACTGGTAAATTACAAACAGCGCGAGCTTGTTTTAGGTACTCTGTGCTACCTTGAAAAAATTTTTCATCTGTGAGCACGGATAAGCAAGTTGCGCCATGTAATGCGTAACTTATCGCAATGGCAGCAGGGTCAAAATTTTTTCGTAATACACCTCTACTGGGACTAGCCTTCTTTATCTCTGCAATTACCGCCGATTCTCCCGCGGCAATTTTATGACGGATAGCATTAATGAAATCTCTTGGCGGCGTAGAGATCTCTGCTTCCATACTAACATCGGTGATAGATTTTACATTTTTTGCGGCGACAACTTCTTCTATTTTTGTGGCAAGAATTTTTTTTAAAATATCAGACATATTAAAGAATTCCATGCATAAATTTAATCTCTTGAGCGATCAAGTTCCTACAAAATAAGAATTAGACTCCGTGCTTTATTTTATAGAACGCAGAAGATACTTTCTGTAAGAGTAAAAGTTATGATTTAAGATGAGCTCAACTTATTTTTTTGTAACTAAAAGAATTAGAATTTATATTCACTATATTTTTTATTCTAGAAAATTTATTTGTTAGTAAAGTCCACTAATTCTTGCAATTTTTGCATGGCCTTACCACTTTTTATTGCTATGCGTGCCTCTTCGAGGCCTTGTTCAAGAGATTTCACTATACCGGAAACATAAATTGCCGCTCCTGCGTTAAGCAACACTACGTCTAACGGAGGTCCAGGTTTGTTTTCTAGCACTGATAACAGCATATTTTTTGATTGAATGCGATCCATAACTTGAATCGTTTCAATAGTAGATATTTGCATACCAAAGTTTTCTGGTCTGATAAAGTATTCTGTTATTTTTCCATGCCGGAGCTCTCCTATTTTAGTCTCACCTGTGATAGTAATTTCATCCAAACCATCTTGACCGCATACCACCATTGCATGGCGACTACCAAGTTGTTGTAGCGCATGTGTTAGCATTTCAACAAGTTTGGAATCAAAAACACCAAGCACCTGATTTTTTGCTTCAGCAGGATTAGTTAAGGGCCCTAAAATGTTAAATAGGGTGCGTACCCCTAATTCCTGTCGTACTGGCATTGCATATTTCATAGCACTATGGAAATTAGGAGCGAACATAAAGCCGACACCAATTTTACTAATGGCTTTAGTTACTTGTTGCGGTGTTTGATTAAGATTGACGCCAAGCATCTCAAGCACATCAGCGCTGCCAGACTTACTAGAAACAGACCCTCCTCCGTGTTTGGCGACAGATGCTCCAGCAGCAGCAGCAACAAATGCAGAAGCGGTGGAAATATTAAAAGTATGTTTAGCATCCCCACCGGTGCCACAAGTATCTACTAGATGTGAGCGATCAGAGATCTCCACCCGAGTAACAAACTCACGCATTACTTGTGCGGCAGCAACAATCTCAACAATATTTTCCCCTCTAACTCTTAGTCCACTGAGAATGGCAGAGATTATTACGGGAGAAAAGTTTCCACTCATTAGTTGACGCATGATCGATAGCATCTCATCATGAGAGATCTGACGACGTTCAATTATTCTAGTTAGAATTTCTTGTGGGTTCATAATTTCATCTTTTCATTTATTGCTTGTTTTTTGGCGCGACTCCCTGAGCAAGAAAGTTCTTTAAAAGTTCTTTTCCATAATTAGTCAGAATAGATTCAGGATGAAATTGAACACCCTGAACTGCAAAAACTTTATGACGAACGCCCATAATTTCACCATCTTCGGTCCATGCAGTGATTTCAAGACAGTCCGGCAGACTCTCTCGTTCTATGGCAAGAGAGTGATAACGGATAGCTGTAAATGGGCTGGGTAAGCCATGAAACACACCGGTGTTATTGTGGAAAATTGGCGAGGTCTTGCCATGCATTAGATGCTTAGCATGAACAATTTCACTACCAAAGGCATGACCTATACTTTGGTGACCAAGACATACGCCCAGTATAGGAAACTTATGACCATAATGCTGAATTAACGACACCGATATCCCCGCCTTTTTTGGCGTACAAGGCCCTGGAGAAATTACAATATGCGAAGGTTTTAACTGAGAAATTTCATCTAGTGTGATCTTATCGTTGCGAAATACTAAAACCTCTTCGCCCAATTCTCCAAAATACTGCACTAAGTTGTAAGTAAAAGAGTCGTAATTATCGATCATCAATAGCATAATTGCATTAACCTATTGAATTATATATTACTGCTATCGTTTAATATCATTGGATACCCGCCTATATACCAGCTTTTAAGAATGCTATCCTTGGATAAAGAGGTAAAAAAATAGCTATTAATTATACATTAGAAACCCAATAGCTGGCGGGACACTGGCGGGACATTAGTAAAAAATATCATTTTTTTAAGAATGACAAACAAAATGACAAAAAAAGACATAAAATCTATGCCTTTGGTGACAGCTTCTTACACAGCACTACAAAATCAACATGCAAAATGGACAACTTTTAGCCGCAATTGATTTGGGTTCGAATAGCTTTCGACTTGAAATTGGCGTGCTCGAGCACGCGCACATTCGACGCGTGGCTTATTTGAAGGAGACTGTTCGTCAAGGCAATGGTTTAGATCCAGACCGTCAACTGTCCAAAAAGGCGATGCAAAGGGGTTGGGATTGTCTGGCCAGATTTGCCGAGCGTTTGGCTGAATTTGACGCAACTCAAGTGCGCGCTGTAGCCACGCAAACCTTGCGTGAAGCCAAGAATCGAGATGAATTTTTAGGTCCTGCACAAGACATTCTGGGCTTTCCAATAGAAGTGATTTCTGGTCGCGAAGAAGCCCGCTTGATTTACTTGGGCGTGGCCAACTTGTTGCCTCAGTCTGATGAAAAAAGACTGGTGGTCGACATCGGAGGGCGTTCGACTGAAATGATTCTGGGTAGTGGGTTTAAATCTCAAACATTTGAGTCTTACCGGGTGGGCAGCGTCAATTGGTCGATGAAGTATTTTCCTGAAGGCCAGTTCACACCCCTGGCTTTTGAGCGCGCGCAAGTGGCTGCCAAAGCTGTGCTTGACGAAGCTCAGGGCTTGTACCCGCGCCAAGCTTGGGAAGTGGCCTACGGATCTTCCGGCACGATTGGCTCTGTCTCAGATGTGATGAGTGTCGCTGGTTGGCCGCAAGGGCAAATCACACGCGAAGGTTTAGATTGGCTCAAAGGAAAGCTGATCAAGGCAGGCAATTCAGCAAGTTTCGAATTAAAGGGCATGAAAGATGACCGAAGGCCTGTGATTGGAGGCGGCTTGGCGGTGCTCTGCGCTCTGTTTGATTTTCTAGAAATTGACAAAATGCATGCGGCACAAGGCGCCTTGCGACACGGCGTTTTGTATGACTTGATCGAGCGAGAAGAGAGCACCGATTTGCGCGGTAGCATGGTCGATGCACTAGCGCAACGCTTTAGCGTTGATGCTGTACACGCCGATCGCGTTCAGCGTACAGCCCTGCAATTGTTTGCAGCCCTGTATGATTCATCGAATTCAAAACTCGGCTTGTCTCAGACGCGTTTAGTAAAAAAATTAAGCTGGGCCGCTAAGTTGCTTGAAATTGGCAGGCAAATTTCGCACAGTGATTTCCACAAACATGGCGCTTATATTTTGGATAATTCAGATTTACTTGGATTTTCAATGTCAGAGTTGCACCGTTTAAGTCAATTGATTTTGGGTCACCGCGGAAAATTGAAAAAACTGGACAATGATTTTCGTGATGCCACCTTTGTGCAACAACTGATGGCATTGCGGTTAGCGGCTATTTTGTGCCATGCTCGGCGTGACCCTGATTTAAAAGGTTTTTTAATAAAGCGAGACAACAACAATAAAAATGGCTTTGTCCTGCAATGCAAAAAAGCATGGATGCAACAATGGCCACAGTCAGCGCATTTGTTGCGCGAAGAATGCATTGCGTGGCAAAAATCAACTTGGAATTTGAGCCTGGAAGAAAGTGGCAGTTGATGGGTGAATCTTCAAAGCAATTCAGGGATTTGGACTGTGACAACTACGGTCTGCGGCACACCGTCTCTAACCCGACTGCGAAGCCACCAGACCGCGCCTTTGCGTACCGCACATTCTCCAGCAGGCAGTCCCAGTAAAAATGCGATCGTTTGACCCAGCACAGGCTGGTGGCCGATCAATACAACCGGCATTTTGGCTTTGGGCCAACCCGATGCAAGCAGCAAATCATGGGGCTGCGCCTGCGGCAATATTTCTGTTTCTAATTTAAATTTACGACCAAATGCCTTGGCGGTCTCTTCCGTACGCAGCGAAGGACTGGCCATCACGCGCACACCCTCAGGGAGTTGGCGGTCTAACCACTGACCCATGCGTGCGGCTTGCTTTTCGCCTCGTGGTGTCAAGGCGCGATACATGTCATCCTGTCCTTCCAGGGCTTCAAAGGCTTCTGCATGTCGCCAAAAAATGAGATCCATGTACAAAGCTTTGAGTTAGGTTTGTAAAAGAAAAGGCCGGCGCACTTGGTTGGAAGTGTCCACATAGCGCGCCATCAAAAAGGCTTGTGCGCTTTTAGTTTTTTGTTTAAATTTTTTAACGTGGCAGTACTTCCCATTGGGGCCCAAAGTCCAAGCATCGCACGTGTCGTAAAGGTAAGTCAGGAAACACTCATCCACGATGCGCCGCCTTAAAACAGGGTCTGTTACTGGCCATGTCAATTCAATACGCCCCGTCATATTTCGGCTCATCCAATCAGCACTGGAAAGGTAAAGGTCTTGCACCTGACCTGCTTCAAAATAAAAGACACGGGAATGCTCTAAAAATTGGCCAATGATGGATCGAACTCTAATATTTTCTGTCTGCCCAACAACGCCCGCTGGCAAAATGCAAGCGCCTCTGATGATCAAATCAATTTGCGCACCTTGTTGGCCTGCGCGAATCAATGCTTGAATCAAAACAGGGTCAGTCAGCGAATTCATTTTAGCCACTATGCGAGCAGGCAGACCATTGGCAGCGGCCAAGCCGACTGCATGAATTTTTTCAAGTATCTTGCGCTGCAAATGGAATGGCGCAATCAACAGTTTGTTCATTTTTTGCAAACGACAGTGGGTGGCCAAATGGAAGAACAAATGGTCCATGTCCGCTGTGATGCGTGAGTCACATGTCAGGTAACTTAAATCAGTGTACAAACCCGCTGTATGTGGGTTGTAATTGCCTGTCGACAAGTGGCCATAGCGGCGTAAAACTTTTCCTTCGCGGCGGGTGATCAACAGCATTTTGGCGTGTGTTTTAAGGCCCACTATGCCATAAATAACTTGTACTCCGACTGATTCGAGTTGCTCAGTCCAATTGATGTTGACCTCTTCGTCAAATCTAGCCTTTAGCTCAACGACCACTGTGACTGCTTTGCCTTGGCGTACTGCTTCGCACAGCAAGCTCATAATGACAGTATCGCTGCCGGTGCGGTAAATGGTTTGCTTGATCGCCAAGACGTCCGGGTCATACGTCGCCTCATGCAACAAAGCTAAGACACCGTCAAAACTCTCAAAGGGCTGGTGAATCAGAATGTCATCTTCTTGGATGCGCGTAAAAACAGAAGTTCCTTGATGCATCTGTAGGGGGAAAGAAGACCGGTATGGCTTGAATAACAATTTTGGTTTTTCAACCAAATCAATCAACTGATTCAAGCGGACTAAATTGACCGGCCCATTGACTTGGAATAAAGCGATCTTGGGGAGTTTGAATTGGCCCATCAAAAATTCATGCAAGTACTTAGAGCAACTGTCCGAGACCTCTAGGCGTAGTGCTTGCCCATATTGACGGTTTTGAAGTCCTTGGCGCAAAGCTGTTCGCAGGTTTTGAATTTCTTCTTCGTCCACCGATAAATCGGAATTGCGAGTCACTCGAAACTGCGAGAATTGGCCGACTTCTCGGCCAGGAAACAATTGAACCAGATGCGCACGCACGACACTGGATAACAACGCCACTGCAATGCCTTTTTTTACCACCTCGGCGGGCAAGCGAATAACCCTTGGCAAGACTCTGGGTATTTGCACAATAGCGATGTCGTTGCTGCGACCAAAGGCATCCGTACCGCCCAATTGCACAATGAAGTTCAGTGACTTGTTGGCCACTTGCGGAAAAGGGTGTGCCGGGTCAAGGCCCACAGGCAAAAGCAAAGGACTGACTTCGCTCTTAAAGTACCCCTCAACCCATTTGCGCTGAGCTTGGTTACGATCACTATGCGACAAGATGCAAATGCCTTGCTTTTTCAGAGATGGAGTGAGCACATCGTTGTACAACGCGTATTGTTCATCCACCAATTTTTTTGCATTGGTGTAGAAGTCTGTAAACGTTTGCTTGGTGTACAAGCCCTTTTGGTCTTTGTTTTTGAAAGCCATCAAATGCATACTTGCTCTGACTTCAAATAACTCGTCCAAATTCGACGACACAATGCACAGATAACGCAAACGCTCGAGCAACGGCACCTCAGCACTCTTGGCCCAGCTTAGCACCCGCTCATTGAAAGCCAAGAGACTTTGATCACGGTCTAACAAAGGCATTTCCGCATGTGACAGCTGCGAATTTAGTATTTGAGAAGCGATGCTCACAGAGGCGTCCTTTGAAACTGCCCTCGCTCATTAGTCAAGCAGTTGGGTTGCGGGTCAGTGGCTCGATTTCTTTTGTTTATATGTCATTTTGTGACAAGTAAATGAAGAATAGAAGGTATGGGCAGGAACACACCGAACTCGGCTGTTGACGCCGATTAAATTTAGATCACTTGTGCCGATTCAAAATTGACCAAGGACCTTTGCTGGTTTGATTGCTTCCAGCTGTGGATAATTATACCCGTTTCTTTTTTTTCTTCTGACCTGTTGGAAGAGCTGGCACCTTGGCCAAGGCCAACAAAAAGTCTGTGTCGTTCAAGCTACTTAATAACTTCAGGCCCGCTCTCAAAATTTCGCTCTTTTTGGCGTTGCGCTTCAAGTTCAAGGCTTTCTTTTTAAGGGTGTCAATCGCTTGGTGCTCATCTTTTGGGAACGCGAAACTGTCTCTGACTAATTTTGGTTTTTTTACCACAGATGCATTTTTAGGCTTGGCGACCCGTTTTGGTGGGCTTGCTTTGATGGGGGCTCTGACTAATTTTGGTTTTTTTACCACAGATGCATTTTTAGGCTTGGCGACCCGTTTTGATGGGCTTGCTTTGATGGGGGCTCTGACTAATTTTGGTTTTTTTACCACAGATGCATTTTTAGGCTTGGTCACCAGTGGTGATCCACTGGGTTGGGATATATTTACTTCGAGTGCAGACATAATTTAGACCTCCTAAAGTTTTTTTGCAACTTTGCAACTTTGCAACTTTAATCTACTCGCATTATATAAATAATGCAATTAAACAGGGATCTGCTCTAATAAGTACCACCCCATGCGAGGGTCCATTTAATGTTTTTTGCAGCTTTACTCTATTTAATGTTAATGGTAATCAATGCAAGAGTTGGTGGGACGCTAGCAAGCAAATAACAGGCATATTGTGGAATAATTCAGAATAATAAAAGTGAAAAATACCCATATACAATCGGCCATTTGCCAATGATTTAATAATATCTCACGTATTTCATATTAAGTATTTCATATTAAATCAAGATTTCTGGTGGGATAGGGTGATTAAGAAAAGCTGTTGGACTGGAAGTAAGTCCGTAAGCACCAGATTGAAACACAACAATTAAATCTCCAATCTGAGCCTTGGTCATTTCCATCTCGTCTATTAATAAATCCAGTGGCGTGCACAATCGACCCACTATGGAGACAGTCTCTCTTTCTGCGCCCTCTACCCTGTTGCCAAGGACGACAGGATAATTCTTTCGTATCACTTGTCCAAAATTACCGGAAGCAGCAAGATGATGATGCAAGCCGCCGTCAGTCAATAAAAATACTTTTCCTCGGGATATTTTTCGTTCCAGCACGCGGCATACATAAATACCTGCTTCTGCTACAAAGTATCGACCAAGTTCAAGCGCAATTTTTGTTTCAGGGAGTTGTTGTTTTATATTTTTTAATAACCGATATAAATTTTCACCGATTGACATTAAATCCAGCGCCTGGTCTCCTGGAAAATAAGGGACGCCAAAGCCCCCGCCGATATTTATAAGACGAGCTGGACTAGGAGCATCTTGGGCAAGACGCATGCCGAGTTGTAAAGTTTTCTCATGAGATTCTTGGATAGCCTCTGCTTTTAGGCTTTGTGAACCACTAAAAATATGGAATCCTTCAAAATCTAAACCAAGCTCATCAATTCGAGTAAGCATAGCGGGAACGCGCTCAGAGTCCACGCCAAACTGCCTTGATCCGCCCCCCATTTTTACACTGGACGACCTAAGTTCAAAGTTTGGATTAACACGAACGGCCACTTTTGGACATATCCCAAGATACTGGCCAAGATTAGCGACACATTCCATTTCCTGCTCTGACTCCATGTTTAAGATAATGCCGGCAGCAATGGCGCAGGATAGTTCATTTCTGCCCTTTCCTGGTCCAGCAAAACTAATGAGATTCGGAGGCATTGGAGTATTAAGTGCGACCTGCATTTCTCCTACTGACGCCACATCAATTCCATCTACTAAGCCAGACATATGTTGTACAACAGCAGGCATAGGGTTGGCTTTCATGGAATAATGAAGGCGAATTTCTGGGGGCAGACAAGTACGAAGAAGAGTCACACGTTCTGTAATCAATTGGCGATCATAAGCGTAGAATGGTGTTGCACCTACCCGCTGGGCTAATTGAGTGAGCGGCATACCTCCCACCTGAAGACAATTATCGTGTATTGGGAACTGAGTCATGAGCAAGTGCTTGGGGTAGATGTTATTCATGTTCTTATCTTCGTAAAAGTATATTCTAATTCCTGAGTAAGAATTTTACGATCAGTTTTTCCATTAGAGTTCCGTGGAAAATCTCCCTCCCAAATTTTAATTTGACTAGGCAGCATGAAAGTAGGGAGACTAGATTTACATGTTGCCAACAATGTTTCGGCATCAAGGCTTATCCCTTTTTTTGGTATTGCGATTACAACGATAGCTTGTCCCAATAGAGAATGCGGAACACCAACAACCACAACCTCTTCTACAAGTTCTGTAGCATAAATTACTTCTTCTATTTCAGTTGGACTGATACGGTAACCCGAGGTTTTTATCATCTCATCTCGGCGATTAATAAAATATAAAAAACCTTCCTCATCTACACGTACTGTGTCACCTGACCATACTGCAAGTTCTGGAGCAGTTGACCTAGTTTCACATTGAAGAAGTGGTCTGAAGCGCTCTGCAGTTCTTTCTGGATCATTCCAGTAGCCCATGGACACCAGAGCTCCGCAATGTACTAGTTCCCCAGGTTCATTGGGCGCGCAGGATGAGCCATCTTCTCTCAGCACCAACACTTTAGCGTTAGGTATAGCTTTGCCAATTGAGTCTGGTCTTATATCAATCTCCTGTGGAGGTAGAAAAGTTGAACGAAAGGCCTCGGTAAAGCCATACATCAAAAATACTTCCGTATGGGGGAGTTTCTTGCGTAAAAGATTAAGAGTCGATCGTGGCATCCCGCCACCTGAGTTTGTGATATAGCGTAATGACATATTTTTTGACCAATCCAATTGTGCCAGCTGAATCCATAGCGATGGTACTGCAGCAAGGCCAGTAATATTCTCTTGTTCAACGATACTGATGATATCTTGAGGTAAAAGATAGTTTATTAAGATCCCAGTAGCCCCACTATAGAACGCTGTGGTAATTTGATTGAGTCCATAATCAAAGCTTAGAGGTAATACTGATAAAATTCGATCACTGGAGCGATTTTTCAAGTATTGAGCAACGCTTTTTGCCCCCATTAATAAATTACAATGGGACAGAACCACTCCTTTTGGCTTACCAGTGCTGCCAGAAGTGTAAATAATTGAAGCCATATCGCTGTCAATACCGTGACGCATTTTAGATAATCTTGCAGCGGATATCACTTGATTCCAAGGTATGATAGTCAGACTAGGGATAATCAATAGACTATCTTCTGAACCAACTATCACCGCAGTATGTAGATCAGGACATTTTGGCAAAACTCTTGCAAGAAACTTGAGTCGATCAGTCGAGGTTACAAGAATTTTTACATTACAATCCTGTAATATATGGGCCACTTGTTCTGGTTTTAGAAAAGGATTGATAGGTACAAATACTGCGCTTACAGCAGCGGTACCAAATAAAGCGATTACTCCCTCCAGATTTTTTTCCAGATAAACGGCTAGACGTTGATTCCGATCTAGTCCTAAGGAGAATAGAGCCGCGGCCACACTCTCAATTGCTCCGGCCATCACAGCATAGCTTATCTTCTGGTCTTGATAGATCAGAGCATCTGAGTCAGGCGCACGATCGGCGGATTTAAAAATTAACTCGTGAATCAGATCAGACATTATAGGAAGAACCTATTTTTTAAATGATTTATATGGTGAAGAGAAATAGTGATAGTTCATACAAGATTATTTATTCTATTCCATAATGATTCATTAAGTCATAGATGGTAAAGTGGTCAACATTAATTGCTTCTTATTAAAGTGATCAATAAAAAATACTTGAGATCGCAAGATGTGCTGTAGTGAACAAAAGATCCCCCGTGCATTAGATTGAATTAAAATTTTTTACTTTAAGGGCGTATAAATTTAATAATTTTTCGGAATTTTATGAACTCATTTTTTAGATTTATATGTACGGACTCATAATAAACTACAACTAAAGGTTCTAAATAACTTTCTATGCATATTTTTCGTGGAACTATCCCTCAGAATAGAAATCCTGTTGCATTAACTATAGGTAACTTTGATGGTATGCACTTAGGCCATCAGACTATGCTTCGTTATCTGAGGGAGTCTGCTGACAGATTGGATCTTGTTTCTTGCGTTATGATTTTTGAGCCACATCCGCGCGAGTTTTTATCGCCAAACCAGGCACCTGTTAGACTGAATAGCCTCCGAGAAAAGTTAGAATTTTTTTCAGAATTAGGTATTAATCAGGTGCAAATCTGTCGCTTTAATTCAAAATTCGCAGAAATTAGCCCGAAAGATTTTATGGGACGTATTCTTCAAGGAAGACTTTTGGCTCGCTGGATTTTGGCAGGAAAAGATTTCCGTTTTGGTGCGAATCGCGTAGGCGATTTAGACATGCTTAAGACCTTTTCTGTACAATATGGTTTTGAGGTACATGAAATGCCAAGTTATGTCATTAATAGCTTACGAGTTTCAAGTACTGCGGTACGGCAAGCCTTAGCGATAGGTAATCTGGAATTTGTTAAATGTCTTTTAGGGCGTCCTTACAGTATTAGTGGGCGCGTGATAGATGGAGATAAACTCGGTAAGAAAATTGGTTATGCAACTGCTAATATTCAATTGAAGCGCGAGCAACCGCCGATCTCTGGAATTTTTGTAGTTGAGATTTGTGGCGCAATCGAATTATCCCCACAAATAGTAATGCGTGGGGTAGCTAGTTTAGGAGCTCGTCCTACAGTTCATGAAAATAGCGAACTAGTGTTAGAGGTGCATATATTTGATTTTAAAAAAGATATTTATGGCCTCCATTTGCGCGTAAATTTTCTACATAAACTGCGGGACGAGGAAAAATATCCGAACTTAGAGATGCTTGCTAGGCAAATTGGAAAAGATGTGGAGAATGCAAAAAATTACTTCTCTTCAGAAGCGCGCTCTACTGAAAATTAGGCCAATACAACATGACAGATTACAAGAGAACACTTAACTTACCGGACACGCCTTTTCCTATGCGAGGAGATCTTGCTAAGCGTGAACCCCTCATACTCAAGGCATGGAAGAAAAATAATCTCTATCAGAAAATACGTAAAGTTTGCAAAGAGCGCCCTAAGTTTATTTTGCATGATGGCCCTCCATATGCCAATGGCGATATACATATCGGTCATGCAGTTAATAAAATTCTTAAAGACATCATTGTTAAAAGCAAAACATTATCTGGCTTTAATGCGCCTTATGTTCCTGGATGGGACTGTCATGGGTTGCCAATCGAACATCAGATAGAAAAAAAATATGGGAGAAATTTACCTGCAAAAAAAGTAAGAGAATTATGTCGTATCTTTGCACAAGAGCAGATAGAAAGACAGAAAGCTGATTTTATTCGACTCGGTGTCCTGGCAGATTGGGATAACTCATATCTTACTATGAGTCATAATATTGAAGCAGGAATCATTCGTACACTTGGAAAAGTTTATAAGAATGGTTATCTATATCGAGGGAAAAAACCCGTCAATTGGTGCATAGAGTGCGGCTCAGCTCTTGCAGAAGCAGAAGTTGAGCACGAAGACAAAAATTCACCTGCAATTGATGTTGCTTTTCTGGTCATGGATAACGATGCTCTTGCCAGAGCGTTCCGTATATCAGCTATTGTTGAACCAGTGTCGGTGGTAATTTGGACTACCACACCCTGGACCCTACCTGCCAATCAAGCAGTAAGTGTACACCCAGAATACAGTTATCAGTTGGTGAGAACTGTTAGAGGATTGCTCATTCTCTCAAGTCAGGCCTATGCCGAATCGTCCCAGGTTAAGTCAGCTACAACTGATAAGAGAATTGATTTATCGCTCCCAAAAACGACATTGCTTATAGACCTCTGTCTATCTGATTATGGCCTAGAAAATTTAGGAGTGCTTGGCACTTGTACGGGAGCCCAACTTAATTTACTTAGGTTGCAACACCCATTTTATGATCGCGTTGTTCCTATTGTTTGTGGTAAGCATGTTACTGCTGATATAGGTACAGGATTGGTACATACCGCTCCCGCACATGGTGTCGATGATTACATTGTTGGGCAAGAGTACGGCTTACCAGTAGAAAATCCAGTCGACAGTAACGGAATTTTTTTTGAGCACATACCGTTGGTAGGCGGCATATCAGTATGGAAGGCCAATGACGTGGTAATTCGTCAGCTAAAAGAAAACGGCTCATTGTTAAACTTCAGACAATTACAGCACAGTTACCCACACTGTTGGCGACATAAAACTCCAATTATTTTTCGTGCTACTTCTCAGTGGTTCATTGGCATGGACAGACCCAGAAGAAACGAAACGCTCCTTGATATTCCTGTTGCAAATAAGGTATCTAATGATAGAGATACTCTTAGAGTATGCGCCAGTTCGGCAATAACAGATGTTGAATTTTTTCCAAACTGGGGGCGCGCCCGTTTAGATTTAATGATCAGTAATCGCCCTGACTGGTGTGTTTCACGCCAACGTAACTGGGGGGTGCCAATGGCCCTCTTTCTGCATAAAGAAACATATGAACCGCATCCCCATACTGACATATTACTAGAAAAAGTAGCGCAACTTGTTGAAAAAAAAGGAATTGAGGCATGGTTTAATTTAGATGCAAGAGAGTTGCTGGGAGACGAAGTAAATGATTATGAGAAATCGACGGATACTTTAGATGTGTGGTTTGATTCTGGTACAACTCACGACACTGTTCTTAGATCTAATGAGCAATTAAAATATCCAGCTGATCTTTATTTAGAGGGCTCAGATCAGCATCGTGGCTGGTTTCAATCCTCTCTTTTGACTGGTTGTGCGGTTAATAGTGGCGCACCTTACAAAGCGTTGCTTACTCATGGCTTTGTAGTTGATGGCAGTGGCCGCAAAATGAGCAAATCGAAAGGTAATGTCATTGCGCCCCAAAGAGTAATAGATACTTCAGGAGCCGATATTATTCGATTATGGGCGGCTTCTACAGATTATTCTGGCGAACTTTTTATCTCCGATGAGATTCTTAAACGAGTAGTAGAAAGTTATCGACGTATACGTAATACACTACGTTTTTTGCTAGCAAATCTAGTGGATTTCAACCCAATTACTGATAGCATCCCAGTAGAAAATTGGTTAGAAGTTGATCG
>Ga0194074_136_pt1 | contig 56666 bp, 47 predicted proteins | sample LauGreFBDMM110DN_2_FD_133644 | JGI IMG/M metagenome (GOLD analysis project Ga0194074, IMG submission 133644) | reverse complement strand
CCTGTCTTCACCAAGCTCTAAAGTAGGCTAGCTACACAACCCGATCTACCTCCTGTTGTAAGATGGGATGGTAGGTCGGTTTTTTTAAAGCGGAAAAATAGAAAGAGAGGGTTAGTTCAATTAATTTAAATTTTAGTCGATATCTCTAAGTTATCTATTAATCTTGTATTCCCCAATCGGGCAGCTCCCAATACCACCAGATCTTGAACATTTGCTTGTGCCGGAGCTAATGTGTTGCGTTGATGTAGCGCAATGTAATCAACTTCCCAACCACGGTTTTTTAAAATTTCTCTCGCCTTGTTTTGTAAGCTTTGAAAATCTTTACTACCGCTTTCTATCTGAATTTTTATTTCTAATAAAACCTGATATAGACGTGTAGCTTCTGAGCGTTCATCCGTGCTCAGATAGAGATTGCGAGAGCTTAATGCTAGGCCATCTTGTGTACGAATAGTTTCACCTGCAATAATTTCAATGGGTAGATTTAGCTGTTGCACCATTGCAGATATGATTTTTAGCTGCTGGTAGTCTTTTTTTCCAAATAATGCGATCTGGGGATGTATGAGATTAAAAAATTTTAAGACTATCGTGGCTACATTACGAAAGAAATTATGACGAAATTCTCCCTCTAGTGTATTTGCAAACAATGGGGGTTCTACAAAAAACTCTTGCTTTAGGGGAAATAAATCACTTTCATGAGGGGCAAATAATACGTTAACGTTTTCATTTATGAGTAACTTGGAATCACTCTCAAAAGTGCGCGGGTATTTATTAAAATCCTTTATTTCAGAGAATTGTAAGCGATTTACAAAAATACTTACTACTACACAACTGGTTTTCTTCCTGGCTATTTTTGCTAATGATAGATGACCTGCGTGAAGATTGCCCATAGTTGGAATGAAAGCAATACAAGATTCTTTCTTTAAACGTGCATGCAGAGATAGTATATCGGTAATAATTTCCATGCTTAGTTTGTTAATTAGAATTCATGTTCCGGCCCTGGAAATTCCCCAGCTTTAACTTCGTCTATATAATTTTTTACTGCGTTTTGAATACTATTTGCACCTATCATGAAGTTTTTTATAAATCTCTTCTCTTTGTTAGTAGAAATTCCTAACATGTCATATAGAACTAAAATTTGCGCTGAACAATTTATACCTGCACCAATACCAATTGTTGGAATAGAAAGTCTCTCGGTTATTTTTTTTGCAAGTAAGCTAGGAATGAGCTCCATTAGCAACATACTTGCCCCTGCTTCCTCTAATAAGACGGCATCTTCTAGTAGTTGTTTTGCTTGACGAACAGTTTTCCCTTGTACCGTATAGCCACCTAATTGATGTACAGATTGTGGCATGAGGCCAATATGAGAACATACTGGAATACCTCTTTGAGACAGAAACTCAACCGTCTTCGCCATGATTCGGCCACCTTCAATTTTAACTATCTCAGCGCCTGCTGCCATTAGTTGGGCCGCATTTTTGAAAGCATTTTCTGGAGTTATCTGGAATGTGCCAAAAGGCATGTCCACCATAATTAATGCTTTGCTAGATCCGTTTGCCACACAACGAGTATGATAAATCGCATCTTTTAGAGTGACTGACAATGTGGTATCCGCTCCTTGCAATACATTTCCCAAAGAATCACCCACCAGTAAAATATCGATACCGACGTTTTCTAGTAGAGTCGCAAAACTTGCGTCATAACAAGTTAGAGCAGATATCTTCTCTTTATTTACGTACATTTTTTGCAGGGTACTCTGTGTGATTTTCATAGTAAAACCTTTAAATTCTTGTATTAAAATATACTGATGAATCGTATATCGAGCGATACGTTTTTGATTGTATTAATTCTCACTCTTTCCTGATTTTCTGTTTTAGACATTTAGCTAGTAACTTGGCAACGGGACCATGACCAGGAATGTGACAATTTGGCTCAATTTCCATGAGTGGCCACAATACGAAAGCTCGCTGATGCATTCGTGGATGAGGCAGAATTAGGAAATGCTCATGACACTCTAAGTTACCATACAATAGTATATCTAGATCGAGTGTACGCGGTCCATTGGGAAATATCCGTATACGTTTTTGCTGTTGCTCTATCTTGAGAAGAGATTCAAGTAGATTATGCGGGGCAAGATTAGTTTCAATTTTTGCCACAGCATTGACAAAATCAGGTTGATTAATTTCTCCTATTGGCGCACTTCGGTAAAGCGAAGATTTTATTAATAAACGACTTCTAGGAAGCTGCGTCAGTTTAGTTAATCCTCGTCGTACTTGGAGAGCTGGATCCTCCAAATTACTACCTAATGCAATAAAAACATGGCACATTGATCTCGGTTTACTACCCAGCATCAATTACTCCAACGCACCTAAGATTAGATTATCAAGATCTTTCATGCGGTTAATTATCATTTTACAGTACTCACGATTTTTCTTTGTTTCTTTGTTCCAATATCCTCGAGTAACATAGCCTCTTGTTCCTTAAAATTAGCGTTTAAGAAAGTTTCCCACCATTGACTCAGACTCTTATCTATCTCACCACTCTCGCAACGTAACAGCATAAAATCATAGGCTGCACGAAAACGTGGGTGTTCTATTAAACGAAAAGGTCTGCGACCTTTTCTTAGAAGAAAACGTGGTTGCATGACCCATATTTCTTGCATGATGGCATTATATCGTCGGGGAATTGTCAGTTTTTTATTTTGTGCTATCAGTACATCGCTCATTGCTTTATGTAGCGCTGGAATAGATTTTTCTCCCATCGTTTGTCGTGAGTTCCATATTTTTAATACTTCATGCCACAGTAAAGCCGCGAATAAGAAACCTGGGGATACTGATTTATTCTGTTTTACGCGGTCATCAGTATTTTTGAGCACAAGAGTTATGAAATGTCCTCCTGACGTTTGCTGCATTAATAGATCTAGCGTTGGAAGTAAGTCATGATGTAACCCGTGTGCATATAAATCTAGCATGCAGGTTAATGCATGACCGGAGAGTAATAATTTCAATATTTCATCGAATAATCTCGATGACGGAACATTCTGTAATAATGGGGCAAGATTGCAGATAGGCGCGACAGTATCAGCATCCATTTTTATGTCAAGCGTAACAACGAATCTTACTGCCCGTAGCATTCGTACAGGATCTTCACGATAACGTTGCAAAGGGTCGCCAATGATGCGTAACTGTCTTGCCTTAATGTCATTAAAACCGTTTAGATAATCTAAAATCTCCTCACTAGCTGGATTGTAGAATAATGCATTAACAGTGAAATCTCGTCGCATAGCATCCTCTTCTTGACTGCCGAATATATTGTCAGAAAGAAGGCGACCATGCTCATCAGCATCTTCCTTTATTGTATTTTTTTTATCGACAGGTAAATTACCACGAAATGTTGATACTTCAACAGTTTCTTTGCCGCACATTACATGTACCAGACGGAAACGACGACCTATGATACGTGAGCGACGAAATAAGATTCGCACTTCTTCAGGGGTGGCATTTGTAGCAACATCGTAGTCTTTTGGTTCCAATCCTAGCAATAAGTCACGTACTGCGCCGCCAACTACGAAGGCAAGGTAACCGGCTTGTTGTAAATTAGATATAATTTTACAGGCACAAGGACTAATTCTGTTGCGGGTAATGCCATGCTGTTCTAACGGAATAACACTTAGCGCAGCAATTAAATTTGGAATAGAGATGTTTGGATCATCGGTAAAAACGTGACAGAGAGGTTTATGGGCCATTGCAAAGTATAAAGGGGAGAGGGGTATTAGTTTGTAAATTATACACCTGGTGAGGTTTTCGGTATGAAATGACGCGCATGATCTACATTAAATGTATCTAAATGACACTGATAGAGTGATTCAAGGTTATTTCGAGTTAATATTTCCTTTGTTAAACCAGATAAGGTTTCGCCATTCTCAAATAACATTAATACGTGATCACAATAACGGCTGACCCAGGTAGTATCATGTAATACCATCATTACTGCACCACCTTGTACAACAAGTTCCTTGAATAACATCATGTTAAGAAGTTGATGACGCAGATCGAGATACTGTAATGGTTCGTCTAGTAGGTAACAATGCGGTGACTGCGCTAACAACAACGCAATACGTGCACGTTGACGTTCACCGCTAGACAGTGTATTGAAAGGATGGCGAGCAAGGTTAGTCAGTTCCACTTTTTCCATAGCCTGGGTAACAATCTCTTGATCAGCATTCTTCCAATTAGATAATTTTTTGAGATGAGGGTATCGACCTAGCGAAACATATTCGACAACATCCCCCCAGAACTCACCAGGTTCTTCTTGTAATAGGGTACCAAGCCTGCTTGCAAGTTCATATCGTGACCAGTTTCGCAGTGTTTTTCCGTCCACCGTCACGCTAGTATTATGATGAGCATCAGTAAAGCGTAAACCGCTTAAAGTATTTATTAAAGTGGTTTTACCGCAGCCATTTTGACCAAGTATTGCCCAAAATTCGCCAGAATTAATAACGATATTTAGGTCATGGCATAGAAATTTCTCTGGATACCCGAGAGTTAGATTTTTTGTTTCTAGAATCATACATTAACATCCGATTACGTCGATTAAAGTAATTAGACTCTGATATTTTTTAGTTTGTAGTACTTATGATAGATTGTGAGCTTGTGATTTTATGGATATTTTATACTTGTAAATATTCCCCCTTTCCCTTTAACCATCGTCGGATATGATTTTTTGCTAAATCAGGGTCATTACATAGTATTTTTTCTGCGGCATCGCAAGCATTATTCAATAGATTTTCATCTCGTTCTGTATCGGCAAAACGTAACATAGTCTCGCCACTCTGACGAGCGCCAAGAAATTCACCCGGACCGCGTAAACGCAGGTCATGTCGCGCAATTTCAAAGCCATTTGTATTTTCAAAAATAATCTTAAGTCTTTCTTTTGCAGTAATTGATAGTGGTTTCTGGTACAGCAGTATACATATACTAGCATCTATACCCCGTCCTATGCGCCCTCTCAATTGATGTAATTGTGATAAGCCCATACGTTCAGCATGCTCAATTACCATTATGGAAGCATTGGGCACATCTACACCCACTTCAATTACTGTTGTTGCAATTAGTAATTGAATATCCCCTTGTCTGAATAGTTCCATGACTGCTAATTTTTCTTGTGATGGAAGCCGTCCATGTACTATACCAATTCTCAAGTTTGTAAAAATTAGACTTAATGTTGCATAAGTCTCTAAAGCAGTTCTAAGTTGTAAAGTTTCGGATTCTTCAATGAGTGGACATACCCAATAAGCTTGTTTCCCTTCATCGCAGGCTTCTTTAATACGGGAAATTACTTCTTTACGACGAGTGTTAGAAAATAATTTAGTTGTTATTTGAGTTCTGCCAGGAGGCAGTTCATTTATTACTGATACATCGAGATCAGCGTAATAACTCATTGCTAGGGTTCGTGGAATAGGTGTTGCACTCATTGCTAGTTGGTGTGGGGTCAAATTAATTTTGGCACTTTTTGCACGTAAGGCTAGTCTTTGATTGACGCCGAAACGGTGCTGTTCATCAATGATTGCAAGTCCTAAGTTATTGAATTCCGCTTGTTCTTGGAATAACGCATGTGTACCAATTGAGAGCATAGCATTACCTTTAGCAATGGCAATAAGAGCAGCTTTTCGCTGACTCTTTTTTTGATTACCAAATAAACACACAATTGTCATACCTAAAGAAAGAAATATAGGTTCTAACCAACCAGAGAGTTTCTGATAGTGCTGTTCAGCCAGAATCTCGGTAGGCACCATAATCGCTACCTGATAACCGTTCTCAATAGCTTGTAACGCAGCTAACGTTGCAACTATGGTCTTACCGCTACCAACATCTCCCTGTAATAAACGTTGCATTGGATAGGCCGCAGAAAGGTCTTTGCTAATCTCTGAAAATGCCTCTTTTTGAGCTCTGGTAAGGCTGAAAGAGAGGGATTCTAATAGTGCCTTTGTTAATTTATTTTTTGCTGGTAATGCAGGTGCCGTGTGACTACGTCGTTGTTGGTAATGTAAGCGCATAGACAGTTGTTGCGCGAGTAATTCATCAAATTTGATACGTTGCCATGCGGGGTGAGTGCGTTCATGAAGTGACTGAGTTGCTGTATTCGGTGATGGCTGATGTAAGAACATCACGCTTTCCTTTAAACCTTGTAATTGATAATTCTTAAGAATCTCTTTTGGCAAGATCTCTGGTAAATTGTGTTCCCAATCACTGCAAATTAATATTTTTTGAATCAATTTGCGGATTGTTCTCTGAGAAAGTCCGGCAGTGGTCGGATAGACCGGCGTCAAAAGATCCGGTAATAACTCACCTTCGCGTACAACACGACATTTTGGATGCACCATTTCAGCACCAAAAACTCCTAATCGAACTTCCCCCAGCAAACGCAGTCGTTTACCCACGGCGTATGTTTTTATTTGACTACTGTAAAAATTAATAAAACGTACAAAAATTGATCCACTGTCATCCTTTATTTTAAGAACCAGTTGTCGCTTAGGACGATACATAACTGTATTACGGATGATAATGCCTTCAATTTGTATAATCGTACCTTCTGATAAACTATCAATAGGGTAAAGATGAGTTTCATCTTCGTAACGTAGCGGAAAATGTAACAGCAAATCAATTCCATGACTGATTCCAATTTTTGAAAATTTCTCTTGTGCCGCCTTAGTAGTAAAATTATCGGTAATAAGAGAATGCATTTTTATCTTTGTCACTATTTTACATTCCTCTCTAGTACCATGACTGCATCCATTTCTACCAGGCCTCCTCGTGGGAGAGCTACCACACCTATTACTGCTCTAGCCGGGTATGGCTGGCAGAAATAACCAGCCATAATTCTATTTACTTCAGAAAAATTATCGAGGTCTGTTAAGTAGATGTTTAATTTTACAATGTGACTTAAATTGCCTCCAACAGCAGTTGTGATTGCTTTTAGATTCAAAAATACCTGTTGAATTTGAGACTCGATACCGCTCACCATTTGCATAGTAGTTGGATCCAGTCCAATTTGACCAGAAAGATAAATCGTATCTCCTCCACTGACACAGATTGCTTGAGAGTACGTACCGATAGCCTGAGGTGCATCAGTAGTCTGGATAGTTGTTTTTTTCATTCTAATCTCCCGAAATGTATAAGTATTTTTTGCCACAGTATAAGCGTGAATTAGAGGTTATAAAATAAGCATTTCTCGACAATTGACAGAAAACTAAAATTTAACTGTTTTTTTAAATTACCGAATAAACAATTCCCGCGCCTAAACCGATTTGTTTTGCAATCTGTTTAATGCCCATTCACGACTATTTTGACATTTTCACCATGCCTTCGCCGTAGTTCCTGCATGAATTATCATTGGGTTAAGTTCACTATTTCTTTCATAAGCCCGCTTAATCAGTAGTGCTAAAAATCGAAAGTTTAGATTTATAGTGCGATCTTTTGCGATAATACGATGAAAAGAATTTAAACACATTTAAATCGGTATAATTTATAGTCACTATTAATATAATCAATTAATTAAGATGTATCCTAATTTATGCAAAAATTAGTTATTCACGGGGGCACGAGACTGTCCGGAGAAGTTTTTATCTCTGGTGCAAAGAATGCTGCGCTGCCTATTCTTTGCGCTTGCTTGCTCACTAATGAGACTCTTAGAATAGAAAATGTCCCCCACCTTAAAGATGTGGGCGTTATGCTGAATTTACTTAAGACAATCGGTGTAAATATCACAGTAGACAAGAAATTGGGGACGACATTAACTGCCTCGCACTTATCTGAGCTGGTTGCGCCTTACGAGATGGTTAAAACCATGCGTGCTGCTATATTGGTATTAGGACCAATGTTAGCGCGCACAGGTGAGGCGAAAATTTCCTTGCCAGGCGGTTGTGCTATTGGTCTACGTCCAGTGGATCAACACATAAAAGGCTTGCAAGCAATGGGGGCGGAAATTAATATTAGGCATGGCTACATTTATGCTAGAGCAAAGCAACTCAACGGCGTACGTATTGTAATGGATATGGTAACCGTCACTGGTACTGAGAATTTAATGATGGCAGCAACTTTAGCTCATGGAACAACGATACTAGAGAATGCTGCGCGTGAGCCAGAAGTAAAGGATTTAGCTAATTGCTTAATTTCTATGGGTGCAAAAATTTATGGTGCCGGAAGTGATGTCATTACTATTGAAGGGGTTAAGGCTCTTCATAGTACAATCTATAACGTCATGGCTGATCGTATTGAAGCCGGCACTTTTTTAGTGGCTACCGCCGCTAGCGGCGGAAAGGTCCATCTTAAGGGAGTTGGTACAGATACCCTTGATGCAGTAATTAGTAAACTAACCCAAACTGGTGCAGCGATTAAATCAGGGAAAGATTGGATCGATATAGAAATGAAGGGCATACTTAATTCTGTAAATTTTAGAACCGCACCTTACCCTGCTTTTCCTACGGATATGCAGGCGCAATTTATGGTATTAAATAGCGTTGCCAAGGGCACTGCAATTATCACCGAGACCATATTTGAGAATCGTTTTATGCATGTACAAGAACTAAAACGTATGGGTGCCCACATTGAGGTTGAGGGTAATACCGCTGTAGTGCACGGTGTGAATAGTCTCGATGGCGCTAATGTTATGGCTACCGACTTACGAGCCTCTGCTAGTCTGGTGCTGGCGGGAATAATTGCAAAAGGTGAGACTATCATTGATCGTATCTATCATCTCGACCGAGGGTATGAATTTATTGAAGATAAATTGCTGCAGTTAGGAGCAAAAATAAAACGCATAAATTAAAGAATGTTAATTATTAAAAATCACCTTATCAAGTTTAAATATTTTTTAATGGAGTTCTACTATGGCTGGCATTACTATTGCTCTGTCAAAGGGCCGCATTTTTGAAGAGACTGCGCCACTGTTAAGGGCAGCAGGAATTTTTTTACTTGATGACTTGGAAACATCAAGAAAATTGATTCTGGCTACTAATCGCACGGATGTGAAATTTATTATTGTACGTGCTTCGGATGTGCCAACTTATGTACAACATGGAGCCGCAGATATAGGAATTTCTGGCAAAGATGTGTTATTAGAGCACGGCGGTGCAGGTCTTTATCAGCCACTTGATTTAAACATTGCCTGCTGTCGTATGATGGTAGCGGTTCGTGACAATTTCGATTACGAATCTGCCGTGCGTTATGGGGCAAGATTACGTATCGCGTCTAAGTATGTACGTATAGCACATGAACACTTTGCCGGAAAGTCTATGCATGTTGATCTAATTAAACTCTATGGTTCAATGGAGCTTGCGCCGCTCGTGGGATTGGCTGACGCGATTGTCGACTTAGTTTCCAGTGGAGACACTTTAAAAGCCAATCATCTTGTAGCGGTTGAGGAAATCATGCCGATCTCAGCGCACCTAATTATTAACCAAGCAGCACTGAAGTTAAAACGAAAAATTATACAACCAATGTTAGAAATTTTTTCAGCAATAGGCAAAGAGAATAGTACGGCACATAAAAATCTATAATATAACAATGAAAATCCGTTTTTATGAATCGAATTAAACGACTGTCTTCTGCTGATGTCGCATTCAATACGGCATTAAATCAATTATTATCTTTTGATAGTGCGCAGAATATCACAGTAGACAAGACAGTCGCTGATATTCTCATAGATATACAAAAGTGCGGCGATGAGGCCTTGCTTAGGTATACACGTTTCTTTGATCATCTTAATGTGATCTCGGTATCAGAACTCGAATTACCCAGAGAACGCTTACAGCAGGCCTTGGATGAACTTCCAGCAATCCAGAGGAAAGCTTTAAAACAAGCTGTTGCTCGGGTGCGCGCTTATCATAAGAAACAGTCTTTGCAGTCTTGGAGTTACACCGAGTCTGACGGTACAGTGCTTGGTCAGAAAATAACACCTCTTAATCGTGTCGGATTATATGTTCCCGGTGGAAAAGCTTCTTACCCTTCATCGGTATTAATGAACGCAATTCCTGCCAAGGTAGCGGGTGTGAGCGAACTTATCATGGTGGTGCCAACTCCCGACGGTAAACAGAATGATTTAGTACTGGCAGCAGCATTAGTTTGTGGGGTAGACCGTGTGTTCACTATTGGCGGCGCTCAGGCCATTGGAGCTTTGGCGTATGGCACAGAAACTATACCACGAGTAGATAAAATTGTTGGTCCTGGTAATGCTTATGTAGCAGCAGCAAAGCGCCAAGTATTTGGTGTGGTGGGTATAGATATGATAGCCGGCCCATCTGAGATTCTAGTGATTTGTGATGGCATGACTGATCCAAATTGGATTGCAATGGATTTATTTTCCCAAGCTGAGCATGACGAATTGGCCCAGGCGATTCTGTTATCACCAGATGCCGCATTTATTGATGCAGTAGCTGCAAGTATTAATCAGAGATTAGAAGCAATGCCACGTAGAGCTATAATATCCGCATCACTCGAGAATCGTAGTGCGTTAATTCAAGTACAAAATCTTGATGAAGCTTGTATCATAGCAAATCATATCGCACCAGAACACTTGGAATTATCGGTTAAACAACCTGAGAAATGGGTTAAGAAAATTAAGAATGCTGGTGCAATTTTTCTCGGACAATATACTTCAGAGGCCCTAGGAGATTATTGTGCCGGACCTAATCATGTTTTACCTACCTCTGGTACCGCACGTTTTTCATCGCCATTGGGTGTGTATGATTTTCAGAAGCGAAGCAGCCTTATTCAGGTGTCAAAAAAAGGTGCAAAAAAACTTGGTAAAATTGCCTCTATTTTAGCTTATGGGGAAGGTTTACATGCACATGCGATGTCAGCTGAGTATCGCTATAAGAAAAGCAAGAAATTATAAAGATATTTTGTTAAGGATATTCATCTTCACTAGATTCTTTATAGCAATCTTTATTGTGTTCTTTACAGAAAATATTTCTGCAATCCAATCTGTGGAAGTTCAGATTACGTTTGATAGTGCTATACTTTAAACCGTATAAAATTTTTTAGGTTTTTTTTATGAGAAAACCACCGACTGTATTAATGTCGGCTAATTTTAGTTTTGAATTGGCTGCTATTGATGTCGAGGCAAGACTTCTAAATGAAAAATCGAATGTAGGTAAGCAGCGTGAAATTGTGAACCCAAAAATTTCTTTAGCCCATCATGTTAGCCATCGATAAAATAAATCAACTTAATCACTTATTGCACAAAGAAAATTCGGTGTGCAAAAGACTCCAAGCATTCTCTGGTAAGACTATGCGCTTATGCACCCCATTTTTTCCAGACATTTTCTTGACTGTACAGGCTGATGGTGATTTGTTATTTATAAAAGATGACATTCTTGCAGATGCTATCGTTACCCTGACACCTAGTTTTTTGCCACGTTTGTTCGTCCACGATAAGAATTTTTTTCGTACAATAAATATTTCAGGGGATAACGTTTTTGCTGAAGAGTTTATTAATATAAGTAAAAATTTATACTGGAATGCAGAGAAGAGTTTTGGCTGGATTGTGGGTGATATTCTTACTAATTATGCAATTCGCATGAGCGAAAAATTTACTTGGTGGCATAATGAAACGATTCATAATCTACAGCAATCAGCAACAGAATACTGGTTGGAAGAGACGGAATTATTGGCCAAATTTGTTCATGTGCTTCAGTTCAAAGAGGAAATAGATGCATTCCAGGTTGATACGGAGAGACTAGAGCAACGTTTAGATGACCTAGATAACAGGATTTCTGTAAGATCTCGTTTAAAAAATATTTAATTTATAGAAAATAACTTTTTATTAAAAATGCATTTTTTTCGTTTCTTTAAAATAATAATTGTAGCATTCCGTTTTGGTTTAGAAGAATTTTTTCTCAGCCACAAACGGATGCAATTACTAAGGAGTTTTATCAGGCTAGTACCATTTCGACGCAGCTTAGAACAACCGAGTGCTCAGCGTTTACGCATGGCATTGGAAGCATTGGGACCAATTTTTATCAAGTTTGGCCAAATGCTCTCTACTCGTCGAGATTTGTTATCACAAGATATTGCGGATGAATTAGCTAAACTTCAAGATCAAGTTCCCCCTTTCTCCTCTGATCTTGCTCTTGCAACGTTAGAACGCATCTATAAAAGACCAATCAACGAAGTATTTTCATATTTTGATATTAAGCCAATAGCTAGCGCGTCAGTCGCTCAGGTACATTTCGCAGTTCTACACGATGGCACAGAAGTTGCGGTAAAAGTGTTGCGCCCTAACATTGCTCTAATAATTTCGCATGATGTTGCATTGATGGAAATTGTAGCATGGCTAATAGAAATTTTCTGGTCTGATGGTAAACGTTTAAAACTACGTGAAGTAGTAACAGAATTTGCACGACATTTAAGTGACGAACTTGATCTTATGCGCGAGGCATCTAATTGTAGTCAATTGCGAAAAAATTTTCTTAACTCTCCGTTACTATTAGTTCCAGAAGTGTATTGGGATTATTGTTACTCTGGAGTTATGGTTATGCAACGCGTAGAAGGTACCCCTATTAGCCATGTTTCGACACTGCGTGGACTTGGTGTAGATATTCAAAAACTTGCGCGTGTGGGGTTAGAGATCTTCTTTACCCAAGTATTTCGAGATGGATATTTTCATGCCGATATGCACCCAGGCAATATTTTTGTTGATATGAATGGCCGTTATGTTGCTGTTGATTTCGGTATCATGGGCACGCTCACCGATGAGGATAAAAATTACCTGGCGCAAAACTTTTTAGCTTTTTTCCGCCGTGATTACAAGCGTGTAGCACAAACACATGTCGAGGCTGGTTGGGCCCCAAAAGATACACGAATAGATGATTTTGAGACTGCCATACGCGCCGTATGCGAGCCCATCTTCGATAGACCATTAAAAGACATTTCTTTTGGTCGCATACTGTTACGTTTATTTCAGACTTCACGTCAGTTCAATGTTGAAATTCAGCCACAATTAGTCATGTTACAGAAAACATTGCTAAATATAGAAGGATTGGGACGTGATCTTGATCCGGATCTTGATTTGTGGACAACTGCGAAACCGTATCTCGAAAATTGGATGTCAGAGCAAATTGGTTGGCGTGGATTAGTGCGACGCTTGAGTAAAGAAGCGCCTGATTGGGCGGTGATGTTCCCGCAATTTCCACGTTTATTGTATCGTACCTTGAACGAAGATCGTACCCAGGAGACCGAGAAAAAGATGAATGAGTTGATAAGGAGAATGAGGTGGCAAGGCTATTTACTTACTGTCTTTACTTTTTTCTTAGTACTATTATTATTTTTACAATTTTAGTAGTGATAGTACCAAGAGGAGTGACTTTGTAAAGCTATAATTAATTTCCGTAAAATTCCAATTTTTTAAATAAAAAAGTTATGGCGTTACTTGAAATTCGTGGCGTGACCCGATGTTTTGGCAACTTCATCGCAGTAAACAACATTAGTATTAGTATTGAGACAGGTGAATTCTTTACTCTATTGGGACCCTCTGGCTGCGGCAAGACTACTTTATTGCGAATGATAGCTGGTTTCGATTTACCCGATTCTGGGCAGATTTTACTTGATGGAAAAGATATGGTTGGTATGCCATCAGAAAAACGCCCTATTCATACCGTCTTTCAGACTTATGCTCTGTTTCCGCATATGACGGTTTCGGATAATGTCGCCTTCCCTTTAAAGATAGCTGGAGAAAAGTTAGATGAAATAAGATCTAGAGTTATAAAAACCTTAGACGATGTTCGCCTCTTTAATCTTGGTAATCGTTTTCCACATGAATTATCGGGAGGGCAGAGGCAACGAGTGGCGCTTGCTAGAGGACTAATTAGTCGCCCCCGTTTGTTACTGCTAGATGAACCACTTGGTGCATTGGATCTAAAATTACGAGAAGAGATGCAGATTGAACTTATTAATTTACAAAAAGAAACAGGAATTGCATTTGTGTTTGTTACCCATTCTCAGAATGAGGCATTGACTTTATCTCATCGAATTGTGGTAATGAATCAAGGTGGTGTTGAACAAATTGATACGCCCTCTAAGATTTATAATTTTCCTAGAAATCGTTTTGTTGCAGATTTTCTTGGCAAGATTAATATTATGGATGCTCAAGTACTAGAGATTATCCCCCCATATTTAAGACTCATTATTCCTGAATTGGGCCAGGTAGTTATTCCTAATAAAGAGGGGGTTAAGATTGGCGATAAAGGATTTATGGCAATTCGTCCAGAACAAATGCGAATTATGATTTATTCGGAAGAAGTGAATTCAAAGAATCATTTCTCTGGTCAAATTAAAAGCCTGCTCTATGCGGGCGATGTTACAACTTACGTTGTAGAGTTTTCTAATGGTACTAGAGTTGAAATTTTGTTACCCAATTCCGCACCAAGAGAGATTAAGCGTTTCGAAATAGGCGATTTAGTAGTAATTGTTTGGGAGTCTGATGTGGGCCTGTTTCTGAATGATTAAAGAAAAAAATATTGTCAGGTGGTTATTAAGCGGAGTACCACTACTGTTTTTACTATTATTTTTTATTGCACCTAGTTTAATAATAGTTTTTACTTCGTTTCGCTTCCCAGGAGAATTCGGTGGTCTAGCACCTTTAATTGCTCCTATGGGAACAGTTGATGTCGAGCATGGGCTGACCCTAGAAGCCTATCAGTTTTTTTTTAGTGATACTCTCTATGTTAGAGTATTTATCAAATCCCTTCAGGTGGCTGTAGTTACTACGCTGATTTGTTTGATTATGTCTTACCCACTTGCGTTGTTAATTGCACGCAGTAAGGAACGCCTTCGCAATATAATGTTGTTATTAGTGGTGCTCCCTTTTGCCAGTAATTTTCTTATTCGTATTTATGCCTGGGTAATTATTCTCGACCCTGAATCAGCACTTAGTTATTTTATAAATCTCATTTTGAATTTAGTCGGCATTTCTCCTGTAATATTTCTATTTTCACCTTTTGCAGTTTTACTGGGCATGGTTTATGTGCATTTACCATTCATGATCTTGCCGCTCTATATCAACCTAGAGAAGCATGATCCAATCCTGTTAGATGCGGCACAGGATCTTGGTGCTAGTCACTGGAAATGTTTTTGGTATATTACTTGGCCATTGTCTATATCTGGAGTGTCTTCAGGCATCGTATTAGTGTTTATATCGGCGTTGGGCATGTTTGCGGTACCAGATATACTTGGAGGTACTGGTGATATTCTTATTGGTAACCTGATTAAAGATCAATTTATTAGCACCCGTGATTGGCCATTCGGAGCAGTGTTATCAATTATGTTAGCACTGACAATATTATTGATTATCGGGTTAGGTGCATATTTCTTACGTCGATTAAGAAAAAGAAATTATGCGACATAGTCACTCTAAACTATGGATTGCAGGAGCTCTGGTTTATATTTTTCTCTATACTCCGCTTGCTATTGTGGTCATATATTCATTCAATGACTCTAAGCTTAACACCGAATGGGTGGGCTTTACTTTATCTTGGTACGAGGCTTTATTTAACAATAAAGAAATGCTTATTGCTGTATGCAATTCTCTTATTATTGCCATCAGCTCAAGTTTTGGTGCCACGATACTTGGTACTATGGCTGGTCTAGCAATACATCGGTATAAACTTAGAGTGTTGTCCATATTATTCTTTGCACCGATAGCGATGCCAGAAATTTTGCTCGGCGTATCGTTACTATTATTTTTTCTACAGGTTCTGAATCTGACACTTGGAATGGTTTCGATTATCATTGCGCACACTACATTTTGTATTGGCTTTGTGGCTATTATAGTGAAATCTAGATTGCAAGATATGGATGAGAGTATCTTTGAATCGGCTCGTGATTTGGGTGCATCCTCTTGGCAATGCTTCCATCTCGTTACATTGCCACTAATAATGCCAGCAATGGTTGCGGGAGCATTAATGTCATTTACATTGTCTATTGATGATTTTATTATCACTTTTTTTACCAAAGGTGTGGGTGATCCAATTCTGCCGATTCAGATTTATACCATGATAAAAGTTGCAGTAACCCCGGAAGTAAATGCCATTTCTACCCTGTTGATGCTATTGACGTTATTTACGATTATTATTGGGATCAAACTTAGTTCTAGTTTTTTGTATGTAAGAAAAAATAATGAATCCACGTAGATTTATTTCAGCAATAGCGGTGATATTTCTGCAGTCATTGGTACTATCTTTTCCAAGTCAGGCCGATCAAAAAATAAATACAACTGTGGTTGCTAAGGAAAAAAATGTTTTGTATTTGTTTAATTGGAACAATTACATTTCCGCAGATACGGTAGAACGATTTGAACAGTATTGCAATTGCGAGCTTTCGCAGGACTACTATTCAGATAATGAAGAAATGTTAGCAAAGCTAGTAGCTGGTGCGACTGGTTACGATATTATCGTGCCAACAGGAAATGCTGTAGAGACTTTAATTCGTCAGGGCGCTCTGAAACCTTTAGACAAAAAATTATTACCCAGCTTTAAGAATATAGATCCTCGTTATCTCAATTCTTCATTTGATCCAGGTAATAAATACTCTATCCCTTATGCTTATACTTTGACTTTATTGGGTTTTAATCAAAAAATTATACAGGAACTGAATCTGCCCACGGATACCTGGGCAATTATTTTTGAGCCACAGTATCTTGAGAAAATTAAAGGGCGCGTGACTGTTTTAGATAGTCAGCGAGAACTAATGGCTATTGCGTTAAGATATTTGGGCTACCCTGTTAACGATACCGACGAAAAACATTGGAAAAAAGCCCAAGAATTAATTGCACGCGCGAAACCTTATTGGGCGGCTTTTAGTAATACTAGTTATGTAAAAGAGTTGGCGGTTGGTAATTTATGGGTAGTACATGGCTATTCTAATGACATATTCCAGGCGGCGTTAGATGCTAAAAATACGGGACGTAAATTTAATATTATCTACCGGATACCTAAGGAAGGAGCAGTATTATCGCTTGACAGCATTGTGTTACATAAAGATGGTTCTCGTCCTGATCTTGCTTATCAATTCATCGAATTTATGCTGGATGGAAAAAATTCTGCAGAATTGACTAATTTAATTGGTTCTGGTAATCCAAATACACATGCAATCCAATCTATAAGAAAAGATATTATTGAGAATAAGGCAATATTTCCAGATCAAGAGTCTTTCACGCGGCTGGAGATGTTACGAGATTTTAACCGTAACCAGCGACGTTTGCTTGGTCGTATATGGACCGAGATAAAATTGAGATAGCAGGTCAGTTTACATCTAGCCAAGGTTGCATCCTAAACTACCATAAACCGCGTACGTTTTTATCCGCTAAACACAACTAGAGTTGAACACTTTTATGTTATTGCGTATCATTTACTCATGAGTTATTACAAACAGCATGTATTCTTTTGTGTTAATCAGCGTGAGGCAGAAGCATCATGTTGCAACAATCACGGTGCTAAAGAAATACTTGATTATGCCAAAGATCGCATCAAGAATCTAAAGCTTAATCGCAAGGGTGAAGTACGAATTAATTTGGCTGGCTGTCTTGATCGTTGTAATGATGGCCCGGTAATAGTGATTTATCCAGAAGAAATTTGGTACACCTATGTAGATAAGAAAGATATCGATGAAATTATTGAAGAGCATCTGCAGAATGGCCGTGTAGTTGAACGACTGAGGATCTGATTTATATTCACTTACTATATTAATATGGACCTAATCTGTAATCATATCAACTACTTGTTCACTTGTATCGTTTGGCGATGAGTGTACATATTTTTATTCCTGATTTATTGCGATCAGAATTATTGACACCGGAGATTTATCGAGAATTATCATTGCCAGCACTTGAAACTTTGTTAGCTAAAGGTTCATTCTCTGATGAAAAGTCTCAGGGAACAGAAGCATGGTTATGCAGTGCCTTTGGCGTAGTAAAACAAAATGATTGGCCTGTGGCGATCATTACACTCCAGGTAGACGGTGCAAAAGAGGCGCAAGCGAAAGATGGATATTGGCTGCGAGCTGACCCAGTACACCTGCGTATTGAACGCAATGATATTATATTGGCTGATAGTCAAATTTTTCAGATCTCAATAGATGAGGCAAATCAATTTGTTAGCGCACTAAATTATCATTTCTCTAATAATCGATATCATTCTTTATCGAGTGACACCGAACAAGGTAAGATATTTTTCCAATCAATACATTCTGATCGCTGGTATCTGCATTTAGCACATGTACCAAATCTCATGACTTGTTCTCTCAATGAAGTTGCTGGTAAAAATATAAATGATTTCATGCCATCTGGAGCAGACAGTATGACGTGGAATACTATCTCCAATGAAATTCAAATGCTACTGCATGAGCACCCTCTTAACCAAGCACGGGAAGGGCGCGGCGAGCTACCTATCAATAGCGTTTGGTTCTGGGGCGGGGGAATTATGCCGCAGTCATTTAATTGCCCATATACACATATATGGAGCAACGATACATTCTGTCGTAGTTTGGCATCAATCTCTGGTATAAATTACAATACTCTCTCAGATTATGTAGATAAATGGTCACAATTAGCCATATCCGGCAGCCATCTTGTTATGATAAACACTCTGCATGGGAGAGTGCAGTATGAAGATATCCATGGTTGGCAAGAGAGTATAAAGAATTTGGAGGTGAATTGGTTTGCGCCCCTGTTATTGTCATTAAAAAACGGCGAGTTGGATCAACTAATAATTACAACTACTGATCAGAATAGAGTTAAGAATTTTTCTATAGTCAGTAATAGTCTATGGAAATTCTGGCGTACGAATAAATCGTTATCAATCTATGCTGATTAAATTAACACTGCTCTCATAGCTTAGATTCTACTAAAGTTAATCCTATCCATTGTCTTTGTGTAATCAACATCTTGCATGCAAAAAATCACCGTTCGAAATTATGTTCCACAAGCTTTCAATGCACTAATTCAACATAATTTCCATCCCGTGTTGGCTCGTATTTATGCAGCACGTGGTATTGTTAATCCCGATCAACTTGAGACAGATCTATCCCGATTAATTCCATATGAAAATTTGAGAAATAATTCGCTAATGGCAGCTTTTCTTGCCGATGCTATTGCCGCAGAAAAACGTCTTTTGATCATAGCCGATTACGATTCTGATGGAGCTACTGCATGCGCTGTAGGTATACGTGCGTTAAGAGAATTTGGTGCGATAGTAGATTATCTTGTACCTAATCGTTTTAAATACGGCTATGGTTTGACACCAGAAATTGTGCAGTTTGCTGCCAATAATACTGCAGCATACCCTGATGTGCTTATTACGGTTGATAATGGAATTGCTAGTGTGGAGGGTGTGTCCGAAGCCAATCGTCTTGGTATGCAGGTACTCATCACCGATCATCACTTACCGGGAGATGTGTTACCAGATGCTTTCTTTATTATAAATCCTAACCAACCTGGCTGTAATTTTTCAAGTAAGAGCATAGCTGGAGTGGGTGTAATGTTTTATCTTATGCTTGCACTTAGAGCTGAATTACGGAAACGAGGAGCATTTGCTTCCACAAAGAGAGAGCCCAATCTTTCCAATTTACTTGATCTAGTGGCGCTTGGGACCGTAGCCGATGTAGCAAGGCTTGATGATAATAATAGAATTTTGGTACAGCAAGGTTTGCAGCGTATTCGTAAAGGGAAAAGTTGTGCAGGCATCAGCGCCCTTCTTCAAGTAGCAAAAAGAAATTTCAAACAGACGTCTACTTACGAACTTGGATTTTTGCTAGGCCCTAGATTAAATGCTGCAGGGCGACTTGATGATATGGCGCTAGGCATTGAATGTCTTATCACTGACGATTTGTATCGCGCTGAACAAATTGCTTTACAGCTAGATGCTTTGAACCGTCAACGTCGAGTAATTGAGGAGAGTATGCGAGATGATGCGTTAACTATGTTAGAAAAAATTACTGAAAAAGAGTGCTTAGAAAGTGAAACTAATGCTCCCCTTAGTTTAAGTTTATTTAATCCTAATTGGCACCAAGGTGTGATTGGCATACTCGCATCACGCATTAAAGATAAGTTTCATTGTCCTGTCATTGTATTTGCTCCTGGCAATAATGATGAAATAAAAGGTTCTGGTCGATCTATTCATGGCTTTCATTTACGTGATGCACTGGACTTGGTTTCTAAACGTCACCCCGGTTTATTACTTAAATTTGGTGGTCACTCAGCAGCAGCCGGATTAACTATTAGCGCAAGTAATTTTTCCAGATTCCGTGATGCTTTCGAAGAAGTAACTAAAGCATTATTAACCCCAGCTGATCTTATGCGCGTTATAGAAACAGATGGGAATCTCGATGAATCAGAAATTAACATAGAATTGGCAAAGCGATTGGCTGATCAGGTTTGGGGACAAGGGTTTCCGTACCCTACATTTCAGGCTCATTTTTATGTAGAAAATCAGCGAATAGTAGGCGACAAACATCTCAAATTAAAACTGAGAAAGCGGATATTAGATACAGAAAATAATAAATCTAATTATATTTATGATGGAATGTTATTCTTTTATCACACCCCTCCTCTTCCAAGAATCATAGATGCTATTTATCAAATGAAAGTTAACGAGTACAGTGGCGAAGCTAAATTACAGCTTATTTTGGATCACTGGACTCCAGCTATACAATGAGCGTGTCATGTAAGTGCATACCTACAGAAATACTAATACTGGTTTAATAAAAAAGTTAAATTTAATAGTTGGTGCGTAATGTTTAATTTCTGAGGTAGTAAGTTAGATAGATGTTGTTTTAATTAATCTCTATGATCAAATAAAATGTCACCCAAGGATAATTTTTTTTCGCCTAAATCAATAGTCCGTTATCAACATTCCAATGGCTCTGATGATGCATTCGCTCTTGCAAAATTAGCAACAGAGCAATTGAGACCCATTGTTGTTTTTACAGCAAGCGCCTTAGCTGCACAAAGATTATTAGAAGAGATTCCATTTTTCGCACCCAATCTTAAGATTCATCTTTTACCTGATTGGGAAACACTACCCTACGACGCACTTTCACCCCATCATGATTTAGTTTCAGAGAGATTGGCTACGCTTTATCAGATTATGAACGGTGCTTGTGACATATTGCTTACCCCTATTACTACTGCCATCTATCGTATGCCACCGCGAGAGTATCTTGCTGCCCACACTTTTTTTCTTAAACGAGGTGAAATACTTGATTTAGAAATGTTGCGCGAACAAGTGACTCTTGCTGGATATACGCATGTGACTCAAGTGCTTGCACCTGGGGAATACGGCATACGAGGCGGATTAATTGATTTGTTTCCGATGGGCAGTCCGTTACCTTACCGTATAGATCTTTTAGACAGGGAAATAGAAACCATACACACTTTTGATATTGACACCCAAAGAAGTATTTACCCAGTTGATGAGATAAGATTGTTACCTGCTCATGAATTTTCTTTTGATAAAGCTGGTCGCACTCTTTTTTGTAGTAATTTTCGTGAAAAATTTGATGGCAATCCATCAAAAAGCCGTATTTACAAAGATATAAATCAGGGAATTATACCTACAGGCATTGAATATTACCTCCCGCTATTCTTCGAACAAACCGCTACACTATTTCAATATATTCCACAGTCCGCGTTGATATGCTTGCATCATGATATCCACTCAACAATAGAAGATTTTTGGCGAGATACTCAATCTCGTTATTTGCTACTACGAGGTGACAGTAATCGACCTTTGTTAGCGCCAAGAGATCTTTTCTTGACTGCAGAAGATTTTTTTTGCGCACTCAAACTATACCCGCGTATTGAAATTCAATTTTATAAGCATGAAAAAAAATATAAAGTTAAAGACATATCAAGTCAATTACCATCTATTCGAGTTAATCGACATGCTAGCAATCCAACTAAGAATCTTGCTAAATTTATTCTTGAATTTACACTCCTAGGCGGACGTATATTGATTTTAGCGGAAAGTCTAGGGAGACGAGAATTAATTGCAGATTATTTCAGACAGTATGATTTATACCCAGATTACTGTATTGATTATGCGCAATTCTTAGTAAGTAATAAAGCTTTGATGCTCAGTGTAGCTCAGCTTCATGATGGATTTATTTTATCAGATGTTAAATTAGCCTTCATTACCGAGAATGATCTCTACGCAACTCATGTTCCTGGACAATACAAGCGTCGATCTAAGATAATCAGTCCGACAGCAGACACAATGCTACGTGATCTGTCTGAAATAAAAATTGGTGATCCGGTGGTTCATGAGCAACACGGCGTTGGTCGTTACTTAGGCTTGGTAGATATAGATTTTGATCACCTAGAACTTGCTCAACTGAGTGAATTTATATCTCTAGAATATGATGGTGGCGATAAACTTTATGTGCCAGTTTCACAAATGCACCTTATCGGACGATACAGTGGTGTAGCAAAAGAATCTGCTCCATTGCACAAGCTTGGTAGCGGGCAATGGGATAAAGCCAAGCGCAAAGCGATGCAACAAGTACGCGATACCGCCGCAGAATTACTTAATCTCTATGCTCAAAGAACAGCTCGTTTAGGTCATGCTTTTAGTTTCAAGCAACATGACTATGAAGCATTTTCTGAAGGATTTGGTTTTGAGGAGACCCCTGATCAAGCAGCTGCGATTAATGCAGTGATTAAAGATATGACTTCAGGTCAACCGATGGATCGATTAATCTGTGGCGATGTAGGTTTTGGTAAAACTGAAGTAGCATTGCGAGCAGCTTTTATTGCTATTGCTGACGGTAAACAAGTGGCAATATTAGTTCCTACTACATTATTGGCAGAACAACATTTCCAAAATTTTTCTGATCGTTTTGGATTAATTGCTGACCAATGGCCGGTAAAAATAGCTGAATTATCACGCTTTCGTTTAGCAAAAGAACAAACTCAGGTATTAGCAGGGCTAGCTCAGGGATCTGTAGATATAGTTATTGGCACACACAAATTAATTCAAAAAAGTGTGCAATTCAAAAATCTTGGATTGGTAATTATTGATGAAGAGCACCGATTCGGCGTTCGTCAGAAAGAGCAACTTAAGAATCTTCGTTCTGAAGTAGATGTGCTGACACTTACAGCCACTCCAATTCCCCGTACTCTTGCCATGTCATTAGAAGGCTTGCGTGATTTCTCGGTGATTGCTACTGCACCGTATAGACGACTTTCCATTAAGACTTTTGTAAGTCATTTTTCTGAAGGAATTATTCGCGAAGCATGTTTGCGAGAATTGAAGCGTGGTGGGCAAATTTATTTCCTACATAATAATGTAGATACCATACAGTCTATGTATGACAAGCTTGTAAAATTATTACCAGAGGCACATATCTGTGTTGCTCATGGGCAGATGCGCGAGCGTGATCTAGAACATGTAATGAAAAACTTTTATCACCAACAATTTAATTTATTACTTTGCACCACTATCATTGAAACTGGAATTGATGTCCCAAGTTCCAACACTATTGTTATTAATCGCGCAGACAAATTTGGTTTAGCTCAATTACATCAGTTACGTGGACGAGTCGGGCGCTCTCATCACCAAGCATATGCATACTTGTTGGTACCAGAGGAAGAAGCCCTGGGAACTCAGGCTAAAAAACGTCTTGACGCTATTCAGGCAATGCAAGAATTAGGGGCAGGTTATTACCTTGCCATGCATGATTTAGAGATTCGTGGTGCAGGCGAAGTTTTGGGAGAATCGCAAAGTGGTGAAATGCAAGAGATAGGTTTTAATCTCTATACTGCCATGCTAGATACCGCCGTAAAGTCTTTGAAAGATGGCCGTGAACCAGATATGCAAAATCCATTAGGCGTTACAGCTGAAATTAATTTACACGCACCTTCCGTATTGCCGGATGATTATTGCAATGATGTACACGAGCGTTTAATTTTATATAAGCGCATGGCTAACTGCGGAGATTGTAATCAGTTGGATGATATACAACAAGAATTAATCGATCGTTTTGGTTTGTTACCGGGCCCAGTTAAAACATTATTAGATTGCCACTATCTCCGTATTATAGCTAAACCTCTCGGTATTAGGCGTATAGATGCTAATGTAGATAGTATTTTATTTCAATTTGTCCCAGATCCTCATCTGGATGTGGTTAAACTTATTACTCTTGTTCAGAATGATAGTGAGTACCGATTATCTGGCCCAGATCGTTTAAGAATTGAATCGAAGATTGTAGACGTTACAGAACGTGTAGTGCGTATAAAAAACTTAATTAATGAATTAAGCACATTAAAAATTTAATAAATTGAGCACCCTCAATAATTATTAGATCGGCTCTATTTTAATAGGATCTGTTTCATAATTACGTGATAAACGTGACTAAAATTGTTATATTTTATTTACAGGAATTGACAGCATGAATCTTATTATTCAGGGATTAGAGATCAAAACTAGTGACTTAGTAAAACTAAAAAAATTCTCTGGAGCAAAAAGAATTGTAAAAATTACTGATCAAGCTTTTCGATTAATAGATGCAAGCCAACAACATGAGATACCGGAATTTTGTTCAAGCGCTAAACTTGACTTCTCTTTTGTCAAACCATTGTTGAGACTTGCTGATTTTGGTCTTGTGGCAATAGACATGGACTCAACTCTTGTTAATGCTGAATCTATAGATGAGGTGGCTGATATGCACGGCATTAAGTCACAAGTAGCAAAGATTACAGCCAGCGCAATGCGCGGTGAAATTGAGTTTTCAGAAGGTTTTCGGCAACGTGTGACTCTACTCAAAGGTTTAAATCAGGGCGTATTAGAGAAAGTTTATGACGAGCGAATTAAATTAAATTCTGGTGCAGAGAGAATGCTAAGGGAAATGAAATTAATGGGCATAAAAATTATTCTCATTTCTGGCGGGTTTTCTTTCTTTACCGATCGATTGAAAAAAAAATTAGGATTAGATTATGCTTTTGCTAATAGGATTGAAATCGCAAATGGTAAGTTTACTGGTAAGGTATTAGGAGAAATTATAGATGCACAGAAAAAATCTGAGATACTGAGAAATATCTGCAAAGAATTAAATCTTAGGAAGAATCAGTCAATTGCCATTGGTGACGGTGCTAACGATCTGCAAATGTTGGCAGAAGCAGGAGTAAGTATAGCTTATCACGCTAAACCAATTATTCAGAGAAATGCTACTCATATAATTAATTATGTGGGCTTAGACGGAATAATTAATTTATTCGAATAACTGCATCACATTAAGATTCAAGTTTAGAGTTTTTACAAACTCTTAATTTAAATTATCATAGAGATTTTTTAGAAAAACGATCTAGATAAAGATAAATTACCGGCGTAATAAAGAGTGTGATAATTTGTGAAAATAATAATCCACCGACTACCGTGAGTCCTAGAGGTTGACGTAATTCAGCACCCGCACCCAAACCCATAGCAATGGGTATCGCACCCATAAGCGCTGCCAGAGTGGTCATCGTGATCGGACGGAAACGTAGCAAACAAGCGGTACGAATTGCTTCATATGGAACCATGCCATTATTACGCTGCGCATCCAGTGCAAAATCTATCATCATGATTGCATTTTTTTTAACAATCCCAATGAGCATCAGAATACCAATAATTGCGATAATAGAAAGTTCTATATTAAACAGCCACAACATTACCAATGCTCCAACTGCGGCTGATGGCAATCCAGAAAGAATTGTGATTGGGTGAATGTAACTCTCATACAGTACGCCAAGCAACACATAAATCACAAGTAATGCTGCAAAGATAAGCATTACTTGGCTACCCTGAGAAGCTTGGAAAGCCGCAGCGTCTCCAGCATAATTTGTGAGAATGCTTACTGGCATATTAAGGTTTTGTTTAAACTGATCTATACGTTTTGTGGCTTCGCCAAGTGCAATTCCTGGCGCAAGATTAAATGAGATTGTTAGAGCCGCAAGTTGGCCAGCGTGATTGACGGATATAGGTCCAATCTCACGTTCAACTGATGCAACGCTTGATAGTGGAACTAGTGTATTATTTTTTCCACGAATATATATTTTATCGAAAGCACTTTCGTCAGCACGATACTCGTCCGCTACTTGCATAATAACTTGATAGCTATCACTTGATGTGTAGATTGTTGAAACTTGACGCTCACCAAAAGCACTATAAAGTGCGGAACGTATACCCGAGATTTGGACACCAAGTAGATTTGCTTTATCGCGATTAATATTAAGACGTGCCTGTAAACCTTTTAATTGAGAGTTACTTGTGACATCACGAAATATATTATCCTCTCGCATGCGTGACATAAGGCCCTCGGCTGTTGCATGTAGATCCTCGGCATGTATGCTCCGCATAACGTACTGATAACGACTCTTGCTAATTTGACCACCAAGTCTAAGATTCTGAATTGGATTTATAAAAACATTGATGCCAGGTATAACACGTACATCTTGGCGTAAACTTTCAAGTATCGTGTTCATAGGGAGGCGCTCATTACGTGGTTTGAGAGTCATAAAGAGACGACCACTGTGGCTATTGCTAGCATAGACAATCAAGGTATCAACTGAGGGATTATTCCGTATTACATGACTAGTGTGTTGTAGCAAATTAGCCATAGCTGGAAAGGAAATATCTTCAACTGCTTCCACTGTAATTAGTGCTTGACCAATGTCTTCATTAGGAAAAAATCCTTTTGGAATAATTGTAAATAGTACACCGCTAGCAATAAAAGTACCAACTGCGATTCCAAGAACTATTTTCCTGTGATATAACGCTAAATCCAGTGCACGTTCATATGATAAGAGTACTTCATTAAATCCACGCTCAAACCATTTCGTCAATTTATTACTATGTTTTTTGTCCTCATGAGATGTGAGGTACCGGCTAGCCATCATTGGAATTAACGTAAGAGATACCACAGCCGATACTAGCACAGCGATTCCTACTACAGCAGCGAACTCATGAAACAATAACCCAATCACGCCTGGCATAAAAAAAATAGGAATGAAAACGGCAACTAGTGAGATAGAAATTGAAATGATAGTGAAACTCACCTCTTTCGATCCTTGTAGCGCAGCTTGTAATGGCGGAACTCCTTTTTCGACGTGACGTACGATATTCTCAAGCACTACTATGGCATCATCTACAACTAAACCAACTGCAAGCGTGATGGCGAGCAGTGAAATATTATCTAGGCTATAACCAAAGAATTTTATTAATGCCACTGTACCTAATAATGAAATTGGCAAGGATAAGACAGGAATAAAAGTGATGGTGGGTTTTCGGAGAAATAAAAAAATTACAAATACAACTAAAATAACGGTAATTGCTAACGTAGTCTGTACGTCACGAATAGAGTCACGAATAGAGATCGAACGATCACTGACTAAATCAAGTTTAACTGATAGGGGCATTTGAGCGATAAGTTTAGGCAGTATTTTTTTAATAGCATCTACTGTTGCCACGGTATTGCTGTTGGGTTGACGTTGCACAGAAAGCGTAATAGAGCGCTCATCATTAGTCCAGCTAGCTGTTTTGACTGATTCCACACTGTCTTCAACTATCGCCACTTCTGAGAGTCTCACGGGATTACCGTTTGGAGCGGTAGCTACTACTAGATTAGCAAAAGCCGCCGCATTATTAAGTTGACGATTAGCCTCAATAGTAAGAGTTTGGCGCGGTCCTTCAAGCGTACCAATCGGAGAGTTAGCATTAGCACTGTTGAGTGCGGAAGCAATATCATCAACAGTTAAATTACGTGCCGCAAGAGCTTCTGAGTTGATACGAACACGAACAGCATATTTTTTTTGCCCATTAATTTGAACTTGTGCTACGCCAGAAATTGTAGATAGTGTCGGTGAAATAAGATTTTCAGCAAAACTATTCAAATCTGAGAGTGACATTGAAGGTGATGTCAAAGAGAGAAAAATAATGGGCGCGTCGGCTGGGTTGATCTTACGGTATGATGGTGGAGAGGTCATTTCGACCGGTAGAGAACGTTGCGCACGTAACAAAGCTGCTTGTACATCAACAGAGGCGCTGTCAATATTACGATTTTGGTCAAACTCTAACGTGATAGAAGTATTTCCTAGCGTACTTGTTGAACTGATAATTGAGAGACCGGAGATAGTAGAAAATTGACGTTCAAGTTGTGTGGCTACTGATGAGGCCATGGTTCCTGGACTTGCTCCAGGGAGTGATGCACTAACTGAGATAGTGGGGGAATCATAACTTGGCAGCGCTGCAATAGGTAGACCAGCATAGGCAACAATGCCAAATATTACAGTGGAGGCTGATAGCAGTACCGTCATAATCGGACGGCGAATACACAACTCGGAAAGATTTGTCACTAGTTCGTCTTATTACTTGCGTTAGAGACACTCTGAATCAAAGATTCGTTAGCATTTTTGCTATTTCCTGTTTCTGTCACTATGCTACCTGGCCTGAGATTCTGTGCACCTTCCAGAACAACTCGTATGCCTGGTTTTGCCCCCTCTATTATAGCGAGCTTATCTTGAATTAGGCGCACACTGATTGGCAGAATCCTTACCTTGTTATTTTCTTCTATTATGTAAAGAAATTTACTCTCTGGACCAGTTTGTACTGCCTGCACGGGTACGGTAATGGCGTCTTTTAATTTACGAGGTGCAAGTGTTACCGTAACAAACATACCAGGCCATAGATGCCTTTCCGCATTTGGGAATTCAGCTTTAAGACGAATACTCCCGCTTGCTACGTCAATCGTATTATCAATGAATAATAATTTTCCATATTGAGTTTTTCCCCCTATTAGATCTAGTTCTGCGCTGACAGATATCTCACCCTTAGTAAATGCTTGCTGTAAAGTTGCAAGTTCACGTTCCGGTAATGTGAAACTAATATTAATTGGATCAATTTGTGTAATACTTACAAGAATAGCGCTACTTGGCTGTATTAGACTACCTATAACAGCGCTGTTTGGCTGTACTAGACTGCCTGGATATACCGGAATTACACCGGTACGTCCGGAGATCGGTGCGTAGATCTCGCTGAAACTTTGCATTACCCGATTCGCTTGAACAGTAGCTTTATCAAATCCAAATTGACCCCGCAACCCATCCACTTGATTTTGCGCTATATCAAGTGCGGATTGCGAAATAAATTTCTGTTGGAATAGTTCGTGTTGGCGCTTGAGATTGCGCTCTGCATTCAATAAATCCGCATGAGATTTTACTAATTGCGCTTCTGCTTTATTCAGATTAGCGTTTTCAGTACGCGCATCAAGAGTAAATAACTTGTCACCCTTATTTACGAATTGCCCTTCTCTGATATGCACCATCTTCATCGTAGCGCTAATCTGAGGACGAACATCAACCGTTTGCTGAGCAGACACGGTACCATTAGCCGAAAGTTTGACTAACACATCATTTTGCGAGACCACTGTACTCAGCACCTGGATTGCCCCGATCTCCGGATTCTTTGTATTGGTCCCAGTATTTTGGCTACGCCAGATTAAGGTCAGCATAATTAGAGAGGCGAGCAGGATTCCAATCATCTTGATTCCCATGCTTCGCTTGGCAGATGGGGCGGGTGGTGTTTGAGAAATATCTTTCATTAAAGGGTGTATTTAAGTTTATTTCTAATTGATAAAAGGAATCTAAATTTCAGATTGAGTGAAATTAATGCAGGAAGGTATCTTTGTTCAACTTAATTAGGCATATATCAAATGTTTAGAAAAATCCAAGTAACGGAGAGCAATCGATAATATGTTGAGTATTTAATTTAATGTGCATATGATACCAAGCTCTTTGACATAATTAATAGCCATAATCGATATCTTCTATATAAATGAGATTAGGGTTCATAATGATAGACATAACATTATACTGTAACTTGTGTTATATAAATTTACTGGATAGTGTAATGTAAGTAATGATCTCTAAACTACATCAATCGATGGCATCATCATAAAATAAAGTGGAGATGAAGAGGTAGACTACCGCTAATTCGGAGATTCTGTAATGTGACAAATTGACGCACTTCAAAATTCACCCGTATTAAATAAATGACAAACACTTGTGATAGATGATTTTAAGTGAGTGGATTCAAAATGCTACAGATGAGAGAACTGGAGAAAAAAAGAGAGTAAGGAAGAAGACCTTGAATGACCCACATCCTACCAACCAAGAATCTTCGTATTTTCTACTTCCTTAGTTGACTCTATTTTCTCTATAGCCTATTAAGAAACGTTTCAATGTTAGGCCAAGTCCATAACAAAACCTCTCTGTCACTCACAGGCGGAGGGAGTTTTTTCGGTAGCTTTTCAGATTCCCCATAAAGTAAGAGTACGGGTACTCTGTCATCATAGGCACAATTTAATTCCCAAAGCTGGCCATCTGCTCTGATTATATTCTTTGTAATTAGGGCAATTACACCGTCGCATTTTTTAATTTTCGATCTACAATCTTCTTTCCAAACTGTTTCCCAGGATTGTTTTACAGGCATGTCTACAAACGAGTATAACGTTTCTTTGTTACTCAATTGTTCGACGAGTAGATCACGAAAATTAATATCTTTGAGTGCAAAGCTGATGAAGATTTGATTTGTTGGGGCCATTCAGTCTCTCCTTAAGACACTATTATTGCAGGGTAATTAATTAACAAGCAAAAATTCTATTGGCTCATGATACTCGTTTTCTAGATTCATTGGTTAAGCATTGTTTGTAAAGAAACTTAAGAGATACGAGGAGCGGCTCATTGCAACAATGTAACTTTTTGCGTATTTCCTTACATATTGCTATTTATTGGGTTTGTGGGATTTATTATGTAATACTGCAGAATAATTATTTTTTATTGTAATACTTAAATTATGCTCAAATCATCATCCTCTGATTTTAGAGAAGAACAGATCAGTAGCCAACTTGCATTTGAGGGCCGTTTATTAAAAGTGTATCTAGATCAGGTTAAATTACCTGATGGTAAATTAGCATTGAGAGAGTATGTTGCCCATCCTGGCGGAGTAGTGATTATTCCTCTGTTAGAAAATGGCGATTTAGTATTAGAGCGCCAATACCGTTATCCATTAAGTCAGGATTTTTACGAACTACCCGCGGGTAAAATTAATCCTAATGAGGATCCGCTGTTATGCGCACAACGTGAATTATTAGAAGAAACAGGTTATATAGCAGCGAATTGGTTTTATCTTGCTACTTTGCACCCATGTATTGGTTACTCTAACGAGAAATTAGTGTATTACCTAGCGAAAGAACTTACTTTTAAGGGCGCATGTCTTGATGATGGGGAGAATCTGGAGACCTTTGTATTAACATTAAAAAAATCTTTAGAGTGGATTAGAACAGGAAAAATTACGGATACTAAGACCATATCAGGGATATTTTGGCTCGAGAAGTTATTGTGCGGTGACTGGTAATAACTTGCAAGTCAGCTTGACTCATTCGGAAAAAAATTCACGCGCTTTATCCATCCACGATTTCGCGCGGGGATTGTGACGGGAGCAGTCTTCTTGGCTAATGGATTCAAATTCTTGCAATAACTCTTTCTGACGAGTAGTAAGTTTCACTGGCGTCTCTACCACCATGTGACACTGTAAATCACCAATAGTTTGGGTGCGCACACCTTTAATTCCTTTCCCTCGTAAGCGAAAAACTTTACCGCTTTGGGTTTCTGCCGGTATCTTGATTTTAGCGTGACCCTCGAGTGTGGGAATTTCAATTTCTCCACCTAGTGCAGCGGTGGTGAAGCTAATTGGCATCTCGCAATGCAAATCATTATGGTCTCGTTGAAAAACGGCATGAGGCAACAGATTAATAACCACATACAGATCTCCTGATGGGCCACTATTAACCCCAGCCTCGCCTTCTCCAGATAAACGAATGCGGTCATTTTCGTCTACTCCCGCAGGAATCTTAACTGACAATGTTTTATGTTGCTTAATACGCCCTGCGCCACTGCATGTTAAGCACGGACTATTTATGAACTTTCCTTTGCCATGGCACTTTGGGCAGGCCTGCTGAATTGAGAAGAATCCCTGTTGCATTCTGACTTGCCCTTGACCATTACAAGTGGGGCAGGTGATTGGAGAAGTACCAGGTTTGCTCCCATTACCATTACAAGGTTTACAGGCCTCCATAGTAGGAATACGAATTTTAGTTTCAGTTCCGCGAGCCGCTTGTTCTAAGGTAATTTGTAAATTGTAGCGTAAATCAGCGCCACGATAAATATTAGAGTTTCCTCCGCGCGCGCCAAAAATATCACCAAAGATATCACCAAATGTATCGGCAAATCCTTGGCCACCTGTATTAGCGTCTAGTCCAGCATGGCCATGTTGATCATAGGATGCTCGTTTATTGGGATCAGAAAGTATTTCGTAGGCTTCTTTGGCCTCTTTAAAACGTTCTTCTGATTTTGGATTGTTTGGATTGCGATCAGGATGATGCCTCATCGCTAACTTGCGATAAGCCTTCTTGATTTCATCATCTTCTGAATTGCGATTGATTTCTAGTATTTCGTAGTAATCACGTTTGCTCATATTAAATTTTCTTAGCTATATTGCAACAGCAATCATTGGATGAATTTCAGTTGTAAATTAGATATATTTCTTACCAAGGAAAGCGGAAGGTATACGATTTACTTTTCGTAACTAAAATTTTTAGAAAAATATAAAGCAGAACGACCGCATTAACCTGGTTTTTATTTTTTTATTTCTTCGAATTCTGCATCCACTACTTCTCCGTCAATTGGTTTTTCATCATTGCTACCATGTGAATCTGTATTTCTTCCCGGTTGAGATTGCTCTTGTGCATATATTTTCTCTGCAGATTTCTGTGAAATTTCAGTTAACGTTTGAGTTTCTTTTTCAATGGCATTTTTATCGCTTGATTTAAGAGCTTCTTCAGCATTTTTTAGTGTATTTTCTATTTCTAATTTTTCATCATTATCAAATTTATCACCGTGCTCTTTAAGAGTTTTTTTGACTGAATGAATTATTGCATCACATTGATTACGGGCTGTAACAAGTTCTAATGCATTTCGATCTTCTTCGGCATGGGCCTCGGCATCTTTTACCATGCGTTGCACTTCTTCATCTGACAATCCAGAACTTGCCTGGATTTTAATTTTATTTTCTTTACCGGTAGCCTTGTCTTTGGCCGATACATGCAGTATACCATTGGCATCAATATCAAATGCCACCTCAATTTGTGGCATACCTCTAGGTGCCGGAGGAATGTCGCTTAGATTAAACTGCCCTAGACTTTTGTTACCAGAAGATATCTCTCGTTCACCCTGTAAAACATGGATGGTTACCGCTGATTGATTATCATCAGCAGTAGAAAAAACTTGTTTTGCTTTGGTTGGGATAGTGGTATTTTTTTGGATAAGTTTAGTCATCACGCCACCCAAGGTTTCAATACCTAATGATAGTGGGGTAACGTCTAATAACAAGACATCTTTGACTTCACCTTGTAATACCCCCCCTTGAATAGCCGCACCTACTGCAACTGCCTCATCCGGGTTCACGTCTTTTCTGGGATCTTTACCAAAAATTTCTTTAACTTTCTCTTGTACTTTTGGCATACGACTTTGTCCGCCCACTAGAATAATATCTTCAATATCGGAAATTTTTATTCCAGCATCTTTAATAGCGGTTCGACAAGGTTCGATAGTTCGCTGAATTAATTCCTCTACTAAACTTTCTAACTTAGCACGGGTAATTTTAATTGCCAGGTGTTTAGGACCGGAAGCATCTGCTGTTATGTAAGGTAGGTTAACCTCAGTTTGTTGGCTAGAGGAGAGTTCAATTTTAGCTTTCTCCGCTGCATCTTTTAGACGCTGTAGTGCAAGCATATCTTTCTTAAGATCTATGCCGCTCTCTTTCTTAAATTCGTCTACAAGATATTCAATTACGCGTGCGTCAAAGTCCTCTCCACCAAGAAAGGTGTCGCCATTAGTAGCGAGAACTTCAAACTGGTGCTCACCATCAACTTCTGCAATTTCAATGATAGAAATATCAAAGGTTCCGCCACCTAGGTCGTAAACTGCTACCTTGCGGTCTCCCTCTTTCTTGTCCATACCGAAAGCTAACGCCGCTGCAGTTGGTTCATTAATGATACGTTTAACTTCTAGCCCAGCTATACGCCCAGCATCTTTTGTCGCTTGACGTTGTGAATCATTAAAATAGGCAGGAACGGTAATGACTGCTTCAGTGACCGTTTCTCCTAAATAATCTTCTGCAGTTTTTTTCATTTTTATTAGTACTTGTGCAGATATCTCTGGCGGTGCAATCTTCCTGCCACGTACTTCTATCCAAGCATCATTATTATCAGCTTTAACAATGCTGTAAGGAACCATTTTAATATCTCTTTGTACCATTTCTTCGTTAAAACGACGGCCAATCAATCGTTTTACGGCAAACAAAGTATTTTTTGGGTTAGTTACTGCCTGACGTTTTGCGGAAGCGCCGACTAAAATCTCACCGTCCTCAGTATAAGCAACAATAGAGGGAGTGGTACGCGTTCCCTCAGAGTTTTCTATTACCTTGGGTTTTCCATTTTCCATGACAGCTACACATGAATTGGTGGTACCAAGATCAATGCCAATTATTTTTGCCATAATCCTCTAGTCCTTTTTTGGTTTAATACTGCATATAGAGATAATTTATTTAGTATTTAAAATGGGGATCTAATCTTGAATTTCAAGCCCCTTTAGATTTAGAAACCGTCACTAATGCGGGGCGGATGATTCGGTCATTCAGAATGTAGCCTTTTTGCATCACATGCGTTACGACGTTAGGAGGTAGGTCAGAATCTACTGTGCATACGGCCTGATGTTGATGAGGATCAAATTTTTCACCATTCGGATTAATTGTTTTAATATTAAACTTATCAAAAACAGTGGTGAGCTGTTTAAGTGTTAATTCCATCCCGTTTTTAAAGTCTGCAACGGCTGCGTCCTTCACTGCTAGAGCAGCTTCTAGGCTATCCATCACCATAAGTAATTCAGTAGAGAAATTTTCGATAGCATATTTATGGGCATTACTAATGTCGACTTGAGCACGTTTTCGCATATTATCTACATCAGCCTTGGCACGCAGCCAAGCATCATAATTTTCAGCGGCATCAAGTTTAGTTTTTTCTAGTAGTTGTTCTAGATCGGGCATGGTTTCTACAGATGATTCCGTAACATGGTGCTCAGAAATTTCTGACGTAGAAGTCTCCTCTAAACCGACTGTTAGTTCTGGACTATCTGATTGAATATCCTGTGAATTTTGCATAGTGTTCTCCTAATTTCTGTGTAAAGATAATTGGGATGTTTTTTCTAATTTCAAGATCGGAAAGGAAATTAAATGCGGGCTTTAATGGAGCGCTCTCTTCGGAATGATAGTAGACCCGAGAGTCAGTAGAATAAAGAAGTAAAAGTTAAAGTTCCGAGAAGCCTCTATCTTTACATCTTATTCTCTGAGCTAGTTCCGCAGCTTTTCCAATATAATTCTGCGGTGTCATTTTTAATAGGCGCTTCTTCTCAATTTCTGGAATGGCAAGTTTGTAGATGAACTCGTGTATTAATTCTTTGGTTATATTATTTTTACCGCGAGTTAGTTCTTTTAATTGTTCATAAGGGTTGGGAATATTGTAACGACGCATTATTGTCTGGATCGGTTCTGCTAAAATTTCCCAAGCACTCTCAAGATCAGCCATTAGCCGCTCTCGATTAACAGCTAATTTACTTAGACCCACGCTACAAGAATCATACGATAGCAACGTGTGTCCAATAGCAACACCCATGTTTCGTAAGACAGTGGAGTCCGTGAGATCCCGTTGCCAACGAGATATAGGAATTTTCTCGCTTAGATGTCGGAATAGGGCGTTGGCTATACCTAAATTACCCTCTGAGTTTTCAAAATCAATTGGATTAATTTTATGTGGCATAGTTGATGAACCAATTTCATTTTCCTTAGTACTTTGCTTAAAATAGCCGAGTGAAATATATCCCCATATGTCACGATTAAGATCTATTAATATAGTATTGATGCGAGAATATGCGTCAAGCAGTTCAGCGATGGCGTCATGCGGCTCAATTTGGGTGGTATAGGGATTGAATTCTAGATCAAATTTTTTAACAAAATTCTGGGAAAATTTCTCCCAGTCAAAATCTGGGTAAGTAGCAAAATGTGCATTGTAATTCCCCACCGCCCCATTAATTTTACCGAGCATTGTTATCGCAGTTAGGCGTTCATATCCACGTTGAAGCCGATATGCGGTATTTGCAAGTTCCTTGCCTAAAGTAGTGGGGGTGGCAGGTTGACCATGAGTACGTGAAAGCATGGGCGTATCAGCCAGTTGGTGGGCCATTTCAATAAGAGCGGTAATGATCTTGTTCAATGCTGGTAACATTACCCTATCGCGACTATGTTTTAACATCAGACCATGAGCGAGATTATTGATATCTTCAGAAGTACAGGAAAAATGTATAAACTCAGATACTTTTGAGACCTCAAGATTCTCTTTCATACTTTCTTTAAGCCAATATTCAATGGCTTTTACGTCGTGATTGGTTCGAGTCTCAATGATTTTTACTAATTTTCCATCGGCCTCAGAGAAATTGGTTATTAGGCTATCAAGTTGTGCAGTTGTGTCTAAAGAAAATGGTGGTATTTCTATAATAGCGGGCTCGTTACTCAGTGCTTTGAGCCACTCAATTTCTATCTGAGCACGGTAACGGATTAATGCAAATTCGCTAAAATAGATCCTTAGCTCCGCAACTTTTTTATGGTATCTGCCGTCAAGTGGAGAAAGAGCGGTAAGGGGGGAAGGGCTCATATTTTTAATTTTTTATATTGTCTGATTCTAGCATAGGTCCGTAGACTATTGAAACGTATGTCAGGTGATCAAAGATCGATATGTTTTAAATTCTTTACACTTTAACTTTCAATCTCCCCTCCACCTAAACAGACCTTGCTTTCGTAGATCACCACTGATTGTCCTGGCGCTATCGCCCATTGCGGTTGAGCAAATTCAATACTACACTTCCCATTCTTAATATCTGTAATAGAACAGGGCGTATCGGGTTGACGGTAACGGATTTTAGCAGTATAAACCCATTGTTGTTTAGGTTCTTCACCGTTTATCCATGTTAAATCAGTGGCGGTAATAGTTTGTTGGAATAATTTTGGGTGATTATGACCCTGTACTACAGTTAAAATATTATGTTTTATGTCCTTACCTGACACATACCATGGCTCATCATTTCCCCCCTTGGTTCCACCAATTCTTAATCCTTGTCGTTGACCAATTGTGTGATACATCAGACCGGCATGCTCTCCAATCACCATACCCTCCAGAGTTTTTATCTCCCCTGGGTTATGTGGCAGATAACGGCCAAGAAAATCCCGAAATGGACGCTCACCAATAAAACAGATGCCTGTACTATCCTTCTTGGCAAAATTAGATAATTTAAAGTCCTGAGCAATTCTGCGTACTTCGCTTTTATAGAGATGACCTATAGGGAATAGTGTTTTTGCTAATTGTTTTTGATTAAGACGATAAAGAAAATAACTCTGGTCTTTGTTGCCATCCTCACCTTTTAGTAATTGAAAAGTACGACCCACTTCTCGTATTTTGGCATAGTGACCGGTGGCAATATAATCGGCGCCAAGAGTAACAGCATAATCTAGAAATGCTTTAAACTTGATCTCGGAATTACACAGTATATCTGGGTTTGGAGTCTGACCTGCTCTGTACTTGGCAAGAAAGTGACCAAATACTCGTTCTTTATATTCAGTAGAAAAATTTACTATTTCTAAAGGAATGTTAATGATATCAGTTACCGACGCAGCATCGATAAAATCTTGTCGCGATGAACAGTACTCTGTAGTATCTTCGTCCTCCCAATTTTTCATAAACAAACCAATTACATCGTAGCCCTGTTGTTTAAGAATTAGCGCCGCCACAGACGAGTCAACTCCGCCAGATATGCCCACTACAACACGTTTTTTGATCATTAGTCTAATTGCAATGAGTAAAGGTTTATGAGAAATAATATCTATTAACCAAATAATTTTCTGTACATCTCATAACTAAGGAACTGCGATGCTGATGAACGCGCTCATGAATTTGATTTATTTCAAGTCATGTTACATATATTATAGCTTCATCTAATATATGTTTGGAGATATGGTGAGTGGCGTTACCGGAATAGGAAAAATGTAGGTAAGTGGTGTCATTAATATGAGAGTACTGTCAGAAAATTCTCATTAAAGTGGCATTATGAAGAATGGACTCATCGGGTTCTAAGTGCTTAATAGGCCGATTAAGTTGAACGTTGTCAGTAGTTCCGCATCCCTCGCCAATGAAGATTTTTTATTTCGCTCAATAACTGTGGCAACAGTAATCATTGGTTTTCATGTCGTGCGTTCCTCTAGAAGTAGACATAAAAACATAGAAAGGAATTAGTATAAATTTTAACATGCTTCGTTGTCAGTTAAAAGACACTATTCTGAATCAGCCTGGAGGTTGATTCAAAATTGGGACGCCTCCATCATTGAGAGGTATCTCTGTTTTCTACTAAAACACGGGTAGAATATTGCAACATGGTGTTCTGATCTAAAAATACTAACAATACTAACAATACTAACAATACTAACAATACTAACAATACTCTTGGAGACTTTATGCAGAAGTATCAACACATTAAGATACCGTTTGAGGGCAAAAAAATTATTGTTAACAAGGATTCATCTTTGAGTGTGCCAGATTATCCAATTATTCCGTATATTACGGGTGATGGCATTGGTGTGGATATCACTCCAGTGATGCAAAGAGTTGTAGATTTTTCTGTAAGTAAAGCCTACGGCAATAAGCGAAAAATTTATTGGATGGAAATTTATGCTGGTGAGAAAGCTACAAAAGTATACGGCAAGGATTTATGGTTGCCAAATGAAACATTGGAAGCTGCGAAAGAGTATGTGATCTCTATTAAAGGCCCATTGACAACACCCATAGGCGGGGGCATTCGTTCAATTAATGTTGCGTTACGTCAAGAATTAGATTTATACATATGCCTTAGGCCGATACGTTATTTCTCGGGCGTGCCTAGTCCGCTAAAGAATCCTGAAAAAACGGATATGGTTATTTTCCGTGAAAATTCTGAAGATATTTACGCCGGAATAGAATGGGAAGCCGAGTCAAAAGAGGCAATAAAGATAATTGATTATTTGATAAACGACATGGGCGTCAAAAAAATACGCTTCCCACAAACATCTGGAATTGGCATTAAACCGGTATCGAGAGACGGTACCGAGCGATTAGTGCGTAAAGCAATTCAATATGCGATAGATAATGGAAGAAAATCAGTTACCTTAGTACATAAGGGTAATATTATGAAATTTACTGAGGGAGCCTTTAAGAATTGGGGTTACGCATTATCAGTAAAAGAATTTGATGCTGAGTTACTTGATGCAGGGCCATGGATGAAATTGCCGAAAAAAAACGGTGGAATTATCATAAAAGATATGATTGCAGATGCTTTTCTGCAACAAATTCTTCTGCGTCCAGAAGAATATGATGTGATCGCCACATTAAATTTGAATGGGGATTATATTTCCGATGCTTTAGCGGCTCAAGTGGGCGGTATTGGTATAGCTCCAGGTGCCAATCTTAGTGATTCAACTGCAATGTTCGAGGCGACTCACGGTACGGCACCAAAGTATGCCGGCAAGAATCAGGTTAATCCTGGATCTATTATCTTATCAGCAGAGATGATGTTGCGACATATGCAATGGACTGAGGCAGCAAACTTAATCATTCATGCAATGGAGAAAACTATTCAGGATAAGATTGTGACTTATGACTTTGCTCGACAGATGTCTGGAGTAAAACAAGTATCTTGTTCTGCATTTGGTCAGGCGATAGTCGAACGCATGATTTGATCTCATTAACTAAAAACCCCTTTGTCGTTTAACGACAAAGGGGTTTTTAGTTAATGAGTCTAAAATCGTATCAATCTACGACTATTAGGCAGCTTGAATATTTGATGCTTGCTTTCCTTTTGGTCCTTGGGTAATTTCGAAACTCACTTTTTGACCTTCTTTGAGAGTTTTGAATCCTGACATGTTAATTGCGGAGAAGTGTGCAAATAAATCTTCGCTACCATCATCTGGAGTGATAAAACCAAAACCCTTTGAATCATTGAACCATTTTACTGTACCTGATGCCATTTTACTATCCTATTAAAAAACGGGCCGGAAACCCGAACACTGTTTGAGTTTCAAGATCGCAAACGGCCGTAACCTATGCTACAAAAAACTTGAAGACAAACGCCAATGACTCTTATACACACCCCAAGCTACCAAGTCAAGTAATTATGATTATGCTATATTTCTATATTGAAGTTTAAATTCAAATAGTGCCCCATTCTTTTTTAAAGTGCTTTAGAATTTTGTTACAACTATAATTAGATTACGATAACAGAATACCCCACTCATCTCTATTGATTAATATAAGAAAAAATAATGATAGTAAAAGATTGTCATGACGAGGCCGTGCTGGAATTAGAGAGGAGTGAACTTAGGCCGCCACCAATGTTCAAAGTAATTTTATTAAATGATGATTTTACACCCATGGATTTCGTAGTGAAGGTGTTGCAGATCTTTTTCTCCATGAGTCAGGAACAGGCAATGCAAGTTATGCTTCAGATTCATACAGATGGGATAGGCATATGTGGTATTTATTTCAGTGATATAGCTATCACAAAAGTTAGACAGGTTATTGAATTTTCTAGACATCATGAGCATCCGCTCAAGTGTGTGATGGAGGGTACTTAGTATGATTGCTCAAGAGCTAGAGGTGAGCTTGCACATAGCATTTGTTGAATCAAGAAAAAAACGTTATGAATTTATTACAGTGGAGAGTTTATTACTATCGATGCTCAATAACCCAACTGCCGCAGAGATATTGCGGGCTTGTTCAGTTGATATTGATGATTTGCGTAAAATTTTAACGGTGCATATTAATGAAAATACGCCAATTATTGGTGGCAATGGTGATGTAAATACTCAGCCCACATTGGGGTTTCAACGCGTAATCCAGCGCGCGATTTTGCATGTTCAATCTTCCGGTAAGAAAGAAGTTACTGGTGCCGATGTTTTAGTGGCAATATTTGGTGAGAAAGATTCTCACGCAGTTTATTTCTTGAATCAGAAAGGCATAACTCGACTAGAGGTAATGAATTATATATCTCATGGTATCGGGGAAAGACTGCCAAATGAGAGTGTCGAAGCTGAAAGTGAGGGGAACATTGCAGGAGATGCAAGCGCAGGTAGCGGACCTGAAAGTTATATCATTAATCTTAACACTCAGGCATTAGCGGGTAAAATTGATCCATTAATTGGACGCAGAGAGGAATTGCAACAGGTTATGCAGACATTGTGTCGCCGTCGTAAAAATAATCCGTTATTGGTGGGTGAGGCAGGGGTAGGTAAGACCGCTATTGCTGAGGGATTAGCGTGGCGTATTGTCAAAAATGACGTGCCTGATGCCCTTATTCAGCATCAGGTGTATGCGCTAGATATGGGTGCATTATTAGCGGGCACAAAGTACCGCGGGGATTTTGAACAACGTTTGAAAACATTATTAAAGCAATTGCTCGATAACCCAAACGTTATTCTGTTTATAGATGAGATCCACACTCTAATTGGTGCCGGTGCAGCTTCTGGTGGTAGTGTTGATGCATCCAATCTACTAAAACCAGTTCTTAACACTGGTCGGTTAAAATGTATTGGTGCTACCACTTACAGTGAATATCGTGGAATTTTTGAGAAAGATCGTGCTTTATCGCGGCGCTTCCATAAAATTGATGTGCCAGAACCCAGTGTGGAAGAGACCGTTGCCATTTTACGAGGTTTAAGATCTCGTTACGAAGAGCATCATGGCGTTAAATACACTTCCATTGCACTTGTTACCGCAGCAGAGTTATCGGCACGTTTCATTAATGATCGATATCTACCGGATAAAGCCATAGATATGATTGATCAAGCAGGAGCCGCTCAGCGTATTCTATCAAAATCAAAACAGCGTAAGATTATTGGTAGGCATGAGATAGAGAAAGTTGTTGCCAAAATTGCACATATTCCGTCACAGACGGTTTCTGGCGACGACCGCAGTATGCTCAGAACGCTTAATCGTGATTTAAAGTCCATGGTATTTGGTCAAGATTTGGCGATTGATACTCTTTCATCTGCCATAAAAATGGCCAGGAGTGGTTTGGGTAATTCACAAAAGCCAGTGGGTTCATTCCTTTTTTCCGGCCCAACTGGAGTTGGTAAAACTGAGGTAGCGCGTCAATTAGCTTATGTAATGGGTATTCATTTACACCGTTTCGACATGTCTGAATATATGGAACGACACACTGTCTCACGTTTAATCGGGGCACCACCGGGCTATGTTGGATTCGATCAAGGGGGTTTGCTTACCGAGGCTATTGTTAAACAACCATATTCGGTGTTGTTACTGGATGAGATCGAGAAGGCTCATCCAGATATCTTTAATATCTTATTGCAGGTTATGGACCACGGGACCTTGACAGATAACAATGGACGCAAAGCAGACTTCCGTAACGTAGTAATTATTATGACAACTAATGCCGGCGCCGCATCACTTGCCAAGATTCCCATTGGTTTTTCTAAATCGAGCCAGATGGGTGATGAAATAGAGGACATTAAACGGATATTTTCACCTGAGTTTAGAAATCGGTTAGATGCGATTATCTCTTTTGCATCTTTAGAAAGAGATGTTATTCTGCGTGTAACAGATAAACTCCTTATGCAATTAGAGACGCAATTACATGAGAAGAAAGTGGAAGCAATATTCACTGATCGATTAAAAGAATATCTCGTCAAAAATGGATTTGATGTTCTTATGGGTGCGCGCCCCATGGCGCGGCTTATTCAAGACACTATCCGTGGAATCTTAGCAGATGAATTATTATTTGGACGGCTTGCTAACGGGGGTAAAGTAACCGTAGATGTAAATATTCATGGCAAAGTGGAGCTCCAGTTTGAAGAAGAAACTATATTTGTCTCATAAGTAAAGTCGGTTCTGCAAATAGACTTTGCTACAAGATTAATAGATATTATAGCCCTCTTAACTTTTTTAGAAAAAGCCGCGTACCATTCTCTTAGTTACGACATGTTTATGTGCACCTGTACTCGATAAAATAACTCTGATAAAAGAAACCATGAATTAATCTAGATCTATAATTTCCATGAGGATGAGGGAGCGGTTAAACCTTTTGCGGGAAATTAAACTTTATTAGTCTCTACCCAAAGTTTATATATAGCGTAGATTAGTAGAATTTAAACCAATAATTAGTAAGTTATCTGAAATTAGGGCAACGTTACTTGCTAGTAATCAGTATTTTTCTTAGTACGATAATTCCAGTTACCCATACTTATGCTCTAAGGATAAAATAATAATGTTGAGAAATTATTTTGATTATTACTTTACTGTAATTTTTTGCTGCGTGACCTTGTTTGGTGCAAATGTAGTCCATGCTGAACAAATAGTTGTTTTTTCTGCACGTATTGAACAGTTAATTAAACCAGTATTCGATGTTTTTACTAAAGATACTGGCATCCCTGTTAAATTTGTTACTGACAAAGAGGGTGCACTTCTTGCGCGCTTAAAAACGGAGGGAAAGAATACGCTTGCCGATATGTTAATTACCTCAGATGCTGGTAATCTGTGGGAGGCTGCGCGTGAAGGACTTTTAAAGGAGGTGCAGTCAGAAACGTTAGAAAAAAATATTCCAGATTATTTACGAGACCCACAGAGGCAGTGGTTCGGATTTTCTGTACGTGCTCGTACTATTGTCTACAATACACAGAAAGTAAAATCCTCCGATCTTTCTACCTATGAAGACCTTGCTGATCCAAAGTGGAGAGGACGACTATGTTTACGAACATCTAAAAAAATATATAACCAATCACTGGTGGCAATGATGATTGCTGAACATGGTGAAGTAAAGACTGAGCAAATTATAAAGGGCTGGGTTCATAATCTTGCTATCGATCCATTATCCGACGATACCAAAGCCATGGAATTTGTTGCCGCAGGAAAATGTGATGTAACTCTAGTTAATACCTATTATTATGGGCGTTTAATTGAGAAAAATTCAGCTCTTCCGTTAGCAATTTTTTGGCCCAACCAAACCAGCACTGGCGTTCATGTTAATATTTCTGGTGCTGGCATTATCAAGAATACTCGGAATGAGCGAGCTGCAATTAAACTGCTAGAGTTTCTGTCATCTAAAAAAGCACAGCATTTATTTGCTGATTTAAACATGGAGTACCCAGCTAACCCAGAAATTAAACCAGATCCAATAGTATCGGCGTGGGGTAATTTTAAGCATAATCAGATGAATGTGGCAATCACTGGAGAGCTGCAAACGACAGCGGTAAAGTTAATGGACCGAGCTGGTTATCGATAAAGCGCAAAAGGTGATAAATTCGGTGTTTAATAAAAAGAAAGAGCAAAAAAGGACAGGAATTATCCCCTTTTATTTGTTGTTTTCTACTTACCATACAATACTCAGTTGGCGCTTGATCCCCTTTTTTGTGGCCACGCTGGTACTAATTCCTGTAGGCGTTGTTGTCGTCTCATCATTTCTTTCTCCCACGAATGATATTTGGCAGCACTTAATAGAAACTACCCTTCTTAATCTACTAATTAACACATGCTGGTTAACATTAGGAGTCACTTCTGGATCCGCGCTTCTAGGGGTTAGTCTTGCCTGGTTCACCGCAGTATGTGAGTTCCCTGGACGTAGAATATTCTCTTGGGCTTTATTGCTACCACTCGCTATTCCCGCATATGTAACTGCATTTGTTGCGCTGGGTATATTTGATTTCACTGGTCCAGTGCAAACTATATTACGTTCTTGGTTTGGATCCAATGTGTCCTGGTTTCCAGATATACGTAGCAGAATGGGTATTATTATTATTATGATCCTTGCGTTTTATCCTTATATTTATTTATTGGCTCGTAATGCTTTTCTTACCCAAGGAAAACGTTCGCTAGAAGTTTCTCAGTCTCTAGGGTTAAATCTCATACAAGGATTTTTTAAGGTAACGCTACCAATGGCGCGGCCATGGATTATAAGTGGCATGATGTTGGTTTTGATGGAAACATTGGCAGATTTTGGTACGGTAGCGGTATTTAATTATGACACTCTCACTACTGCAATTTATAAAGCATGGTTCAGTATGTTCTCTTTTTCCGCGGCTTCCCAACTTGCATCATTATTAATTGTAATTGTTTTTGTGTTAATTATTATAGAGCAGAGATTTCGTGCGCGTATGCGCTATTCAGAAACGAAACAGAGCGGACAGATAGTTCGCATCGTTCTGGTAGGTTGGCGTGCTTGGAGCGTAACTTATCTCTCTTTTAGCGTATTATTTTTTGCATTTCTGTTACCGATTGCACAGCTCATTATTTGGGCGTCGCATGTTTTCACAAGGAATTTTAATCAACACTATTTTGAGCTTCTCTGGCATTCCCTGTTGTTATCTGGATTCTCTGCCATACTTATTTGTTGCGTTGCGTTATCGATAATCTATGGGGCCAGACGTCATTCTAATTCAGCGACTAACATCGCAGTGCGTATTGCCACTATTGGCTATGCTTTGCCTGGAACTGTGCTAGCGATTGGAATTTTTATTTCATTTGCATGGTTAGATCAGTGGTTTGGCAGAATAATTATGCAGCTATTTCGCATAGAAATAGGATCTTTTTTTCAAGGTACTCTTTTGGCCATGTTGTTTGCTTATGCAATTCGGTTTCTTGCGGTCGGTTATAATTCTATAGATAGTTCTATGCAGCGTATTACTAGTAATATTGATGAGGCCTCGATGGGACTGGGTATTGATGGGTTTAAAATGTTGCAATATATCCATTTTCCGGTTCTTAAAAGTGGAATATTTACTGCTGCTGTACTGGTATTTGTAGATGTGATGAAAGAAATGCCTATTACTCTTATGACCAGGCCTTTTGATTGGGATACTTTGGCAATACGAATCTTTGAAATGACCTCAGAGGGAGAATGGGAGCAAGCTGCTCTGCCTGCTGTGACTTTGGTATTAGCGGGAATTTTTCCGATAATGATGCTTATGAAAAAAACCGAGCAATAATTTTATGAGCACAGCATTACTTCAACTAGTGGGTATCTATCAGACTTTCGGCGCGCAGACAGTAATTAGCAATCTGTCCCTTTCTCTTGAGAAAGGTGAGATTGGTTGTTTATTGGGATCTAGTGGATGCGGAAAAACCACGGTGCTAAGGTGTATTGCTGGATTTGAGACACTATCAGCAGGAGAAATTTTACTAAGTGACACGAAAATAAGTAGCGTTGGTTTTTCTGTGTCGCCCGAGCAACGGAATATTGGCATGGTATTTCAAGATTATGCGTTATTTCCGCATTTAACTGTTGCTGCTAATATTCGTTTTGGTTTGCATCGCATGCATTTTACAATGCGCACATCACGTGTGACTGAATTACTAGAAATTGTAGGTCTTGTTAATGTGGCAGACAAATATCCTCACGAACTCTCCGGTGGTCAACAACAGCGGGTAGCGTTGGCTCGTGCACTGGCTCCACGACCCAATTTATTGTTACTAGACGAGCCCTTTTCTAATCTTGACGTAAGTCTACGTGAACGCTTGAGTTTAGAAATACGAAGTATTCTAAAAGATCAAGGCACTACTACTATTCTGGTGACGCACGATCAGAACGAAGCCTTTGCTATTGCAGATAAAATTGGCGTTATGCATCAAGGTAAAATTCAACAGTGGGATACTGCTTATAATCTTTATCACTCTCCAGCCAGTCGCTTTGTCGCAGATTTTGTCGGACAGGGGGTATTTCTCACTGGTAAAATGCTTAATCGCTATCAGGTGGAAACTGAACTAGGAATCTTAGTGATTAATATGTTGCACCAAGACACTGCACTGAATTCTTATATATATAGCGAAGGGTCTGAAGTTGATGTACTAATGCGTCCAGATGATATCGTACATGATGATATCAGCCCTTTAAGGGCAATAGTAATACATAAAATTTTTCGCGGAGCTGAGATTTTATACACCTTGCGTTTGTCTGGTGGGGGTACCGTGCTGTCCTTGGTTGCCAGTCATCATAATCATGCTATCGGAGAAGGCATTGGTATAAGGTTAGAAGCGAATCATGTGATTGCATTTAGTCAAGTTGCACTATAATTAGAGGGAGTGTCACCTTGGAGATTTCTGGCCCACTAACGGGCATAGGCGTATTAATTACACGTCCAATCATTCCAGCTACTCGCACCGCTCTACGGTTGATTGCCCTTGGTGCAACACCATTTGTATTTCCCACTGTTATTATTGAACCATCAGAAGATTTGGTGTCACTGAGAGCGGCCCTTATCTCGTTAACTGATGCCTATGCAATAATTTTTGTGAGTCCTAGTGCAGTGGGGGTAACGTGTGCTATTGACATAGATATTCCTCCCTCTGTCAAAGTATTTGTTCCTGGATCTGGCACCGCTAAGGAACTCAATTTATATGGTATTAGTAATGTACAGATACCTTTAGAGAGTTTCGATAGCGAAGGTTTACTTAAACTACCTGACTTACAATCAGAGTGCGTTAGGGGTCGGCGTATATTAATATTTCGTGGGAACGGTGGACGAGAGTTGTTGTATAAAGAGTTAGTGAAGCGGGGTGCCCTGGTAGAAATTATTAGCGCCTATCAACGCCGAGCTCCCAAAGGATTCTCCTCAGAATTACTTGAACTTCTGATTACTAAGAAAATCAACGCTGTTTCAATTATGAGTAGTATTTCCGCAATGAATCTGGTAACCCAAGTATCCGCACCCGATTTCCAGCGTTTATTGATTCCGTTACCAGTATATGCAAGTCACAGACGTATTAAATTTATTACAGAAGGTCTTGGTTTTCGGAATGTGATCGAAACTAAACCAGGTGATGATGGTCTCATTTCTGCGCTTCTTGAGGTTAAGAGTTAGAACAAATTTAGAGTGCCTACTTAATCAGATCTCAACAAAGGCGATCCACATTACTCTTGCAATACCTTGTTTCCTCGTTCAATGCATACACCTAATTCCTTGATGTCTCTTACTGCATTTAATTTAGCTACACTGACTTTTACCCATGGGGATTTGAATTCTATCAAAATAATTTGAGCAATGTGTTCGGCCAAGGCTTCTAACAAGGAAAATTTTTTCTGTGTTAGAGTTTCTTTGATACGCTTGATAATAAGAGAGTAATCCAGAGCATCTTTAAAATTATCTGTCTGACAAGAAGAGCTCGTTGGCAGAGCAATTTCTAGATCAAGCCGAATCGTTTGTGCTATTTGGCGCTCCCACGGATAGATTCCAATCAGGATCTTAATTCTAAATTCATGTAGAAAAATAATGTCCATTTGTCCTAATTTGTTGTGTGAATTGTCCCTAGAGTGGTCCATTAACAAATAATTTTAACGTAGAATCAATAAAGATCTTATTTTATTTATAGAGATAGCAATAATTACAATGACGATAATAGCCTTCATATTGCTGGCCTACTTACTTGGATCCATTCCCTTTGCGGTAGTCACGAGTCGGATTTTTGGATTGCCTGATCCACGTGCTTATGGCTCAAGAAACCCAGGTGCAACCAATGTGTTACGTAGCGGTAAGGGAGCAATTGCTTTACTGACATTAATGGGCGATGCTGGTAAAGGTTGGCTGGCGGTAGTGTTAGCACAACATTTTGTACCTATCTTTGGATTGGGGAAAGAAGTGATTGTCGCGGTGTCGCTAGCAGTTTTTCTTGGACATATATTTTCAGTATTTCTATGTTTTAAGGGCGGCAGAGGTGTAGCAACAGCAGTTGGTGTATTGTTAGGATTAAGTCTCTGGGTGGGATTACTGGCGATAGCAACTTGGATTCTGGTAATGATAATCTGGCGCATATCTTCTTTGTCAGCATTGGTTGCAGCAATTATGGCACCGGTCTATGCTTGGATGTTTTTAGATTTTGAGGCCAGTATTTTGGTAATTCTGATTATGTCGTTGTTGCTTATATGGCGACATAAATCAAATATCAGTAGGTTACTTGCGGGTAAAGAAGCAAGAATCGACAGAATTAACATACTGTAGAGATCTATCCATAAACTCCATAAAGAGGGTCTGGATGATACAGGGATAAGGGTAGATAAACTTATATTTTGGATTGTTTAAGAATAAAAATGAAATTGATAATGCTGGATTTTGAAACGTACTAATCAACAGAATACGAATTAACTAGACCTACCACAGAGAAATACATTAAGGAGAAAGGGAAATTTAGTTATAACATTTCTAGATCCCATCTTGGTGTTGCCGTGAAACTATATTTAAGCGGTTTATTTTGAATTCCCAATTTTTGCAACCGCATTAGCCCTGCAAGGGCAATCATAGCACCGTTGTCTGTACAAAATTTAAATTCAGGGTAGAAAACAACAGCTCTTATCTTTTCTGCGCGATAATCAAGATTGTTGCGCAACTGTCGATTAGCGCCCACACCACCGGCGACTACCAATTGTGTAAGGCCAGTTTGTGCCAATGCCGCGAGTGATTTTTCTGTCAACACATCCACCATAGCTTTCTGGAAAGCGAAAGCTATTTCGGCCTTAGTCTGTTGAGTTAGTTCATGTTTATGAGCTAATGTTAGTACCGCAGTTTTTAAGCCACTAAAGCTAAAATTAAGGTCGCCACTATGAAGCATTGGGCGGGGAAGCTTGAAGCGCTCTATCTTATTAAATTTGTAGAACGTATCAGCAAGTTCTGATAGTGCAGGCCCCCCAGGGTAACCCAATCCTAGTAATTTTGCCGTCTTGTCGAATGCCTCTCCTGCGGCGTCATCTAGGGTTTCACCTAATAACTTATATAACCCTAGACCCCTCACTTCCATCAGTTGGGTGTGACCACCAGAGACTAGTAATGCTACAAATGGGAATATTGGAGCATGAGTAGACAACATTGCAGATAGAAGATGACCTTCAAGATGATGGATACCTATTGCTGGAATTTTAAGTGAGAAACTAAGTGCATTGGCAATACTTGCACCTACTAGCAGAGCGCCTGCTAACCCAGGTCCTTGAGTGTAAGCGATGGCATCGAGATCTTTGAGATTGAGTTTTGCTGTTGTTAAGACTTGTTTAATAAGGGGCAGCACTCGTCGAATATGATCACGTGAAGCAAGTTCTGGCACTACTCCGCCATATTCACTATGCATTCTTATCTGTGAATACAGTGCGTGACTAAGCAGGCCTTGCTTATTATGGTAAAGCGCAATGCCGGTTTCATCGCAGGATGTTTCAATACCAAGTACAAGCATTAGGGTGATAGAGGTCTCTTACAATAAAGATTCAGAGTGATATATAATATACATTCTTGCATACGCCATATTTTTTATATATTTATGTTTTAAAAGGAATAAGATTTTTATGACTATTATTAAGGTTAAAGAAAATGAGCCATTTGAAGTTGCTATGCGACGTTTTAAACGTACCATAGAAAAAACCGGTTTGCTCACTGAGTTACGTGCTCGAGAATTTTATGAGAAACCTACCGCTGAACGCAAACGTAAATTTGCCGCTGCAGTTAAACGAACTTATAAGCGTTTGCGTAGCCAATTACTTCCACCAAAACTCTATTAGCTATTAATGTACCACGTAACAAATGTTTTTTTAAACAAGGGTTCAAATTTTATCCTAGCACGCAATAGTTTAATCAGTTTGATTCTAAAAAAATTCTGGGATTACATAGTCTTCATAACGTTCTTTAGAAGATAAGATAGATAACGTCTATTATGAGTTTGAAACAGAAAATTACCGGGGATATGCAAGCCGCGATGCGTGCAGGCGATGGGCGAAGACGAGACGCCATTCGCTTATTACAGGCCGCTATTAAGCAACGTGAAGTAGATAATCGTATTGATCTAGATGATATTGCAGTAATTGTAGTTATTGAAAAAATGCTTAAACAACGCAGAGATTCAATCATTCAATATGAGGCTGCAAAACGTCTGGATCTAGCAGATATTGAGAAATATGAGATTGATATTTTGCAGACCTATATGCCACAGGTATTAAGTGATATTGAAATAAATAAAGAAATAGTTGAGGCCATCGCTTCTACTAGAGCTCAAGGACAACAAGACATAGGAAAAGTGATGGCCATACTTAAAGTCACGCTCGCTGGACGTGCTGATATGGGCAAAGTATCTGCATTACTCAAAACAAAACTACTCACCTAATTCCAATTGGTCCCCGTCGATCTTGGTAAAGATATCTTATTTAATTCTTTTCATCTTTCCTTGTATTCTGAGATTCTGAGTGAACGGGGTATTTGATAATTAAGAAATTGACAGTACTTTCTCTGCTCAAATTTTACTTGAATAATCTTGAGGTTCTTCTTAATAAATGATTCCCCAATCGTTCATTCAGGATTTACTCAATCACGTAGACATAGTTGATGTTATTGAACATCTCTTGCCGCTTAAGAAAGCAGGAACGAATTATATTGCTTGCTGCCCATTCCACGGTGAGAAGACCCCTTCTTTTACGGTGAGTCAGAGTAAGCAGTTTTATCACTGTTTTGGTTGTGGTGCACATGGTAGTGCCATTAGTTTTATGATGGAATATGGTGGTATGGATTTTGTTGAAGCAATAAATGATCTTGCAGCTCGTTTTGGAATGCAAGTCCCCACTCAGAGACTGCTTGAGAAGTCTGGAATAAATGGATTAAGGGGTAGCGAGGACGGTACGGGAGATTCTTTACAAGAGCTATTCAGGGCAATAGATGTCGTTACAAAATTTTACAGGGAGCAACTGAAATATTCTGGACATGCTATTGCCTATCTAAAAGAACGAGGTTTAACGGGCGAGACTGCAGCTCGTTTTGCTATTGGTTATGCGCCTACTGGTTGGCAGAATCTGGCCACAGTATTTCCTGATTACCAGGCGAAAATATTACTTGACATAGGGGTGGTAATTGAGAGTGAGGATGGAAAACGTTACGATCGTTTTCGTGACCGTATAGTGTTTCCAATCCTCAATCAGAGGGGAAAAATTGTAGGATTTGGTGGGCGAATCTTAAAACAAGGTGAACCAAAATATCTTAATTCTCCCGAAACCCAATTGTTTGAAAAAGGTCGAGAGCTTTATAATCTGTTCGCCGCACGCAGAGCAATCCGCGAGGCTGGACTAGTCATAGTAGTTGAAGGGTATATGGACGTGGTAGCTCTCTCACAAAATGGTATTGAGCATGTTGTAGCTACACTAGGAACTGCCACCACACCTTATCATGTACAGAAACTTCTGCGCCAGACTGATAACGTAGTTTTCTGTTTTGATGGCGATCATGCTGGTCGGAAAGCGGCATGGCGTGCATTAGAAAACAGTTTAATTCAAATTGCAGACGGTAAAAATATTAGTTTTCTTTTTTTACCAGAAGGTGAAGATCCGGATAGCTATATTCGAGAATTTGGCAGGGAAATATTTGAAGGACTTCTAAAACAAGCCTTACCTTTATCTGTTTTCCTTTTCAAAGAACTGTCATCACGGGTTGATTTGCAAACCAGTGAGGGACGAGCAAAATTAGTGGAAGATACAAAACCTTTGCTAGCGCAAATCAATGCGCCATTTTTCGGACTGATGTTGCTAAAGCGTTTGGCTGAACTCAGTGGTATCAGTCAAAGAGATTTAGAAAGTCTATTAAAAATTAAACATATTCCATCCTTGCGGTTTAGAGAGCGGACATTGCGACCAAGACCTATTTCACCCTGTTACTGGTTGATACAGATACTGTTATATGATCCGACTTACGTTTCTCGATTAGATAGAGCACTATTTGTAGATTGCGGAGAAAATATTCAAGAAATAGAAACCTTAAGGGCCTTAACTGAATTCATTACTACTCATTCTCATGTTACAGCGAGCACTTCAATACCATCAGCTATTACATATTTCCACGATAGTCCTTATTGTGCGTTATTAGAAAAAGCCGGGAGTGCAACCCTTGTTTGGGATAAAGACATAGATCTGGAGGCGGAATTTACTGGCGCGTTAGTTCTACTACAAGAAATACAACGTAAGCAGCGTATGGCAGAATTACACAGTAGATCTCTGAGTACTTTGACTTTTGAAGAGAAGTATGAGTTACAACAGTTGACTATTTTTCCTAAGAAAAGAAGCTAAAAAAATAGTTAAATTATGGCATAATGTCACATTGTTTATTCGAGGATTAACATGGCAGGAGAAAAAGTAGTTAATACAAGATCTGGAATTTCGAAAAAGGCAATAGCTATAGCTCCGTCAGCCAAGGACGGGACTCGGAATACAGCAAAAGGAATAGTAAAGACAAAGGCAAAGCCGATATTAAAAACGAAAACAGTGGTTAGTAAGCCTATAAAAAAAATAACACAGAAGACTGTAAAGATTCTTAAATCAGCCGTTAAAACACCTATTCTTGTTAGAAAAGTTGTTATTGCTAAAGTGGCTATACTGCCCAAGGTACTGAAATCATTTGCAAAAAATAAAGAAAAGCCCCGGTCTCTAAAGAAAGTGGTCGCATCCAAAGTAAAAAGTGTTGGTAAAGATTTACTCAAATCAAAAGAGCTTGAAGATCGACGCATACGTCTTAAGAGTCTAATCATCCAGGGCAAGGAGCGTGGGTATCTGACTTATGCTGAAATCAATGATCATCTGCCGGATGATATGCTAGATACTGAGCAAATAGAGAATATTATTAGTGTAATGAATGACATGGGCATCTCTGTCCATGAAGAGACGCCAGATGCAGAAACTTTGCTGTTGTCAGAGGTCACAACGGTCATAACCGATGAAGACGCCCTAGAAGAGGCTCATGAGAGAATTAATACTACAGACTCAGATTTTGGTCGAACTACTGATCCAGTTCGTATGTATATGCGTGAAATGGGCTCGGTAGATTTACTGACGCGCCAGGGAGAAATAGACATTGCAAAACGTATTGAAGAGGGTTTAAAACACATGATCCAAGCAATTTCTGCTTGCCCTACCACCATAGCTGGAATCCTTGATTTTGCGGAAAAAGTAGCTAAAGATGAAATGCGCATCGATGAACTAGTTGATGGGCTACTTGACCCAAATTCACAGGAAGTTATGGATGAAGAGATCTCTGCTGATGAATTAGAACAGGAATTAGGTGGCGTAGATACAGAAGACGAGGATAACGCAGAGCTAGTTGATGCTCAGTTACTTAAATTAAAACAAGACGCATTGGAGCGTTTTTCTTCAATCTACAAAGCGTATATTGAAATGCAAGATTTACTGAAGCACGGGTCCTCAAGTAAGGCTTACAAGAACATACAGGAGTATATTTCGACAGAGCTTATGGGCATTCGTTTCTCTGCTAGGATGGTGGAAAAGCTTTGTGATAGTCAACGTGCATTAGTAGATGAAGTGCGTAGTTACGAGCGCAAGATTATGGAACTCAGTGTTAACAAGGCAGGCATGCCACGTAATTATTTTATTAAGGTATTTCCTGGCAACGAGATTAATCTTCGCTGGGTAACGCAAGAAATCGCAACTGGAAAAGCCTATAGTCAGGGGCTGGATCGTCTCCAGGCAGAAATTATAGAACAGCAGAAAAATTTACTTTTTCTGCAACAGAAAGTGGGTATACCGATTAAAGATCTGAAGGAAATAAATCGTCGAATGTCCACTGGTGAGGCCAAGGCTCGTCGAGCTAAACGTGAAATGACCGAGGCTAATTTACGATTAGTTATTTCTATTGCTAAGAAATATACCAATCGTGGTTTGCAATTTTTAGATCTTATTCAAGAGGGTAATATTGGCCTAATGAAAGCAGTGGATAAATTTGAGTATCGACGCGGATACAAATTTTCAACTTATGCAACTTGGTGGATTCGTCAGGCCATCACTAGATCTATAGCTGATCAAGCCCGAACTATTCGTATTCCTGTGCACATGATTGAAACGATCAATAAGATGAATCGTATCTCGCGTCAAATATTGCAGGAAACCGGACAAGAGCCAGACCCGGCATTATTGGCGCAGAAAATGGAAATGCCAGAAGAGAAGATTCGAAAGATTCTTAAAATTTCTAAGGAGCCAATTTCTATGGAAACACCTATTGGTGACGACGAAGATTCTCATCTTGGTGATTTTATTGAAGATTTCGCTACTATGGCGCCAGCAGAGGTTGCTGTTTATACCAGCCTGCGAGATGTTACAAAAGATATCTTGGATTCATTAACACCCCGTGAAGCAAAGGTTTTACGTATGCGTTTCGGTATTGAAATGAATACTGATCACACATTAGAAGAAGTCGGAAAGCAGTTTGATGTGACTCGTGAACGCATTCGTCAGATCGAAGCTAAAGCGTTACGTAAATTACGTCATCCCTCTCGCTCAGATCGTCTGCGTAGTTTTCTAGACGCCGATAGTTAATTATTTTTTTTTAGTATTTTTTTATCTAATTCTAAATAATTTTTAGTTTAGTAAGATTAGTTTTTAGGGCCTATAGCTCAGCTGGTTAGAGCAGAGGACTCATAGCGTAAGTTGTGCCTTACACGTGGAAACTGTGTAAGGGATGGTGTCAAATTCGGTGAAACCTACAGGTAGCAATGCCCAGGGCAACGCCGAGCGAAGCTCAGTGTGAAAACACTTTGAACGTGTAGAGACTAAACGGCACCCACCTAAGTTGAGTAATCAATATGGTGAAGACATAGTCCAGGGAGTAGTGAAAGCTACACAAACCCGAATCCTTTGGTCCCTGGTTCGAGTCCAGGTGGGCCCACCAACCTCAAGGGAGTTATATACAAATAACCCTCAATTTTAATTATTAATTTGAAATTAATTAGATTTGGGAAATAAAAGAATAAAAAAGATTGAGAATTCATCCCTCTCAAGTCCATTTATTCTATAAGAATACTCATTATTGCTACTGCTACGTACTGCTCTACGAAGGTTATTTATACACTCTTAATTAGTATTAAAACGTGCATATATTGACTTGTTGGCGTTATGTACTCATAATTGATGGTTTTATTTGGAGGGGTTCCCGAGTGGTTAAAGGGATCAGACTGTAAATCTGACGGCTCTGCCTTCGAAGGTTCGAATCCTTCCCCCTCCACCAAGTCAGGACGGACGGTTGAGGTTGTAATGTGAAGATTGCACTAGCAATTAGTCTTGACGGATATTGGGGATCTCTAAGTGCTAGATGCGGGTGTAGCTCAATGGCAGAGCAGAAGCCTTCCAAGCTTACGACGAGGGTTCGATTCCCTTCACCCGCTCCAGGCTTATTTATGAGAATGATGACTAGTGGTGTTTTTTCTTAAGCTGTAATAGTGCTTGCCCATGTAGCTCAGTGGCAGAGCACTCCCTTGGTAAGGGAGAGGTCGCCAGTTCAATCCTGGCCATGGGCTCCACCAATATCGGGCTTATAAATTAGGACGCTAACAGAAAATTAAAAGGAAGTAATTATGGCAAAGAGCAAATTTGAACGCACAAAACCACATGTAAACGTAGGTACAATTGGCCACGTAGACCATGGAAAAACTACTTTGACA